>ENA-UERK01000584-UERK01000584.1-human-gut-metagenome-genome-assembly--contig:-NODE-584-length-30395-cov-8.969853_pt1 | contig 30395 bp, 23 predicted proteins | sample MGYA00242957_ERZ507957 | MGnify/ENA primary metagenome ERZ507957 (study PRJEB26167, sample SAMN06115538) | human gut metagenome | host: Homo sapiens | place: China:Heilongjiang | collected 2015-11-06...
GTCTTGCATTTGATTTTTTAATATTAGGAATGAAGCATTCACGAATGCTTGTTCTCGCCAAGAGTTTTCACCGTTCAAGAAAAACCACAATTTCCTCAACTTGCTGATTTTTAGTATAAATTGCGGGTGGTTGTTCGTGTTTGTGAATCTGTTTTCGTAAGTCTTTTCGGGGTGGGGTGGTATTGTGCTGTGGGGAGGGTGATGTGTGTGGTGGTGTGAAAAAATGGGCGGCACTTCCGTTTGGGGGAAATGCCGCCGTTGCTTATTTTTAAATCCCGATTTTGGGGATTGTCAGTTGGTTGCTGTGCTTGTTATTTTGCCACCTTTACTGCTGTGCCGTTAGAGAGGCGCAAGATGTAGATGCCGTTAGCCCATTCAGAGGCGTCGATGGCCTTGTCGGCTGCGAGCGACTTCTCTGCAATCTTCTGACCAGCGATGTTATACACTGCCACGCTCTGTGCGTTGGTGTTCACTGTGAAAGTGTTGCCGATTTTTGTCACCACAGGTGCTGCGTCCTTCACGTCGTTGATTGAAGTAGGTTCCTTGTGAAGCACCTTCACTGCGTCCACAGCCATTGAGTTGCCCATCCATTCGCCCTCATCGCGCACATAGCGGAAAGCGAATTTTGCATTCTTGCCAGCGAGTTCGCTCACATTGATTTGGTAGCGCAGGTATGAGGTGAATTCTGTGTCGTAGCATTCGCGGTCGGTGCGGTTGGCGATTACGTCCTTTGCCAAGTCAAACACCTCGTTCCAAGTCTTACCTTCGTCGGTTGAAGTCATCACCTTCATGGTGTTCACCACCACGCGCTTGTTGAATTGCATTTTGTTCCAGTCCCAGTCGTTATTCACGTCGTAGCAGTCGAAATAACTTGCTGCCAACAGGAAGTCGAGATAGTATTCGCCAGATGCGTTCATGTTCACCACAGGGCTGATCAACCATTCGTCTTGAGCCACAGGTTCCAGATTGTATTGTGCGTTCTTGTAGCCATAGTGGATATACGCGTCGCATTCGCCGTCGTTCGACTTGGGAGAGAATTGGCCGTCGCCGGTGTAGTAGCAGTACCACGAGTTGTTGATGTTGTGCGAAATCATCTCGGCTGTAGGCTCGTTGCCCGGTGCAATCTTCTTGCTCCAAGTGGAAGGAATCCAGTTCAAATCCTTACCCTCGGTGGCGAAGCCCTCAAAACTCTCGTAGAAGACGGTGTCGCCGACTACGGGATCGTCGTTGCTCTGTTGTGCGCCCTGAGGAGCGTTCACGCCAACGAATCTCTTGTATTGTTGACCCTTTTCGTTTCGCACCACTTGCTGGGTCACGCCGTCGGCCACTTGTCGAGAAGCAATCACTTCCACCTGCTCAGTTGCAGATGCGCTTGTGCCAAGGCTAACCAAGGCGATGAGAGAGAGTAAATTTTTCTTCATAAATAATAATGTTTGAATGGTTATGTAAAAAGTGAATTATTGTTGCTTATGCCACAAAAATAATACTATTTTTTCGTTATTTTTGCATTATGAACGAGTTTTTTTCGCAAAGTTCGCATAAATTCCAAAAAAACATCAAAAAAATGCCCATTTTGATAAAAAAGCATCAATTTAATCCATCCAAATCCACAATTTCCACAAATTACTGAATAAACCGCCCACAAATTACTGAATAAATCACCCACAAACTACTGAATAAATCACCTACAAATTACTGAATAAATCACCCACAAATTACTGAAAAAGTTTCTGAAATGTTTTGTTGTTTAAAATAAAAGGTATATATTTGCGCTTAAAATCAGAATGTTATGGTAAAGTATAAGTCACGTATTGCAGATAGGATATTGGAGCGGAAAGTGCTTGGTAAAGGCGCTGTGCTTATTGAGGGTCCAAAGTGGTGCGGAAAGACCACCACGGCAAAGCAGATGGCTAAAAGTGTGCTTAATTTGGGCGATTCGGCGGTGCTGAATCAAAGTGCGCAAATGATAGATCTCAGTCCAGCCACTTTGCTTGAAGGCGACACGCCCCGATTAATAGACGAGTGGCAAGCGTTGCCCCCAATTTGGGACAGCATTCGCAGTGAGGTGGATAAGAGGGGAATGCCTTCACAGTTTATTCTCACAGGTTCGTCGGTGTTGCCTGATGCCGATGCCACGATTCATAGTGGCACAGGTAGGTTTGCGCATGTGAAAATGCGCACGATGAGCTTATATGAATCGGGTGAATCCACTGGTGCCATCAGTTTGGCAGACTTGTTTGAGGGGAAAGGCTTTGGTGTTGTGCGCAATGATATGGAAGTGGAGCAGCTTGCGTTTCTCACTTGTCGTGGTGGTTGGCCATGGGCTACGCTTGTGCCTGAAGGGGTGGCGCTTGACCAAGCCTTCGACTATTTCGACTCGGTTGTGAACTACGATATTCAGCGCGTGGATAAAGTGAAACGTAGTGCCGAGCGCACAAAGTTGTTGCTTCGTTCCTATGCGCGCAATATTGCTCAGCAGGTGTCGATGGCAACAATCCGAAAAGACATGCTCGCCAACGATTCCAGCACCCTTGACGAAAACACTGTTGTGGACTACATTAAGGCATTAAAAAAACTCTATGTGATAGAAGATCTTCCGGCATGGAATCCGAATATCAGAAGCAAGGCGGCAATCCGTACAAGCGACACCCGACATTTTGTTGACCCAAGTGTGGGTACTGCGGCGCTTGGACTTGGTCCAAAAGACTTGATAAACGACTTGCAATCTTTTGGGCTGCTGTTCGAGGACCTTGTGGTGCGCGACCTCAGAGTGTATGCCGAAGCCTTAGACGGTTCGCTTTATCATTACAGAGACAGTAGTGGTTTGGAGTGTGACGCTGTGCTGCATCGCAGAAATGGAAGTTACGCGCTTCTTGAAGTGAAACTTGGCGGAGAGGAGCGTATCGAGGAAGGTGCAAAGAATTTAAAGGACTTGGAGAGCAAAATCGACACAGAAAGAATGCTTGCACCGTCATTCCTTGCCGTGGTGGTGGGTGTGGGGCAATATGCCTACCAAAGAAAAGACGGCGTGTATGTCCTCCCCATCTCTTGTCTAAAAGATTAACATCATACCATCCACTTTCTATGTGGGGGTGGGGGGATTTTGGCAAAAAGATAGGTGGGTGGGGGTGGTTTTGTGCTTTTGGTTTGGAAAAATGGGAAAAAATGTGGTTTGTGCGATAAAAAATCCGACAATTTGATTGGTTTTTGAAAAAAACATACTATATTTGCGACAAAGATAGTGCAAGTCAGGAACGCTGAGCAATTCGCTTGCTTGATTGTGATGCCGAGATGCTGCCTATCTTCTACAACGAAAAGCCAACTAATATTTACATAAATGGAACGTATTGACAATCTTGATAAAAAAATCCTTCAAATAATTATGAAAAACGCGCGCATTCCCTCTAAGGATGTGGCGCAGGAATGTGGTGTGTCGAGGGCTGCCGTGCATCAGCGTATTCAGCGCATGATCGACATGAATGTAATTACTGGCTCTGGTTATCACGTCGACCCTAAAACGATGGGTTACACCACCTGTACCTATATCGGTATTAAACTTGAGCGTGGCTCGATGTATCGCACCGTGGTTCCTGAACTGGAAAAGATTCCCGAAGTGGTGGAGTGCCATTTCACCACGGGTCCTTACACCATGCTGATTAAACTCTATGCTCGCGACAACCAGCACTTGATGGAACTGCTCAACGATAAGATTCAGCACATTTCGGGCGTTACTGCCACCGAGACGCTGATTTCGCTTGAGGATAGTTTGATTCGTGAAATCCCTGTGTTTCACACCGACGAAGAATAAGCCCCTAAAGAATTTAAGCAAGTAATATGACGAGGAAATGGGTGTGCCCCCAGTGAAAAATGGGCCGCACCCATTTCTTTTTTTTGACGACCGTCCCAAAGCGGTTTTATATAGTGGGGTGCAAACCAAAGGGACGGTTCTTTTGGTTTGTGGGTGTGCCCCCAGTGAAAATTGGACCACACCCATATCTTTTTTTTGAAGACCGCCCCAAATGCGATTTTGCAAACCAAAAGAACCGTCCCTTTGGTTTGTGCAGTGCCGCCAGTATTTATCCGCTGAACTGGCATCTCCGATGCCTGTGGCTTCAAACTTTTGTGTGGTGGGATTTGTGAGATGGGGATATTTTTGTGGCATTACAATTTTTGGGGGTGGTGTTACGTTATAGGTTTAGAATTTGTGTGCGTATGCGCGCATAGTAAAATTTTCATGACTATGATTAAGAAAACGATTTCTCTATTGATAGCGGCTTTGGCGTTTGTCCATGCTTCGGCATCGAACTGGCAAGTGGTGCCTTCGTTCCTTGGCTCAAAAACACAAAATGTGGTGGATATGGGCGATGAGGTGTATTATCTGGTGAGCGGCAGTCTGTATCGCTTCGACAAAAGCACTAAGGAAAACGAGAGCCTCAACCGCGCCAACTACCTTAACGATGTGGTGATTAGCAATATTTACTACAACGATTACCGTGGCTATCTGATGGTGGTGTACGACAATTCGAATATCGACATCATCACCAGCGAGGGCGATATTATCAATCTTCCAGAAATCAAGGCGGCTTCGCTCACGCAATCCAAGACCATCAACGATGTGAACTTCACTCCTGAAGGGCGTGTGTATCTTGCCACCGACTTCGGCTATGTGGTGCTGAACGACAAGAAGTGGGAGGTGATGGAATCTCGCATCTTCGGGCAGAAGGTAAATTCTGTGGCTGAGGTGGGCGATTACATGCTGGTGAGCCAGGGCACAGACCTTCGCTACGGCAAGGTGGGCAAGCACTACGAAACCGTCGGCTCCATGCCAAAAGTGAAGGGAAAAGTGAGTAACGACGGCGGCAGACTGCGCGCACTCACCGACAGCAAGTTGCTCATCTGCACCGGTTGGACCTACACAGTCAATGTGAGCGTGAATGAGGCTGGGGAGGTGGTGGCCAATATTGCCGAATCGCAGCCTTGCAAAACCGACAATTTGCAAGCCACTCCAAGCGGCTATTTGCTCAACTGCTTTTCAAACAACTGCTATCTCACCCTCGATGCCACTGGCTCCAACTTCACCAAGGTGGATGCCGAGAATCAGATGTATAGCGCCTACAAAGGCGGTGACGGCACGCTCTGGGCTGTGGGCGACAACGGGCTTCATCAAGCCACCGACAATGCCAACTTCTACAAACCAACGGCACTGTCGTTTGTCACTCCATTCCACCTCACCTACAACAATGCGCAACGCTTGCTCTATGTGACCAGCACGGGCTCCAACGCGTTTATCAGCGAGCAAAATCTGCCCACCGGCGTGAACACTTTCGACGGCATCACCGTGAAAGATGTAACCCCTACGCCCACCATCGAGAATGGCGGCAGTTTCTACCCAGTGTTCTCCGCAAGCGAGGAAAACACCTACTTCATGGGCAACTGGTGGAACGGCATACACAAAGTGACCGGCGGCAAGGTGGTGAACAACTACAACTGGGAAAACTCGCCAATGGAGCACGCTTTGGGCGGCTACTACTGTAGCCCAATCATTGCGCTCGACAAGGCAGGCAACCTGTGGGCTGCTCAATCGTCGGCTCCAGCAGGGAAAAGTTTCTTCGTGTTGCCACAGGCTAAGCAGGCGCAAAAGGCGGTGACAGCCAGCGACTGGATTACCGTGAATGTGCCAGGTGCCAGCCCAAGCAAATTCTCCGTGCTCACCATGCTGCGCAGCAGCAACGTGAAGGTGTTCTCCGACGGTACATTCGGTGGCTCGCTCTTCTTTATCAACGACGGCGGCACCCCATCGGCTAACCCCACCACCAAATCATATTCCTCTGGCTCGCTGTTCGACCAAGACGGCAACATCGTGAACTGGAACAACATCTACACCCTCACCGAAGACCAGAACGGCAATGTGTGGATGGGCACCAACGATGGCGTGCTGGTGTTTAATCCAGCCGATGCGTTCAAGAGCGATTTCCGCCTCCACCACATCAAGGTGCCACGCAACGACGGCACCAACCTTGCCGACTACTTGCTCAACGGCATCGCTGTGTCGCATATTGCCGTAGATGCGTCGAATCGCAAGTGGATTTGCACCAACGGCTCAGGCTTGTTTTTGGTGAGCGCCGACGGCACAACCGTGATTTCGCAGTTCAACACCGACAACAGTCCGCTCCTGAGCGATGTGGTGTATCGCGTTTGCCCCGACCCGTATTCAAATGCCGTGTATGTGACCACCAGCAACGGTATGATGATTTACCGCACCAACAGCACCCCTGGCGAGAACAGTTTCAGCAATGTGGTGGCATATCCAAACCCTGTGCGCCCCGACTACTACGGACTCATCACCATCACTGGGCTGATGGAAAACTCGCTCGTGAAGATTGCCGACGCGTCAGGCAACGTCGTGAAGCAATTAAAGAGTGTGGGTGGAGAGTGTACTTGGGACGGTACCGTTGACGGCGCTGAGCGCGTTAAAAGCGGCGTTTATTTCGTTTTTGCGTCGCAAGCAGACGGCAGCGAAGCCGCAGTCACCAAAATCCTCATCGTAAGATAGGGGGAGAAAGATAGGGGAAAGCCCTCCGTTTATTCAGAAGAAGGCCATTACGCTATAGCGTTTTAGGCAAGTGGAGTGGGATTATTTGAGGGTGAGTTGGAAATCTTTGATGAAATCGCCAAATTCGGGGCGGCGTGAGAGAATATCGTTCACGATTTCGCGCTCGGTCATGATTTTTGGTGTCTTGATGGTCTTGTCAAGTTCGATTTCAAGGGTGATGGTTCCGTTTTGAAGTGTGTTTCTGAGATAGGTCAAGATGTCGGTGAGGCTGTTGTTGATCATGCCTGCTTCGCCTTCGTTGGCCGACTTCATCTTATAGTGAGTGCCGCTCACGAGCGTTGGCACGGCACGGTGCATAGCGTTCACCACGATAATGTCGTGAGGGTGCGCTTGGGTGTATGCGTTCCATGCCTGGGCGAATTGCTCAGGGTCGATGGGCTTGTTGTCGTAGAAAGTGGGGGCTGATGCCTCCTTTTTTGTTGCCTCTTGTTTGGCAGCCTCTTCAGCTGCACGCTGAGTGTTGTTGATATAGATGCGAGGAGGCATCTTGGATGGTGTCGCCGCCGATGGCTTATTACTGGGCACAGGAGGCGACGGCATCGGATGCCCCTGCGGCATGTAGTGCTGTGCAGGGGCTGATGCGATATGTTGGGCTGGAGCTTGCGCTTGTGGGGCGGCTGCCTGTGGGGCTTGTGCTGCTTGCTGTGGAGCCTGTGCCGGGCTGGCTTGCATCTTCTTCACTGAAGGCTGGTCGCCACCGGCAGGGGGCATCGGACCGGTGAGCAGCTGGCAAATCTTAATCAGCGTGAGTTCCACCAGAAATTGCTTGTTGCTGGCGTTGCGATAATTCAGGTCGCAATAGTTGCACAGGTCCATCACACGGTAGAAGTAGGCTGGGGCAAACTTCTGCGCTTGCAGCACAAACTTCTGCGCCAACTCATCGTTCATTTCCAGCAGCACCACCGTTTGAGGGTTGCTTGCCACCATCAAGTCGCGGAAATGCTGTGCCAGACCGTTGATGAAGAATTGTGAGTCGAATCCGTGTTCACGAATATCCTTGTAGATGAGCAGTGCCTCAGGAATGTCGCTTTTCAGGAACGCCTCGTCGAGACGGAAATAGTAGTCGTGGTCGAGCACGTTGAGGTTCTCGATTGCACCCTGATAGGTGATATTGCCCTCGCACGAAGCCGCCACCTGGTCGAAGATGGAGAGCGCGTCGCGCATTGCGCCATCAGCCTTTTGTGCAATCACGTTGAGGGCTGCTGTCTCGGCAGTCACGCCACGGTCGGTGCAGATGTATTTCAGTTGCTCCACGATGTCGGGCACCTTGATGCGCGCGAAGTCGTAGATTTGGCAGCGCGAGAGAATCGTAGGGATAATCTTCTGCTTCTCGGTGGTTGCCAAAATGAAAATCGCGTATTCGGGCGGTTCCTCCAGCGTCTTCAAAAACGCGTTGAAGGCGGCGGTGGTAAGCATGTGCACCTCGTCGATGATAAACACACGGTATTTGCCCACCTGTGGCGGAATACGCACTTGGTCCACGATGGTGCGAATGTCGTCCACCGAGTTGTTGCTGGCGGCATCGAGCTCGATAATGTTGTACGAGCGTTGCTCATTAAACGCCTTGCACGATTCACATTCATTGCAAGGTTCACCGTCGGCGGTCAGATGCTCGCAGTTGATGGCTTTTGCAAAGATACGCGCGCAAGTGGTTTTGCCCACGCCTCTTGGCCCGCAGAACAGGTAGGCGTGAGCCAGTTTGTTGCTGCCGATAGCTGTTTTCAGCGTATGGGTGAGCGATTGCTGCCCTACCACCGTTGCGAAACTCGCAGGGCGGTATTTCCTTGCCGATACAATGTAGTTTTCACTCATAGGATTTGTGGCTTCAAAAGTTTGAATTACAAAGATACGAAAAATATCAAAATGGCGAGAAGATACAGGTTAGAAATTAGATTAAGAAGTTAAGGAGTTAAGAAGTTGAAGAAGTTAAGACGATAGCTGAGGATCCTGTAAAGTTGATTGGGGCGATGGCGCGACCTTTGAACATTTACACTTATGGATTTCAGCCACACCACTAACGACAGGTGCGAAGCACTGGCATCGCTAAAAGGCTGTTTTTTATGTTTTTGTTTCAGTTCCCCAGTATTTTTCCACTGAACCCAAAAATCCTTTTTGTGAGTTTAGGGGATATGCGTTGTGTATAAAAATAAGCGAGACTACCCGACAAAGTGGTAGTCTCGACTTTTTCCTTTTTTAGAGTGCAAGATGCAGCGACAAAGTCTACATCGGCACTATGATGATGCAAAATTAAAACAAAAAAGAGCAATCACCAAATTGGGATTTGAAATTATTTTTTAAAAATTCTTAAATCGTTGAAAAGTCAGGAATAAGAACTTTGAGGTCAGGTGTGTTGGCACACAAAGCGTTGTATAGTGAAGATATGTTTTCACTCATTTCGTTGGCTCTGTTTTCTGAAATAGAGTTCATTATATATTTAACCACTCGCAATGCCCCGATAATGTTTCCTGATGTGGTTTGGTCTTGCTTTGCAGGTCCTCTTTTTATTCGTCTTGGCAACTTAAAGTCATAGAGCAAGAGACCATGTGCGCAAGCGTTGCGAACACTCAGAATAGTGTGCATATAGTTTTCAAATGTCACCACTTGGCGGATTCCAAAAATGTTTGATATAAGAATCTTGCTTTCGTGGTCTTTCAACTCCTCATACAGTTTTAGCACAGCCCCAAATGTCATGAATTCTATCGTTTTCCAAGCAGGAGCGAAACGGTCGTTGGGGTAGGCTTGATGATGACGTGCAATGATAGGGGTGCGCTTGAAATCTGCATTATAGACTTTTTCTTCAAATTTGTTGATATAAGTTCTGCTTACTACAGAAGGGTTAGCAAACCAAGTAGGCGATTTTTTGTGCTTGTTTGATAGGTGGTAAATTAGTGCTGTGCGAAATGCTATTTCAATACGGTTAAGGTATCGCATCAGCAAAAGTCGCATATCAAAGTCGAAGTAATACAAGTTAACACCATTTTCAAATGTGGCATTTGTTACATACTCGTGTGTGCGATGCCGTAAATTGGGAAATGACTTTTCAAAGGGGAATAAATAAAAACCAAGGCGGTAGTAGCCTATGTCAAGCAGAATTTCTTTAGCCTTTTCTCTGTCATTTATTCTCAAGCCCCTCTGTTCTAAAAGGTCAAGTTGCTGGTCTATGGTGGTTGCGAACTTTATCATGTTCTGTTTTGCGTAATGTGTTTGCAAATAGTTTGTTCCACAAAATTAATGAAAATCTCACAAAGATTGAAATTTGATTTATCAGAAGTTAAGACAATCGCTGAGGCTTCTTAGGCGAGGCAGGGCATGGGTGGGTGAAAGGAAACACCGATTTAATCCATTTTATCCTATTAACACCGAATTTTATTTTTTGGGGGGGGACTGTATATCATTGCCAAAAATAATGTATATTTGTGGGAAATAGCATATCTAATGAATAAAATAACTGAAATAATGAAATCTTATCATGGAAGATTTGTTCCTATGTTTCATTGGTCTAACCATACTCCCATGAAAATATGGTATAATGAGCAAACAAATACAATATGTGTTGATTGTGGTGTCTCCAAAATGCTACCTGATGATATTGAAAGTTTTGATGAAAATATGTACTGCAATATATTGTGTGAATTAGAAACCGAAATAATAAATTCTTTCAGAAAAAATGGTATAGAATTATATGGTGTTGATGATTAAATTGTAATCTGTTAACTATTTATATATAAAATATTTGGTGTAAATTGGGTTTTAATGGATTAAATCGGTGTTTTTCAATCATATAGCAGACCCTTCAGACCCATAACAGACCCAAGCGGCCCCCTGCCAGACTCGACCGCCCCACCAAAAAAAATCCTGTTGACTCGTTGACCTGTTGGCTCGTTGACTTTCAAAAAAAACGGGAAATTTTGTTTGAAAAGTGGGGGGTGATGTGTTGTATAGATGTATAAGTTAGTAAATTTGTGAGCAAATAACGTGATTTATCAATGACTATTGACGCATTTGAACTGGTAGCCCCTCAGCTGAGGTCTATTGCCTTGAGTAAGGCTGTGGCAATGGGCCTCGACTATGACGAGCAGCAAGACATAGCCCAGGAAACGCTGTTGCGGTTATGGCAAATGCGTGATGATAACCGGCTCTACAAGCCAGAGGGCTTTGCTGCCGTTGTGGCACACCGGCTATCGCTCAATCACTTGCGACGCAAACCGCCACTTCCGTTGGAATGTGGAGAGTCGGCAAGCAAGTCCGCCCCCTCGCCATTAGACGAAATCATTCAGCAAGAAGACGTGCAATGGCTTGAACATAGAATAAAGGAGTTGCCATCCACCCTACATGCGGTGCTGAAAATGCGGCAAGACGAGAAATATTCCAACAAGCAGATAGCCGCTCTGCTCGGAATAAAAGAAACCAGCGTAAGCACTTTGCTCGCAAGGGCACGAAGGCAACTATTGGAAGAAATAAAAAAACAACGCATAGAACGACAATGAAACCATATTCACAACATCAGATTGAGGAATTGCTCAACAAATTCATGGAGGGCAATACCACTATTGAGGAAGAGTCGTTACTGAGCGAATATTTCAGCACGACTCCCAACATTCCATCCGAATGGGCTGACTATAAGGCTATGTTCGGCTACCTTGACCGTGGACTGGAGGGAGATTTGCTTCCCGAATCCGCATCTCCCACGCATCGCAAATGGCTTTGGTGGACTTCCATTTCCGCGGCAGCGGCAGTTGTGGCACTTGTTTTCGGTCTCAAGGCTTTGAACAACACCGAAACCACCCAGTCTGTTTCGCGGTCGATAGTCGCTCAAAACGATGCGAAAAAAGGCGGCAACCACCTTGTGGCAAAGAATGAGGAAGCCGACATCAGCACTCCTGCGGCCGACAATGCTGAAGCCGTGGCGGTCGAACCGCAACGACGGCTTAAATCCGTCACTCACCATCAGTCGCAAGCCGACTTGATAGCGCTGAACGAGCAACTTCAGAAAGAAAACGAGCGACTACATCGCGAACTTGAAGAATTGAATCAGCGAGCCATTATCATAGATATGGAAGCCATGGGCTACCAAGCCGTAATGGACGAGAACGGCACTATCGTGTATGTGGACGCGCAACAAGAGATAAATCAACAGTTTAACAACCAATCAACCCCCATACCTGCATTATGATAACAAAGTATATGATTTTGGCAGTGGCTTTGCTGCTCGCACCCACAGCGATGGCTCAAGACTATTTCGCAAAGTTGAGATATTACTTTGGAGAAAATTCGCCTATCGTCAAGCAAGAGAATACGCTGACGATTCACAACACCTACTACACAAGCCTCAATGGGGAAAAGGAGGGTGAACTCACAATCTATAAATTCAAATTACCAAAGTCTAAAGCCAATTACATCGACAGCGTAAAAGTGCTGTACGATGCTATCGACCAACTGCTCGACGACAAGATTGTCCGCCGCAGCATTTACACGCTTTGGAGTCTTTCTGGTAATAAAGAACGCACTTTCACTGGCTATCGCCTATACTACAACAAAAGCGAGTCGACGATAGTGGGAACGGAAGCCGAAAACTGCTACACAGTGGGAATCATCAACGAAGCCGACACTCTATTCCGAACCACTTACACCATTGAGTGGAGCGAAATGGCGGATAGTGGCATTGCAGGTCGCCTAATCACCACATACGCACCAAAAATTCCGCAAGTGGCGTCGCAAACGGTAGCCGCTCCATCGGCGCAGAGATCCGGTGTCGACAAGTGGATGAGTAATCTATTTTTCTATCTCGACAGGCTCAAAAACGATAATTCCATATATCTTTCTCCACTTTACTCATTGGCTAAAAATTGCGACGCTCTCGATAGCGACGACTTAAAGGTAGCCATCGGTCAAGTCAAACTATCGAAAACGAAATTTGAACAAAAGCGCAAGGACCAATCCATCATTCTTATGCTGCAACAAGTGGCGGAATTGCTTGAATCCAAACTTGAAAAAAGGCAAGCACAGTAGTTCGCTTCAATAAAAATTTACGATTTTAAAAACAGCGTTTATGTGACGAAAATCATGTAAACAGCCATAACTACGCCAATTTCTCAAACACAAAAATATATGAAATATTCAATTATTGCACTGATTGTGAGTGTTTTCTGTTTGCAATCAGTATTTGCCTCAGCATCTTCTGCTGTCACCTATCATGGCAAGGTGGTAAGCGAGGCGGGCACACCAATTCCATTTGTGACCATTGTGGCGCTCACTCCCAGCGACAGCGCATACGTGACAGGAGCCATGACCGACGACAATGGGCAATTCTCGTTTGCCGCCGAGCAGCGGACTTTGCTATTGAAAGCCACAAACGTTGGATTTCAGACGAAATGGTTGAATGTCACAAGTGCCGACTTGGGAACAATCACCTTGCAGCAGGAAGCCACGCGGCTTGGTGAGGTGGTGGTGAGCGCAAAGAAAGCCACAGTGACGCGAGACGGACTGAACTACTCAATCAGCAACCTGGCAGGCACTCACATCGGAGAGGCTGGAACGCTTTACGACATGCTTGGCTGGACACCTGGTGTGGTGACCTACGACATCAACAGCATCAAAGTTGGCGGATCAATGAGCGTTGGGACAATTTATATCAACGAGCAAAAAGTAACCGACCGCAACATCTTGCTATCCATACCGTCGAGCCAAGTGTCGAAGATTGAGGTAATCCGTGACCCTGGAGTGAGGTATTCCGCAGAATCAGGAGCGGTGATAAAAATTACTCTCAAAAAGCAACTCAAAGACCACATTGGCATTTCTGCGACCAACAATGTTGAAGTGCGCCGTAGAGTATCCGACGATGGATGGATTAACCTTAGTGGAAAGTTTGGCAAATTCTCGTTCATGGGCTCTGTGGTGGAGCAATACGTCAACCGTAAAGCATTCGACGGTGGTGGCACTTCCGTGGCCAATGTCGATGGCAAAATTGCCTACAGCGATGTGTTCAACTCCGAATTTACCTCAGTCCATACTGGTCCATTGTGGAGTGCAGGGCTAAACTATCTGGCAAAGCCAACACTTAATTTCATACTTCAATACGCTGGCAGTTCCACCAATGTGGATTTCAAGAAGCAAAAAACTCACCAACTCTCAATGAATGGTGCCGAAGCAATCCTCGACGAGAACACGCATATCCCACACCGCAAATCGTCAAGGCATAATGTGACCACCGGCATGACCTACACCTCTCCAACAGGGCATTTCTTCAATATCACAATGAGTTATTCCCGCCAGAACAAGGGTGAGGCGCAATTTATCGACATCTTCAACATCACAGACGACCGACTCTCCAAAAAGAATATCGTCAGCAGTTCGAAATACGATTTGCTTGACGCGGAAGCAAACTGGCGTTTCTCGCACAATGGCAACGACTGGGCACTGGGATATAACTTGGGCGTGATCAAGAATTCTTACTACTTTATCAACGACGCCACGACGCAATCGACCATCAGAACAGATTATACCAACACCCTGTATGGCTCATGGCAACGCAAAATCAATAAATTGAAACTCAGTTTGGGAGCGAGGCTGATGCACAACATCACAAAACTGACGCAATCAGCCCAGGGCAATGATGATCGCACTTTCGTCGTGCGCCCATATATCAATATAAATTATAGCATAGCAGACGATTATTCAATCGGGACTTACTACACGATGTATGTGGGTTATCCCTCCATATCGCAGTTCAATCCTGCCGTGGTGTATATCGACACACTGCGTTACGAGAAAGGAAACGAGAATCTGAAAAACGCCTACGCCCACGTAGTGGCCTTCTTCGCCAACATCAAGGACATCACGCTCAGCATTGATTTCAAAAGAGTCAATAATATGATAGTGACAGGCTCATTTCCGTATGGGGAAAACGGTGCCATCATCGACCAACCCATCAACAGCAGATATAGCAACACCTTTTCTTTCGATGCTTCATACTCAACGAGCATCGGCAAATTCAGGATCGACCCAGAGTTTGGATACGAGTATCAGTTCACGAAGTTGCCCAATATAAGCGAAATGCTCAACAGCGAATTTGGTCAGCACAGCATCTACATTTCGTGCAATATGAGTTATAAATTTAGGAAAACGGCTGAGGTTTTCAGTCTGTTCGGTTATCAAAGTCCGTGGTACGATGGCGCTAAGAGAATTGGCCGCACATTGCGATTGAATATCGGTGCGAGCAAGACTTTTTTTGATGGAAAACTGCGCACAGCCATCGAATTGACCGACCTCGTCGGCGAGGCTGTAACGCCACGCTGGGGTATCGACTTCTCAAATATCAAGCGATGGCATCGCAACAAGTATGACACACGAGGCATCAGATTCTCCGTCCGCTACACATTCAACAGCGTGAAAACCTCGTTCCGCGGCGCGCAAATCAACAAAGGCACCACCGAGCGCGCAGATTAACCTTATCAGAAGTTAAGGAGTTTTTTATCAGGAGTTAAGAAGTTAAGAAGTTAAAGAAGTTAAGACGGTTGCCTCGGTTTCTGTGACGAGGCAGGGCATGGGTGGGTGAAAGGGAACACCGATTTAATCCATTTTATCCTATTAACACCGAATTTTATAATTTTTTTAATTGGTGAAAATCGGGTTTTAATGGATTAAATAGGTGTTCTTGCACCATCTCCTGTCGGACTTGTCTGACGCGTCTGACCTGTCTGACTCGTCCGACATCAAAAACTCGTGGATTTGGAGATTTTTGTTATGATTATTGAGAAAAAATCACCAAAATGTGTGGATTTTTTTTGATTTTTTAGTATTTTTGTGACATCTGTTGCTGAATCTGCTGCTTGACTATGCAACACTGAAGTTGGCGAATTCCGCAACAAGGTTGGTTCCGGGGCAACTAACGGCTGCTCTGGTGCTGAAGAAACGATGTTAATCATAGTGTTGCGGAATTAAGAATCGCTTATGAGAACAATTTACAAACTGATTGTTTTGGCGGCATTCGCCGTCTGCGTAGGCTTTAGTGTGAAGGCGGATGTGTCTCCGTTCTTCGACGCAGAGAAAGGCCACGTACCGCGCTCCACAGAGCAGAGGGTGGGGCAGCGAGCAGTTCTTGCACAAGGTGCTGTAGAACTGCAGAAAGCAGAGTTGGGTAAAGTGACCCAAAAGATTGACAAGAAGCGCACCCCTGTCAGACGAGCAGGCGAAATCACGGCATTCACCAACCCCGTGATTCAAATCAACTACTCAGCCGGCGGAGTGTTTAACGCAACACACGAGACCCAAATCACGCTCGGTGAATCCACTATTGAAATCAAGAATTTCAACGCCATGGGCGAGACCATCAAAGGCACGCTCAACCGTGCCACAGGCGAGGTGGAATTTCCTGTGCAGACAGCCTTCAATTCCGACAAATATGGGCGTTGCGTGTTGGCGAGCCTCACCGACGACCTCAAGAAATTCGACACCACTGCCACCGTTAAGGGTGAGATTGCAAACGGCGTGCTCACGCTTCGCAAGTGGTGTGTGTTGATTACCACTGGCGATTTCAAAAACTACACATTCGGCATGGTGGAAAGTGCAAAGTTTGTCAGCGCTAACGCAAAGATGAACAGCGCATCGCTCGACACCACCAACGCCGTGGTGAATGTCAGCCAAAGCGTGTACGCAGAGCAGACCGCCAACAATGAAATCACCATTTTCAATGCGGCTGGCCTCAGCTGTATGCTCCGAGTGCAAATGAAGAGCGACAAGACACTTGCCATGCGTCCACAGGTGTTGTTCACCTTCAACAACAAATATTTCTACAACTACAAGGCAGATTACGCTGCAGGGCTCATCTACAAGCGTGATCAAATCGTGGGCACTACCGAAGGCAACAAGCTCAGTTGGGGCAACTGGATTATTTGTAATGCCGCTGGCGATTGGGCTTTCCGTGCCAAATCCACCGAAATTCAACTTTCATTCGACATCAAATATCCTGCCGCACAGACACAAACTGGTTGGAAAGGCTCTGGTACTGCCGACGACCCATGGCTCATCGAGACCCCTGCCGACTTGCTTGCGCTGTCTGACAGTGTGAACTATGTGTCGGCTGTTCAGGTGTCGGCACGATGCTATAAGGCATTTGAAGGCAAATACTTCAAGCAAACCAAGCCCATCAACCTCGGTGGCATCAACTTCCCACCTATCGGTGGCTTCGACGAAATGTATCGCTTCGCAGGTCACTACGATGGCGGCAACAAGACGATATCCAACCTTTATGTGAATAGCGGAAAGGCTGGCGATGCGGCCCTCTTTGGCGCGGTAGATACCGTGGCAAGCATCAAGAATGTGAAGATGACCAACCCTAAGGTTATTGACGAATACATGTATGCTGGCACCGTGGCAGCCTATTGCCAAGGTACACTCGAAAACATTACCGTCACCAATGGTGATGTGACGAGCGTTCACTGTGCTGGTGGCGTGGCTGGTTGCTCTGGTCCAGCAAGCAATGTGTCGTTCACCGGTAATGTGAAGGGCGAATCACAAATTGGCGGCGTGTTTGGCGTGTTGAGATGGCCAGGTAAAAACCTCGTAGCCACCAACACCACCGTCACTGGCACCTCCAAGCAGGAAACTGCCTCGGTAGGTGGCGTGGTAGGTTTCCTCGGCCATGAATGTGGCGGCAAACTCACCGACAGTTATTTCAGCGGTGATGTGGTGCCTACCTACAATGGTCAATATGCCGGCCTCGTGGCTGGCGTGAGCAGCGAAGGTATATTTGAGCGTTGCTTCGGTATTGGCACAATTCACCAGCCAACCAATGGTGTTTCGGCATCAGGTCTTGGTGGCGTGGTGGGCGGTATTCAAGGCACCATCATGAAAGACTGCTACTTTGCCGGCAACCTTGAGACCAGCGGCACACGCACAGGTGCGATTGTGGGTGTGGCACTCAACGCCTACGACATGGAAGGTCACCGCAACCAAAACGAGTTGACCAACGTGTATGCTTCGGGTGTGTTTAAGTCCACATCTACCGAGGCGTATATGCCATACATCGGTAAATTCGACGCGTCCACTCTGGGTAAAGCCCCTGCGATCACCAACGCTTATTTCGATCGACAAATCAATCCTAACTATAAGGAACTGAACGGCGCATTGCCTACATCACAACTCGCAGCAGCCTCTCTTGAAGGCTTCGCCGACTCGGTATGGGTGTTTGAGGCAGGAAGATACCCACGCCTCAAAGGTATGGAAAAGACCGCTGCCGCTTATGTGGCTGCCGCTCCTATTCAATTTGCCGACGACAATCAGAATGTGCTGCAAGTGAGCACCGACTTCACCGCTAGTATTCTCAATTCCGTGAAGTGGCAAGTGCTGCGCAACGGTGTGCCTTCAGCAGAGGGCGTAGGAGTGAACATCGACACCAAGGGTAACATTCACCTCACTGGTTCGGTATCTACCGACACGCTTCAGGCTTCTTCAGGCAAGATTGTGAAGCGAATTATCATCAAACTCGCTCCTGCCACCCTGTTTGAGGGTAAAGGCACCGAGGCAGAGCCATACCTGATTAAGAACAAGGCAGATTTGATGCTTCTCGCATCTGCCACCACCAAGAATCAACTGTCGTTTGAAGGCACATATTTCAAGGTGACTAACGACATTGACCTTGAGCGCGACCCAGAGTTTGTGGGTATTGGTATCAACAACTCTCGTACATACGGTTTTGCTGGTATTCTCGATGGTGATGGACATAAAATCACCAATCTGTATCTCAACAAGTGCAAACTTGCTGCCGATGGCACCGTGCCAGCCGACCAGCGCACAAAATACACTGCGCTCGTGGGTATTCTTAAAGAAGTGGGTGTAATCAAGAACCTCCGACTCTATGGCGACATCACAGGTTACTCCAATGTGGCAGGTTTCGCTGGTTACAGTTACGGAACTATTCTCAACTGTCGCAACTACGCCAACGTGACTGCACATTCTGGCAACTTGGGCGGCATCTGCGGCTACAATGAGAAAGGCACCATTCGCGATTGCTATAACGCTGGTAAAATCACTGCCGGCTACTTCAACGCTGGCGGTATCGTGGCGTGCAACAAGGGCGCTATCGAAAATTGCCAAAACGATGGCGAAGTGGCTGTTGAAAACATCAACACCGCCTACGAATATAAGAAACTCAACAGTGCCGGCGGTATTGTGGAAACCAACTTCGGCACCATCAAGAACGTGCTCAACACAGGCTACATACATGCTCCAAAATACGTTGGCGGTATTCAGGCTTGGTTCAACGGCACCGTTACACAGGTGATGCAGTCGTCAACCCTCAATGTGGGTATGCTCTGGACTGGTAATACCGACAACGCCAACACTATTGGTAACTGTATCGGCAAACTCTACAAGAAGGGTATTCTTGAATATTCTTACTACGACCGCCAGTTGAGCACCTTCGGCACAGCGCATGGCACCGACTACGAGGGCGGTATGGGTGTGACTACTGCCGAACTCACCAGCGGCAAGCCTATCGAGGGCCTCGACACCGCATATTGGGCATTTGAGAAAGGTCAGTACCCAACCCTCAAGACATTTGCCGATGAGGCTGGTGCAAAGGCTGGTGCATTGAGCGTGGCATTCTTCGACACCAACGCGCGCGCCGACTCTATCAAGGCCGACATTAGCCTCAAAAAGGCCGACGGCCTGGTGTGGAGCGTGGTGAAAGGCACCGACGCATTTACCGTTAAGGATGGCAACACCCTGTGGATGGACGCTGCTCCAGTGCTTACCGACACACTCGTGGCAACCTACAACGGATTTGTGAAGCGCATTCCTGTGGCAGCCGTGCCCGACACCGTGCCTCTGCCCACCATCGCCTACAATCCTCACGACAACAAGATTACATTTGCCGACGAGATGGAAGGCGTGACCTATTACTACACCCTCGATGGCACAGAACCTTCTGTGGAAACTTCCGCAAGCACCACAGAGCCAGTATCTGCACCAGCAGCCACCACTATCACTGTGAAGGTGATTGCCGGCAAGCACAACTACTATGCATCGGCTGTGGCTAAGGCAGAGTTTGCCACCACAGGCGTAACCGACCTCGGCGTGGGCAAGACCGTGGCATCGCAAACCTATGTCACCCCAAGCGGCATCGTGTCGGCAACTCCAGTTGCAGGCGTGAACGTGGTGGTTACGGTTTACACCGATGGCACCCGTGCAGTGACAAAGAAAGTGTTCAAGGTGAAATAACATAGCACCTAACATCCAATAACCAAGAGAGGGAGTACCACCAAAGTGCCCCCTCTCTTCGTTATAATCCCTCCGCCACCCTCTTACGAGGGCTATCCACTTTGCCCCAAGGATAAAAACCGCTCGCCGTTTCACGGCGAAAAACCCCTGATGATAACATTTCTTGGAAGGAGGTCGTATCAAATTTCCTAAACGATTTTGCATGGTAGGGACGCGATACTTCGCGTCCGCGCCAAATGGTTGATATTCAATATAATACTACAATTATGGGCGGACGTGAAGTATCACGTCCCTACCGGGTTTGGTTTTTCGCCGAAGGCGAGTGTTTTTTATGTTTTTGTTTCAGTCCCCCCGTATTTTTCCACTGAACCGATTTTTGCATAAAAATGAGATTTTGTTTATCTTTGTTGGGTGTTAAAAAATTGGATTTAGTGATGATGATTCGACGATGGTTTTTAATTTTGATGGCGGCGGTGGCTGGTATGGCGGCTGGCGCAGCTGATTTTTGTGGTGAGTGGTCGGGCAAACTCAGTGTGGGTGTTGCGAGTCTGAAAGTGGTGCTGCATGTGGAGAAGCAGGGCGACGGCTATGCCTGTACGTTCGACAGTCCCATGCAGGGTGCTTACGGCATTCCTTGCGCGGCTACGGTGCAGGGCGATTCGCTAAAAGTGGAGATGGAGTCTATCGATGCCGCCTTTAAGGGCGTGATGAGTGCCGACGGTGCCATAGTGGGCGTTTTCTCGCAGATGGGGCAGTCGTTACCGCTCACGTTTCACCATGTGGTGAAGGAGGCTGAGGCTCCCAAGCCCTACAAGGAGACTGAGGTGATGGTTGATGCAGGCGGTGGCGTGCAGTTGGCTGGCACCTTCTCGCTGCCGCAAGGCGACGGCCCATTCCCTGCTGTGGTGTTGCTCACTGGCAGCGGTGCGCAAGACCGCGACGAGACCATCGGCGACTATAAACCGTTTGCCCAGATTGCCGACAGCCTTGCGCGCCATGGCATTGCCGTGCTGCGCTGCGACGACCGTGGTGTGGGTGGTTCAAGCATTGCGTCGGGCTACGAAACCACTGCCGACTTCGCCGCTGATGCCCTTGCCATGCTCCGTGCGCTCAAATCTTACAGCGGGGTGGACTCTACTCGTGTGGGCTACATCGGGCACAGTGAGGGCGGCTTAATCGCCATTCTCAGCGCCACCAAGGGCGCACGCTTCATCGTCACGCTTGCTGCCCCCGGTGTGAAAGGAAAGGATTTGCTGATGAAGCAGAACGAGAAGGTGGCGCAGGTGACAGGCGCAGAACTCACGGACGATAAGAAGGAAATGCTGGAGGCGGTGTTCACTGCCGTAGAGACCGAGGAAAGCGAGTCGATGCTCACACGCCAATTGAAATTGCTGCTCGCCGAGTTGCCATTGAATGTGCGCAACGCTCAGATCGAGGCGTTCACCACGCCATGGTACCGCTATTTCGTGCGCCTCGACCCCACGGAGGCCCTCAAAGCCATCGCCAAGGACAAGAAGGTGGCAATGCTCGCCCTCAATGGCGAAATGGACGCACAGGTGGATGCTGACCAGAATTTAAGCGCCATCAAGACACAGGTGCCACAGGCGCAAATCCGCCGCTATCCCACGCTCAACCACATGTTCCAGCCCTGCGAAAGCATCGCCAAAAGCCTCGACTATGTGGGCAATCCCAACCCCTTCTCCCCCGAAGCCATCACCGAAATCATCCACTTCATTCAAGGGATTTGAGGCTTTTTAGAGCACTCGGAGCACTCGGAGCACTCTGAGAACTCCGAAATTCAAAATCAATTTAACTCTGGGTAAAAAAAAACGAAAGGCTGCTGGGCGTGGGTGCTCAGCAGCCTTTCGGTTATGAGGTTGATGGGATTGACTATTTGAAGCGCCAGGTGATGGTGCCGTCGCCGTTGGTGGTGCGGTTGTTAGGCACTGCAAAGCGGCTCTTGAGCGATTCGCGTTCGCAGTAGGCGCGCACATCACGGTGTCGCCATGCTTCGCCTGTTCCGCTGATGGCTCTTGCCTCAATCACGTGGCCACGGGCGTTGACGGTCACTTTCACGGTGATAGAACCCTCGTAGCGGCTGTGTGGGCGGCCCCAATATGAGCCAGTGTAGCCCACAAGGCCCGAACCGATGGTGCCGTGACCGCTAATGTCGCCAGTGCTCGATGCGCCGTTTGGCGAACCTTGCGTTCTGCCGCTGCCAGAGCCCTTGCCGAATGCGTTTTTCATACGCTTGTCGGTTTCCGACTCTACTTTCGAACTTGCGCCTTTGCTGCGCTTGTTGGCGGCCTTAGCCTGTGGCTTAGGGTTGGGCTTCGATGCGCCAGTCTTTTTCTTGTCGTCATCTTTCTTCTCGACGGTCTTCACCTTCATAGGCGAAGGCTTCTCGGTGGTGATATTCTTTGGTGGCAGAGGAGCCACTTTACCCGCGTCCTGAAGTTCGTCGCCTTCCGCCTCGTTGCCAGTCTCCGTGCTTTCGGCGTTTTCTGGCTCGTTGTCGTCGTTGTGGTCGCTTTCAGTAGGGTCGGGAGTGTCACCGAGTTTTGCGAGCATATCTCCGCCAGCGTCCTCCATCATGGTGATGTAGGGCTGCTCTTGTGGTACTTCAATGCCCGGAAGCACGTACCAAATCATAAACAGCAGCACCCCCAGCGTGATGATGGTGGTGATGATAGCGGATATTATTTCATTTTTTCTTTCGTTCATTGATTGGGTGGTGTTGCAGCATCGGTTGCTGAGGCTGCAGGTTGCGTTACGTCTTGTTCAGGGGCTTCGTTGGCGCTGGAAGATGAAGGTTTGGTGGCAAGCACCACTTTCAGTCCGGCCTTAGTGCCCAAATCAAGAATTTCAACGATTTTGCCGTATGGCACGGCTTCGTCGGCATGGAGTGCCACAAACTGGTGTTCGCTATCGCTGCCGTTTTTCACGCTTTGCAAAAAGCCCACGAGTTGGGTTTCGTCCACAGGTCGTGCGTAGCCCTCGTTGAGGGAGTCGGCTTCAGTGACCCACACACGCTGCAAGCTGTCGATGTAGATGCGGCTCGAAGGCTTCAGCTGTGTGGTTTGGCTGCTTTGTGGCAGATTCACTTCCAGTGCCGACGGGAACACGAAGGTGGAAGTCACCATAAAGAAGATAAGCAGCAGGAACACCACGTCGGTCATCGACGACATGCTGAACGCACTTTGAGTATCGTGTTGTCGTTTTAATGCCATTTTTTTATTCTGCGTAGTAAAGTTTTGTTATTTAGCTGGCTCGTTGAGCAAGTCCATGAATTCCATGGTGTTTCTTTCGAGTTTGTTCATCACTTTCTTCACGCGGCTTGAGAGGAAGTTGTAGGCAAACATAGCGATGATACCCACAATCAAACCAGCCACGGTGGTCACCAATGCCTCGTAGATACCTTGTGAGAGCACGGTCACGTTGGCACTTGAGCCTGCGCCAGCGAGTGCCATAAACGCCTGCACCATACCGGTAACGGTGCCCAAGAAACCAAGCATAGGAGCACCTGCTGCGGTGGTAGCGAGCCAAGAGAAGCCCTTTTCGAGTTTCGACACCTCGATGTTACCCACATTTTCCACAGCCACGAGCACGTCGTTCATTGGTCGGCCAATGCGAGAGATACCTTTTTCAATCATGCGGCTTGAAGGAGAGTTGGTCTGCTGGCAGAGCGCGCGCGCCTCTTCAATTTTGCCTTGGTGAATGAAGGTTTTGATTTTCTGCATGAAATCCTTGTCTTCACGACTTGCGCCAGTGATGGCGAAAGTGCGCTCGAAGAAGATATAAATACTCACGATGGCGAGCAGTGCCAGAGGAATCATAATCCAACCGCCTTTGAGCGTGAGGTCCCATAGGCTTTCGTTTGCCACTGTGGTGGCAGATGCTTTGGCTGCTGTGGTGGCTTGTGCCAAAATCATGTTAAGTGCTGTCATTTTCTGTAGTTATTGTTTTGTTTTTATTGTTTCAGAGCAGTTTGTTTTATTTCAGACATTCCTTGTATGCCTTGATGGTGTTTTCCAAGCCCATATACAGCGCGTCGCTGATCAGGCTGTGGCCAATCGACACTTCGAGCAGATGTGGCACATGCTCCTTGAAGTACTTCAGATTTTGAAGATTCAGGTCGTGGCCGGCGTTCAGTCCCAGCCCCACCTTGTGTGCGGCTTCTGCGGCACGGGTGAAAGGTGCCACAGCCTCTTCTGGGTTGGTGGGGTACTGTTGTGCGTAAGGCTCGGTGTAGAGCTCCACACGGTCGGCGCCGGTTTTCGCTGCCAAGCGAATGTTTTCTTCATCGGTGCCCACGAAAATGCTGGTGCGGATTCCTGCCTCTTTCAGTCGGTCGACGATGCCGGTGAGAAATTCAAGATGGTCGGCCACCACCCAGCCTGCCGACGAGGTGAGCGCGTCGGGAGCGTCTGGCACGAGTGTCACTTGCGAAGGGCGAGCCAGAAGCACGAGTTTCATGAAGTCGTCGCTCGGATAGCCCTCGATGTTAAACTCTGTGCGAATGAGTGGACGCAGCGCAAACACGTCGTCGTGCTTGATGTGGCGTTCGTCGGGGCGTGGGTGCACTGTTATGCCGTCGGCTCCGAAGCGTTCGCAGTCGATAGCCACGTGTTCCACGTTTGGCACATTACCGCCACGAGCATTGCGCAGAGTGGCTACTTTATTGATGTTTACACTTAAATTTACCATGTGTGTATATTGAGTTTGATTTTTTTAGAGCGATATGGCTCCGTTTAGTGTGGTTTTGCGAAAAAAAATCGTAAATTTGCCACAACACAATAATTATGCAAAAATAAAAAGAATTGGAGAGATATAAAAGTAAAATATGCTTAAATGGACAATTCTTTGCTTTTTTGCAGCCACCCAGCATCTGCTGGTGGGTGTGAATAATGTAAGAAGTGGAGGCGATGTTCAATCCGTGGGTTGAATTTATATCGCAGTATTTCAGAAAAGTAATATCTTGGGAAGATGAAAATATCTATTTTTGGCAACGAATTTCAGCACGAATCGCTTGAGCAGGTGAAACTGCTGTTGAGCCTTCTGCACGACACAGGCGCTGAACTGTGGGGCGATCCTTCGTATGTGCACTTTTTGAACCATGAAGTGGGCGAGATTCCCTATCTCAACGTGTTTGGCAAGGGGGCAGCCGTGCGTGCCGATGTGGCAATCAGCATTGGCGGCGACGGCACTTTTTTGCGCACCGCACAGGCGGTGGCAGTGCAGGGCGTCCCCATCATGGGCATCAACGCCGGGCATTTGGGCTATCTCACCACCGTCGACATCAGCGAAACGGCACAAGCCGTGAAGTGCCTGCAGTCGGGCGACTACGACATTGAGGAGCGCTCCATGCTCCAGCTGATGCTGCCTTCGGGCTACGAGGAAGCCAAGCGCTTCGCCCTCAATGAGGTGGCTATTCTTCGCCAAGACACATCTTCCACCATCAAATTAGACGTGAGCCTCGACGATGTGGCGCTCACCACATTCAACGGCGATGGTATGCTGCTCTGCACCCCCACAGGCTCCACTGCCTACAATCTGAGTGTGGGTGGTCCAATCCTCCATCCCCAATCACGCTGCTTCGTGCTTTCGCCCATCTCTCCGCACGCTCTCACCATGCGTCCGGTGGTGTTTGCCGACACCTCGATGCTGCGCGTGACGGTGCGCAGTAGGGCACGGCTGTTTCAGGTGAGCGTAGATGGCGAGACCATCGACTTGCCATCAGGCACCACGCTCCGCATAGCCAAAGCGCCATTCCCAACCCGTGTGATTATGCTGAAGGGGCACCGCTTCGCTCGAGTGCTGCGCACAAAACTGATGTGGGGCAAAGACAACAGAGGGGAGGAATAGCGGCGATGCAGTGTTACTTCATTGACAAGGAATTTGGCAAAGTGGTGGTCACGTTCAGGCGTGGAATGAAAAATGTGAGGTGCCGCTGGCGTGGCAATCGGCTTTACATGTCGGCTCCTTACGGTATGGAAAAACAGTTGGAGGGCTTGGTTGATGCCGACCGTGATAAAATCCGCGCGCTCAATCATCAGAAAATCACCTTCCACGATGGGCAGGTGATACCGTGCTTCCACACCACCCTCACCATCAGCACCGATGCCAAACTCACCACCAACAGTGTGGCTCACGGCATCGACCCAGCCGACGGCGTGTCGCTCTATATGCGTGTGCCAGTCGATTTGGATTTGGAGAACGATGCGGCGACGCGCGCCCTTTCGAAGGTGATTTCCTTGCTGTTTGGGCGCATTGCCCACCGCTATCTGATACCATACGCCCAAAGCGAGGCCGCTCGCCTGGGGCTGAAACCTCGTGGCTTCGAGATAGGCAAAGGAACGGTGAAATTAGGGCACTGTACGCGAGGCGGAATGATTCAATTATCACGCCACCTGATGCTTTTGCCCGAACCGCTGGTGCAATATGTGGTGTGCCACGAACTCGCACACCTCACCCACATGGACCACTCGCCAGCGTTCCATGCCCTGCTCGACAGTTATCTCGACGGCCGCAGTGCCGAACTCGACCGCCAAATCGCCCATTTCCCCTGGCCCATCCTCCGATAGCGCACCACCCATACAAGGGGCTAATGGCGCACCAGTTTCACGCAACTTTTGGGAATGTAGAGGTTGTCGTGTCCGGAAGTGAGCATGTAGTAATTGCCGTGGCTCTTGTAGGTGTCGGCGATGATGGTGCCAGCCGGCACGGTGTAGAGTATGCCGCCCACACCGGTGGCGCTTTCGCCGCTGAAGTCCTCGCCGTAGATGGGGGTGGACTTCTTAGCCACGATGTGCTGACTGCCGCCGTAGCACCAAGTTTGGCACTCCAGATATTTGGTGCGCGCATATCCCACCACATTGTCCTTCTTCACTTTAGTCCAGCCGTCCACTTGACCAATCTTTTCGGCATTGCCCAGGCCGTGGAGCATACCATACACTTGCCCCACCACCTTGCCGCTTGCCGAAGGGGTGGCACGAATATTCACAAAACCGTCGTCGGAAATGGCATACACGAGGGTGAACACGCGCTGCGCATTCACAAAGCCGCAGATGCAAAGCATCAGTGCTATCAATAATCCTTTCTTCATAGGTGTTAGCTTTAGTTTGTTTTTCAATGGGTAAAGATAATGATAATTCGGTAATTAAAAAATATGCCGAGGCGCGAGTGGGGGTAAATCGGGTAAAAATTTGGTTAAAATAGTGAAAATTCACATTTTCGTCTATAAAATGGGGTGGGTGGTAGTTTTTGTTTGTTTCCTTTGGAGGGGTGTTCGTATTTTTGCAACATGAAAAAAATCAGAAGCATGAAAAAGTTACTACTGACACTAACCGTGATGTGCTTGGCGTTTGGCACTCAGGCGGCTTCCACCCTCAATGGACTGCTGGTAGATGCCAACGACTCGCTACCGCTGATAGCGGCCACGGTGAAGCTGCTCAAGGCCAACAAAGACAGCACCTATGTGATGGGCACTGTCACCGACGGCAATGGGCTCTTCAACCTTAAAGATGTGGCACCCGGACGCTATGTGCTGAAATGCTCCTATCTGGGCTACGACAACGCCACACGCCGCGTGACCGTGGAAAAGACCGGTCGCGACGTGAACTTTGGTGCCATTTCTATGAAAATGGAGGGTATTCTCCTGAAGGAAGCCGTGGTCAACGGAGTGAAAACGCCTATCACGGTGAAGGAAGACACCATAGAATACAACGCCGACACCTACAAAACCCAAGCCAACGCTGTGGTGGAAGACCTGCTGAAGCGTATGCCTGGCGTGGAGGTGAGCAGCGACGGCAAGATTACAGCCAACGGCAAGGAGGTGTCGAAAATCCTTATCGACGGTAAGGAATTCTTCAGCGACGACCCGAAAATGGCATCGAAAAACATTCCTGCCGACATGGTGAACAAACTCCAGGTTATCGACCGCAAAAGCGACTTGGCGCGCCTTACGGGCGTTGATGACGGTGAAGACGAGACGGTAATCAACCTTACAGTGAAGAAGGGAATGAACAACGGCTGGTTTGGCACCGTGACAGGTGGCTACGGCACCGACGACCGATACAGTGGCAATCTGGTGGCAAACTACTTCGCCGACGGCAACCAGTTCACTTTCATTGGCGGCGGCAACAACACCAATAGCCAAAACTTCACCGACGGCGGAGCCTCGCGCTTCATGCGCTTTGGCAACAACAGCGGTATCACCACCAGCCAAAACCTCGGTTTCAACTTCAATGTGGGCTCTAAGGACAGCGAGAAATTCCGTGCTGGCGGTAATGTGAACTACAACCACAGCGACCGCGACGCGCGCACCACTACCGATCGCCGCTACATTTTCCCCGACTCCACCAGCTACTACAACTCGGCTTCGTCATCTCGCACCAAGGGACATAACGTGCGTGGCGATTTCCGTATTCAATGGAAGCCCGACTCATGCAACACTTTCGAGTTTCGCGCCAACTTCTCATTCAACTTCAGCAACAGCGCGAAGGCGGATTCGTCGATGACTCGTGCAGGCGATGTGGCGATGACTCCAGTGAACCGCAGTTTGAGCAGCTACTACAACGACGGCAAGGGCTTCGACATCGGTGGTCAGGTGGTGTTTACCCACAAGTTTAAATATCACCCTGGGCGTAGTTATAGCGCACAACTTCGCTACAAATACAGCAGTACCAATGAGGACGGCACCACCTACACCCAAAACACCTATTACTTGAAGTCGGACCCCGACGAGACGATTGACCAAATTTACGAGAACCACCGTCGCACCAACACTATCGCAGGCCGACTGACTTGGACCGAACCTCTGGGCGATGCCAAGAATGCGCGCTACCTCACTTTGGCTTATCGCGGCAACTATAAGTTCAGCCGCGCCGCCAAACTGGTGTACGACGTGAATGGCACTCCCTCCCAACCAGTGCTGGGCTACAACCCCAACGACCTGATGGTGGACTTGCTCTCCGACCAGAATATGCGCAACTATTTCGAAACCCAATACGGCTCGTATGCGCTCGTAGATGGACAGTTGCTCTCGCAGATTATCAGTTACGACCTGGGCGAGGATTTGGAGCGTGTGCTCAACGAAAGCCAAAGCAACCGCTTCCGCAACACCTACTACAACCAGTCGTTTGAATTGGGCTATCGCCAAGTGCGCAAGGCTTACAATCTGAATGTGGGCTTCTCGGTCAACTCGGCAATGTCGAAAAGCACCGACTTGATTAACGCCGACCGCAACATCGCTGCTCGCTGGTCGTGGTCGGTGGCTCCGTTTGCACGCTTCCGCTACAAGTTCAGCAAGACGCGCAACCTCGCATTCGACTACCGTATGCGTGCCAGCGAACCATCGCTCACCCAACTCCAGCCTGTGGCTGATGTGTCGAACCCATTGAACATCACCATCGGTAATCCCGACTTGAAAGCCACATTCTCGCACCGTGTGAATTTGCGATTCAGCGACTTCAACCAGGCTGCCCAGCGTAGCCTCATGGCGATGATTGGCGTGAACTTCGCGCAAAACAGCATCATCACCCAGACCACCTACGACGCTTCAACCGGTGGTCGCACCAACACCTATGCCAATGTGAATGGCGTGTGGAATGCGATGGCGATGAATATGATTAGCCTCCCATTCGGGGCTTCGAAGGTGTGGTTCTTCAGCAATCACCTGTTCTCTCGCTACTCTGTGACCAAGGGCTACAACAATGGCGAATTGAACACCAGCGGCACATTCAGCGTGAATGTTTCACCCGGTTTGGCGTTCCGCAACTCGGTGCTTGACTTGGAAATCCGTCCACGCTACAGTTTTCAAACCACCCACAACTCTGTGAATGTGGGCAACAACCGCGACATTCACACCTACGGCGGTATGTTCAACGGCACCTATTCTACGCCTTTCGGGCTGGTGCTGAGCACCGATCTGAACTTCAGCGCCACTTCGGGTATGGCAGCAGGCTACGACTCAAAGCAGTGGATTTGGAACGCCTCTCTGGGCTACCAGTTCCTCCGTGGCCGCACCGCAAGCGTGCAACTCAGCGTGTTCGACATTCTGCAACAGAAAAAGAACATCGAGCGCACCGTAACTGCCAACTATATCGAGGATGTGTTCACCAACTCGCTTAACCGCTACGCGATGCTCACATTCACCTACCGCTTCACCACATTCTCAAAGGGCAATCAGCCCACCCAAAAGAATCGATGGGATGACCGTGGCGACGGCCCAGGCCCAGGCGGACCTCCTCCAGGCGGCCACGGTGGTCGTCCAAGCGGCCCACCTCCAGGCGGTGGCGGTCCTGGTGGCCCACCAATGTTCTAATGCGCACCAAAGTAATAACACTAACATACCAATTCCAATCCAAAAAGGCGACCACTCACGGCCGCCTTTTTCCGTGCTTAATAAGGAAGTTAGTGGAAAATTTTTGTGGATAGATTATGCATTGTTGCCGAATCGTGAATGGAATCAAAGAAACAAAAACATAAAAAAACAGCCTTGGGGCAACGTGGAATGCTTCGCATTTGGCGGTGCGACTGTGCGCTTTGCGTCATTGGAAACGAG
>ENA-UERK01000587-UERK01000587.1-human-gut-metagenome-genome-assembly--contig:-NODE-587-length-30237-cov-10.125564_pt1 | contig 30237 bp, 25 predicted proteins | sample MGYA00242957_ERZ507957 | MGnify/ENA primary metagenome ERZ507957 (study PRJEB26167, sample SAMN06115538) | human gut metagenome | host: Homo sapiens | place: China:Heilongjiang | collected 2015-11-06...
CGCTCATTGTCTCTGATTTGTCGGACACACTCCGGGAGTGTTCAAACGTGGAAGAGACACGGAATCCGATGCAAACATTCAGCCGGAAGAAATGCTCACATTTTTTTCAACAAATATTCCATCTGCATTTCCATCTGAAATCTCATGGTGTGATCTTCTAATAATATTACTTATCACTCAAAAGAACTCTATACTTATTGCGACAATTCCTTATATTTTGTTCATCGGTGTGCCAGGCGCTGCACAAAAGTCCTGAAATTGTCTTATGCTGTGCGAACACACCCCATAGTGTGTTCAAAGCCTGGAAAGACACGGACGATCGCCGATGTGAGAACGGCATGGTTAGAAATCGCCGGTTTATGCCGTGTGGAGCGCCGGCCGGGAGATTGCTGTCTCGGCGCTGGTGTCCGCGTCATGCAGCCGGTGGTACTCTTCGATAAAGCCGTTCATTTTGCCGGCTTCGGCGGCAAGCTCCGCGATGACATTGTTGACGCTCTTGAAGCGCTCGGCATTGTCGGTGCACATCGCGTTGGTCTCCTCCGCGGAGGCACTGATCTCCTCGCTTGTCGAAGAGAGCGTGTTGGTCTCATCGACAAGCATGGTGTTGGTTTCTCTTAAAATGCGTGTCTTCTCTGAGATGGCGGCGGCATTCTTTTCGAGGCCGGTCAGACCGGAGCGGATGCCGCTGAAATTTTCTTCAATATCATGAATCATGCTGACCTGATTGCCGATCTTGTCCATGACATGATCCATCGAGGCGATTGTGTCACCGGCATTTTTGTTCAGCTTTGTGATGATTTCCTCAATATTTTCGGTGGACTGTTTGGTCTGCTCGGAGAGCATGCGGATCTCCTCCGCGACAACAGCGAACCCCCTGCCTGCCTCCCCTGCGCGCGCTGCTTCTATCGTGGCGTTCAAGGCGAGAAGATTGGTCTGTGCGGAGATCTGCTGGATAATGCTGATAATTTTTAACATGTCCTGCGTATGTGCCTGCAGTGCAGTCATATTTTCCTTTACGAGCTTATTCTCGGATTCTACTTCCTCCGTCTGGGAGACAATATTGCTCACAAGTGCCTGACCGGTCTCTACATTTTTACCAGAAGACTGGGAGATGTTGGTAAGTGCGTCTGCGATCGACACGGTATCGGCAATGATGTCCTGAATCCGTCCGGTCATGGAAGCCTGTTCCTGAATGCCTGCGACTGTGCTCTCCATGCTTACGGTAATGTCGCCCATTGCCTGGCTGACGCAGCCGGTTGCCTCTGTCATCTCCTCGATCAGCGCATGAATGGACTGGGTGGATTCATTGACGGATGTGCCGACGGTCACGATGGAATTCATCATATCCTCCTGCTTTTTCTTGTGGGCTTCCAGTTCGGCGAGCTCCTCTGTGTTGTGCAGGACGGCCACGCGGGATGCCAGACAGGTAATTGTATTGATAACAATAATAATGGAACAGATGACAAAGATCATATTGGTTTCGGAAAGAGAGTTGGTTCCAAGCACATGGACAGAGTAAACACCGTTTAAAATACAGCAGACCATATTTAATACACCGGCGCAGATTTCCAGCTTCAGGTCAAAGTACATTAACAGTGCGACAAGTATGGGAATCATAAAAAGATTATAGACAAAAAGTTTTGAGGATAGACAGCTGACTTCATAAATGATCAGAAAGCATGTAAGCGCGACATTGCGGTAGCGTATGGAAACTGGATTAAAAAAATAGAACAATGTACTAACAGCTGCAGGGAGGGCAATCATGCCAGCAATGACAAAAAGACGGAAAAGAGCATGATTTCCCTGCAGAATGGTTCCGATAAACAGAAACATCATATAGATGGAAATGATGAGAACTGTAAGCATCAGACAATAGTTGGCACGCTTTGTGGAGCGTTCCTGTAACGTTAACTCTCTTGAATCGTTCATGATAGACCTCCTTTTCCTGTACGAAAGTACCAGATGTTTGTGATACTAACATAGACCTTGGTGCAGGTCTAAGGTCAATAGGAGGTTGAAAAAATCAGGAGTCTTCCAGCGGAAGATATACTTCGTAATAATCCAGGATGACATCTGGCTGTGCTATGCTGAAGACGTAGAAAGCGTAAGCCTCCGGTTTGCAGGAAAGCTGATGCTCCCCGGCGTATTTCAGGATGGCGGAGAGATCCCAGAGTATCTCCTGTTCGGTCGGAAATGCGGCTACGGTGTAGAGACAGCGGCAGCTGTCCCGTCTGGGCAGATTGGAGGAATTGAGCTGGGTAAGTGCAAGCATCGGCTCGCGGATGGCAAACTGGAGGGCACTGACCCGGCAGGAACCGGACGGCTCCACGGAGAGGATGTAGCTGAAATTCCCCATCGAAAACAGCGGGGAATGAAAGACATCCTTTAGCGTGCGGTAGCCTAAAAAAGCGGAATCCTGATGGTAGAGCGGATAGACAGCGGGAAGCGTCTGGATGCTTATAGTGCGGCTGCCTTCATCCAGGGTATCCAGATGCTGTTTCATATAGGACATCTGCTCCACTTCAAGTGTGAGACGCGCAATCTCTTTTTTGCGGGAATCAATGAAACCGGAAAAACCATCGGAGATATCTTCCAGTGTAGACACTTCGACAAGGCGCTTGATCTCGGCAATGCTCACATGTAGCCTGCGGTAGAGACAGATTCCCATGATGCGGTGAATCTGCTCGGTGTTATAGTAGCGGTAGCCGTTTTCCGGATTGCGCGTGGGCGTGACAAGTCCCTCCTTCTCGTAGAGCCGGATGGCATCCGTGGAGATATTAAGTAAAGCGGCAACTTCATGGATCGTATATTGTATCATGACAGACCTCCATAGAAAATAAGAAGTATTTCAATCACAAGATATGTCTCATTGTACCATATTCTGACAAAAAAATTAAAAGAAAAGAATGAAGAAAAAAGGATTTTATGGTACAATAATATGTCAGAGAACAGAGGGCAAAAGCAGGAGGAGAGGTTATGTTTTCCGTATCGGATATCAAAGAGGACGTGTATCCGGCAGTCTACCGGAAAGGAAAGGAATTATATGAGACAGGGGGCGTGCTGGATTTCGCGTATGATATTTATCTGGAGCATGATCTGCCGGTTGCCGAGGTGCGGGCGGAAGTACGTGGAAGGGAACAGAGCAGCTACCGGGTGACGGTAGTTGTCGATGAGGAATACGGCACGGTGTCGAGCAGCAACTGTACCTGCGAGGCATTTTATAATTATGAGGGGATGTGCAAACACTGTGTCGCAGCGCTTCTTGCGTACGTCAACCGCAGACAGGCGAAGGACATTCTGGCTGCGAAGCGCACCGGACATGAGGTGGGAGAGCAGGGAAGCGCCGCGGAGGAGAAGCCTGCCGCCCCGATGCAGACGGCGGGAGCGTTCAAGACGCTTTTGAACCAGTATTCACTGCGTGCCGGCGTGAGCTATCTGATTCCGGAGAGTGTCTATGGAAAGGTGGAACTGGAGCCTTATTTTAAGATGGATTACAGTTATGCGACGGTGGAGTTTAAGATCGGAATGGAGCAGAAGTATGTATTAAAGAATATTTCTGCCTTTTTACATTCCATCGAGCGGAATGAAAAGGTGCATTACGGAAAAAAGCTGGACTTTTATCACAACAGACAGGCATTTACAGAAGATGCATGGCGGATGGTAGAGTTTATGCGGATGCAGGATGACGACAAGAAGCGTCAGAGCAGATTTCATGCCTATTATGCTTACACCGGGGGATATGAGCGCACGATGGAGCTCGATGAGGTCGGCATCGACCGTTTTTTTGACGCCATCGGGGAAATGCCATTATCTGCCGAAATCGGGTATCTGCCGGAGGAGGAGTATCATGTGCAGGAGGAAGAGCGCAAGCCGAAGCTTGAGATACGCGCAGGGGCGTCCGGTGTGTTCCTTGTGCTGGAGGATCTGCACGTCATAAGGGGAAGCAGATTTTACTATTTTTATGAAGACGGCATGATCTATCGCAGCAGTGAGGCATTAAAGGCGAAGACGGGAGATTTCTTTGACTATATGGAACGGCAGACCGGCGGGGAATGTTACATTGCGGCGGACGAGCTGCCGTCGTTCTGCAGGGATCTGCTACCGCTTTTAAGGGAGACGTTCCGGGTAACGGCGGAGGGCTTCGATGAGACGCTCTACGTCCCGAAAAAGCCGGAGTTTGAGCTGTATCTGGACAAGCAGGACAACCAGACGGTCGGTGCGAAGCTGGTCGCTGCCTACGGGGACGACAAATATAACGTATTACAGAAGATTGAGCCGGGCGAGGTGCGGGATCTCGGGGAGGAGATGCGCGTGCGCACGCTGGTCGAGCCGTACTTCAACGAATACGGGCTCGGGCAGACGATATTCATTCTCTCGCACAATGAGGACATGCTCTATCAGCTCATCAGCAGTGGTCTGCAGCGCCTCAGCGAGTATATGTCGATCTACACGACGGAGGATTTCCGGGGAATGAAAGTCGTTTCTTCACCGTCGGTTTCGGTGGGCGTTGCGCTAAAGAGCGATCTTCTGGAACTGCAGATCCACTCGGATGAGATGTCGCGCGAGGAGCTGGCATATCTTCTGACCCGGTACGACCGGAAAAAGAAATACGTCCGTCTGAAAAACGGAGATTTTCTTGATGTGCGCGAGGATGGTCTGGGGCTGCTTGCGGAGATCAGCGAGGATCTCCGCCTGACAGAATCCGGACTGAAAAAAGGTCATGTGAACGTACCAAAATACCGCGCGATGTATCTGGACGCGGCGTTAAAGAGCAATCAGGAGCTTTCCGTGGAGAAAAACCGCGAGTTCAAGGGCATGGTCCGCAATATGAAGACGATCGAGGACAGCGATTATGAGGTGCCGGATTCGCTCCGCAGTATCATGCGCGGCTACCAGAAGAGCGGTTTTCTGTGGTTAAAGACACTGCGCGAGAACGGATTCGGCGGAATCCTTGCGGACGATATGGGACTGGGCAAGACCCTGCAGGTCATCAGTCTGCTCTTGTCGGAACAGGAGAGTGCTAAGGCAGGAGAGCGGGAGTGGCACCGTTCCCTTATCGTATGTCCGGCGTCGCTCGTCTACAACTGGCAGAAAGAGATCAGCCGCTTTGCCCCGCAGATCAAGACGACGCTCGTGACCGGACTCGCCACAGAGCGCCAGAGGATTGTCAGACACACGAAGGAAGGGGAAGTGCTGATTACGTCCTACGACCTGTTAAAACGCGACGTGGAGCTGTACCGTGATATGGTGTTTGCGATTCAGGTGATCGACGAGGCGCAGTATATCAAGAACCCTGGAACCCAGGCGGCAAAAGGCGTCAAGCAGATTACTGCGGGTTTCAAGCTGGCGCTGACCGGAACGCCGATCGAGAACCGGCTGAGCGAACTGTGGAGCATTTTTGATTATCTGATGCCGGGATTTTTATATACTTATCAGCGGTTCCGGGAGGAGATCGAGATCCCGATCGTGGTAAACGGGGATGAAAACCGTATGCAGCGCCTGCAGCGCATGATCCGGCCGTTTATCCTGCGCCGTCTGAAGGGGGAAGTGCTGCGGGATCTTCCGGCGAAGCTGGAGGAGAATGTCTTCGCGAAGCTCGAAGGAGAGCAGCTTGCGCTCTATGATGCCCATGTGCAGCGCATGAAGGAGAGCCTGGAGGGCAAATCCGAGAAGGAATTCCGTTCCGAGAAGATTCAGATTCTGGCGGAGCTGACGAGACTGCGGCAGATCTGCTGTGACCCTGGACTCCTGTTTGAGGGCTATAAGGGAGAATCCGCGAAGGCGCAGATGTGCATGGAACTGATCGAGAATGCGGTTGGCGCCGGGCACAAGGTGTTATTGTTCTCGCAGTTTACGTCCATGCTGGAGCGTCTGGCTGCAGGGCTTAAGAAGGCCGGGATTGACTACTACATGCTGACCGGTTCTGTCGGCAAGGAAAAGCGCATGCAGATGGTGGAGAGCTTTAACGAGGACGACGTGCCGGTATTCTGTATTTCCTTAAAGGCAGGAGGAACCGGGCTGAACCTGACGGCTGCGGATATTGTGATCCACTATGATCCGTGGTGGAACGTGGCGGTGCAGAACCAGGCAACGGACCGCGCCCACCGCATCGGGCAGAAACATGTTGTGACGGTCTACAAGCTGGTATCCGAGGGAACGATCGAGGAGAAGATCATTGCGATACAGGAGCGCAAAAAGGAATTGGCAAAACAGGTGCTCGAGGGGGAGGGAATGGACTCTGTTTCCTTTACCAAGGAGGAAATTCTCGAGCTTTTGGGATAAAAAGGTTGTTTTTTCGACAAATCAGTTGACAAAAAATGTGGGCTGCTATATAGTAAGGAAACAGCATTATTGGTGAATGCAGATTCCGTGAGGGAGTAGTTCGCGCAGCGCGTGATTTGTCAACAGACCGGTCGGACAGCCTGACCTGGCAAATCTTAAAGAATGAGACTCATGTATATCTTTGGCTTCACATCGCAGACGGAGACGGAAGCGGTGCGCAGAGGATATACATCAGTCTCTTTTTTTATGTGTGCGCCGGCGGAAAATGCATCCGGGCTGAATGTGTATGTGCGCCCTGTGGCAGGGGCAGAATAAAATGTGGAGGTTGGTATGGCTATTTTTATTGAATTGCTGCTCATTGGAGTGGGCCTTTCGATGGACGCGTTTGCAGTGTCGATCTGTAAAGGTCTTGCGATGCGCAGGGTAAACAAGAAGCAGGCGTTTGTGATCGGTCTGTTTTTTGGAGGATTTCAGGCGCTGATGCCGTTTATCGGCTGGGCGCTCGGCACACAGTTTGAGAGCTACATTACCAGTATTGATCACTGGATTGCCTTTGTGCTGCTGGTATTCATTGGCGGCAAGATGATCGCCGAGGCGGTGCGTCCGGAGGATGAGAATGTGGAGATCGACAAGCTGGATCCGCCACTCGACTTAAAAGAGATGCTTGTGCTGGCGGTGGCGACCAGTATCGATGCACTTGCGGTCGGAATTACATTCGCATTTTTGAATTACCCGATCGGGGAGGCAGTCATGATCATCGGTCTTACCACGTTTTGTATCTCCATCGGCGGCGTCTATGTAGGCAATTTCTTTGGAAACCGCTATAAGAAAAAGGCAGAACTTGCTGGAGGTATTATCCTGGTGCTGATCGGCGTGAAGATTCTGCTGGAGCATCTCGGATTTGTGGGATAGGTGCCGGATTACCGGAAGCCGAGATAACTTTGAGAAAATAATTACAGTAGAGAAAACAGAGAGGAATGGAGATTATTATGACAGAAATGCTTTGGGCAGCTGTGCTGCTTGTTGTTGGATTTGTGCTTCTGATTAAGGGAGCAGATTTTTTTGTGGAGGGAAGCTCTTCCGTGGCAAAAATGCTGAAAGTGCCTTCAATCATTATAGGACTTACGATCGTGGCGATGGGAACAAGCCTTCCGGAATGTGCGGTCAGTATTACGGCATCGGTAACGAACAATAATGCACTTGCAGTCAGCAATGCTATTGGCTCTAATATTTTTAATCTGATGGTGGTCTGTGGATTCTGTGCCCTTTTTAATCCGCTCTATGTGGAAAAGAGTACGCTGAAAAAAGAGTTTCCGTTTTCTGTGGTCTGTGCAGTCCTGCTTTTAGTCTGCGGATATCTGGGAATGCAGCTTGGCAGGGCAGACGGAATCATCCTTCTTATTGTATTTGTCGTTTTTCTGGTCTGGATGGTGCGCTCGGCACTGAAAGCGCGTGCTGCTGCCGGAGATGATGAGTATGAGGTATTGCCGGTGTGGAAATGTATTGTGTTTATCGTCGGCGGTATTGTGGCGATCAAGTTCGGTGGGGATTTTGTTGTAAACGGCGCATCCACGGTTGCCACGAAGCTGGGACTCAGCCAGAATCTGATCGGACTTACGATTGTTGCCTGTGGAACCAGCCTGCCAGAACTTGTGACCTCGGTGGTTGCAGCGCGCAAAAATGAACTGGATATGGCGCTCGGTAATGTGATCGGCTCCAATATTTTCAATATTCTGTTTGTGCTCGGTATCGCAGCAACGATCAGTCCGATCACATTTATCATGGAAAATGTGATCGATATTGTGATTCTGGTTGTGATGAGCGTACTGGTGTGGGCGTTCGCCTGGACGAAAAAGAAGCTGGACCGCTTCGAGGGCATTGTGATGCTGGCGCTCTATGCGGTCTATCTTGTGTATATCTGCATGCGGTAGCATGAAAAGATTTTGAAGAAAAAGATTTTTCCTGTTTTTTCGATTGCTGTAAAGGAAAATTGGCGTTATACTGGGGAAAAGAAAACGACAGGGAGGAAAACTTCATGGAATTTTTTGATAAGTTAAGCGAGTCACTGGTAAGTGCGGGGAAGGATGTCAGCCAGAAAGCGAAGGACGTATCCGAGATCGCAAAGTTAAAGCTGGATATCAAGTCCAAGGAGGACTATGTGCAGAAGCAGTATGAGGAGCTGGGACGCTCTTATTATGAGAAGCACAAGGATGAGGAAGAATGTGAAGAAGCAGAGCAGTTTTTCCTGATCAGGGAAGCTGTGGAGGAGATCGAGCGCATGAAAGCCGAGGTTCTGCGGATCCAGGGTTCTGCAGAATGTCCGAAGTGCGGTGCGAAGATGCCGGAAGGTGCTGTATATTGCAGCAACTGTGGTACGAAGATGGATGATATGTATGAGGAAGAGTAGCAGATACGCGGCATACCTTCCGTTTGTGCTGGTGGCGGTGATCGGACTGGTCTACCACGTCGGGATGAAGCCGATGGCGGGGGACGACATTTTTTTCCGGGATGCCACAAAAGACACGACGCTGTGGGCGTATCTGACGCAGCGCTATCTGACCTGGACGTCGCGCGTGGTGTCGGAGTGTGTACTGGTCAATGTCATACAGTGCCCGGTTTTGTGGAGAATTATTGATTTTCTGCTGTTTGCGACGCTGCCTCTTCTGCTGTCCGGGCTTTTCGGCGGCGGGAAGACGATGAACTGGTGCGCGGCAGCGGCGGTGCTGATTTTTCCGTTTCACGACATGGGTACGGCGGGATGGATTACGACAACAGTTACACATTTCTGGCCGTTCTGGGGATTTTTTTATGTGGCGTGGGTGATAAGGAAGCTTGCGCTTGCGGAGAAAATTCACCCGGCAGCGGCAGTGTCTGCGGTTCCTGTCGCGGTTGTGACAGGAAGTCATGAACAGTATGCCGTGATTATGACGCTGCTGCTCGTGCTTAGCGGCGTGTATCTGTGGAAAGCGCACAGAAGGCCGGGAAATGCAGTGATTTTTGGGATTCTTGCGGTGGTCGATGTGGTTTCACTGCTTGTAATTGCACTCTGTCCGGGCAATGCCGGACGCAATGCGGTCAGTATTGCGGATCTTCCGGTTTACGCGACGTTTGGATTCGGACAGAAGCTGTATCTGGGACTTTTGAGTATTGAGCGCGTGTTTATCGCCAATGCGGACATTGTATTTTTTCTGGTGGTGCTGATCTGGACATGGCTTGTCTGGGAGAAGACGAAAGATTACCGCAGGACGTTTTTTTCAGCGTTTCCGCTGCTCATTCTGTTCGGACAGACGGTGTTAAGAACTGCATATCCGGGGCTCTCGGGGCTGTTCGTGATGCCGGGGGAGATTCTGGAGTGGAGCTGGAGCGATCTGTCGACGTGGATTCCCATGGTGTATCTGGCAGTGACGGTGGCAGCGATGATCTATGCGCTGTACCAGCTGTTTGGCGACGATCTGTTTGCTTTCATCAGCGTGCTGCTTCTGGTGGGGTGCGGCTTTGGTGCCGGGATGGTGCTGGGCTTTATGGCGACGATCTACGTCTCGGGTGAGCGCGTGTATGCGCCGCTGTACGGGATTCTTCTGGCGGTCACACTGTCTGGCATCTGCCGGCAGCGCAGCGTGTGGAAGGAGCCGGCGGCTGTGGCGGTATCTGGACGGAAAGCAGAGCCGGCGGCGGATGCGGGCGTGACTGCGGCGGTTTCCAAAGCGTCAGTGCCGTCCGCAGTGTTCCTGACGGCGCTGACAGTTGTCTGTTGTGCGGTAAACGTATTGTTTATCGTTTTGTCATTGTAAGACTGGAAGTATAAAAGATAGAATATGAGTTCCAAACAGGGAGCAGATTCTGCAGGGCAGAATCTGCTCCCTGTTTTTTTGACACACAGTCAGAGAGAGGATATAATCATTATTAAAAATAAATCCAGTTAAAGGTGAAATGAAGGTTATTGAAGGTATAGGAGTAAACGGAGAGATGGAGTTGAATAAGGAAAAGAAAAATATAATTGGCATTACACAAAGCGGTCTTATATTGGTATTGGTAGTTCTTATTGTCTTTATGATGGTACAGATCAACAGGTTACAGGGGACTGCACGGGTAATAAATTATGTAGGTCTGGTACGTGGAGCCACACAGCGTGAAGTAAAGTTAGAAATTACAGGAAACCAGAATGAAGAATTAGTTCAGTATCTGGATGATATTCTGAGCGGATTAAAATACCAGGATGGACATTATGATCTGGTAGAGCTTCATGATAAAGAATATCAGGATAAATTACAGGTTCAGAGTGACTACTGGGAAAAATTAAAAATAGAAATTGAAGCGGTGAGAAGCAGAGGATATGAAAATACAGATATTGTAAATATGAGTGAAACTTATTTTAAGATGGCAGATGAAACAGTATCTGCAGCGGAAAATTATTCAGAAAAGATTGCAAGAAAGATTCGTACCATAGAGATTTTGTCAGCACTTGATATGTTGTGTCTGGTAATATTGGTTATTATGCAGACGCTGATGGCAATGAAGATGGCAGTGCAAAACAAGCTGTTAGAACAGAGGGCATATACAGACAGCCATACAGGATTACCCAATAAAAGTGCTTGTGAGATAATACTTAATAATAAAGAGATCATTACTGAACCGACAGCATGCATAATGTTTGACTTAAATAATTTGAAGACGGTGAATGACACAATGGGACATTCGGCGGGAGACCAGCTAATATTGAATTTTGCCCGGCTTTTACGCAGTGTGATTCCGGAAGAAGATTTTGTTGGAAGGTATGGCGGGGATGAATTTATGGCAGTTATATATCATACCAGTAAAGCGGAGGTTGAGGAGATTTTAGAATACTTACGCAAGGAAAAAGATAGATTAAATGGAAATGAAAATCCTATGTCAATCGATTATGCATGCGGATGGGTGTTATCCGAAGACTATAAGGAGTGTACAATGCAGATATTATTGGATAAGGCCGATTCTTATATGTATGATAATAAACAATTATGCAAGCAGCATACCGTTTAGGTGTTTTACGGAGCGTCGGCAGGTGGAGCGGAATTGCGTTGGGGCAGCTTGAAAAGCGAAAGATTTTTCTACGTTCTATTTGACAGTGCCCATATCCGGGGAAACCATGCTGCCATCGGTGTCTCACTCTGCGGCCTGCCGGAAAGTCCGCTGCGGGAAATTACCCTGGAAGACGTGACGATCGCTGCAAAAGATCCGCTGCGGGAAGAGTATGTGGAAAAGTAAAATACTTTTTCTCTGGGGCGTCTGTGCTTACGAATGCTTGACTTTCCGCAGGTTTGGTGCTAATCTTAGAAAAGTCGATACACACAAACACGAGGAAAAAGAGAGTACATCTGCAGATACTTTACAGAGAGATTTCCAGCTGCGCGGTTGCAGCTTGCTGCGAGGAAATGAGGAAGGGCGGATGGAAGATGGCTTTGGAGTGGCAGGACTGAACACTGGACGTTACTAAGGACAGCGATAAGTTCTGACGGGACCGCCTGTTACAGCGGGGGATATTCGTTGCGATATCCGCAGAGGCACAGAGTGCAGGCTCTGTGTGAATAGAAGTGGTACCACGGGAGCTATCCCGTCTTCTGGTGGCTATATCAGCCCCGAAGACGGGATTTTTTTGTTTTATTAGGAAGGAGCAGACAAAATGAGTGACAAGGGAAAATTTTATATGACAACCGCGATTGCCTACACATCCGGCAAGCCGCATATCGGAAATACGTATGAGATCGTGCTCGCAGATGCGATCGCGCGTTATAAGAGACTGGAGGGCTACGATGTTTATTTCCAGACCGGAACAGACGAGCATGGCCAGAAGATCCAGGAGAAGGCAGAAAAAGCAGGCATTACGCCAAAAGAATATGTAGACAATGTGGCAGGCGAGGTAAAGCGCATCTGGGATCTGATGAACACGTCCTACGATAACTTTGTCCGCACGACCGATGCAGACCATGAGAAACAGGTGCAGAAGATTTTTAAAAAGCTGTACGATCAGGGAGATATCTACAAGGGATCTTACGAGGGACTTTACTGTACGCCGTGTGAGTCCTTCTGGACAGAGTCCCAGCTGGTGGACGGCAAGTGTCCGGACTGCGGGAGAGAGGTAAAGCCGGCGAAGGAGGAGGCATACTTCTTCAAGATGAGCAAATATGCGGATCGTCTGATCGAGCATATTAACACCCATCCGGAGTTCATTCAGCCGGTATCCAGAAAAAATGAGATGATGAACAATTTCCTGCTTCCGGGATTGCAGGATCTGTGTGTTTCCAGAACGTCATTTTCCTGGGGAATTCCGGTGGACTTTGACCCGAAGCATGTGGTTTATGTATGGCTGGACGCGCTGACCAACTATATCACGAAGATCGGTTATGATGCGGATGGCAATTCTTCCGATTTATTTAAAAAGAACTGGCCGGCAGATCTGCATCTGATCGGCAAGGACATCATCCGTTTCCATACGATCTACTGGCCGATTTTCCTGATGGCGCTGGATCTCCCGCTGCCGAAGCAGGTATTCGGACATCCGTGGCTCTTACAGGGCGGAGACAAGATGAGCAAATCCAAGGGAAATGTGATCTATGCGGACGATATGGTGGATCTGTTCGGCGTGGATGCAACCCGTTACTTTGTACTGCATGAGATGCCGTTTGAGAACGACGGTGTGATTACCTGGGAACTGGTGGTGGAGCGCTTTAATTCCGATCTTGCCAACATCCTTGGAAATCTCGTCAACCGTACGGTTTCCATGAGCAACAAGTATTTTAGCGGTGTGGTAAGAAGCACAGGCGTGACAGAGGAAGTGGACGAAGACTTAAAGGCGGTTGTGACCGGAGCCAGAGACAGAGTGGCACAGAAGATGAAGGATCTGCGTGTGGCAGATGCCATTTCTGAAGTATTCGGCGTGTTCCGCCGCTGCAATAAATATATCGATGAGACGGCACCGTGGGTACTTGCGAAGGACGAGGCAAAATCCGACCGTCTGGCAGAGGTGCTTTATAATCTGGCAGAGTCAATTACGGTAGGCGCATCCCTGCTGTACAGCTTTCTGCCGGAGACCGCAGAGAAGATTGTGGCACAGCTTCATACACAACTCCGCGGTTTTGAGGAACTGAATCAGTTTGGCCTGTATGAGAACGGCACGAAAGTGACAGAGACGCCGGAGATCTTATTCGCACGTCTGGATGCAAAGGATGTGATGCCGAAGGTAGAAGCGATCCGCGAGGCACAGAAGAAGGAGTTTGAGGCGGAGCAGAGAGCGCTTGGCGAGGAGACTTCTGCAGAGGAAAAAGTAGAAGACGTCATCGACATCGAGGCGAAGGAAGAAATCACATATGATGATTTTATGAAGCTTCAGTTCCAGGTGGGAGAGATTATTTCCTGTGAGGCTGTGGAGAAATCAAAGAAGCTTCTGTGCTCCCAGGTAAGAGTCGGCAGCGAGGTGAAGCAGATCGTTTCCGGTATCCGTAAATATTACACGCCGGAAGAGATGGTCGGTAAAAAAGTGATGGTACTGGTAAACTTAAAGCCTGCGAAGCTTGCGGGAGTTCTCTCAGAGGGGATGCTTTTATGCGCTGAGGATGCGGAAGGCAATCTGGCGCTGATGACGCCGGAGAAACCGATGCCGGCAGGTGCTGAAATATGTTAAAAGGAGACACCGGAGCAAAACGGACATGGTTTTATGAAAACGGTGCATTTGTGGCGGCGGCGCTTGCCGCCGTCCTTTGGCATGTGGTATTGTCCACGAATGTCGGCGATGATATGGTCTATTTTAAAACCCTTCTGGACGGTAACAGTTCACTCGGCGAGATCCTGGCACATCGCTATGAGACATGGTCATCGCGCATGGTGATCGAGGCGGTGTTAATTCCACTGGTGCACTGTCCGCTGCTCTGGAAAATCCTTGATATTGTCATCTTTACGTCCCTCCCGGTGCTGCTCTGCGGACTGCTGGGTGTGACCGGGCGCGGACGCTGGTTTGTAACCGGACTGGTGCTGCTCTATCCGTTTGCGGATATGGCATCCGCCGGATGGATTGCGACGACGACCAATTATCTCTGGCCGCTCTGGGGCGTTCTGGTGATCGGCATGGTGTTAAAGCAGCTTCGCTGCGGCAGAAAAGTGCCGGTGTGGGAGGCGGCAGCAGCGCTTCTGGCGTGTGCTTATGCGGGCAGCCAGGAACAGGCTGCGGTGTTGCTGCTTCTGCTGTTTGGCATGGAAGTGCTGCATTATATCTCGGAAAAGCGTATGAAACAGCCGCTTCTCTATGCATTATGCGGCATAGATATTATTTCCCTCATATATATTTTCAGTTGTCCGGGAAATGCAATCCGGAGCGCGCAGGAGATGGCGGGGAGAATGCCGGAGTTCGCTGATTTTACATTCGCAGAGAAACTCTACATGGGACTTGCCAACGTGGAACGGATCTTTATCGCACAGCTTGATCCGGTCTATTGCGTTGTGGCAGCAGTGCTTGTGCTGCTTGTGTATCGTAAGACAGGCGATTACCGTAGGACGCTTTTGGCGGGGACCCCGGCACTATTGCTGTTCGGACAGGCGGTGGTGCGTGTCAGCCACCCATCCTTGAAAAAGGTGTTCGTGCGGTCGGAACAGACGACACACTGGGACTGGCATGCTCTGGTAACCTATATGCCGCTGGTATTTCTGGTACTGTCCGTTTTTGGAATTCTGTACGCGTTGTGGCAGCTGGCGGATGGAGCGTGGAAGCATTACCTGTGGACGGCGTTTTTGCTGGCAGGCGGATTTGCCACGGGGGTCGTCATGGGATTTTCACCGACGATTTACGCATCGGCAGACCGGCCGTACCTCTATCTGTATTTCGTGCTGATCTATGTGTGTGCGGATGCCGTGTGGAACTTGGGAGGCATGAAAGCTGTCTGGAAGACAGGCAGTGCAGATGCTGCGCAGAGCGGAAGCGGTGCACACAGTAAGGGGAAAATGCCGGTGCCGGAAAAACTGATGTTTACTGTACTCGGGCTTCTGGTGCTGGCAAACATTCTGGATGTGACCCGGATGTGCTGGCTGCTTGGAAGGCTTCTGTGACCGTTTATAACAGAAATCCGCTGTTTCATGCAGGAAACCTAACGAAAAATCCAATTTCAGCCGATGTATACCATATGAACGGATTCAGTCAGGGATACATTCAGGGAGGAATGTGGATATGGGAATCAGTATCAATGCACCGGGAAGTGTGAACAGTCAGGCATCGATGACAGGCACACTTTCCATCCGAAAAAGCACAAATACATTTGAGCAGATGGCGGGGGTCAGTAGTTCAGGGGGAACCTCGAAAAAACAGCTCAATTATAATCACAGAGATATTTCCGGACAGCTGCTCCGGGCGAAGAAGCCGCAGAGTGCATCTGCGGCGTTGACCCGTGCAAAGAGCAAGGTGTCTATGCTTCAGCGTGCGGCGGCATCCGGACAGTATGATTCCAAGGAAGTGGCGAATGCGCTTGCGCATGCGAGACGGATGGTGCGCTGTGCGCAGCTGAAAGTGCGCAATCTGCGAGAGGAAGAGCGCGAGCAGCAGTCTGCGCAGAAGGAAAACAGCGGTAAGAGCCAGCAGAAGGAACATGAAGTGAAGCGCCGTGTGGCACAGAAAGAGCGTCAACTCAAGCAGAAGGTATCGATTGAGAATACGCAGGAAGTGCTTCGGCAGAAGAAAAAGAAGAACGAGATAGCGCAGAAGCAGCAGAGACATCGCTCGCAGGAGCGGGGTAAGATTGCGGAAGCGGATTTCAAATACATCAAGTCACAGCTCGAGGATGGCAAAGGCTTTGGCGGCGGCAGTTTTTATTGTGAGGACAGCGGAATTACACTGGATATCAGTGATGCCGCAATGTCGATGGCGGAACTTGAGATGATGGCACAGAATCAGATCGAAGCGGAGGCAGAGGCGGAAGTGGAAGCGGAGATGTCGCTTACCGACGGAGGAACTCTTGCAGTTACGACAGCGGGAGCCGTGACGGCGGGCAGCGGAGCGGGAACTGCACCTGACGCAACGCCAGCCACTGCCGGCGTATCTGTGGATGTGTCAGTGTAACAAAATGGCGAAGGACACTGCCCCATGAAGCAGGCGGTGTCCTTTGAAGGCTAAGTCATATTATAAGAAAATCACACTTTTCGATTTCAGGTAGAATGCACAGGAAATATTTTGTTCAAAAAATGTGGCATTTCTAACCAGCCGGTGGCTGCATCTGCGATGATTCGTGTCTTTCCAAGTTTGGAGCACTCCGCGGAGTGTGTCCGCAAGCCAGAAGACAATTTTAGGACTTTTGTGTGTCCCTTATTGGCACCAATGAGCAGAACATAACCGCGCGAAGCCGATGTCTGAATTGGCATCTGCCCTATTTTCAATAGCAGATGCCAACGAGTTTCGGTTCGCGCGGTTTTATATTGTCTGTGAAGCGGTGCCATTAGGGACACTAGAAAGTCCGCTCATTGTCTGTGGCTTGTCGGACACCCTCCGGGAGAGTCCAAACGTGGAAGAGACACGAAATCAGATGCAGTCATCCGGCTGGAAGAACTGCACACATTTTTTTCAATAAATCTTTCCTATGCAGTTCTACCTGAAATCTATAGAATGTGTTTTGGATAATATGACTTAGCACTTCAAAGGACAGCGTTGCCTGCCTATGTGGCAGTGCTCCTGCGCTGTTTTGCAGCGACAGCGGTCAGGGCAAACATGGCGGCGGCAAAGAGGAGCTGGATGCCGATACATTTCCAGTAAAAGCCCAGATCGAAGACTTCCTTTCCGAAGCCCGCCAGCATATTGTTGGCGCGGATGTACCAGTAGGCGGGAAGGAAACGTCCTACGGCAAGTACGGAACCGGAGAGCATGGACTGTGGGACAAAGACACCGCAGAGAAAGGACATGGACAGACCGACGATATTTGCCAGCATATTTAATACATTGTCATCCGGCGAGAACGTCGAGATGAGCAGGGAGAGTGCAGCCGTAAAAAACAGGAAAGCGAGGCTGTTTAAGATTGCATAGCCGACATAGGGCTGCAGCATGGCTTTCCGGTAGAATACGAGACCAAGCAGCAGAAAGAGCAGCCAGATGCCGAGACTGTACAGGAGACAGCCGGATGCCATGGCAAGAGTACGTGTTCTTCCGGGAAGAGCGGAGCACGCCGTCCGGGCTTTCATGTCGCGGCTGTTTAAGGTAACCAGAATCGGAGCCATGCCGGCGAACAGGATTGCCAGAAAGATATACGGAATATACTGGAAGAAATAAAAAACCTTGCTGTTGGTGTCGGCGTCGGACATCTGAAAAGATGTGACGGAGACTTTGGGAAGGTCGGAAATGGTATGATCCGTATGGTCGATGGCCTCGGCAATGGTGTCACCGCCTGCCAGATAGAGCTGTAGTGCCTGCACATACTGCGTAATCTGGTTGTCCACGTACTGGCTGCTGCTGCTTCCCGGAATTGTCAGGGAGGAGACAAGGTCTTTGGTCTCGCCGGCGAGCACTCGGTCTTCAAATCCTTCCGGGATGACCAGGGCATAGTTGAGTGTGCGGTAGTAGATCGCATCTAACAGTGCGGTGTCATCTCCCGGCTCCGGTGTTGTGACCTGGTGGATGGATGCGAGATAATCGCACAGAGCGCGGCTTGCATCCGTGTTGTCTTCATCTGTGATGGCGATAGAGCGCTGGCTGGCTTTGAAGTTCTCGTTGATGGAATCCTGCGAGAGTGCCGACAGCAGCAGAGTGATCATTGCGTAGACGCCAAAATAGATCAATGCGGCATTTCGCCGTTTTTTTGCGATTGCGAAAAATGCTTTAAAGACTGGCATATTTTTTCCTCCTTACCAGTGCAAGACCGCCGAGACAGAAAAGTGCCGAGAGTAACAGGAGTCCTGCGATATTTGTAAAAAATCGTGTGTAGGATGGGTACACGACGAGTGAATACAGCGCGTCAGAGATGAGAGCTGCAGGATTGATGCGGTTGAGCAGCGGGCAGAAATCTTCCACAAGTGCACGCATATTTCCGATCATCAGACCGCTTAAAAAGCAGCAGATCATAATTGCAGCCATTAGGAAACCAAACTTGGTCTCTTTGGAAAACTGCCCGATACAACCGACCAGAAATCCCAGACTCAGCCCGGCAAGACAACCGCAGAGGCAGGTCAGCGTCACACCGCAAAGATGTGCCCCAAAATCAACCTTAAGAACCAGCGTCAGATAGGCGATTGCGATCAATAAGGAAGAAAATTCAAAAATCAAAGCTCCGGTCAGATCGCCGAGGGCGGCAAGCAGCCGGGGAACCGGCGAGACATTGCGTCTGGCACCCAGATCCGACAGATTTGCCTGATTGGAGATGGCAAGCGTGTTGCCGATCATGGCGGCATAGAGGCAGGTCATGGCAATCAGATTGAAAAAGTAAGTAAGGGATTCATCCACGGAGCCGGCACCAAGGGATTCGTGCCGGATATAGCTGACTTCCGTAGAAACCGCATCAAGCAGTGCCGGAAGCTTCGCGGGATCTTTCATTGCGGCCTGGGCGATGGCACTGTATTCTATGTTGAAACGATCCACAAGCACACTTAAAATACTCTGGTACAGGGGAGCGGAAGCCATCTCTGCGGAGAGTGTCAGCGATAAAGGATATGTGGAAACATCTTCGATAGATGCGGCGTTTCTGTAATCGGAAACGGTTGGCAGGTCGGCGGTAATGATGCCGTAGACTTCTTTTGCCTTTAGCAGTTCCTTGGCATCCGCAGCGGAAGCATAGGTAACTTCAAGAAACTGATCCTCCCCGGGTTCGGACAGGGAATCAAACATGGAGCGCAGCTCGGCGGATTCCTCTTCCATCACAACCGCAACCGGGATGGCGGAAAAACTTTCGTCACTTCCCAGACCGCCGAATGCAAAATGGAACATCGTTCCAAGCAGCAACGGGAAAGCGACACACCAGAATACCTGACCTTTATCCCGCAGCAGATTAAGCAGTGTATATTTCATCGTATGAAAAAACATGGTGGTACCTCCTAATCACGCAGTTCTTTTCCGGTAATTTCCAGAAAGACGTCATTTAAGGTCGGAAGTTCGGAATAGACTCTTCCGAAAGACACATTTTGTTCCTGCAGATAGTTCAGAATGTGCGGCAGATTGTGGGAACCGCCGCTGCACAGCACTTTTAAGCAGTGATGTTCAAAGGTCACCTCATAGACGTGCTTTATGTCACGGATCGCTGCAATCTGCGCAGGAAGAAGATCCAGAATATCAATCGAGATGATCTCGCTCTTTTTGATCATTCGTTTTAACTCTTCCGTGGTTCCAATGGCAAGATTTTTGCCTTTGTCCATAATGGCGATCCGGGTACAGATCTGCTCCACCTCCTCCATATAGTGGGAGGTATAAATGATCGTGGCACCATTGCGGTTTAACTCCTGGATTCCCTCCAGAATTTTATTGCGGCTCTGCGGGTCGACTGCCACAGTCGGCTCGTCAAGAATGATGAGCTTTGGCTTGTGGGCAATTCCGCACGCGATATTCAGACGGCGCAGCAGACCACCGGAAAGCTTTTTCGGATAAAATTTGCGGAAATCGTTGAGACCGACAAAATCGATGGCATCTTCCACATACTGGTGCCGGAGCGCTTTGTCGCGGATATACAGACCACAGAAATAATCAATGTTTTCATAGACGGTCAATTCCTGAAAGACAGCGACATTTTGCATGACAACGCCGATCTGACGTTTCAGATCGTAGCTGTCCGGCCGCATTTCCCGGCCGAAGACCCGGACGGTTCCCTTGTCAAAGGCAAGCAGTGCAAGGATGCAGTTGATGGTTGTCGTCTTTCCGGAGCCGTTTGGACCGAGCAGACCGAAGATCTCACCTTCCTCGATCGTGAGATTAAAGTGATCGAGGGCGACGAGCTCCTGATAGCGTTTTACCAGATTTTCTATTTCTACAACAGGTACTGACATAACAAATCCTCCTCGTTTGATGGTAATTACATTATAGCGGGTGGCGCCCGGCGGTGCCAGTGAGCAGCGTCAGATGTTTGATGTGACAAATGTCATGAATCTCTTATTTTTCAAAAAAGATGTGGCGGCTGTCTTATAATGATGATATGGTTATCATAACGTGTGCGGGAAAGTGGAAGATATTCCGGAAATATGGCGGCATATGTGGACAGGGAGAGGGTAGAATGAAGCGGATTGTGGATAAAGGACTGTTGCTTGCCGGCGGTCTGCTTATGGCGGGACAGTCGGGAAGGCTTGCAGCGCCGGTCATAGCGTTGCTGTTGACGATGACTGCGGCGGCATATGGCAGCTGTGTGGACAACAGACGATGGCATTGTGTGTGCCTTGCGGGGATGTTTGCGGTCTGCTTTATCCTGCCGGAACTCTGTTTTTTCGTGCCGGTTCTTCTGTATGACTGTGCGGAAAAAAAGGAGATGCGGCTCTGGTTCTTAAGTGTTCCGGGGCTCGCTTTTTTCTATCGGGAACAGATGATCCGGCAACCCTTTTTGTGGGCGGCGGACGGTATGCTGATCGTGGCTGCGATATTGCTGGCATGCAGAACGGGCAGAATTCTGTATCTGGAACAAGAGATGATCCGTCTTCGGGATACCAGCACGGAATTGAATCTGGTGCTCCAGGAAAAGAATAAGAACCTGATGGAAAAACAGGATTATGAGATCTACCTTGCGACACTGCGGGAGCGCAACCGCATTGCAAGAGAGATTCATGATAATGTGGGGCATATGCTTTCAAGAAGTATTCTGCAGATGGGGGCACTGATTACGATTCATAAGGAGGAGCCGCTGCACGGACAGCTCGCCGGGGTGGGGGAGACGTTAAATCAGGCGATGAACAGTATCCGTGAGAGCGTGCACGATCTGCACGATGAGTCCATTGATCTGCGGCAGTCCATTGCGGAGGCGACCCGTGAGATGAAGGAGCACTATCAGCTCACGGTTGATTACGATATGTCTCCGGAGATTCCACGCAATGTAAAGTACTGCTTTATCACAGCGGTAAAAGAAGCCATGTCGAATATTGCGAAACACTCCGATGCGGATAAGATCTCCGTGATTTTGCGGGAGCACCCGGCGTTCTATCAGATGACCGTTGAGGACAACGGAACGGTGGGACGAAAGGGACAGAGCGGACCATTGTGGGAGGAAGAGGTCGTCCGTATGGACGGAAAGGAAGGGATTGGTCTTTCCAATATGAAGGAGCGCGTGCAGGCACTGGGCGGAACCTTCCGGATTCATACGGAAAAGGGATTTGTGATCTTTATTTCGATTCCCAAGAGGGATAAAATGTAGATACGGTAATGAAGGCTGGGAGAGAGAAAAATGAGAGTTCTGGTGGTTGATGATGATAAGCTGGTGGCAGTATCCCTAAAAACGATTCTGGAAGCTGACGGGGAGATTACGGTTGTGGGTCTTGGAGAGGCGGGAGATGACGCCATCCGGCTCTATCGGGAGCAGCATCCTGATATTCTGCTGATGGATATCCGCATGCAGGGAATGTCCGGATTGGATGCAGCTGAATGCATCTTAAAAGAAGATCAAGCGGCAAAAATTTTGTTTTTGACAACCTTTTCCGATGACGAATACATTGTAAAGGCACTGAATATGGGAGCGAAGGGGTATCTGCTGAAACAGGACTTTGAGTCGATCGTTCCGGCACTCAAGGCTGTCTACGGCGGGCAGAGTGTATTCGGCGGACCGATTATGGGAAAAATTCCGGTGCTTCTGGCAGGAAAAGGCAGCTTTTCCTATCATGATTACGACATCAGTGAGAAGGAGCAGGGCATTATTGAACTGGTGGCAGAAGGCTTAAGCAACCGGGAGATTGCAGAAAAATTGTATTTGAGCGAGGGTACGGTGCGCAATTATATCAGCACCATACTGGATAAATTAAAGTTACGAGACCGCACACAGCTGGCAGTCTTTTATTATAAGAACTGCGGCTGAGCCGGCGGTACAGCAATCGCACAGAAGCTGTGCCGACAGACAGCAACATGAAAGAGACGGCAATGCAGCAACAGGGAAGATGAGGAAAACAATGATATTTGAGACACATGCACATTATGATGATGAAGTATTTAATGAGGATAGAGAGCAATTATTAGCTGGGCTCCCGGAAAAGGGAATCGGGAGGGTGATTAACGTCGGCGCGTCCATTGAGACGACGAGGACGACGCTCGCGTTGGCGGAGGCGTATGATTACATCTATGCCGCCGTGGGTGTGCATCCGAGCGATATTGACGGGCTGAACGAGGAGACATATTCCTGGCTCAAGGAGCAGACGGCACATCCGAAGACGGTAGCGGTGGGAGAGATCGGTCTGGATTATTACTGGGACAAGGAGCCGGAAGTACAGGCAGCGCAGCGGGAATGGTTCGTGCGCCAGCTGACACTCGCCGGGGAAACAGATCTGCCGGTAATTATCCACTCGCGTGACGCGGCGGAGGATACCATGCGGATCTTAAAAGAGACCGGAAGATTCCGGGAACATCCCGGTGTCATTCACTGTTACTCGTACTCGCCGGAGCAGGCAAAAGAGTACGTGAAGATGGGATACTGCATTGGTGTGGGCGGTGTGGTTACCTTTAAAAATGCAAAGAAACTCAGGCAGACGGTGGAGCAGATCTCTCTGGAACACATTCTGCTGGAGACGGACTGCCCGTATATGGCGCCCGAGCCGCACCGGGGAACCCGCAACGATTCCTCCAACCTCTCTTATGTGGCTGCCAGGATTGCGGAGATCAAAGGCGTCTCTGTGCAGGAGGTGGAGCAGACGACCTGGGAAAATGCCTGCCGTGTATTCGGCGTCCGGTAGGTGTCTGCCCGAATCAGCAGAAGCGGGAATATTCCGGGGTGTCTGCCCAATAGCGCTTCGGGATTAACTGCATCTGCAAGCCCGGATTTTTGCGGGATTCTATGGCAATGTGATCAAAAAAGGTCAGCCAGAGCTGCCGGAAGGCTTCCTCATCGGAGGAATACCGGCTGACTTTCTCCAGATCCAGATCTGCGGCATCTGTGAGAATGTAGCTGGAAAGCGCTTTGTGCACCGCGACAGACTGATGTGTGGCGTCATAGATCATAAAGTTCTCGGAGGGCAGACGGTCGGTGAAATGCTCTGCCAGATAGGGAAGGACGTTGTCTTTCGGATGAATCGTGGCAAAGAGAACGCCGTTCTCAAGCTCGGAGAAGCGCAGAAATTCGAGATGATGGCAGGCTTCGCGGTTGGTCGCCCGGCAGAGCTCAAAAATCCGGTAGACACACGGTTCGCCTAAGGAAAGAAGCACTTTCTGACCGTCTCCGCTTGCGAGTGCGAGGAGGATGGTCTCATAGATGGCGTCTGCCTTGTCCATCTTCCTGCCGGAGGATGGCTCGCCGGACATTGCAGCCTGATAGATCGACTCATAGAACTGCATGCCGAAACGGGACGTGATGGTGCGGATCACCTTGCCGGTCTTATCCGCGGAAGGAGCCACGTGAATATATTCGGAAAAAAGCTCGTAATTCTCCGGTTCGCCGGTGGCAAGCCGGATATTGCGGTGACCGAGCCGGCTTGCGCAGGCGTCATAGACACCGGTAAAGATACCTTCAAGACTGTCCTCACAGATAAATACATACATGTAAAATACCTCTTTTCTATGTGTAATCAGGGCGGTGGGCTCACAGGGCAAGCCCGGTGTCAAACAGCGACAACTGCTGATAACCGGTGTTGCGGAGCTCCTTTGGAACCTGCGTGTGGTCTGCCATGAGATGAGAGCAGATATAGTCCTCGTCGAGCTTCGTGCGGTACATCATCCGGCCAGAACAGGTGATGAAATACAGGGCGCGCTTTAGCACAACGCCGATCTTTTTCAGATCGTCATAGGTGAGCGCGGTATCCCGTCTGGCGGCGACGATCCGCTGGGCGGACTTGTATCCGATTCCGGGTACGCGCAGAAGAGTCTGATAACTGGCGCGGTTGATCTCGACCGGAAATGTGTCGAGATGACGCAATGCCCAGTCACACTTGGGATCCAGATAAATATTAAAATTCGGGCGGTCTTCCGACAGAAGTTCATTCACATGAAAGCGGTAATAGCGCAGCAGCCAGTCTGCCTGGTACAGGCGGTGCTCGCGCAGCAGCGGAGGTCCGCCGGGGAGCACCGGCAGTGACGAATCGCCGTTGACATTGATGAACGCAGAGTAGAAAACGCGCTTCAGATGAAACTTCTCATAGAGTGCCTCGGACACACGCATAATCTGATAGTCGTTCTCCGGGGTAGCACCGATAATCATCTGTGTGCTCTGCCCGGCGGGCACGAACTTCGGCGCCTTGCGGTAGACCATCAGCTCATTCTGGTTCTCCGTGATGCCATTCTGAATCTGGCGCATGGGAGAGAGAATCGTGTGTCTTGATTTGCAGGGAGCAAGCTGCTTCAGCCCGTTTGCCGTGGGAAGCTCAAGATTGATGCTCATGCGGTCTGCAAGAAACCCTGCCTTCTCAATCAGTGCCGGGTCAGCGCCGGGAATCGCTTTTACGTGGATGTAACCGTTGAAGTGATGGACGGTACGGAGCCGGTAGAGCGTCTGGTAAATCAGATCCATGGTGTAATTCGGACTGATGAGGATGCCGGAACTTAAGAACAGACCCTCGATATAATTGCGCCGGTAGAATTCCATGGTGAGCATGCAGATCTCATCCGGGGTAAAGGAGGCGCGGGGAACGTCGGAGTTGCAGTTGTTCTGGCAGTAGGCACAGTTAAAAATACACTCGTTGGTGAACAGGATCTTGAGCAGGGAGATGCATCTTCCGTCTGCAGCAAATGCATGGCACACGCCGGGAGCCAGACAATTCCCCATGTGCCTGCCATCTCCCCTGCGGTCGGCGCCGCTTGAGGTACATGCCACGTCGTACTTCGCGGCATCGGTAAGGATGGCAAGCTTCTCCATGAGGGAGAGATTCTGCTGAATGTTCATGTGAAAACACCTCCTGACAAAACAAATATTCGGTTAAAGAATAGCACATATGTTCGACAAAAGCAAGATAAAATCGAATATTTGTTCGAGAAAGATTATGGTTCACTTGGACAGTGGGTATATGGTATAATGTGCGTAAGCAATGAGCAGTGCCAGACGTGACAGTCACGAGATATGCCTGCTTGCAGGCTATATATCGCGACTGTTGCGGATGATAGGGCGAATGCCCGTTAGTCCGGGAAATCTATGATTTCCTGGACGAGCAGTGCGAAGACGTGACATTTGCCGGAGCGGGCATCGGAGACTTTAGACGGATGATAGGGCGAATGCCCGTCAGTCCGGGAAATCTATGATTTCCTGGACGAGCACTGCGAAGACGTGACATTTGCCGGAGCGGAGTCGTACAGATAGAAGCCCCCGGGCGGGCTTTGGAATGGAGAAAGATGGATACAGATATTTTTGAGCAGTTCCCGGATCGGGAAACATTTGACAAATACTGGAACGAGAATTATCAGCCGGTGACATACGAGGATGTGCGCGAGGCGTTCACGGATTTTGTGAAGTCTGCGGACGGTCACATCTACCTCTCGGATTACGAGGAGAAGGGGCTGATCTCCCGGGAAGATTTTAAGGAAAACCTCTCGCAGGAGGCACAGTTTACATTTGAGGACGGACTGACGGAAGTTTTTTACGATAAGAATCCGGAGCTTTATGAGACGGCGTTTGCGCTCTATGAGGAGTCAAAGCTTACCGGAAAGGGAGATGCATCGGTGGCGCAGACGTTTCACGAGACGTTTCGCGCGCTCTATGCAGAGTTTCTGGACAGACTGTATGATGAGGTGCTGGCAGCATGGCAACATTAGGAATCCCGCAGAATACGATTGCGGTTCTGCAGAAGTATCATTTTAATTTTCAGAAAAAGTTCGGACAGAATTTTCTCATTGATACCCATGTGCTCGAGCGCATTATTGAGGCGGCGGGCATTACGAAGGATGACTTTGTGCTGGAGATCGGACCGGGCATCGGCACGATGACCCAGTATCTGTGTGAAAATGCCAGAGAGGTGACGGCGGTGGAGATCGATCAGAACCTGATCCCGATTCTGGCGGACACGCTTAGCGCTTATGACAATGTGATGGTTATCAATGAGGACATTTTGAAGCTGGATATTGTAAAGCTCGCGGAGGAGAAGAATGCCGGGAAACCGATCAAGGTGGTGGCAAATCTTCCGTATTATATTACCACGCCGATTATCATGGGACTGTTTGAGAGCCATGTGCCGATTGACAGCATTACGATCATGGTGCAGAAGGAAGTCGCAGACAGGATGCAGGTCGGACCGGGGACGAAGGATTACGGTGCGCTCTCGCTGGCGGTGCAGTATTATGCAAAGCCGGAGATTATCGCAAACGTGCCGCCGAACTGCTTTATGCCGCGGCCGAATGTCGGCAGCGCGGTGATAAGGCTGACGCGTCATGAGACCGTGCCGGTGCAGGTGGAGGATGAAAAGCTGATGTTCCGGCTGATCCGGGCATCTTTTAACCAGAGGCGCAAGACGCTTGCGAACGGTCTGAATAATTCGCCGGAGATTCATCTCTCCAAGGAAGTGATTCAGGAAAGCATTGAGGAGCTTGGCGTGCCGGTGATCATCCGTGGAGAGGCGCTTACATTGGAACAGTTTGCGGCGCTCTCGAATATTATCGGACGCAGAATGAAGCAGCAGGCATAGAGAGAACAGGGGGAAACAGACAATGGATGGACAACAGAACAATCAGAGTGGATGGAACAGGAACGAGACACCCAGAACATACGGTGAAGATACGAAAATGTATCAGAACCGGCAGAACGCGTCGCAGCAGCCGAATTACGGAAATAACCAGAATGCATATCAGCAGCCGAATTACGGAAACGGTCAGAACGCATATCAGCAGCCGAATTACGGAAACGGCCAGAACGCATATCAGCAGCCGAATTACGGAAACGGCCAGAATCCGTATCAGCAGCCGAATTACGGAAACGGCCAGAACCCGTATCAGCAGCCGAATTATGGAAACTGGCAGGGGAATCCCTACCCGCAGGAGCAGCACGGTCCGGTATCCGATGTTCTGTGCAATATTCTTCTGGTGATCTTTATGGCGCAGATTATCATCAATTTTGTGGTATTTGGCGCGACATGGAATGCGATGGCGGGGGAAGGAATAGACGCTTATCTCGACGGATCCGTGAGTCTTGGCAGCCCGGTGCAGATGCTTTCCATGTTTTCCAATCTGCTGTTTGTGGCGATGCTTGTGCTGTTGATTCTGGATATTGTAAAAATCAGCAATCAGAAATACAAGATCACCGGTCTGGTGCTGTTTGCGATTTTCTTAAGACCGGGCTATTACGTCTGGAGAGCACATGTGCTCAAGAGAAAAATGACGTTTCCGATCATCTACACCATCGTTTACAGCGGAGTGACCGTGGCATATTTTTTCTATTCGTTTTATAAAGTTTTTTCACTGACATTCGGGATTATGCAGAGTCTGAACTAGTGCCGCGGCTTTGTGGGAATGGAAGATCTCCTTGGTTCATATAATAATGGACAGGGAGATTTTTTTATGCGGAAAAAATGGAAACACTATATTGATAGAATGCTTACATTCGCGCTTATCGGCATATTATTGCCGCTTTTTATCACGATAATATGTCAGCGTATGCGGCTGGAGGAAGTGATATACGGCACGTACAACGCGATAACGGAGACGGCAGAAAGAGAGGGCGGGGAGGAACTGGAAGAACAGCTGCCTTTTATTCTGGCGAAGGAGATCCGTGCGGACGCGGAGGATGCGGCGCTTATGGCGCAGTGCGTGATTGCGCGGACAACACTGTATGATGCCGCGGCGAGAGGGGAGGAACAGCCGGCTGCTTTTTCGGAGGAAGAATTAAGGCAGGCGCTGGGGGAAACATATGAAAAGGCCATGGAACGGCTTGAGACGTGCGTGGAGGAGACGAGTGGGCAGGTGCTCTCCTGGAACGGTGGCTATGCGTATGCTGCATATCATGCGATCAGTGCAGGAAGTACGAGAGATATGAGCCGGTCGGCGGAAGCGGCGGTGCCATATCTTCCCGCGGTGGAGTGCCCGGCGGATCTGACGGCGGAGGGCACGCTCTCGGTCATTTATTGTGAGGAAACTGACATTTTAAAGCGGTGCGGGGAGCATTTTGCGGAGGCAGACGTGTCCGCGGTGTCTGAGATCCAGGTTACAGAGCGGGATGCGGCGGGTTATGTACAGCAGGTCATGCTGGGGGAGTATGCCTGCACCGGGGAAGCGTTCCGTGAGGCGATGGGCTGGAATTCCGCGTGTTTTACGATCACGCAGATGGGGGAAAATGTGCGGATCGTGACAAGGGGACTGGGACACGGGTACGGCCTGAGCCAGAATGAGGCGCGCGCGATGGCGCAGGAAGGAACCTCTTACGAGGAGATTTTACAATATTTTTTTCCGGGAACAACGCTTGTGACAGCGGATCAGATAAAATAGGCGGCGCTCTGCATAAACCATCCGTGCAGGGGGAACAATAGGAGTAAAAATAAATAATATGGATGGTGAAAAAAATGAGAAAAAGCAGATTTTGGGCATTCCTCGGGCGTAAACAATATGTGATTGCGGGGGCGATTGTGATTGCGGCAGCAGTTGCGACCACGGTAATTTACAGCGATCATGAACAACAGCAGCGCGAACAGCTGGAGGAAGAACTGGCACAGGAAAACACACCGGAGGAAGCCGGACTTGTCGCTGCGACGGAAAGTACGGAACAGACAGCACAGGCATCCGCAGTCATTCCGCCGGAGCAGACTGCAAAATCGGAACGGATGGAGCAGGAAGCAGCGGAGACGACAGAGAGTACGGAAGTGGCACAGGTAGAAAAGGAGACGGAGAATGAGACAGCAGAGACGGGCGCAGAGGCCAATGCGCTCCATTTTGACCCGGAGGACGGCATGCTCTGGCCGATGGAGGGAAATGTGATCTTAAATTACAGCATGGATTCTACCATATATTTTGCGACGCTGGACCAGTACAAATACAATCCGGCGGTGATTATCGCGGGAGAGGTCAACAATAAGGTATATTCCGTCGCAAAGGGAAAAGTCATCGGTCTCTCCAACAACGAGGAGACCGGTTGTACGATGACGGTTGACCTGGGAGACGGCTACCGCGCGATCTACGGACAGTTAAAGGAGCCGAACTTTGCGGTGGGCGATTATGTGGAATCCGGCCATGTGCTGGGCTACGTGGCAGAGCCGACGAAATATTATTCGGTGGAGGGCAGCAATCTGTATTTTGCGCTGCAAAAAGACGGACAGCCTGTCGATCCGGTAGCATTTTTTCAGAGCTAGTTTGTAAAAGGAAGACACCGGTTCTTGAATATGTTGGATTTCTTCATTATAATGAAACAAGAGATAAGGGAGGAATCGGTACATGGAATTCAAGGAATACAGTAAAGCTGTGATGGCGTGGGTGGACGGAGTGATGCAGAACCGCGGCGCCGATGCCGAGAAAACATTGAAATACTGTGCAGATATCGAACAATATGCAAAACAGACGGGGGATCCAAAGCTTCTGGGGTTTGCCTACTATTATGCGGGCGAGACTTACTATGTGCTCAATGAGGGCGAGCAGCTTCTTAAGACCATTACCAGAGCTATCACCTATCTGGATCAGGCGGAGCAGTGGGACATGGTGGCCAGATCTTATAATATCCTTGCGATTGCCTTTTTGAACCGTGGAAATACGCCGATTGCGCTGGATTACTATCTGACCGGACTCGGTTATTGTAAAAAATATAAGCTGGCGAACGAAGAAAACGTCATCAACTTGAATCTCGGAACCCTCTATCTGGGCAACGAACAGTGGAATGAGGCGCAGAGATATTTTGAAAAAGTCTCCTCCGATATCAAGGCATATCCGAAGACACCGAATTATTACGGGCTGATGAG
>ENA-UERK01000588-UERK01000588.1-human-gut-metagenome-genome-assembly--contig:-NODE-588-length-30162-cov-52.381220_pt1 | contig 30162 bp, 30 predicted proteins | sample MGYA00242957_ERZ507957 | MGnify/ENA primary metagenome ERZ507957 (study PRJEB26167, sample SAMN06115538) | human gut metagenome | host: Homo sapiens | place: China:Heilongjiang | collected 2015-11-06...
AAGTGGAATCCAGCAATGGCTCCTTACATCTTCATGGAGCGTAACGGTATTCATATTATCGACCTCAACAAGACTGTTGCTAAGGTTGACGAGGCTGCTGAGGCCCTCAAGGAAATCGCCAAGACAGGTAAGAAGATCCTGTTTGTCGCTACTAAAAAACAAGCTAAGGATGCAGTTGCCGAGAAGGCAGCTTCTATCAATATGCCATACGTAAACGAGCGTTGGGCTGGTGGTATGCTTACCAACTTCCCTACAATCCGTAAGGCAGTTAAGAAAATGACAAACATCGACAAGTTGATGAACGATGGTACATTCTCTAACCTCTCTAAGCGTGAGTTGCTGCAGATCAGCCGCCAGCGCGCTAAGTTGGAGAAGAACCTCGGTTCTATCGCTGACTTGAGCCGTCTCCCTAGCGCACTCTTCGTTATCGACGTAATGAAGGAGCACATCGCTGTTAAGGAGGCTAACCGTCTTGGTATTCCAGTTTTCGGTATCGTTGATACAAACTCAGATCCTAAGAATATCGACTACGTTATCCCAGCTAATGATGACGCTAAGGACTCAGTAGAGGCTATCCTCACTGCTGTTTGCGGTGCTATCGCTGAGGGTATCGAGGAGCGTAAGGCTGAGAAGGCTGACGACAAGGCTGCTGCTGAGCAGAAGGATCAGCCTAAGAAGAAGGCTGCTCGCAAGGACGAGGCTGAGTAATTAGGCAAACAAAAATATACTGGAGCCATTGATTCTGTTTTATGATTCGATGGCTTTAGTACTTTTAAACCAAAGATTATTATTAACTTTTAATATTAGAAAAATATTATGGCTGTTTCAATTGAAGATATCAAGAAACTTCGCGCTATGACTGGTGCTGGTCTTGCTGACGTTAAGAAGGCACTCACAGAGGCTGAAGGTGATTTCGATAAGGCAAAGGAGTTGCTCCGTGAGCGTGGTCTCGCTATCGCTGCTAAGCGTTCTGACCGTGAGACTTCTAACGGTTGCGTTCTCGTTAAGAAGGTTAACGATTTCGCTGCTATCATCGCTCTCAAGTGTGAGACTGACTTCGTTGCTAACGGTGCTGACTTCATCAAGTTGACATCTGACATCCTCGACGCTGCTATCGCTGCAAAGGCTCATACTCTCGACGAGGTGAAGGCTTTGAAGGTTGGCGAGTCTGATGCTCAGGCTGCTGTTACACAGCGCTCTGGTATCACCGGTGAGAAGATGGAGCTCGACGGCTACTGCGTTCTCGAGGGTGACAACATCGAGGTTTACGACCACATGAACAAGCACACTTTGTGTACTATGGTTCAGCTTAACGAGAACAACGAAGAGGCTGGTCACAAGGTAGCTATGCAGGTAGCTGCTATGCGCCCTGTAGCTCTCGACGAGTCTTTAGTTTCTGAGGAGACTAAGAAGACTGAGCTCGAGGTTGCTGTTGCCAAGACTAAGGAAGAGCTCGTAGAGAAGGCTGTTAACGCAGCTTTGAAGAAGGCTGGCATCAACCCAGCTCACGTTGACTCTGAGGATCACATCGAGAGCAACACCAAGAAGGGTTGGTTGACACCTGAGCAGGCTGAAGAGGCTCGCAACATCAAGAAGACTGTAGGTGAGGAGAAGGCTGCTTCTTTGAACCCAACTATGATCCAGAACATCGCTAACGGTCGTCTGGCTAAGTTCTTCAAGGAGAACTGCCTCGTTGACCAGGAGTTCCAGTTCGGTGATGGCGACAAGCAGACTGTTGCTCAGTACCTCGCTTCTCAGAGCAAGGATCTCAAGATCGTTGCTTACCAGCGCTTTACTCTTGCTGCTGAGTAATCATTACTCAAAAGCAAGCATTAATTTGACTTATAGTTAAATTAGAATATCCGGGAGTTATGGAGTTAAAGCTTAGCTTTGCTTCTAACTCCCATTTCTTTTTTATAGATATTTTTGAGTTATGAAGATATTTGCTATCGGTATGAACTATACCGAACACAATAAATCGCTCCATGGTACGTTATCTAAACCAGAGCGTCCTGTTATCTTTACCAAGGCAGACTCGGCTCTGCTCAACAACGGCAAGCCTTTCTTCATTCCAGACCATCTGGGAAGAATTGAATATGAGACCGAACTGGTGGTGAGAATCTGTAAGTTGGGAAAGACCATTCCGCAGCGTTTCGCCCATCGCTATTATGATGCGGTGACAGTGGGCATCGACTTTACCGCCCGCGAGATGCAGAAGAAGCTGAGAGAGGCTGGACAACCATGGGAACTTGCCAAGGGATTCGACGGTTCGGCTGCCATTGGAGAATGGGTAGACATCCAGAAGTTCCGTGACATCCAGGCCATCCATTTCCATCTCAACATCAACGGTGAGAATGTGCAGGAAGGCTGTTCCAGCGATATGCTCTACAAGGTGGATGAAATCATCTCCTACATCAGCCAGTACTTCACGCTGAAGACGGGCGACCTGCTCTATACGGGCTGTCCTACTGGTTGCGGTCCGGTGAAGATTGACGACCATCTGGAGGGCTATCTGGAAGACAGAAAGGTGCTCGATTTTATGTGTAAATAATCAAAAGATAGAATTCTAGGTAGGAATATATGAATATGAGTAAGACTTTTCGGATATGGTGGATAGGGTTGTGCCTTCTCTTCATGGCATTGCCCGTTTCTGCACAGAAGTTCTTTAACCTCACTTCGGATGAAGTGAAGGTAGACTCTGTCTTGCCGCAATTCATCTATTCCTATCCCTTGCAGGGTGATTATCAGGATTCCATTTATACCGTAGAGCTGAAATATCCGGAATATATCGATATGTCGGCTGATGATATTGCGCATTATAATCATCTTTCCGGTGCCGTTCTGCCCAGTCAGGTGGTGGTAAACCAGAAGGTGATGGAATGCCGCAAGAAGGGAGTCCTGATGATTTCTCTTTCTCCGCTCCTCTTTAGGCAGAACAGATATCAGGCGCTGGTGAGCTTTATGCTCGATGTCAAGGCGCAGCCCTTGAAGCGGGCACAGCAGGAAGCCGGCAAGGAAAACCTGATGAAAAGCCGTGCTGCGGGCAAATCAGCTTCGCTTTATGCAGACCATTCTGTATTGGCATCGGGAAGATGGGCAAAGATTAGAGTGAGCGAATCGGGGGTACATCAGTTGACGGATGCTGTTGTGCGCAAAGCCGGATTCTCTAATATTGATAAGGTAAAGATTTATGGTTATGGCGGAAATCTCCAGAATGAGGCGCTTATAGCCAGCGAACTGAAGAAGCTTGATGATTTGCAGGAAGTGCCGCAATGTATTGTTGATGGCAAGCACTATTTCTATGCCAAGGGTCCAGTCAGTTGGAAGAGCAAGACTGCTACCCAGCGCATCCGGAATCCTTATTCTGATTACGGATATTATTTCATTACCCAGACTGGGGAAGAGCCTGCACAGATGGATTCTGCCACCTTTATATCTACCTATTTTCCCCAGGCAGAAGACTATCATTCGCTCTATGAGAAGGATGGATACAGCTGGTTCCCTGGAGGAAGGAATCTCTTCGACCCTACCGAAGTACCGTTAGGAGGCAAACAGCAGGTAGCCATCGTCAATCAGACCGGAAGCAGTAACGGAAAGTTGACCGTTGGGGTTACGATGGGTGTTAATGGTTCGGTAGAAGTTCAGAAGAATGGCGTTTATCTGGGAACCATCACCCTGCAGAAGTCGGTGACCTCTGATGCTTCCTACCAGATGGCAGTAGAGAGCTTTGTCACCTATCCACTAAAGGATTTATCAGAAAAGGATACCATCACTCTGCTGCCGAAGACGGGAGGTCCGATGCATCTCGACTATGTGGCGATGACTTGGGAGAAGCCTGTCCCTTTCCCTGGATTCACAGGCATGGTGCCTGCAGCACAGTATGTTTATGGCATTACCAATCAAGACCATCATGCTGACGGGGCGGCTGATATGGTCATCATCATCCCTACCTCCCAGAAATTACTGAAACAAGCTAAAAGACTGAAAGAATTTCATGAAACCCATGACGGGCTGAGAGTTACGATAGTGCCGGCTGATGAACTCTATAACGAGTTTGCCAGCGGAACCCCTGATGCCAATGCCTATCGCCGTTATCTGAGAATGCTCTACGACAAGGCTCAGACCGAGGCAGATATGCCTAAGTATCTGCTGATGTTTGGCGATTGCGTCTGGGACAACCGAATGCTGACGGCAAGCTGTAAGACGCTGAATCCTGACGACTATCTGCTTTGCTATGAGAGCGAGGAGTCTTTCTGCAAGGTGCATTGCTTCGTGAGCGACAGCTGGCTGGGCATCCTGGGCGAAGGAAAGGGAACGGATCCGAGAACCGAACTGCAGGATGTGGGTGTGGGAAGATTCCCGGTAACCACCGTCGACGAGGCTAGGATTATGGTAGACAAGACCATCAACTATGTCAATAACGAGAATGCCGGAAGCTGGCAGAACACCCTGATGTTCATGGGCGATGACGGCAACAACAATCTCCACATGAAGGATGCCAACGAGGTGGCTGATTTCATCTCTTCCCTCTATCCGGGCTATCTCGTCAGGAAGGTGATGTGGGATGCTTATAACCGTGTCATCTCTTCTACCGGAAATACCTATCCCGAAGCTACCAAGATTATCAAGCAGCAGCAGACCGCTGGAGCATTAATCATGGATTATGCCGGACATGCCAGCGAAACGCAGCTCTCTCATGAGGGCGTGCTGAAGATAGTTGATTTCAGGGAGTTCCGCAATGCCAATCTTCCTCTGTGGGTTACTGCCTGCTGCGATATTATGCCGTTTGACGGAGTGACTTCCAATATCGGCGAAGAGGCGGTGCTCAATGCTGGCGGCGGTGCTGTGGCTTTCTATGGTACAACCCGTACGGTTTATGCCCTGGAAAACAAGTATATCAACCGTGCTTTCATGCGCAGGGTACTGAGTAGGGTAGACGGCAAGCCGATAACGTTGGGCGAGGCACATCGTCTGGCTCAGAATGACATCATGATGGGCGCTGTGGTCCAGGGAAAAAAGGATAATTCCGAGAATCATCTCCAGTTTTCGCTGCTGGGAGATCCTGCCCTCTCGCTCAATCTGCCTCAGATGACGGTGGTGGTAGACTCCATCAATGGGGTGGATTGCCGACAGACAGATGTGGTGGCGAAATTGAAGGCAGGTTCTATTGCCCGAATAGCCGGACATATTGAAGGGGCAGAGGATTATCAGGGTGTGGTGACTGCTACGGTTCGCGATTCCAGAAATCAGATTACCTGTAAGTTGAACGATACTTCTGATGATGGAGCTTCTGAGGCTTTCAGGTTCTATGACCGTCAGAAAACCCTCTTCAATGGTTCTGATAGTGTAAGAAATGGTCAGTTTGTCCTCTCCTTTGCTGTTCCTAAGGATATTAATTATTCGGATAGTGCGGGTCTGGTGAATCTCTTTGCCATCAACGGCAGCAAGAACCTGCCGGTGCAGGGGTCTTCCGACCGTTTCCTGGTGGGAGGCAGTGAGGAGATGCAGAACGATTCCATCGGTCCTTCCATCTATTGCTATCTCAATTCTCCTTCTTTCACGGATGGCGGAAGGGTGAATACCACTCCTTATTTCGTGGCACAGATTACGGATAAGGACGGAGTGAATGTGTCTGGTAGCGGTATCGGACATGACCTGCAGCTCGTGATAGATGGAGATATGTCGAAGACCTATGTGCTCAACGATCATTTCACGTATGATTTCGGAAGCTATACCAGTGGTTCCACTTATTACAGCATTCCGGAGTTGGAGCCGGGCAAGCATCAGCTGATGTTCCGTGCATGGGATATCCAGAACAACAGTTCTACGGTCCGGCTGAACTTCAACGTGGTGAAGGGACTTACGCCTAATCTCTTCCAGGTGGGCGTGACGGAGAATCCTGCCCGTACTTCTACTACCTTCATCATCTCTCATGATAGGGCAGAGAGCAATATGGATGTGGTGATAGAACTCTATGATACTTCCGGTCGTCTGATATGGCGACATGCAGAAAATGGAGTTCCTGCTTCCGGGACCTATACCGTGAAATGGGACTTGACGGTTGATGGCGGGCGACCTTTGTCTACTGGTGTCTACCTCTATCGGGTAAGGATTGCTGCCGGTGGTAGCAGTTATGCATCGAAAACCCAAAAACTGATAGTAATCAAATAGATAATATAAAAAATAAACATAATATGAATCAGACTTTCAGAATAATCATAGTAGGAGTCCTCTCCTGTCTGTCCTTGGGAGTGAAGGCGGCAGATGATGATGATACAAAGGAAAAGTTGTTCAATCCTGTCAATTACGCTGTCATCTCGCAGACCATTGCGCCTGATGCCCGTGGTGGCGGTTTGGGTGATGTGGGTGCGGCTACCGACCCGGATGTCAACTCCCAGTATTGGAACCCGGCAAAGTATCCGTTCAATATTTCGCGTGCAGGTGTCTCCCTGAACTTCACCCCTTGGCTGCGTTCTTTGGTCAATGACATGAACCTTGCCTATCTGTCTGGTTATTACCGCATTGGCGATTACAGTGCAGTGTCTGCCTCTTTGCGATACTTTAATATGGGTGAGGTTTATACCGAAAATCCGGGTGTCAATGCGAATGCCATGACTATCAATCCCTACGAGATGTCGCTCGATGTGGCTTATTCTCTGATGCTCAGCGAGAAGTTCTCTCTTGCTGCAGCTATCCGCTGGATTTATTCGGATATGCGTTTCGATTACAAGGAGGACAGTTCTCCGGCTTCTGCCTTTGCTGCCGATATTGCCGCCTATTATCAGAACTATGTGGTTATCGGTCAGCGTGAATGCCAGCTGGGTGTGGGTTTGAATATTTCCAATATCGGTAGCAAGATTACTTTCAGCGGTGAGGAGTATAGCGAGTTCCTGCCTGCCAATCTCCGTCTGGGAGCTTCCCTGATGATTCCTATCGATGAGTACAACCGTATTACCCTGGCTGCCGATGCCAACAAGTTCCTCGTTCCTACGGTTCCACAGCAGGAAGAGGGTGAGGATGCGGCTGAATATAAGGATCGTGTGCTCAGGGAATATAATGATGTTTCTGCCATCAGCGGTATTTTCAAGAGTTTCAGCGATGCGCCGGGCGGCTTCAAGGAAGAGATGGAGGAAATCAACTATGGCTTGGGTGCCGAATATGTTTACAATGATAAGTTTGCGTTGCGTGCCGGTTATCATCACGAGAGTCAGAGCAAGGGCAACAGAAAGTATTTCACGGTGGGTGCAGGTTTCAAGATGAACGTCTTCTCCCTAGATGCTGCCTATGTGGTGGCTACAGCCAAGAGCAATCCGCTCGACCAGACGCTCCGCTTCACCCTCTCCTTTGATATGGACGGTCTCAAGGACCTCTTTAAGAGATAATGTATAATTGATAATGTATAATTTATAATGATGAATATTCGTGTAGGATTTGGATATGATGTCCACAAGCTGGTGGCTGACCGCGACTTGTGGCTGGGTGGCATCAAGATAGATTATGAACTGGGATTGCTGGGTCATAGTGATGCCGATGTGTTGATACATGCCATTTGCGATGCTTTGCTGGGGGCTGCCAATATGCGTGATATTGGTTATCACTTCCCGGATACGGCTGCCGAGACGCTCAATGTGGATTCCAAGATATTGCTCCGCAAGACGATGGACCTGATTGCTACCAAGGGCTATTCCCTGGGCAATATTGATGCTACCGTCTGTGCTGAGCGACCTAAGCTCAATCCGCATGTCCCTGCCATGAAGGCGTGCCTGGCTGAAGTGATGGGAGTAGACGAAGACCAGATTTCCATCAAGGCTACAACCACCGAAAAGCTTGGCTTTACGGGAAGAATGGAGGGTATCTCGGCTTATGCTACGGTGTTGATACAAAGGGCATAATTACACTTAATAGCTGTTAAGAACTATTGAATTATTGCAATTCGATTGATGTAAATCAAAAAATATTCATAAAAGGAGTATTTTTTTGATAAAACATTTGGTGGATAGAAAAAATCATTGTATCTTTGCAGCGTCAAAAGGTTAATAGATTGTTTAGGTTAGTAGTAATAGATTTAGGTTTTTAGTTATTAGGTTTTAAGGTAGATTGTTTAACAGATAATTGATGAAGGTCGTGAGACTATCTTTGATTAGAATTTTTAAGTTAAACATATTGCATGCCACAGCTCGTTGAGAGTTGTGGCATGTTTTTTATGCATTCCTCTGTTATGTTTGTCTGACAGCTCTCTTAAAAGAGTACTATAAGTCGTCGGAAGAATAAGGATATATTTCCGTAAGATATAGGTATCTTGGCCGCACAACAGCTGTTGTGCGCTCGCATATCAGCTGTTGTGCACATGTCCACCACGTGTTGTGCAGCCGTAGCTCGGCCGTTGTGCGGTCATCTGTCTATACTGAAACAAAACTCCCCAACCCGTTTGAGAAAGTAGGTTGGGGGATAGTTTTCCGTGCTCATGTTCAAGGGGTCAAAAAGGTATGGAACAGCGTAATTTGCGCAATCTGCGTGAGTTTTTTCTTGTTTTTCTTTTGTTTGCACATTTTTTTCCTTACCTTTGCAATCGTAAAATATATTAGCAATGCGAGTACTCATAGTAAATACAAGTGAGAAGGCGGGTGGAGCTGCTGTTGCAGCCAATCGCCTGATGGACGCCCTTAACAACAATGGTGTTAAGGCCAAGATGTTGGTGCGCGATAAGGTGAGCGAGGATATTACGGTTGTGGGACTGCCCCATTCGCTCAAGTCACAGTGGAGTTTCCTTTGGGAGCGCTGGTGCATTTTCTGGCATTTGCATTTTTCCAAAAAGAATCTCTTTGCCCTAGATATAGCCAATGCCGGAAACGATATCACTTCCCTGCCCGAATTCAAGGAGGCTGACGTAATTCATCTGCATTGGGTGAATCAGGGAATGCTGTCGCTGAAAGGTATCAGGAAAATCTTGAATAGCGGCAAGCCGGTAGTCTGGACCATGCACGACATCTGGCCTGCTTCTTCCATCTGCCACCTCACCCTGGGATGTCATCACTATAATAACGGATGCGGCAACTGCAAGTATCTGCCTCAGGGAGGAGGCAAGAACGACTTATCGGCCCGTATCTGGAAGAAAAAACAGAAAGTGTACAGCGCTGGAAGCATTTCGTTCGTAACCTGCAGCCGCTGGCTGGCTTCCGAGGCAAAGCTCAGCGGACTTCTTGCCGGTCAGCGGATAGAAACCATCCCGAATCCGATAGATACACATCTCTATCGTCCGGAAGGCAAGAAGGAGGCACGCCTGCGTACCCTTCTGCCTGAGGATAAACACATCATTCTGTTCATTGCCCAGAAGGCGACCAATCCTTACAAGGGAATGGATTATCTGATAGAAGCCTGCCAGCTGATGAGCGAAACCTATCCGGAGATGCGGGATAATACCTGCGTGGCAATCCTTGGCGGTCATGGTGAGGATTTCGAAGGCAAACTGCCTTTCCCGACCATTTCCCTGGGCTATGTAAGCGAGGATAAGCGCATTGTTGACATTTATAATGCGGCAGACGTATTCGTCCTGCCTTCCCTGTCGGAGAATCTTCCGAATACCATCATGGAAGCCATGGCATGTGGAGTGCCTAGCGTAGGATTCAAGGTGGGAGGCATTCCGGAGATGATAGACCACCGCAGGAATGGCTATGTAGCCAACTACCGGGATGCCAAGGATCTGGCTGCCGGCATCCACTGGGTACTCTTCGAGGCAGACCAGGAGAATATCAAGACCGCATGCCTCCAGAAGGTGATGCACAATTATTCACAACATGCTGTTGCTTTGCAATATATTGAGGTATATAACCAGGCGATGGCTTTCAAACACTATCGTATATGATCAAATTCACAGTTGTTACCTGTACCTACAATGCGGCATCCGTATTGCAGCGTACACTGGACAGTATCCAGCGCCAGACGTATTGCAATATAGAACACATCATCATGGATGGCGGTTCGAAGGACAAGACCCTCTCAATGGTGAAGACCTATGAGCACAAGACCGAAGCAGGTGAGAATGCTCATCAGATAGTGGTGGTTTCAGAACCCGACAAGGGACTCTATGATGCGATGAACAAGAGTATCGACCGGGCAACAGGCGATTACCTGGTGTTTATGAATGCCGGAGATGTGTTCCCGTCGGATGATACCCTGGAGCTGGTAGAAGGATGCGTGGGTGAAGGTGAAGACCTGCCGGGCGTGCTCTACGGCGATACGGATATCGTGAATATGGAAGGACGATTCCTGCGCCATCGCCGGTTGACTCCACCGAAGAAGCTGACCTGGCGTTCCTTTAAATGGGGCATGCTGGTGTGCCATCAGTCTTTCTATGCCCGTACTGATATCGCCAAGCAGATTCATTACGACCTGCATTACCGTTATTCGGCAGATGTAGACTGGTGCATCAGAATCATGAAGGAGTCGGCTCGCAGAGGATTACCGCTGCGCAATGTGCATACGGTGCTGACGAATTTCCTGGATGGCGGAATGACCAGCCAGTATCACAAGGCATCGCTGAAGGAGCGTTTCCAGGTGATGAAAACCCATTATGGTCTACTTACAACCCTCTGTGTCCATGCCTGGTTTGCGGTAAGAGGTGTACTGAAACGATAAAAAAGAAGGAATTTGAATAGGGGTAAAAAATAGAAAAGAAGTATTTGAGGTTGTTTTATTTACACTATAAAAATAGAATTTACACCCCAAAAAACAATTATTATACCCTGCGTATTCAAAAAATCCACTATCTTTGCAATCGAAATAAAGACAGATCAGTGTGGTGGCACGTAAACATGTCATTTACACTCAAGATATTTTTTCATAAGAAATTTAAGTTTAGTGTTATCTAGAATTGATATTTAATTTGGTATTTTAGCCGTATAATTCGGTTTATTTATGGTTCAATAGGTATTTAAAATATATCAGGTGAGAAATTACTTGATTACATATTTTAAGAAAGAAAGCGCCAGTCGTGATGACTAGCGCTTTCTTTTTTTATGAAAATGCATGCCTGTTTGCAGTTTTTATTGTATCTTTGCAGCAAATTTAAGAAATCAATGGCAGAAACATTAAAGGAAAAAACAGCGAAGGGGCTCTTCTGGGGAGCCATGAACAATGGGGCGATGCAGGTTATCGGATTGGTATTCGGCATCATCCTGGGCAGACTGTTGTCGAAGGAAGACTATGGAATGATGGCGATGATCAATGTGTTCCCGCTCATAGCGATTGCTCTTCAGAACAGTGGATTCGCTTCAGCCATCGGCAATCTGAAGAATCCTACAGCCAATGATTACAACTCCGTATTCTGGTTTAACATCCTTGTGGGTGGTTCTCTTTATGCCATCCTTTTCTTCTGTGCCCCTTTCATAGCCGATTTCTATCATGATGAAAGGCTGGTATCCTTATGCAGGCTGGCATTCATCAATATTCTCTTTTCCAGTCTGGGTACGGCTCAGGCTGCATTCCTCTTCAAGAATATGATGGTGAAGCAGCAGGCGAAGGCTAGTATCACGGCGGTCCTGCTATCGAGTAGCGTGGGTGTTCTGATGGCATGGAATGGTTTTGCCTATTGGTCATTGGCTGCTCAGGGAGTGGTCTATGTGGGGTTAAATACCCTGCTGGTATGGCATTATTCCACCTGGCGACCTTCGCTGAAGATAGATTTCACGCCCGTGAAGACAATGTTTCCGTTCAGTTTCAAGATAGCAGCCACAACCATCGCCACCAAAATCAACGACAATGTGATGAACATCCTGCTGGGCCGTTTCTATACCAATGCCGTTACGGGCAGCTACAACCAGGCTTATCAGTGGAATTCCAAGTGTTATCTGCTGTTGCAGGGAATGCTGAATCCGGTGATTCAGCCTACTCTGGTGAATCTCTCTGATGACAGGGAGCGCCAGCTGATGGCTTTCAGAAAGATGGTGAGGTTTATCTGCTTCCTTTCTTTTCCTCTGCTGTTCGGGCTGGGCCTCGTTTCCAATGAGTTCATCATCATCACGCTGACCGAGAAATGGCAGTCGAGTGCAGAACTGCTGCGCATGCTGTGCGTGGGTGGTTCTGTGATGCCACTCTATACGCTGTTTTCCAATGTGGTGATCAGCAAGGGAAAATCCGGTGCCTATTTCTGGTGTACGGTTTCCTTGAGCGTCACCCAGATTGTCCTGATGCTGTTTCTCTGGCCTTATGGCATCCATCTGATGGTATCGGTCTATGTGGCATTGACCATCGTCTGGATGTTTGTATGGTATGCGCTGGCTTACCGCTATATCAGTTACCGTCCGCTGGACTTTCTGAAAGATACCTGTCCGTTCCTGCTGGCGGCTCTGGGCGTGATGAGCCTCACCTATCTGGCAACGATGAGCATTACCAATCTGGCATGTCTGCTTCTGGCTAGGGTTGTGATGGCAGCCGTATTATATTTCGTGGTCATGAAAGTGGCTCGGGTTGCCATATTGGATGAGTGTATCCGTTTTGTATTAAAGAAAAAATAGATGAATATGATGGAAAATCAGACAAGACAATATAGTAATGAGGAGTTGAGAGCTCGGTTCAATCCCGAAGGTTCTCTGCTGTGGAAGCATCAGCAGAGGATGGTAGAGCTGCTGCTGGCTTTTGATGCCATCTGCAAGCGCCATCACATCCGTTACTGGCTGATAGGCGGTACGCTGATTGGTGCAGCCCGCCATCAGGGTTTTATTCCCTGGGATGATGACATGGATGTGCAGATGCTGCGGGAGGATTATCTGAAGATGATAGAGATTCTGCCCCGAGAACTGGACGGGACGATGGCGCTGCAATGCAGGCAGACGGACGAAAACTATTTCTTCCAGTATGCCAAGTTGAGAGACCGCCGTTCGGTGCTGGATGAAAACAATGGCTATGACCGGATTTTCAAGGAGCGTGGCATCTATATAGATATCTTTCCTATCGACAAGCATCCCAAATGGCTGCAGCGGTTGTCGATGCAGACCATCGGGCACACCTACAAGATATTGAAGCGGAAGGATCTGCAGGATGAAGTGCTCGTGGGCAAGGTGATGCGCTGGGTGCATCTGAATGAACGGCTGATTTATCCGGTGATGAGAGGCATCGCCAAACTGACCGGTGGTGCCTATCTGGATGCTTTCGGTGTGCCTTTTGTCGTAGAGCGCCATCTGAAAGATATCTTCCCGCTGACCACCCTGGAGTTTGAGGGGCATCAGCTGCCTGTACCGGGAAATTACGATAAGGTGCTGACCGACCAATATGGCAACTATATGCAGTTGCCGGATCTGGACAAGGTTAATCTGCATGTCGGCAAGTTGGAGTTCAAATCATGAACCTGTTATAAATGGAAAATTCCAGCAACTAAAGCGATTGCTTGAGTTGCTGGAATTTTTGTTGGCAGTGCTGCTTATAGCTGTAACCGAACCATTTGCGCTGGTATTTTCTAAAGGTATAGATGGTGCAGAATCTGAGGGAATCCCAAAGGGAATGTCTGCCTACCTCATAAATGGTTGGCGGAATCCTGACAAAATACAGGTCTGCCACCGTATCGAAAGCCGAGAAAGCCTTTACCCCCGGCAGACTCAGCAGCCATTCCTCAGCCATGAACCGGTTGTGCAGTTTGGTATCTTCGTCTAGGGCTGGGAGCGTTCTGAAATAAGAAGCCTTTGCCCACCAGAAGTTGCCGGCATACATCTTGTTCTTGAAAGGGGGGAAGAGATAGCTTCCGTAGGTATCATATCCTGCTTCCAGGGTATTGACTGCCACTTTCCACTGGTTCATCAGGAAATATTCCATCATTCTTCTCCATGCCACAATCTTATCCACGAACCCCCTGAATTCCCTGTCTTCCTGATGCAGGGTAGTCTGATAGGTGATTCCCTTGGTATGGAAATAGTAGAAGAGGAAGTCTTCGTGCTGCGATTTCTCATACATATAGTCGAGTGCCGGAAATTCGAATCGCTGTGGATTGGTGGTCTTGGAAACAAATTCTATCTTATCTTTAGAGTATTGTCGCAGGATATCTTCCAATTCCATGATGTCTTCGTCGTTTCTGGCGATGCAGCTGATATAGAGGTGGTTGCTTGCCTCGAGCAGTCCGCTGTCGGCGAGATGCTGCATCTGTTCCCTTACCATCTCTTTCCAGTTGGCGTCGCAGAAGATATGGTAGATGCCGTAGATGGGAGTAGAACAGGCTGGAGTATGGCTCCAGGACGACAGGTCCTTGCGCTCGTATATTCCCAATGTACTCTTGTATATTCTCTTTAGAATGGATGTCATGATGCTGATGGATGCTTTTAATGTTTTAATGAGAAGCTGCTGCTGATGCTTTCAGGGAATTGATGAGACGCTGGAACATGGTTTTCATGTCGTATCCTGGCGTCCAGCCGAGTTGATGCACCTTGCTGCAGGACAGACGGAGCCGGGTCATCGGAGAATAGCCCATGCCTTCCTTCAGCTGGATGACCGGCTGTATGTCGGGATTGAAAGTCTTGCAGAGGAACTTCGCCATATCGATGATGGAAATGTAGGTTGACTCGTTGGCAACATTGTATGCCTCGCCGTCTTCACCCTTCAGCAGGATAAAAAGAATTGCCTCGATGGCATCAACCGTATAGCAATAGCAGCGGCTCAGTTCACCGGTGGTATGGAGAACGATGTCTTCTCCGGCAATGATGTTGCGGGCAAACTGTGCGAAGACGCGGTTGTCATCTGCTGTAACTCCTGCTCCGAAGGTCTGGGCGAGGCGGGCAGTCTTGACGTGCACCCCATATTCGCGGGCATAGGCATGGCAGAGGCATTCGGCTGCTCTCTTGGCTACGGGATAGCTGCTGCGGGTATCTGAAAGATGGATGTAGCCCTGCTCTTCCTCGCTGAGCGGATGGGAATCATCATAGATGCTTCCATATACCTCCAGGGATGAAACATTGACGATAGAGGTGGTGTTCTGACGGAGGGCAAAACGCAGGAGCTGGGCTGTGCCGTCGAAATCGGTCATCATGGTTTCTACCGGCTTGCTGACAAAGTATTGGGATGCAGTAGGACTGGCAAAATGCACCAGATAATCGATGTGAATCTCCTGCGGCATCTCCTCTGCCTTGCTAAAATCATGCTTCAGAATCACGATGTTCTTGTCCAAAACCTCTGCAGAATGGGCTTCTTCCTGAGGATGACTCAGTACCTGCTGCGCCTTTTCCTCGTTTCTTACGAAGCAGACGATGGTCAGGTTCAGTCCGTGCTGCCTGTCGAGTTCTTCCAGGCAATGAACCATGCAGGAGCCCAGTAAGCCCGTAGCTCCCGTAATGCCGATGGTCTTGTTTCTCAGTTGTTCGTAAAGCGGAAAGCTTTTGGCAAAGTCTTTCCAGTCTTCCAGTTCTATTTCGTTATGTTTCATATCTTCTCTATCTTTATCAGAAACCGAAAATCTGCTGGTTTTCGTGTACTGTTACCATGGCACGGAACACGAAGAAATCGGTTGGCGTTGTAATCTTGATGTTCTCCATCGGTCCGATGATGGTACCGAGTTTATAGCCGTAATGGCTCATCATCGTACAGGAATCAATAAAGTTGTGCCTGCCTTCTTCAATCGCCTTGCGGTGTGAAGAGAGGATATCTTTCAGTCGGAAGCTCTGTGGTGCTCTGGCAATCAGAGAATTGTCTCGTTCCGGAATTTCCAGCGAGTTGTCTTCCTGTTTTACGATGAAAGTCTCTGTGGCTGGTATGCAGGTGATGCAGGAACCGCATTCTTCCACCTTGCGGATATTGTCGGTGATGGTTTCCTCGGTGATGAGTGGGCGTACACCGTCGTGAATGAGCACGTTGGCATCCTTGCCGCCGGCAAACTCCTCGGCAGCACAGAGTCCGTGATAGATGGAATCCTGTCCGCTGTTGCCACCCGGTACAATCTTCACCACCTTGCTGATTTCGAACTTGCGTATCATCTTCTCCAGGAAAGGAATCCATGATTCGATGCAGGCTACGACGATGCCATCTATCTCCGGATGATTGTCAAACAATTCCAAAGTATAGATGATGATAGGTTTGCCGTTCAGTTCCAGGAACTGCTTAGGTCTTGACTTGGTGTGCATTCTGAGGCCTGAGCCTCCTGCAAAGATGACTGCTATGTTCATAAGATTCCTTTTTTAGAGAGTTATTATAAAGAATGGGCTTTCAGAGCCGCTTATTTCATGATTTGGGTTGCCTGGTCTGACATGTAAGTAAACAGCCAGTAGCCATTCCATGCCCAGAGATACAGGGTGAGTAACCAGCAGAAATATCTCAGGACGATCTGTCTGCCAGGTGCGAGCGACTTCATCAGGTAGGCGATGGCAATAGGAATGATGAATATCCAGTGGCAAGCCATGATATACATCTCGTTCAGTCCGAATCCCATCACGAAGTGGATGACGATGTCTAATCCCAGCCAACTCAGTACCATGAGGAAGAACTTATGTCGGATGGCTACTACGATGCCGATGATGAACAGCAGCGAGATGATGGCTTCGATGACATAATTGAAAGTATAGTTATACTTCACGATGGTAGGTCGGTTCACGCACATATCGTCCAGGAGATAAGAGTCGTGGAGCTGGATGGATTCTCCCATCATGTTGTGAATCAGGGCATCCGTCCTGGAAGTTGATGTATCGGTCCATTTCCAGAATCCTTCCTTCTTCATCGGTTCTCCTGTATGAGCCAGAACCCATGCATGATGGATGGAATCCTTTCGCTGCTGTTCCGGATCCTTGGCATGTGTCTTTACCTCAATCTGCTTATCTACATGAAACTGGGGTTCCCTTACCTCTGTATAGATAAGGTAGGCAGTAGTTACCAGCAGGATGGCTGGCAGAATCATAGCCACGAGATTCTTAGGGGCGAAGACCTTCCTGCCGTTGGTAAACCAGGCTGCCAGATAGGTCTTGGCAATGTTGCTGAGGGTGACTCCACCGGTCAGGAAACTGAGGATGCCGATGGTCCAGGCAGACAGTTGGCGTCTTTCCTTCATCGCCATGCCTGCCAGATACAGCGTCATGGTCAGCATGAGGAGCGACCAGCAGAAGTGGTCGGGTACCAGCATGGAAACCATCACCATACCGAAGGAATAGAGCATGGTGGAGAAAAGAATGCAGTCTTTCTTCTTCAGTTCTATGATTTCCCGGAAGATGCGATATACGAAGATGAAGGAATAGAAGGCGCTTGCAATGAGCAGGATAGCCATGAATATCATCGCATAGTTGGTATCGCCCGAAGATATCAGTTCCTTGTTGATGAGATAGAAGGGATAAAGGATGACAGCAAAGAGCGGATGGCGCGGAATCTCGAAATAGAGTTTGCCATTCGACATAAAGATATACGACCATGCATCAAAGCCGGATACATGGAAGGTCTTGGCGAACAACTGCCAGAAGCTGACGTGGTGCGCTCTGAGGAAAAGGTTGCCGTATTTATAGAAAAACAACCCGTTGAGCAGCACGAATACCAGTAAAGCCACGAGGCCCAGTATTCTTTCTTCTTTCTTGATTTTAAAAATATTCTTCATTCTTCTTTTCTTATTTGCCTGCAAAGTTAGTGTAAAAAATTGATTGTAGGAAGAAAAAAAGGGAAATATTGCATTTGGGCTTGTAATTGTGAGGGTTTTATTTGGCTTTGTCTCCTTTTTGCATCTTCTTTGGAGAAGATAAGCTGCACTCGGCAATCTGAAAGCAAGCTTTCATTGCGCTCGTTTGCATTATCTTTGGAGAGGAACACTCCTGAAGACATTGACTTGATATAATTTTTTTACATACACAAAGTACACATAAATCCATACTAAAACAACAGACATCTGTCTGTTGAATTTTTATCGACAAACCATAACGAACGCTTTTTTCTCCAATGATAGCTTGCAGAGGAGACGATCTGGTCCAAAACGGGTAAAAAGTGCCATTAAATTGGTTCGCAATGAATTTTTAACACTTAATATGTTTGATAACTCAGAAAAAATGTTTAATTTTGCATCCATAACAACTACTCTTTAAATCGTTGATTTTTTTGTTCTTTAGCGATTACAAAGATACAACTTTTTATCGAGAAACTGTTATTTTTACCCCATTATTTTGGGGTGGGAAACTTTAATAAACTTAACATAGAATACAATGTTTAAATATAAGAAATCAAGATTATCCACATTCTTTGCCGCTATCAATATTGTTCTTTCTGATATTGGCAGCAAGATGACTCCGTATATCATTCCATTTCGCGCTAAAAGTATCATAGTTATGTCTGTCTCTGTTGTGATGTTGGTCGCATGTGAAAGACATTCATCTACAAGCGAACAGATGGATATTGCGGAAAAACTCATGAATACAAAACCAGATTCGGCACTTACAATCTTAAACAGCATTCACGCCTCTGGTTTCAAGGGTAAGGAAGCTGCCAGATATGCGCTGCTGAAATCTATGGCATTGGACAAGAACTGCATGGACACCACGACCTTTGATATACTTGAACCCGCCATTGACTATTATATCAAAAACGGAACTCCAGAAGAGCAGCTTCGGACATATTATTATCAAGGTAGGATTTATCAGAATCAAGGTGATGACGATTCTGCAATGCTCTCTTTTATGAATGCCTGTGATTTGAAACAAGCAGTGACCGACTCGTTATTGCTGGCGCATACATTTGTGGCACAAGGTACATTGTATCTCAAACAGTACAAGACAAAAGAGTTCATTCAAAACAATATGGCGGCAGCGAAACTTTACGGAGCTATCGGCAGAGACTTGCTTGAAATCAAAAGCTACACCAATGCCATTGATGGGTATGTTATGCTCAACAACAAAACTGCAGCGGACAGCCTTATATCCATCTGTGTGCCTTTAGTGCAAAAGAACCAAGATGGCGAAGCGTACCTGTTTCCTTCATTGCTTTCTTATACTGTGGAATTTTGTTCTACAAATGAAATCAAGTCTTTTTTAGATGCAAATCAAGGTTTAGACTTAACAAAAGATGACAAGATGAATTTTGCCAGTGGCTATTCTAAAATTGGAGACTATGGCAAAGCAATGAAGTTACTTTCAGAAATCAGTCCAGACGCTTTTACTTTGGATTCTCTCAAATATGCTTTGGTAAAAATCAATATCTTAGAGAAACAGGAAAAGTATGAACAAGCCCTAAATTTATACAAGGACTATTCTGCAATGCTTGAACGTTACCAAAAGGAACTTCTTTCACATGATTTGTTGTTTGCAGACAAAAAACATCAGCTTGAGATGAAGAACCTTGATGAAGTAAGGGAAAGAGATAGAATCATCTTAGGGGCATTGTGTGGTATATTGGGATTGTTTATACTTATTGGCTGGTTATGTTATCGAGGACTCCGAAATAGAATCAAGCGTATTTTGGCAGAGAAAGAGAATGAAAATCTAAGACTTGGGCAAGAAAATCTGCGCAAAGAAAAGGAAAAGGCAGAACTTGAACGAGATAAGAAAACTTTGAAAGCAGAGAAGTTGGAAACAGACAAGAGGCGTTTGGAAGCAGAACAAAGACAGAATGAATTGGAAACTGCAAATCTCAAGTTGGAAATCGCCCAATTGGAAGACGAACGCGACTATCTCAAGAATTTGCAAAAAAAACAAATAGAACTGGAAAGGCCTATTCTGAATGTAATAAAGAAAAGGCTTGATATTCTCAATGGGTTGTTGGCTAAGGAGATTACTAAAAATGACAGCTATGCAGAACCATACAATAAATGGATAGAAACTATCCATAGTGATAAGGAGAAATTCATGGACTCAACCCGTCATGCTTTCGCAGCATCACATCCAAAGTTTATGGAATATCTTGAGCAACATGGACTATCTGTGTATGAAATAAACTATTTGTGCTTGTACGCAATTGGATTGCGTGGAAAGGAAGTCGGAGAGTATATCCAAGTCAAACGTCATTATATCATAAGTCATGAGATTCGAATGAAACTTGGCATTGATGAGCATGAAACGAACATCGGTCTCTACATCCGCAAACTAATGAAAGACTTTGAAAAAGAGTAACTGTAGAAATTTTAACAAGAGGGTGTGTCATAAGCCACATTCCATATGCCGTGAAAGGGCAAAAGCTTTGAAATTGAAAGTTTTTGCCCTTTCACGGCGACTTTATTTTTAGCCAACATTACTCAGGGCGCTGCCCTGGGAGGGCACAGAAAAAGTAAAACCCACTTTCATATTGAAAGTTAATAACGGAGAAATAGTTGTTTTACCCTTCTTTTTCTGTATATCACAGCCTTATTAAGGCGATTTATGGAAAGAGAAGTTACAAATCTTAAGCATTTTCCGTTTTGGTCTTTAAAAAGGGGGACTTTTTCAGTGCCCTCCATGGGCTAGGAGCTTTTGGGCTTTCAGTCCGTCCTCGGCTGTATTATTTAGACTTGTGACACACCCTCTTGTTTTATATATGAGTCATCCTTTACTTTCTAGTCATCTACAAAAATCTCATAATAACAAAGAATAAAGAAGCCGTTAAGATTTGCCAATTTTCAAATAATCCGTAAAACTTTGACATACTTTGTAAAACTTCTAAAGTTCAATCATTTGTTAGGCATTCTATATCAGATATATAAAAAGTTTTACGTAAAACTTTTACCCTTGGTTGAAAACTTTATTCTTTGTAAATTTGCAGCAACTTTAATCACAATTAACGACAACAAAATGAAAATGAGAAAAACAATTTTATTAATTGGGTTGCTATTGATTACAATGGTACATACCGCTTTCGCAGAGCAACGTGGAGTATTCATGGAGTTTCATCGAAAGATAAACCCAGGGAAAAATATGCAAGTAAACCGTGCACCAATGCGTTTACCTATAGAGGTAATTTATGATTCAGACACGCATAGTATAAAGGTAATTGGGAGCAATGATATAGAGGCAGAGGTATTTCTTTATGATATAACTGGTTCTCTTGAAAACTACTCTTCAACATTGAATACTGATTTTTACAATTTGAGATGTGGTACTTATACAATCCAAATAGAAGGCAAAGGTTGGTATGCAGAAGGAATGGTAGAATTATAAGCTCAATATAAAAGAAAATAAATTATGGTAAAAGACAAACTTCCACTTACAACGTTGTGTCTAATCACGACACATAAATGCACTAGTGCATGTCCAAACTGCGGTTTTTTCTGCAGTCCAAAACAAAATAATTCTATGAAAATAGATAGTATGCTACATTATATTGATAAATCCAAGACGATGTTTCCTTCCATATGTTGCCTTGTACTTACTGGTGGAGAAATATCATGCTATAAAAATGAAGATATTGCAAAGGTAATAACATTTGCAAAGAGCAAAGGGATTAACAATACAAGAATTGTGTCTAATGCAGCATGGGCAAAAAACTTAGAAGCCGCAAAAAATTATTTGTTACCATTGATACAAGCAGGACTAACGGAACTAAATATTAGTACGGGGGATGAACATAGTATGTTTGTTCCAATTAATAATGTCCTAAATGCAATCAAAGCAGCTTATGACAATGGGATATATTCTTCTATTGCGTTAGAAAAGCATAAGATTAGCAAAGTTACATCTTCAACACTAAAAGATAATTTTAAAAAGTGCTTCAGTCAAGAATTGCCTTGTCAGATTACTGAGTCATCATGGATAGAGCTAAAATCATTCCGTAAAAATTACAAGGAAGACGACTTTTGTGATGAAGAAAAAATACTGCATAGTGGATGTAACAATATGTTTACAGGAATTCAAATAAATCCTTCTGGACAATTACTTGCATGTTGCGGTTTTGCAGCAGAGTTTTCTGAATTTCTAAAATTGGGTCACATAGACTCTTATAAATCTGCTGTTGAATACGAAAACAATTTATACAATTTGTTAAATATATGGCTTTTTGCTGAAGGTCCTACAGGAATTATAGAATATCTTGCAGGAAAGAGCCTTAAGAATTATGATGAATGCCATATGTGTGAACATTGTTTGAGATTAATGAAGACCCCTAGCTTAATTGAAGCAATTAAAAAAGTAAAAGTTGGGAAATTGAAAGAAATTATTGTTAGATATGAAGCGAATAGAGCGCATAACATCGTAGCCCTAAATAAGCAGACAAGTTTTAAACTAAACAAATAAATAAATTTGAATCGCCTCTATAAAAGAGGTATTTATTTTCAATTAAATAAAATCATATGAAAAAGAAAAAAGTTTTATGCGGAGCTTTACTTGCCTCTACCATGATAGGTATGGTTAGCTGTAATAGCTCAGAAGACTTCGAGGTCTTAAGTAGAAAGGACTTTGCTGAAAATGTATTTCAGAAAGACTCTTCACAGATTGTTCGTTTTGATCTCAATTCTCTTACTGAAAAAGAGAAAGACGAATTAAATGCCTTTAGAAATTTTTCAAAGGCTATAGTTAGTCCTAGCTTTGTTGCGAACAACACGTTTAAAACAAGAGCAATTACCAATTATTATGGTATAGACACCTCTGATATGGATCAATCTAGTCCTCTTGTTAAAATTATCAATGCTATGTCTGATCCAGAAGTTGCCAATGCTCTTCAAAATAATGATGTAGAAAGATATGTATCACTTTTAGAAGAGAAAGGGGCTCTTCCAAAACAATTTAGAACCCGTGCAGCTATGGGTACAGCAGAACTAAATGACAGCAAACAACTTTCATTGTTCTTTATTGCGGGTGCATTTGTTGCTGTTGTAGCTGTAGCATATGCAGCCGTAGTTGCAGATGTTGTTGTAATTGGACCTGCTATGGCTGACAATGGAGCTAATGTTCTCCAAGCTGTAGAGATTGGAGACATTCTATCCTTGGATTTACAAAAGATAGGTGGAGACGAAATCATTAACAAAAAGATTGACGACACGATTTTGAAGTCTTTAGTCCTACAAGGTGAAACACATTCAAAGATAGAGACCGTACAGAACATCGCAAAAGCAACATATTATGAGTACAAATAGAAAATTAATTCCCGATAAAAAGAGTTTATTTTACTCGTTTTTGATCGTATTAGTTGTTGCATATGCAATATATTATGCATTCAACTCATTTGGAACTATTGCACAGATTATTTCTGTGGCCGCGGGAATATTTATTGTCGTTCCAATATTGAAGATGCCTATAGAAATAGAGGACAATGAAAACTCCATCATAGTAAAGACTATCGTAAGTAGTAAGCATTTTCTAAAAAAAGATTATAGCATTCAACGTATATCAGAGAAAAGTACATTCTCAATACGTTTACTGGCAACTTCTGTTTTTTTGCATTGGGGATATTTTTGGACTAAATCTTTGGGCATATATTATGCATTATGTGTAAACCCATCAAATACCATATTACTAATAAGAAAAGTAGATGGAAAGAAGATTGTCATTGACTCTCCTTGGATATAAGTATTTTCACCTTGCCGAACGACAAATTCCGGCAAGGTGGATTTATGTTTGTACTGGCAAGTTCCGTGCAATGTTATCAATGATAGTGCAAACCGAGTGCAATGAAGCTTGCTTCAATTGCCGAGGTGAAGCCTATCTTATGAAACTGTCAATAAAATCCAGTAGAACTCAAAACAGTATTGTCATACACATGTTCTACACTGCGATTAGGATGTTTAAAGGGTGATAAACTAATCTGTATCTATGCTTTGGTTCAGCTTTTCTCAACTTTTTTTTAGAAAACTCTTGTTGGTTTCAAAAGAAAATCGTAACTTTGCTGCTACAAAAGAAACATTAATAACATTGGGATTATGAGGCAGGTAGAAGAAAGATATATCAGTTTGCTGACCGATTTCGGTTTTAAGCGAATTTTCGGATCAGCTCCTAATAAGGATTTGTTGATCTGTTTCCTCAACAGCTTGTTTAATGGAAGACAAGTTGTTAAGGATGTGAAGTATCTGAATCCAGAGAACGTGGGCGACATCTACACCGACAGAAAAGCTATTTTTGATGTATATTGCGAAGGAGAAAACGGCGAGAAGTTTATCGTGGAAATGCAGAATGCATACCAGACATACTTCAAGGACCGTGCCCTGTTCTATTCCACCTTCCCGATTCGTGAGCAGGCTCCTAAGGGTAATGAGTGGGATTTCAAGCTCAATCATATCTACACAATTGCCCTGCTAAATTTCAACATGAACGAGGATGCCTTCAATAAGGAGGATATCCGACATCATGTACAGCTGTGCGATACTGCCACGCACAAGGTTTTCTACGATAAGCTGGAGTTTATCTACGTGGAAATTGCTAAGTTCAACAAGTCGCTTGACGAGTTGGAAACGCTCTACGACAAGTGGCTCTATGCCCTAAAGAATCTCTATAAGCTTACTCAGCGCCCTAAGGCCTTATGCGATAAGGTCTTTGATCGCCTCTTCGAAGAAGCCGAGATTGCGAGATTCACTCTGCAGGAACAACGAGAGTACGAAGCCAGTAAAATGGCATATCGTGATATCAAGAATTCGATTGATACTGCCAAGAGAGAAGGAAAAGAAGAAGGACTTGCTGAAGGAATGGAGAAGGGATTAGCTGAAGGAATGGAGAAAGGAATGAGCCAGCGTAGCCTTGAGATAGCTAGGGCGATGCTGGCAAAAGGTATGGATGCAGCTACGGTTATGGAAATAACGGGATTGTCGGAGAGTCAGTTGAAGCAGCTGAAAGAATAAGGGGAAGATAGCGCCTATCTAAGGCTACTTGCCCAAGTAATATAATATACTTGGCAAAGTAATATAATGAGTCCACTTTAAAAAGTCATTTTTGATAATTTCTTCAAATGTAATCATCTGATAATCAAATGGCGTTGTGTAGGATAAAGAACCAGAAACTACTTTTTAAAGTGAACTCAGTAATATATAGTTTCCTGAGTTGGCTAATTTTGTAAACAAGTAATATATATGAAACAACCTGCTAAGATAGATGTGGCTGTATTGATGCTGTTCTTCAATCGCCCGGATCATTTCCAGAAAGTTTTCGACGAGGTAAGGAAGGCTCGTCCTGCCAAGCTGTTCCTCTATCAGGATGGAGCAAGAGGTGAGCGGGATGTGCCTGGCATTGAGGCGTGCCGGAAGATAGCATCGGATGAGAATATCGATTGGGAGTGTGAGGTGCACAGATCTTATCAGACCAAGAACCAGGGATGTGACCCTTCGGGACATCTTTCGCAGAAATGGGCTTTCTCGATGGTTGAGAAGTGTATCGTTCTGGAAGATGACTGTGTTCCGTCTCAGTCGTTCTTTCCTTTCTGTAAGGAAATGCTCGACCGATATGAGCATGATGAACGTATCTCTATGATTGCAGGATTCAATGAGGACGAGATAACCGGTTATTGTCCCAACAGTTATTTCTTTACTTCGGTATTTGCCATCTGGGGTTGGGCTTCGTGGCGTCGTGTGTTTGAAAAGCGTGATGAACAGTATGCTTTCCTGGATGATGCTTATACCATGCGGGAGTTGAAGTCGTTTGCCAAGAGCAGGAAGCTGCGTTCTGATCTTATCCGGATGATGCAGGACCATCGTGCTTCGGGCAAGCAGTATTTCGAAAGTCTGTTCTGGTCTGCCATGCTGCTGAGTTCGGGTATGGCGATTATGCCGGCAAAGAATCTGATCAATAATCTTGGCTTGTCTGATGAGTCTACCCATTTTTCGGGTAGCATGAAGACCACGCCGAAGGTTTATCGCAGGATTTTCATGATGAAGCGCCATGAATTGGAGTTTCCGCTCAAGCATCCCCGTTATATCCTGGAAGATGTTGAGTATAAGGAACGTCTCTACAAAATTAATTGCTGGGGCCATCCGTGGATTAAGATAGGCCGTTCTCTGGAAGAACTCTTCCTCAATCTGCGATACGGCAATTTCTCCATCATCCTGAAAGCCGTTCGGAAACGGTTGGGAAAATGGATGGGAACGGAAAAGCATGTTTAAATGAAAGTATAAAAAACGCCCTGTAAGAGCAAAAGCATCATTAACGTTTAGTTTTAAAGCTTTTGCCTTTACAGGGCGTTTCTTGTTTACAGACAGAAATATCTGAATATCAATGATCCGTTGTATAGGATGAGATAGACGGTCAGGATGCCGATGGTGGCGATGATGCCCTTGCGGAATCTGCCTTGGGCTGACTTGCAGAGATATGCCATGGCTATTGGCAAGACATAGATCCAATGTGCCGTCATGATATATACTTCGTTCAGTCCGAATCCCAATCCGATGTGCAGAAACAGGTCGAGTGCAAAATAGGACAGGGCAAGCCACAGGAACCTGTGCTTTCTGCCTGCCCAGATACCTCCGGCAAACAGCAATAACAGGATGGCTTCTGCTGCATAGTTCCACCAATGGCGATAAGGTACAAACATCGGACGGGCACAGTTGTTTCTCAATTCATCTTCCAGCAGATAATCTTCGTGCAACTGGATGCTTTCACCGAAGAAGTTTTCGATGAGCGCCTGGCTTCTGGAGGTAGTGACATCGGTCCAGCTCAGAAATCCCACCTTCTTCATCGGTGCTCCCTGCTTTGGTCCTTTTTTCTTCTTAGCCTCTTCCTTTGCCAGCTGTTTTGCCTTCTGTATGCTGTCGTTCTTGGCTTTCTGTGCGATTTCCTCAGGCGTGATAATCTTGAGTCCTCGCTGGATGGAATCCTGAACGAGCGAATCCTTCAGCTGCTTCAGTTTGGCTGCACGCTGCTGTTTTTCCTTTCTTGCCTCCATCTTCTTGGCTTTCGCCTCTTTCTTCGCCATTTCCTGAGGCCATACCAGTGTGCGGTATTCCCATTGACAGAATCCCCAGAGCAGTCCTGCCGGTAAGACGACTGCCAGCAGAAGGTGCTTAGGCCGGAAGAACGCCTTGCCGTTAACGAAGAAGGAAGAGAGGAAAATCTTCAAACCGTTGTTGAGCGAGGTGCCTGCGGTGAGCAGGAAGTAGAGGATGCTCTGCCAGATCTTGAACTGATGATGACTCTTCATTCTCTTGCCGGAGATATAAAGTGCCAGAATCAGCAGCATCATCGAGATGACAAAGTGGTCGGGAACGATGGTGGTGACCATGACGAATCCGAAGGAAAAGAAGAGCAGGGTGAGCATCCGGGATACTTTCTGTCCCAATTCTACGACCTCACGGAAGATACGATAGAGGAATATCATGGCATAGAAGCCGCAGAATATCTGAATGGCGATGGCGATGAAGAGGGCACAGTTGTAGCCTGTCAGCTTCATCAGTCCCATATTCAGCAGATAGGGAACGTACATATAGGCTGCCAGCAATGGATGGCGGTAGACATTATATGCCGCACTCCAGTCGCTCAATACCCAGTAAGTCAGCGGGTCGAAGCCTGATACGCAGAAGTGGCGGATGAAATTCTTGTAGTAATCATCGGTTATCTGTGTGAAAGCCCCAGCGTATCGGGCAATAACGAAGCTGTTGAGGACGGCAAGCATCAGGAAAATGACGAGTGCCAGCCATCTTTCTTCTTTTCTAATCTTGAATATATCGAAAACTTTTTTCATATTGGTTTTGCTATGATAAATCTTTTATTTCTATTTCTTTTTGAGAAAGAACCTCACCAGGAGGAAGTTGACTGGGATGCAGATGCAGAGCGTAGGAATCATTGCCCATTGTTTGGCGAGTCCCAGCCCTACGAAGACATTCAGGCAGAGGGTCTGCATCGAATAGTTGACGATGTGCGACAAGGTGAATCCTGCTCCCCGCTTGGCATTCGCTTTCACCTTGAAGGTATAGCGCGTGCTGGCGATGAAGTTGAAGATGAAACTCACCAGGTAGGCGATGGTATTGGCGGTAGTTGCCAGGGTATGGTCGCCTATCTGCGGAATGAAATGAGCCAGGGCTGGCATCATGGCAAGGTAGATGACGTATTGCAGCACCGTAGCCAGTCCGCCCACAATGCCAAAGCGCACTACTTCGCCCAGCTTTTCCCGCTTGGCATCATCCATATCGTTTATTTTTTTCTTGATATTCATGGTTCTATTCTTTTATTGAATTATCTTAATATCTGTCCCTTTCCGAAAAGGTAAGCCAGCTTGGTCTTTTCCATGATTCTGGCGATGGCGATACTTCCCAGGATGGCGAGTATCACGGTGAAGAGAGCAAACGAAATCTCGCTCGGATCCCAGGCAAAGAGGGGATGGTAGAACTTCGCAGCCATCGTAAAGATGGGGTGGAAGAGGTAGATAGGCAGCGTGTTGCGACCTATATATAATAAGGTGTCCTTGATTCTGTTGGTCACCTTTGCCGCTTTTTCTATCATTGGACTGAAATCCTTGAAGCGTTCGGGAGCATCGAGCAGGTGTTGCAGGAACAGCAGGGTGCTGATGCAGCACCAGCAGGAGAAAACGATGGCCAGGTTGCCCCAGTCGTACCAGTCATCGCGGTAGAGCAGATAAATCCACAGGAAAATGGCGAAGAATTCGTGGCGGAACAGCTTGCTCCACTCCGTCTTGCTCTGTCGGATGACCACGCCGATGAAATAATAGGCTGCAGCACTTGCCGATAGGGCTGGAGTTTCTGATATCAGGAGCAGCGTAAGTGCGAAGACGAAAAGGCTGGCATAGGTATCTCTTTTCGTATAATTCTTGCGTAAATCATTCCAATTCCTTCCGCTGAAGCAGAAATAATAGAGCGTTCCGCAGATAATCATGGTCTGGATAAACCAATAGGGACCGATGGAAGTAATGAAGATTTTCTCGCCTATCTGGGAGAGGGAGAGCTCAGTGATACCATCTCTCACCGGCATATAATAGGAGAGGACCGAGAATCCTGTCACCATGATGACGTAAGGTAGGGCGAGGCATTTCAGATAGTTTCCCATCTGCCTGCCAGTCTTCTCGATATTCACGAGATAGCCCGTGATGATGAGGAAGGTAGGCATCATGAACGAGAGGATGCCTGCCTTCAGCTGGGGATATGTGTTGCCGAAGCTCACGATATGAATCAATATCATGAGGATAATGAGGATGGCTCGAATGAAATCGAGATCGGTATTTCTTTTCATCTGGTTCCTTCTGATTTATATGTTTCTATATCCTTGACTTATCTTTCTAAAATGATTATTCTCTGAAAGGCTTGTAGTGCCCCTGGTCTGCGAAGGCAAGCATCTCCTTATCGCCACGGCTGTCGCCGAAGGCTTCTATCTCATAGAGAGACCGGTCGAGAAATGTCTTGTCACCGGTATCTGCTGTTTGTGATGCAGAAAGGGCTTCCGTGATTCGGCATACTTTTTCTGCTCCATAACAGTTGTTGCTCTTGAAGCGGCCCGTCAGTTTGCCATCCACAACTTCTATCTGGGTGCCCAGCACCTGGATGCCTTTCAGATTCCGAATCTCAAAGAAGGGACGCACCCAGTTGTCGATGCTGGCACTTACGATGAAGACCTGAGCCCCAGCTACCAATGCTTCATGCACAAGGGTGATGCCCTTCGGGCGGAGCAGATGCTGGCTTTCTTCAGCGAAGCCACGGCAGAGCGCATCAAACTTCTCGATGCGCATGCCGGCAAAGAGGTGAGCAAAGATGAGTTGCTTCGCCTTCCAGTTAGGATAGAGGTGCAGTTTCATCAGCACCAACAATGGACTGTACATCAGAAAAACCATCAGGAAACGACCAGTTCCCTTGGCATACTTGATGAATTCCAGTAAGGTATCGCTCGTTGTCAGCGTTCCGTCGAAATCGAAACAGTATATTTTCTTCTTCATTTCTTGTTCTTCTTTTGGATTAACTCTTTCTTATACGATATAGATAAGTATCAGGAAGGAGAGCAGCCAGGCAAGGACGATAAACTGCGTGATTCTGTCGCGCAGGATAATCTTCGTAGGGTCGCCGCTCTTCTGGTCTACCACTGCTATCTGGATGTATCTCAGCAAACCCACCAATACGAATACACTGGTAAGATAGAGATAATCGGTATGGAAGTTTTCGATAACCTCCGGACTCACCGTATACATGATGTAGCATACCAGGGTAACCGAGGCGGTAATGGTAATTGCCTGGTTGATGAAGGTGAGGTTATAGCGGCTGGTGTTCTTGCGGGGAGCCTCGCCCGTCTTCTCCATGCGCAGCACATCATCGCGGCGCTTGGCAAAACTCATGAAGAGGGTGATGAGGAAGGTCATCAGCACAATCCACTTACTGAGTACGATGCCCGTAGCTACACCACCTGCCAGCAG
>ENA-UERK01000591-UERK01000591.1-human-gut-metagenome-genome-assembly--contig:-NODE-591-length-30081-cov-25.424077_pt1 | contig 30081 bp, 48 predicted proteins | sample MGYA00242957_ERZ507957 | MGnify/ENA primary metagenome ERZ507957 (study PRJEB26167, sample SAMN06115538) | human gut metagenome | host: Homo sapiens | place: China:Heilongjiang | collected 2015-11-06...
TTGTCGTAGTACCCTACCTTGATTGTCGTAGTACCCTACCTTGATTGTCGTAGTACCCTACCTTGATTGTCGTAGTAGGCCTGGCCGCATAATCTGTCACCATACTCTAGAGGGATACTCTAGGGGATACTCTAGGGGATACTAAAAGTAAGACGGCTCCCCGCTGGGAGCCGTATCGCGGTCCGGAGGCGAGCCAATCCAAACCCCAAGGGATCGAAAGCCTAGAGCGATCGGATCCTAGCCTCGATAGCTTCGGGACTGCGGAGTGGAGCCATGGAATCTGACCTGATGCTTTCAAAGCTCCTCCCATGGCTACGGGCATCGAGGTGGATGCCACCTGGTCTCGATGCTGCCCTTCGGGCCTTGGTCCCGATGCTCGGCCTGAATGGGCAAGGAGAGGAGTCGGCCCGTGTCTGGCTTGGGTGGTTCTCTCACGTCTTGGTGTTCTCGATGCCTTTTCGGTGCTGTTTTGGGCTGGAACGTCACTTTTGTGCGTAAATGCCTTTCTGACGGGCTGTCGTGGGTGAGTCCTGACGAGTTATCGGGTTTGGCGTGTAAATCGGTCTGAGTGGCCTTTACGTGCGTTCTGGAGGCATGTGCGATAAAAAGCGTGCGGGAGGAATGCCCTGGGATGCGTGGATGACGCAAAAGAAAACCCCATCACGGCACGATGTGCTATGATGGGGTGAGTAATAATCGCAAAATCCAAGTCTACCACATACATACTTGGGTGCGGAGGCACGACAACTCCCTAGCAATACCCCGGGCTCTAGGTTAATGGGGCGACCACCAAACCTGGTTGATACACACGTTAGAGGTGCAGGTTCAACCGACCCAACAGACGATGGTGGAATAACCGGGGTGCCGACACCATCACATCAACGATGTAGCGCGATCTGCTGGGGTATGCCGCACCAGTGGTAGTAATGCACCACCCTTATGACCGACGCCGTGCGAACGACCGACCGACGGAAACAGTCATGAAGCCTTAAAACGAAGCGTAAAAAACTTCGCTCTTAAGGCTTACTCTCTCTACCGGAGCTCGCTTCCTCCCTCAAGAAACTCTTCATGGCGGGTGTTGGTTGAGGCGAGGGTTGGGACGTAGCGTACGACATGCCTGGTTGGTTTGCTTCGATGTTCTTCGATGCTTCGTGGTATACTTGAGGTAACGCAACATTAAGAAAGGAATGCAGCAATGAGCGTTTACGATACTATCAACGACACTCTCGTCGAACGGTATGGCGTCCACTTCAGTGAGGAAGGCGAGCAGAAGTCGAGGAAGTTCTTCTCGGGCTTGTGCTTGAAGTTCGGTGACAAGGAAGTTATCGAGGCATGGGACACCGCATGCAAGCATTACGACAATCCGGTGACCGCGCTTTCGAAGCTTGGAGGCATTCTTTACAATCGCAGTCTCTTCAGCTCGTTCATCGAGGAGGCCTGATTTTGAAGGATCTTCCGTCCATGCCTAAACTGGTCGATAGACTGGGGTTTTCTACGGCGGCCGTCTACGTCCAGCTCTACGACCTCTACCGGAAACAGAGGAGGCAGCAGGGTCACTATCATGACGGCTGTTATTGGGTTCGGATGCCATACGAGGACTTTCCCCGGATGTTCCCGGAACTGCCAGCAGTCATCGTCTCCAAGGCCCTCAGAAAGCTTGAGGATGAGCGTCTGCTCAGAATGGTCCATTACGGCCGCCTCAGCTGGTATACGACAACTCGAATACGTCGGCGTGTCGTCCAGAAAACGTGATACACTAGAGACATACGCCATGTGACGTGCCCTACCGCTCACGTGGAGGACATTAATCACATGGCATGAATCCCATTGATTGCCACCGGGTAGGGCCGGTAGCAGTCAGTGGGATTTACTTTTAACATGAGGTAAACATCATGTCAGCAATCAACGACAACAACTTCATCTCAATCCAAGGATGGATGCGCACCCGCCTCAATCTCAAAGGCAACGAACTACTCATCTACGCGCTCATCTACGGCTTCTCACAGGACGGCAACTCAAGATTCACCGGCAGCCGAAAGTACATCGCCGAATGGTGTGGTTGCTCGCTTGACACCGTTGACAGGTCACTCAGCTCACTCGTAGGCAAAGGATTCCTCGCCAAATACCCACACACGGACCAGAACGGCAGCCGAGTCGTCGACTACTCCGCCATCCTGACGGTAATCGAAGCCGCCCCGGCTCACGCAGCCGCTCCGACAGCCGCACAAACCACGACTCCCCCACAGGCTCCGACACAGGCCCCATGGGCCAACACTACGAACGCAACCACCGAACAGTTCCAGACACCGACCTACGAGCCCCAGCCGCTCCTAGCCGAACCGGAACCAAAACCACAGCCAAAAAAGATACGCAAAGCCAAAAGCTTCGACGACATCATCGACGCCTACACCAGAGACTCGACGACCAAGGAACTCCTCGGGCAATGGCTCCAGAATCGCAAAGCCAAGCGGGCCGCAATGACCGACGGAGCCATCAAAGGCAACCTCGACAAGCTCGACAAGTGCGCACAGGCGAGCCGCATGAACGTCAACGACTACCTCTCCGAGGTCATCTGCCGCGGCTGGGGCTCATTCTTCCCTATCAACAACTACCAGCGCACCGGATACCAGAAGCCACAGCCACAGCCACAGCCAATCCAAAGCACCGCAGTCACCGTGTTACCAGACGGCCATGTCGCCGAATGCACCCCAGAAAACGGATGGTTCTAACACGACACGCCAAAAACACAATATCAACAACACGTGATATAACATTATCGTAAATAAACAGAAAGGAATAACAATGAACACCAACCTCATCGAGACCATGGCCCGAGAAGCAGGCCAAAACAGCCACTACGAAGAAGGCGACTACCTCAGCGAAGACGGCCTCCTCATGTGCGGCAAATGCCACACGCCAAAGCAATGCCGTTTCATCGCCACATGGGACGGCAAGGAGAAGAAACCATACACGCTCTGCGATTGCGCACGCGAACGCCGTGACGCCGAAGAACAGGCACGACAGGCGCAAACCCTCCGCATCGAAGTGAACAGGCTCCGCAAACTCGGCTTCCCCGACAGCGAAATGGCCGACTGGACATTCGCCAACGACGACGGAACCGACCCAAGGACCACGAGCATCGCCCGCAAATACGTCGACAACTTCGACGAAATGAAGAAACGCGGCAAAGGACTACTCCTCTACGGTACCGTCGGCACCGGTAAGACATACGCGGCAGCCTGCATCGCTAACGAACTCATCGAACAAGGTCGCCCTTGCCTCGTAACCAACTTCGCACGAATCACGAACACCCTCCAAGGAATGTTCGAAGGCAAGCAACGCTACCTCGACGACTTCAACCAGTTGGATCTGCTCGTCATCGACGATCTGGCCGCAGAACGCGACACGGCCTACATGAACGAAATGATCTTCAACATCATCGATTCGAGGTACCGGAGCGGCAAACCGCTCATCGTAACAACCAACCTCACACAATCCGAACTGACAGCCCCGGCATCCGTCGACAGACGCCGCGTCTATTCACGACTATTCGAAATGTGCGTCCCAGTCGAAGTAAACGGCATCGACAGGCGAGGAAAGAAACTCAACGACGACTCGGCCGATATGAAAAGACTCCTCGGCCTCTGATAGAACCAAGGCGACACGTGCGAAAAGCGTGCCGCCTTTTTTGTTCCCCTCGGCGTGTCGCATCTCGTAACCGGGTATAGTGTTAAATATCAGGCAAGGGAAACACCAAGCCACAGAAAAGAAAAGGAAACCAAAAATGAGCAACCACACACCCCTGAAAACCTTATTCGCCGCGCTCCACGGAAGCCTCCCATACGAATACGACGAGAAATACTTCAACGGCTCAGGACTGGAAGACGCCATCATAATCAGCAAAACAAGCTCGGAACGCTACATATACATCACCGCAAACATGCCCGACGACAACGCCATCTTCGACCTGACCCTATATGGCGACACCATCGACGACGACCCAATCGAAATATGCCAATGGGACCCCGACGACCCGGACCTCACCCTCACGGCCCTCATCGCCCACATCGAAAAAACTCTCTGACAAGAAAAGGAACAAAAATGAACCTCGAACCGAACGCATTCACCACCGAAATTTCCAACACGCTAGCCGCCACCGGGAAAAACTACTTGGTAGAAACCATCAACCTCGTCGACAGCGAGACCTCATGCGAAATTACCAAACACGGCTCAACCAGGAAACTGTACATCACACCAGTCGAAGACGGCCTAATCGACATGGTCCTATTCAACGAAAAAGGAATCGCACTCGCAACATGCACACTATTCGACAAAAACGACTTAAACATCACCACTGAGGAACTCACGAACCTCATCACACTCTGCTTCTAAAAGAAAAGGAAACATAATGGGCAAAAAAACAAAAGAACCAATCATCGTCGACCTCAACGACGAAGACATCATGAGCTGGATCAACGAACTACGCAAAAGCCAACCATCAGCCAAAGAACGACGCAAAATCAGCGACTACAACTACTACCACCGCCACAAGGAGGAACGCGCCGAAGCAAACAAGAAATGGAGGGAAGAACACGCCGAACAATACGCGGCAAAACAAAAGGAATACCACAGCAAGCCAAAAACCCTCAAGAAAAAAAGAGAGGCAGCCAAGGAACGATACCATACCGACAGTGAATGGCGTGAGGGAATGCTCGCCAGACAGAAAGCCAGATACCACGCGATGACCCCGGAACAAAAAGCCGAATACACCCGGAAACAAACCGAACGAGCCCGCATCCGACGAGCCAAAGCCAAAGCGTCAAAAGCCGAAAACGAAAACAAGAGGGACCAGTCATGAACGATAACGTGAACCATCCAAAGCATTACGCCGGCCGTAACATCGGCTACGAATGCATCGACCTCGCACAACACCAGACATTCTGCGTCGGCAACGCGATCAAATACTTATGGCGCTACAAGGACAAGGGAAACCCAACCGAAGACCTGAAGAAAGCGTTATGGTACGCACGCCTCGCCCAGAAGAAGCTGGAACCCGTATACACAGAGGTAGGGGACTGCGAATCGATCTTGTACCTCCTAGTCGACTCCACAGCCGGGAACGAGCGCTCCGCATGGGTCGGGCTGACCTTGAACGACTGGCAGCGGACGGTGGAAGCACTCGACGAAATGATAAAGGAGACACGAAATGAAGAGCAAGTTGGTTGAAATACCGATCGAACAACTGGCGATCGAACACTACCTATTCGACTTGGAATATCCAATCGAAAAAGTCAGCGAAATATTAGACGTGGACAAAAACCTCGTCAAAGAAATTCACGACAAGTACATTAGATCGTCCATACCAGGAAGGAGCAACAAATGAAGAAAACATCGAAAGACCAGATCATCAAATGGTATGAGGACGGGCTGACGATCAACGAATTCGCCCCACTCATCCCGCAGTATTGCAGACAGGAAATTGAGGCCGTCATCAAGGAATACGAGAAGGACAGGGCATGGGCTCGAGTAGCAACATCCTTACTGCATTGATACTCGTGCTCACCATGCTCGTCGCCTACAGGAAACGATGAAAGCTGAAATATAAACGGTCTTACGGCGTGTCTCATCAACGTGGCACGCCGTTTATGATATATTAGACATATCAAGCAAGAAAGCTTGGACGACAAAAACGAAAGGAAACCAAATGCACAACGTAACCGAAACCCAGGCTAAAGCAATGATGCACACCATCGATGTCCGCCTCGACCAGAAAAGCCACTACGACACCGGCCACACACCAAAAGGCACCATCTACCACGTCGGCGACCACAAATACGTCACCCTCGACGACTACTCCCAAGCCTTCGAAGACTACGAATGGGCCCACAACGGAGCGGAATGGGCATGCTACATCTACACTCTCACCAAAAACAACCCGGAACGCCTATGCTTCTACCTACAGGCATACAACATCGGAGGCATGGAATCCCTCGAAGCCATCTACAACAACGTCACCGAAGAAACAATGATGACCGTCGTTTACCCGATCTACAAGCACTGACCACCAACACCAAGAAAGGACCCCACAAATGGAAAACAACAACCTCAACAAGAAATTCATGCGAGTCCTCAACGAAGTCCCGAACTTCTCCACGGACGAGACAGCCAACGCCGGCAGCCGCACCTACAAGTACCTCAACCTCGCCACCCTCCTCAAGAACATCAAACCCATCTTCGAGAAGAACGGCATCGCATTCTCTCAGAGAGTCACGTTCGACGGCACGGGAGACGGACGGCAGACCCTCGGCACCGTCGAAACCATCATCTTCGACGAAAACGAACAGCAGACGGTCTGCGAATACCCATTCTTCGTCACCGGAGACCCGCAACAGGTCGGCAGCGCCATCACATACGCCCGCCGATACAGCCTTACCACCGTGCTCGGCATCTTCCCGGACAAGGACGACGACGGAGGATACGCCAAACAGCAATACGACACGGCAGGCAGGCCCATAGGAGCCGACCAGTACGCCATGCTCGTAAAGGCGATGGACACACATTCCATCCCCGGCGAAGCACGCGGCGAATTCATCTCAGGCACTTTGAACCGGCCGGTCAAAGGCTGGGGGGGAATCACCCAAGCCGACCTAGCCAAGCTTATGGAAGCCATCAATAGGATGTGACGAAAACCCCGGTATTACCCGCCGGGGTTTTCTCATACCCGTGGTGCGACACGCCGGCGTACCCACTCCACACCACGTGTGATATAGTAGAAATATCAATACAAGAAAGGAAACGGTAATGAAAATCATCAACCTATCACAAACCCACAACACCCAAGCATGGCTCAACGAACGCCTAGGCCGCATCACCGGCACCAAAAGCAGCAGCCTAGCCCTAGACCACTACCAGCAAACCGACACCAAAAAAATCATCAAATACCGGGACAAAGCACTCGAACAAGCAAAAAAAGCAACATCGAAAGACGAGACCGAAGAGCACTTCCGAACGGCACTAAAATACGACGAACTACTCACCGAAACCGAAGCAAAAAACAAACGCCTCAAAGTCGGCATCGACTTCTGGAAATTCCTCGCCGAAACCATGGCCGAACAGCCAGACGGAGAAAACCCCATGGAACGCGGCCACAGGCTCGAACCGGAAAACATCCGACTCACCCTCCAACAACTCGGATACAAAGAAAAAGACTGCATCACCGACTGCGGCATCTGGGAAAGCGACGAAGACAATCGAATCGCATGCAGTCCAGACGCCTACGAAAACTCAGACAATCCAACATGGGCCATCGAATGCAAAAGCCTCGGAAGCGCCTACCACCTCCAAGCCGTCATCCCATGGATGGTCCACTCACAGCGCATCCGCCAACGAGAAATACCGGGAAACCTCGCCGACGCAGCCGCACAAATCCTCCCCCCAACAGCAACAAGCCTCAAAGCCACCAACATGGACTTCATACCGGACACATACAAAGCGCAAGTACTCCAATACTTCGTGGTCTGCGACACGCTCAAAACACTCTACTTCAGCATGTACGACCCACGCGTATACGGAAACGCACGACACCAAGTCATCCCGATACGCCGAACGGAAGTCCAACCACTCATCACCGAACACAAACGCAAACAACTCAACACATTGCGCATCATCGACATCATCACCGAAGCCACAGGAGCAACATTCAAATGACAATCGACACCATCCTCAACAGTCCTGACATCTACGTCCTCTTCGACGGCTGCCCCACATGCGGACCAGGAAACGCGGCCTTCCTCGACTCATGCCGCACGACAGCACAATACATGTGGAAACAACTGCAAATCGTGCCATCCGGGAGCCAAACCGCCACCCTCATCCGCACCATCGCAAAAAACCAAAACAAGCCAATCAAATACCCACTGATACTGCTCGACGGAACAATCCACTACACGCCGGCCGAACTCATCCAAAAATAACGAAAGGAACCCCAATGTACCACACCAACGACCCACTGGAACAAGACATCCTCAACCTCTTCGAGGAAGATAAAGTCCACGTGAACGCGATGCGCCGATTCTTCAAGGACTCCATATGCGACTACCTCGACGACGACCCGGACAACCCCGAACACGAAGAAGCCGCATACCGATTCTTCGACAAGTGGTACCGCAGCATCCGCAAGGCAATCTGGACAAGCGGAGCCATATACACCCTCGAACACCACGGCACGCCACACGAGGAAGCCCAAAAAGAAGCCACCACCACATACAGCAAAGCCTACTGGAAACACGACCAGAAACGCAGGAAAGGAAACCCACAATGAAAACCGAATGGTGGACAGCCGTCATCACAACCGGACTCACAAGCGGATACGCGACCACAGTCAGCCAACTTTCCACCGGCCCCGGCGACATCTTCGCTAAGCTACGGAAAAAGCTCACCGACAAAACCGAAAACGCAAGCAATGACCTCACCCGCAGTCTTGGCATGCTCGCCTACTGCGGATGGTGCCTCAGCCCCTACGCGACACTGCCGGTATGGGCTGCGACAGCGAAGATCCACCACATCCACTTCGGCATCAAATGGCTCACCGGATGGGCCGTAGCCACAAGCATCGCAGCCTACTACAGACACCAAGCAGAAAGCAGACTCTAATGGACACTCCGAAAATCCACGCACTCACGCTCCTCCGCCTCGCAGGGAAACCAATCACCCAGGAACGACTGACCGACATGGCCGAAACGGTGAAATACCCCGACACGCCACAAAGCCTAAGAAGCCGCATAACCGAACTCGAACGGTCAGGGCACGTCCACCGCGTCGACCGAAACGGCATCAGCAAACACAACCGGCCATGCTGGAGATGGCAACTCACCAAGAAAGGCGACGAACTCATGCAAGAGCTCTTCGACACCACGACACCGGACAAAAGAAAGTAAGGGAACCATGGCAACGAAACCATTCACCGTCACCATCAAAGACGAAAAGGTCACAGTACACCAGAACCCATATACAGGAGCCTTCTACCGCATCCTCCCCGATGGGAAACATACCACGGTCAGCTACCTCCTCATCAGAACCCGGACGACAGCCATCCAACGGCTCAAATATTGGCGAAACCGGTACGGGTACACCCAAGCCGAACTCGCCAAACTGGTCCACGTATCCGGCCCAACCATCATCATGATGTGGGAAAACGGCCTAAGACATCCACGTAAGGAATACCGGCAGCGAATTAACGCCGAGCTCGGCGGCGATGTCTTCTTCGAGTAACTCATCCTACGGCGTGTCGCACTATCGTGGCACGCCGTTTATGATATGATAAAAACATCAATCAAAAAGATTGGCACAACACAAGAAAGGACCGAGAAAATGGAAACCATCAACTACCTCACCACCCTCACCCACATCCTCTCCACCCAGCCGAAAGCCGCCGACATCCTCGACGAACACGGCCTCGGCCTCGAAACCACATTCGGGTGCATCGGAATCAACGACTTCGACAGCTTCATGAAACTCTACGGCCTCCTCAACACCATCGAAACCGTCGAAACCACCACCATCAGCACAATCGACGAAGACGAAAAAGGATACGGTTTCACCGTGACCAGTCCAATCACCATCCACTTCTTCCACATGAAATAACCACCCAGAACATACAAAAACGCCCCGCAGACGGCCGGACAAGCCAAACGCGGGGCGTTACCATATCAGAGGCAGACTAGCGGCTCACACCGGCATAATGCACGCCGAACAAGCCAGCCACGCCAGAACCAACCAACGCACAAGCACCGCCAACGACCGCAACCCACGACGGGACACCCGGCACAGCACTCACCAAGCTTGCGACAGCACCGGCAATACCCACCAGCCCGGACACCAAATACGCCCAACGACGAGTCTCAGCATCAAAAGCCGGCACATAATTATCCGACCCATCCGCACACTCGTTCGTGACCATGGTCTCCGAAGTCGGCTCACCAGTCAACACATCATCAGCTAACACTGCATGCTTAGCCATAAAATCAATCCTTCCAATCACTTGAAGATAATACCGTTATTAAGCCGCTTCTGGAATTCCATAACAGCCTGAGACGGTGCCGGACTGATGATACCATCCCCCGGGAAACCGTTCATCTCCATGAGGAAACGATGAATGAACTCCGGCCCGGCATTACGTGGACGATCCGTGATCCCGAAACGCTGCGACATCCACTCAACCCAATCACTACCAGAAGTACCCTCCTCCAAACAGGCGATATTCTGATTCTCCAAACAACGGATCTGCCCGGACATGACACCATCAACCGACGTGCCAGCAACCTCCTGGGCCCTACGCATCGTCAAAGGACCCCAAGACCCATCGACCTCAAGCTTAGTCACAGACTGCGTGGCCGGCTGAACAGGCACCGGATTAGACGGAGCCACCAAACCACGAGACAAACGGTCCAAACGATCCAAATCATACGTTCCAGGACACTGCGTATTACAACAATCACGATGCCGAATCAACGGCAGATCACCATACTCGGCACGCAAATCACGAATCAACTGAGCAACAGTCAGGTAATCACCGTCGGACTGGCGTGGATTGCATTCGATACCAATGCCCATATCATTGCCCTTCGAACGGACGCCCACACCGTCACCGGCATGCCACGCACGATCATCCGGATCCACGATACAAGCCACACGACCGGCCTCAACGACGTAATGCGCGGAAGCACGACGAACCGGACTGCACAAAGTCTTGACAACACCCTCGAACGTCGGATGCGTATTCGGGTCACCCCACCAGTGGATCACAATATACTTGATCCCATACGGGCGACCACTCGCATAATTCGGACTATCATACTGGGTAATGTATTCATATGACATTTTGTCTCCTTTCAGACAGTTAAAACATACCAGACGGTAAACAGAAAACGGGCGAAAGACGGCATACCAGTGACGGTCAAATAACCGGCCACCACCATAACCCCGACAAGAAACGACGACAAGAGGATAAGCAGAATGTTCTCAATAAATTCCTGACGCATACCATCAGCATACCAAACTAACCTAAGATAGACTTAGCCTTATGACCGAACTAATATCACCACTCATCGGACTCATAGGCATCGCCGTAGGCGGCACCATCACATGGGCATCCACACGCCGCAACAACCTCACCACCGCCTACCAACATCTCGTCGAAGCCCAAGGCGAACTCAAAAAACAAATCGACGCCCAAGACGAAAAAATCAACAAACTCATCGAAAGCCGCGACGAACTCCAACACATCAACGACCTCGAAACCGGCTACATCCGCAGACTAGGCCACTGGCTAGCCCAATTCTGCGAAATAATCAAAGACAAGGAATTCCTTGCACGACACCCCAAACCACCCCTACCTGACGAGCTCCGCGACCGCATCTGCCCACTCTAACCACCACAAGACACGAAAAAACCCCGGCATACAACCGGGGCTTTTCCATATGTCATACCGACCATGTCATAGTCGCACTGGTCCACACACCACTATCATACGTGATATCCTTGAAAGGTCTCACATACAAGCCCGTCCTATCCAGCTGGAAACCGCTATATTCAACACCGGCCCCAGGAACGTTCAAATCGTCAAAATGAGGCTTCACATAGTCCGGGAACGTGAGAATCTGACTCTTCGACCACGCGGTCGCATTCCATTTAGGCCCTCTCGTCGCCTTGACGGCAAGGCTGACGATATTACCAGACATCGAGCACTTATACCAGACACTCCAATCCTTATACCACTGACCATGACCCAACTGGACATCAGTCAACGACACCCAAGCATCATTGACACGACGATACCGCTGCCCAACACTCGTAACAACGGCCTCGACCCCGTCAACGGTCCAAATCTTGATCAACTGATTCCAAGTATCCACCTCAATCGTGCCGTCAACATGGATCTTCGGAGCCACGTCAGACACGACACCAGCCGTGACCCTAGCTATAACCAAACCATTGATCTGCGCGTCGGGCGTACTGGCATCCCACGACTGCAACCATGCGCCCGGAGTCTCACCCTGAGACAAACTCGGATCGTAAGCCGCGACCACGATCTTATAATCCCCCGTAGAATCAGGCACGTTCACCGTCATAGGCTCCGTTATCGCATAAGTGTACGAGCCAGTCGCCGACCACGGGCGCAGGGTACCGCAATGAGGCTTAACGGTGACAGTCAACCCGTCGATCGTCGACAACGGGGTAGGACTGCCATACCGGACACCCTGAACGCCACCGAAAGCGGAACCATCAGACGGAAACAGGAACGGGTTCACAACATGCCGGTAATCATCAGCCGTGTAAGCTGGCGCTCCATTCAAAGCAGTCAAAGGATGCAACACAATATCACTCATAAGTCATTCCTCGCAATCAATCATTCAGACGTGGACACACCCATTTTACCTACCAAAGAAGATAGACGAGAAACCTCTGCCCTAAGCCCGTCCACCTCATTCATAGCCTCCTGGGCCAACCGTAAAGCGGCCACACTCAACCTCGGATAATCAACACCGGTCGGATTCCCGTCGGCATCATATTCGCAGAAAAACCCAAGCCCGGCATCATCCAAGTCCTCGGCAAGAAGCCCGATGACCGGCTGCGCGTCATCAAGCTTCAGATTCAGATCATCCTTGAACGTATACACTCTCCATTTCACCTGACGAAGAGCAACAACCGGGACGAACCCGTCAGCATCGTCGACATTCGCCACCGAATGCGTTGACGAACAGTCAACCCCCAACGTACCATCATAAAGACAATAAACCGGCTTCAGGGGACTCAACGAAAGCGGATTGATATACGCGTTCCGCACCCCGGTACCACCATGCGCCGGCACCACCACCGCATTCGACTCGCGATCGTCAGCCTGACTCTGCTCAGTAACCAACGATTCAAAATCCTTCTCAACGGTAGAAACACGTTCACCCAATCGACTGATGCTCTTACCGACACTAGCCCGCGACTCCCCCAGTTGGCGTCGGACATCCGCAAACTGGCGGGCGGTAGCATCAACCCCATCAAGCGAAAACCTGAACTTGCTTTGCACCAGAACCCCCTACTGCAATACAGGCGTGATAGTCCACACGCCGTTAAGATCAATCTCATATCCGACGACACGCGCCTCACCATGATCGAAACCAGCGAAACGACCACTATCATCGGCGACAATCCACGCGACGACATCACCGGGCCTCCACTCCTCGTAAACGATCGGAGCGGCCAACAGGATCAACGTCATGCTTATGGTATTCGTACCATCCCGCAATTGCCTCAACGAAGCCGAAGCATGAGCATTCAAAGTCTCCTTCTGCGTGATACTCGACGACGGACGGACGATATGCTCTACGACGGGACGGTAAGACTGTTCGGCCACCATCGTGTCGGAACGCAACTGGTCTTCCCCAGTCGTAGACCCGACCGCCCACACAACGTTCGCGCCATAACCGGCCGTATAATCCTCCACGACCTTGAAAGCCGCCATCACGCTCTCATCAAACGTCGTAACCGGATCAATAGAACCTATCCGGTCCGCAACCGTCAAAACCGGCAGATACCTGCCACCATCATCAGACTCCCACGACGTACACCATTCCGGACCATTCTGCACGTTCGAAAGCTCCTGAAGAACACTCAACAAAGTCTTATCAGAAGACTCCTCATACGTCCTATCACGACGAATGCGACTAGGAGACGCCTCTATCGAAAGCATGAACCGGTGGCCCTTAAGCGTACTCGACACAAGATCCTTCACTATCTCACACTGGTCACGATTCGAATACGTATGATCCTTCACATACACGCTGTCGAGATAATGTTCGACAGTCGCCAAGGTAAGGGACAATCCACTGCCCTGCAACGTACGTTCACGTTTGACGACGATACCGCCCCACAATACAATCGTCCCCCGCACCAAGAGGATAGCCGTCCCATACGGGATCGTAGCCTCATTCCAATTGGACGGAACGTCCAACCACGGAAGCACCGCCGTTTCACTCGTCGTTTCCTCAAAACGGTACGAAAGCTTGGATATCTGCAAACCCGGGAGCTCAGCTAACACGTTCCCGCTAGTCAAAGACACGGCAAGGAACTGGAAGCCAGCGGCATCCCATATGACACGGCCCTTACCGAAAACAGAGGCTCCGTTCCACCCATTATCAGACAAACCCATGGCATTCCTCCCCTTTTTACAGATACGCCGGATAGAACGAGACCGTCATGCGAGCCGAACCCGAATGCTCACTCGCATTGAAACCCCAAACATTCAGACCGGGTTCCGCCTGACTCCACTCACGACGCCTGACCCGGCCACGAGCGTGATCAGTCCCATCAATCAGAATCTCATGAGTCACACCGTTGATCGTCGCATAATGGCCACTACCAAGACTCACATCAAAAGCAATAACATGCCCACTCCCGACATGCGATACCTGCGGATTCACGACCGGCCCGTCAATACGGATCATCACCGGACTGGGAGCCGTACCAACGTTATTCAATACCACCTGACCGGTCACGGCCTTCTCACTCCATATCCAAGACGACAAGGAGCCACCAGCCTCCTCAAAATGATAGGGGAACAGCATACCGCCCAACGAACTCGGCAGTCCCGTAACATCGGACACCGAATCCAACCCATACAGGTACGGGCTCAAAGACGTTAACCCAACACTGAAACGGAGAATATTCACCCCAGCCCATTTGATCAATGGTGCGGACGCGGACTGCCATACCCGTACCTGACGGGCAACATCACCCAATCGTGCGGTTAACAGCATCCCGCCAGTGTCCAACACGCTTTTGAACGCATTCCACGACGTGACACATGATTCCGTGCACCGTCCGATGATATGACCCTCGATCGTAATGGTCCGTCCTTGCAAGCATGGCAGATTAGCATACCAGCCGTCCGACATGGCCTTTTCACTCGTCTGCAACGTGGAAGCGACACCATCAAATAAGCCGGACACGTCCTGAAAAGTCACATGCCATTCACAACCATGATCATCCACCCCATACAAGGGGAAACCGTTTAACGTCAACCGGATGTCACGAGAGTCAATCGGAAAAAAGCTCATAAGACTAGACTAGCTCCTTTACACGTAAGAGAAATTAATCATACGAATCGTTTCACGGGCAGCCGCCATCGGATCCGACGTGTTGACCGTAATAGGAGCCGACACTCGAGGCCCATTAATCGCGTTCGCCAGGACCGGCGATGAGACAGGAAGACTCGCCGGACCATTCAACAGACTGTTCGGCATGATATCCGCAACCATGCGTTGGACAGGATTTACGGCCAGGCTCATGTTCGCTTCCACGCCCTTACCCAAGCCGGCCGGGATCATCTTGCCTACCTCGTCACGGAATACGCGGGACGGGGAATGAATGCCCAAAGCGCTTTTGGCTGCGCCCACGACATTGGAAGCCGCGGATTTGGCCGCGTTCACGGCCGCGCCGATCGCATTCTTAATGCCGTTGACCAAACCCATGATGATGTTCTTGCCCGCGTCCAACAGCCAATTACCGGCTCCGTTGAACGCGCCCTTGATCTTACCGCCGATACCTCGCACAGTGTTCAACACATTGTTGACACCATTCGACACGGTACTGGTGATACCGTTCCACGCACTGGAAGCCAATCCCTTGACTGCATTCCACAAGCCTGACCATGTGCTGCTAATGGCGTTCATGACAGATGAGATGACACCGGAAATGGCGTTCACGCCAGCCGTCACAATATTCTGAATACCATTCCATACCCTGACCGCAATGTTCTGAATCCCCGTCCAGACACCGTTCCAGTTGCCTTGTAAAGCCGATAACACGGTAGTGATGATACCGTTGATAATATTCATTACCGTGGTGACCACCGTCTGAATGAAAGGAAACACTGCGTTGATAATGTTTTGGAGCTCAGTTCCCCACACTTGGAATTGCTGTTGAATCACCGGTAGGACCGTTTGGAACACTGCAGCCATGTTATTGATAACCGGTGTGAGAGTCCTCATGATAGTTCCCACGATCTGCGTAAGATTCGCGACCAGAGACCCCAACACCGGCATCAAAGCTTGGAACGCGGCACCCAGAACAGGCATGATCGCACTGCCCAAATGCTGCAAGGCTTGAATGAAAGGCTGCAACGCCGGAAGCAGTTCACCGGAGATAGCCTGCCCAACCGGAGCAAACGATGTCTTGAAAACATCCCCGATCTGGGATAAGGCTGGGCCAGCTGACGATACGAGCCCCTTGAAAAGGTTAGGTAAGCTACCGATACCCTCAGCGAACACGCTCATGCCTTCGGTCAACGGGCCTTTGAACGCGTCCAGGATTTGCATACCGACGTTCACGACGGATGCTTCCAAATTACCCATCGCACCTTCGATAGTGCTGGTACTGGTCGCGGCTTCCTTGGCCGCGTCGGTCATACCCAAGTCCATGATGGCCTGATTGAATTCCTCGGCGGTAATCTCACCCTTGGCCATCGCATCACGAAAGTCACCCGTGTACGCGCCGTTCTTCTTCATGGCTTCCTGCAGCTTACCTGACGCGCCTGGAATAGCATCCGCTACCTGATTCCAGTTTTCCGTGGTGAGCTTGCCAGCACCAGCGGTCTGAGTGAGTGCCAGGCCGAAAGATTTGAAAGTATCCTTGTTACCACCCGCCACTGCGTTCAGGTTACCGGCCGCTTCGGCTAGGTTCGCGTAATTGTCGACACCGTTCGCGGCTAACTGTGCTGTGGTGTTGCGAATGTCGGACAGGTCGTACACGGTCTGGTCCGCATACTTCTGCGTCGAAGCGGTCAACTGGTCGATAGTTGAAGTGTCCAAGCCGGCAAAGGACAGTGTGCTCGCGAATTTCTGGGCCGAATCGGAAGCCTCGATGATATCACCGCTAAGATCCGAGATAGCATCCAAGGCCATGCTGACACCGGTAGAAACCAAGCCACCCATCGCTCCGGCGATAGCTGCGAATTTACCGGTACCGCCGGAAGCCTTGGCGGATGACTTGTCTACTTCCTCCAAACCATCACCCGCTTGACGGGCCGAGGTTTCGATTTGCCGGCTACCATCTTGAATGGTTTTAACGCCGGCTTCCCAATCCGAGGTATTAATTTCAGCGTCGAGTGTGAGTGTGCTGTCCGCCATCGTTTATTCCTTCCCGAGTCGGTCTAATATCTGACTGATTCGTTGGTCTCCGTGTTTGCTGAACGCGCTTGTCAGGCATTCAAAGGTGAGGCGGTATTGTTCAGCCAAGCGAATGTTGTGAATATGTCGACCTTCTTTGACCAGGCTGAGCATGAGACTTGGTGAAATGTTGTTTTCGAGCGCGTCCCGGACAGCCGCCCACCCATACAATGTGCCAAGCTCGGCAAGGATACGGGAGGACGGAGCCGTCTTGTAGGAGGTTTCCGTCCTCTTGTATTTGCTCATCCGCTCTTTTTCTTCTGGAGTGATGAGCTCGTCCCATGACTTCATGGATTATTCGCCCTTGATGCTGATGTTGAGGTTTTCGCTCATGAGTTTGCAGAGGGCTGTCATCGCCCGATAGTAGGCGAGGTCGCTACGCTGTTTGGTTTGGATCATCCATTCGTTGAACGCGTTACTGGGGGTCATGAGGTTGGCTACGAGCGGGAAAATGATGGTTTCCGCGGCTTCCAGGGTTTCCCTGGTCATTTTACCGGTGGTGAGCTTATCGATGGTTTCCGCATTGTCAAGGATGGTGAGGAGGTCTTTCGATCCGAGGGGTCGCATGGTGTAGACGATGCCATCGAGTTTGACAGTGAGAGTACGGAAAGACTTGCGGGTGTCGATGTCGAGGATTGGTGTTGCCATTGCTTGTGCTCCATTCGATCGTGTTGTATCATGGTGACTGGTTCCTTTGGTTAGGAGACCATGTGAATCAGCGTCCGTCGTGTTCTTTGCCTTTCTTTCACGACGGGCGCATTATTTTATGCTTATCAGGCTGCCACGTTGAAGTTGACGACAGTCTGCACGGATCCGGATTTGAACGTGACGGTACCGGTACCGACCTTCTTCAACGTGATGTTCCATGTGCCGTCGCCATTGTCGGAAGCTTCGGCCAGTCCTTCGGCGGCTACGGTGGCGGTGATGTCACCGACCGCACCGTTCGGGAAAGCGGTCACGTTGATTTTCACTGTGTCGTTTACCTTGCCGGTGATGTTGGATGGCATGGCTTTTAATTCAGTGATTTTACTTTCATCTGGTTTGATGGAGCCGGTGGTCTCATCGTAGTGGCTTGGGGTGTTCAGGTCGAGTTCGCCCATGATGACTGCGCCTTCGCTGCCGGATGCCATGGTGCCGGAGAGTGTGACGATGAATGGGTCGCTGAGGCTGACTTTGAATTCGCCGCCTGCGCTGATGAGGGCGTTGGGGATGCGGAAGTCTTGTGCGCTGGATTGGCCGTCGCAGACGTTGTGGATGATGATGTCTCGTGGCGTGTTGCTGATGCATTCGTTGCCGCCGAATCGGACTTGTCCGGTTTCGCTCATGTTGCCGCTGATGACTCGTTTGAATGAGGCGTTGTGGTAGAGTTCGGGGAATAGCATGCCGAGGAATCGTACGCTTGGGCAGATGATGTTGAGTTCGAAGCTGAGTTCGTCGTAGCTGCCGTTTGGTACTTTGATGGTGCCGGATTGTGAGGCGATTTCGGTGGTGCTTGGGGTGAGGGTTATGGTGCCGACTTCGTCTTGGATGTAGTCGGGTGGGATGATCATGTCGTCGATGTAGACGGTTTTTTTGCCGATGAGTGGGTATGATGCCATTTTTGTGTCCTTTCGATGATTGTTGGCTGTGTCTATTTTACAGTGTGGTGGGGTCGAGTTTGTAGTCGATTTGGAAGCGAATGCTTTTGATCCAGTGGCCTTCGTGGTCGATGGCGTCTAGGTCGATGGCTGTGGCGGGGTGGGTGCGGATTGACTGGTAGGTGATGTTGGTGATTGGTTGGCATGTGAGTTGGCAGTAGTGGGGGAGTTTGTTGTTGATGTAGTGGAGTAGTTGGAGCATGCGTCGGCCTTGGGTGAGGACGTTGTCGTATCGGCTGCTGATGGTGATTTGGTCGGTGTAGAGGTCGCCGTTGATGTCGACGGTGTTGGCGTTGACCCAGATTCCTTCTTGGTTGGTGACGGTGCCGGTGTCGAGGACGGGGCTGGTGCCGAAGAAGAGGTTTTGGCCGTAGGTGCCGTAGCCTTCGTTTTGTAGGGTCATGCATATTGCGAGGTCTATCATGGTGTGTCCTTAGAGGTTGAAGTAGGTTTTGATTTTGTTGTTTGCTGTGGTGGCGGCGCGTTCCAGGTATCTGGTGGTGTTTGGGTGGAGGCGGTTTTCGTGTTCGCGGATGCGGGCGTAGGGGACGCGACTGTTGCCGAATGTGATTCGCCAGTGGAGGGTGTTGGCTTGTTGGAAGCGGCCGCTGTTGCGGAGGGCCCCGGTTTTGACTGGCGCGTTTTGTCGGGCCATGCGGAGGATGTCGGTCATCATGCGTGTTCCGCCTTTGTTGAGTTGTTGGGTGGAGAGTTTGCGGGTCCATGATGCGGTGGTTTTGAGTTGGTAGCTCATAGGTTGGTCCGTCCGTATGGGTGGGCTGTGATGGTGATGAATGTGGTGGTGCCGGTGGTCATGTCGTCTCCTCGGCTGGCTTGTTCGATTTGGTAGGTGCGGCCGTTGGTGAGTGTGAGGATGAGGTCGGGCCATGCTTCCATGTCGGTTTTGAGGTTTTCGGGGAGGGTGTCTGGTTGGATGTGGAAGCGTCGGGTGGCGATACGGCTTGCGTATTCGGAGGGTTGGTTGGTTTGTGTTGAGTGTTTGATGATAACGTTTAGGGTGGCGAGTTTTATGTTGTCGAGGCCGGGTGCCGTGTATTTCCAGAGAGCGGCTGACTGGACTTGGTTGGGGAAGAGTAGGAATGGGTCACAGAATGACATGATCGTTGCCTCCTAGGTCTTGTTCGTTCATCCACCATGGGAGGTCGTAGTGGGGGGTTGGCATGGCGAGGATCCCTCCTGTTTCGGGTTTAATTGGGCAAACACTCCAGTGGGATATTAGTGCTTTGTATGGGGCGAGGGCGTGTTCGAGTGTGGTTTGGCTGTTGGTGGCATAGGTGACCGATACGTCTTCGATCCGTTTTGAGGTGATGCTGTCGGTTCGGTCGGCTATCGACTGGTCGGCTTGGATGATGGCCGCGAGTATGTTGACGAGTGGGGCCGGGAGGCGTTTGAACCCGTGGGTGCCGTTGACGAGGATTTTCGTGCCGGCTGGGTATACGTCGTTGAGGGTTATAGTGGTCGCGTATTGTGTGGCTGGTGATAGTCCGTCGTCTTTGTCGTAGTTGACTTGGTATCCGACGCCGGAGGAGCCTTCTGGTTCGATCGACCATATTCCTGAATACCATGATGGTAGGGCGACGCGTCTGCCGTCCCGGTCGACGGTGGTTGTCAGGTTGATGGTGGATTCTTCTAGTGTGTCCACGCAGAGCATGTTGACTAGGTCGGCGAGTGCGGCGTTTTTCCATGTCTTGTAGGCGGTTTCGCCGACTTGGGTGATGATACTGTCGTCGATTATCATTTTTCCTCCGTGAATATATGAAAGGGTCCTACCGTCAATTGTAACGGTAGGACCCAATGCTGTTTATTGGCTGGTTATCAGTCGGATTCTTTCATCAGTCCTGCGCCGATCAGGGCGTTTACTACCTGCTCTACCGTGCCAGTGGTCGGGTCTACGTGAGAGGCCTTGGTGATCGATGCAGCGGGACCAGCGGGACCAACGGGACCAGCGGGACCAGCGGGACCAACGGGACCAACGGGACCAGCGGGACCCTGACCCATAGTCACGGGTTGGCCTTCTTCGTCCACGAAGTTGATAACCTTTACGACGTTCAGGTTATCCTCGTGTAGGGCTTTGCTGCCGATTCTGGCGTACATTTCAGCGTTCATTGGGGAATCACCTCACTCAGGCCTTCGGCTTGATGACCACTGCGGACTTCTCCGCGTCCAGGCCGCCGCCAGCGTAGATCTCCTGCAGATATTCGTTGGTGTTGGTCTGGAGCGCGAAGTTCGTGAACGATTCGACGGAAGTGTCACCGACGAGCGCGTAGTGGGAAGCGGACATGACCACACCGGCCACCTTCTTGTCGTCTTCCGCGGTCCACCATTCCGGGGTGATGATCTGGGAAACGCCGAGTGAGCGGGCGAGCGTGTCGTCACCGCCGAGGGCGATGAATGAATTGCCGTTCGCGTCGGCGCTCATGAGCAGATCGGCTACGGTGTCCGCGTTGCAGACGAGTACCTTGTTGCCCTGCGCGCGGACCATGTGGGAGGCCTTCACGAAGCCCATGAGCGGGGTTTCCTCGCCGAGCGTGTAGGAGCGGGCGAACTTCGTACCAGCCCAGTCGGGAGACTTGTCGGCTGCATCGGTGGTGATGGCACGGAAGTGAGCCATGTCTTCGTAGCCGCCGAGCACAACCTGACGTTCGATGGTCTGGATGATGTAGTTCGGCAGTTCGGAAAGGATGTATCGGAGCAGTGCGCCCGGCTTCTGCGTACGACGGATGTCACCCTTGTTGAGGGTGATGTACTTGTACGTGTAGTCGGCGGTGAGTTCACGCTTGACGAAAGACGTGGACTGTTCCTTCTTCTTGGTGCCGTAGGATGCGACCGGATAACCGTGTGCGCGGGTTTCGTCGGTCAGGCCGAGAATATTGCCGCCGATGGTGAGACGGTCCATACCGGTCTTGCGGAAGAGGTTCCATAAGCCGGAACCTCGCGTGTTGAGCGCGTCGCTGATGGTGGTGATGGCTTCGGTCGGGATGAACTTGTCTACGTTGGCCGTGTCGACGCCAAAGGATGCGGTGCCAGCCATGTTGCGGGACACGATGTCGGCCCACTCCTTGTGGAATGCTTCGACGCCCTTGTTGTCGTTGTCGATGAGGGTGCGTTCGAAAGCGGCCATGGCGTCCGGGGAGTCGAGCCACGTTTCACGGGAGTGGGAGAAAGAGGCGACACCGGACTGCTTTGCCTCACGGTTGGATTTGTTGATGATGACAAGCGGACGCTTATTGGTGGACTGGGAGGGTTCTTCCGGTGATGTCTGTCCCTGGCTGGTCGAGTGGTCGGTCTGGTCGTCGATTGCTTCAGTGATGTCGGATACGGCGTCGGTCATGATGTCGGCGACGGACGAGGTGAGGGTTGCGGCCTCGTTGGGGTCGAGCTTGAACTGGGCGACGGTGCGTGCCAGCTTGGTCATGAGTTCATTGTCCATGGTGTCTCCTTTTCGGTTGTTGATTGAGGTGAATGCGGCTCGGGGATCGGCTCCACGATAGACGACGCTGATTTCTACCAGTTCGCCATTGTGGATGATGCCGTCTTTGCCGGGCTGTCTGTTGAATTCGACGGTGATGCTGAAACTGTTGGTGAGGCATCCGTCGGCTGCGAGCTGGCGGACGCGTTCCCCGTTGTCGACTTCGCTGAGTTTTGCTTCGGCCATGAGGCCGGCGTCGGTCATCCAGAGGCGGGTGATGGTGCCGGCTTGAGCCTCGACTGATGGCATGTGGTCGATGAGGAGGGGGAGTGAGAACCTGTCGGAATCATTGAGGTCTGACACGAGTTTCAAGGTCCCGTCGATGAGTGGGGCTTTGAGCGTGTCGAGGTCTACTGTGAGTCCGCCGCACATTACCTTGCCTGAGTTGGCGAGGAATGTGAGCATACGGCCCTTGGTTTCAGTGGTACCGCCGGTGTGGGTGAAGCTCTTTCGAGTGGTCATGTCACCCTTTCATTCGGTAGTGGTGATGTTGTCGTGAACGTCCTTTGGGGGCTTGTGTTCAAGTCCCCATAATAGCATGATGTGATATTCCAGTAGGCTTCTGCAATTTGGGCATTTGAGCGTCACGTCGGTATCGCGCTCGCATGAGCCTAGGTAGCGGCCGCATTTCCGACAGTGGATGTCGTATGTCATGGTTAGTCCTCCACTACTTCGTAGTCTTCGTAGCATCGGCAGTTCGGGTGCCCGTTTGGCGTGGTCATGTTTTCGAAGTTGTTGACGTAGGTGTGGTCGTTTACTTCGATGCTTGCTCCGGTTGGCAAGTAGGTGTGGTCGAGCCCGATGGTGGTGCCTTCCATATGCTTGCAGAAGTCGCACGTGTTGCCGTCTCCGGTGGTGCGCCATACCTTTTGCAGTTTGACTCCCAAGGTTTCGCTGAGGTTACGGGCGCTGTACAGACTGCCGAGCCTTTGGGCTTGGACGGTTTCGCATCGTGCGATGAGTTCAGCGTGTTCGTTGCCGAACTGGGTTAGTTCGTTGCGTAGTCGGTGTGCGTCCCACTGTTCCGCGTCGGCTCGGGTGAGGAGGTCGAGGGTTTTCGCGGTGATTGTCTGGGAGGACGTGTTGGCGATTGTTTCCAGGTGGTCTAGGTATGCGGTCTTCACGTTTGATGGGAGGTTGGCCCAGTCGTAGAGTTTCTGCCAGTCGGTTTGCGTGTAGCCTTGCACTTCGACTGCGATGGGGTTGTTGGGGTGGGTTTCGGCCCATGCGGTGATGACTTGTTCGAGTTTGAGTCCGGTTTTGCGGGCGTAGTTGGTGAGGTGTTTCATGAGGTCGTTTTCCACGTCGTTGATCCACTGTTGGCCGATGGTTTTGAGGTCGTCGCGGAGTCCGGCCTGTGAGCGTCGGGTGTGTTGGATGACACGGTTTACGTAGGTGCGGGTGGCGGTTAGGAGGTGTGGTTCGGTTGGTGTGTCGTTGGCTGGTTTGGCGGCTTTTGTGGTGTTTCTTGCGGATGGGAGGGGTGTTGCGTCGGGGGTGTTCGGGTGGAGGTTGAGTCGTCGGTATGCGTCGGGGAGGTTGAGTGCTTCGACTGCGCTTTCGACGGTTGCGCCCATGTTGATGAGTTGGATGAGGTTGTTGATGCGGATTTGCTGGGTTTCCGCCTGTACTTTTTCGACTTCGGTCTGTGCGGGGAGGTCGAGGGTGAAAGTGATGCCGTAGCCGAGGCCTCCGGTGATGCGGTCGAGTTCGAATTGCCATTTGTCCCAGACTGTCATGCAGAGGGGTTTGAGGGTGTTTTCGATGAATGCGCGTTCGGCCATTTCGGCGTTGGCGTAGGTTTGGCCGTTGTCGATGCCTCGGATGATGTCGGGGACTGCGAGCGCGTTGGCTAGGCGGTTGTTGACGACATCGTTGACCGTTTGCAGGTCCAGGCTGTCGTTGGAGTTTTGGAATGGGACCCATACGAGTTTGCTGGTTTGGCTTGGCTTGTGGGTGAGGGGGTCGACGGGGATCATGTTGTAGGCGATGCCGTTGTTGTTGCCGGCTCCGCGGAATGTTTCTTCGAGGCGTGCGCGGTTTCGTTGGAAGTCTTCGGCGTTTTCGGAGACGATGCCGAGCATGCCGGCGGGTACGGCGTTGTTGCCGAAGAAGCCGCGTTCGTAGTCGGCGATCATGTCGTCGACGTTGGCCCATTTTTTGATGGTCATGGCGGGGCTTATTCCGCGGGTGGGGTCGTCGGGGTGACGGCTGTAGCTTAATGTGATGGTTTCGTTGCGGGTGAATTCGTATGGGAGGGTTCCGTTGCCGAGGTCCATGGTTACGCGGTGGTACCAGTCTGAGCGGGTGTCGTTGTAGACGCGGCTGTTTGACGGTAGGAGGGTGTAGCCGGTGATGTTGTCGGGGGTGATGGTGCCGCCGGGTCCCTCGGTGGTCCAGATGAGGATGTCCACGTGTGATTGGGTAAGAATGCCGGAGGCGATGAGTTTGAGGAATTCGAGGCAGCTGTATGTGTCGTTGGGGGCGTATAGGGCGCTTAGTGCGGGTGGTGCGGGGTCGAGACGACGGCCGTCCGAAGTGACGGCGTAGGGTATGACGGTGCTGAAACGTTGTGCGATGGCGTTCACGTAGGGGAAGACGTTGTCGTACGTGTCGTGCATTGGGATGTTGTTGCCGCCGATTGTCTGCCAGGTGTTGCCTCCGGCTGGGGTCGGGGTCGTGTGGGGTGCGTCGGCGCGTCCGAAAGCGTTCGTGAAGCCTGAACGTAGGTTGCTTAGAATGGTCAATTTGCCTCGTTTCTAGGTGTGGTGTTCTATCGCACCATTCTACCGGCCGTAGGCTACTGGATGGTTAGCAGACCATAACGTCCCATGAGGGGAGTTGTGGTGGTTCGTAGCATGCGAGGAGTACGCTGTCGGCGAGGTCCGGGCTTCCTAGGTTCATGCTGTCCTTGTAGTCTTGTTTGCTTTCGATTTGCCGTTGGTTGCGGCTAGTGATCTGCCATTTGCGGGTGGTGAGCTCGGTGGTGAGTTTGGCTAGGTCGGTGAGTTGTGGGTTGATGCTGAGGTTGGGGAGCATGGTAGCGAAGTCGAACCATAGTTCGGATGCGACGTTCGGGTATTGTGGGTCTTTCGGTTTTCCGGCGTAGTTGATGCCGGTGGCTGGCAGTCCCCATGATTTGAGGAGGTCGGTGAGGCCTCCACCTACGCCTGTGTCGTCGATGCGAATGTCGATTGGGTGTTGTTGGGAGGCGCGGAGCCTGATTCTTTCGGCCGTGTCGACAATGCTTGAGTGCGTCCATGATTCAAGCGTCTCTATATGGTTGCCTTTTTTGATGGTGAGGGCAGTACGGTCGTTACCGTATCTGGCCACGTCGACACCGAATGTGGTCGGTCCGTCCAGTGCCGGTCGGCGTATGGCTTCGGCAAGCATGTCGTCGCTGATGAGCTGGTTGTCTGTATCCGCGTATGGCATGCCTAGCCAGACATGCCCGTAGTCCGGGGCTTGTCGGTCTGCTTCTACCATGGCTAGCACGTCCGGGCTTAGGAGTCTTTTCACGTCTTCGAAAGTGGTGTGCCAATGGCATGTCTGTTTGTGGCGTTCGATCGAGTCCGAGGTGACGAAGTAGGTCCATACCGCGTCATGGCTGGTGAGCGGGTTCCAGGTGAAGATCAGCGTGGAGTTGGTCTTGCGGATGGTTGGGATGAGCGTGGTCAGGCTTGCGTGGCTGATTGTTTGTGCTTCTTCGACCCAGCAAACGTCTACGCCCTCGATGCTTTTGATGGATTGGAGGTTGTTGTGCAATCCGCGGAAGATGAAAGTGCTGCCGTTGATGTGGCTGATGCCGTCGCGAGTGGTTTCGAAGCCTTGCAGGCCGAATTTACGGATGGTGCCGACGAGGAGCTTATGCACGGAGTCGGAAATAGAGTTTTGGAATTCGCGGGCGCAGAGGACGGTGATGGGCTGGCTGGCGGCACGGAGTATGAGGCTTTGTGCGACGGCGGTGCTTTTGCCGGAGGCTCGGCCGCCGGAATAACAGTAATAGCGATATGGTGGCGTCTCCGTGTGGAGCCACCACCATAAGTCGCGGTATGGTCTTGCTATCTGCATGGGTCCAGTCTATGTGTTTTTACTGGCTGTCCTTGTTGTTTCCGGGGTTGTCGTCGAAGACTTCGAGCGTGATGTGTGGTGGTTCGTAACCGGTGACGCTCACGTCCGTGGATTGACGGGCCTTGCCGTCGAGCCGGTCGATGTAATCGGCCGCGACTCTCGGATCCTTGGATGCGTTAAGGATGTGTCTGATGGCGATTTTCTGGACCATGGTGAGACTTGGGTCTTTGATCCTTTCGTTGAATTCTTCGGCGGTGAGTTTGCTGAATTCGCGGATCCACCGGGTTGGGCTGGTGTCTTTGGTCCATGAGCCTCGATCCTGGGGGCGGTCTTGGAAGCCGCCTTTGCCTGTTGGGTTGCATGCTCCGCTGACGATTCTGCCGCGGCTGTCTCTCACTACTTCTGTCATACTTCCAATTATATCTGGATATGGAAACGCCCCTCCGGGTTTGGGGGGGGCGTTGCTTGTTAGGAGAGTAGGAAGATGATCAAGAGCTTCATGAGGGCGACGGTGCTTGTTATGCCGAGGATTGTCACGGCCGTAAGGAGGAGGTAGGCGGCGATGGTGCCTAGCTTGTAGCTGATCGGATGCTTTTTGGGATTCATTGTGTTCCTTTCCTGTCACCATTCGTTGTTATAGAACTGTGCGTACGGGTCTGGCTGGTTGGTGTTGCCCCAGTTTGCGGCCTGTTGCTGGGGTGTCGGCTGTTGTGGCGTGGACTGCTGGGCCTTGGCTTTCTTCAGGACTAGGCTGATGGTTGCGTGTTCGATGATGAAGTCGGTGCGGGGCTGGTTGTTTCGGTCGGTGCCGGTCTGCCATTTCAGGTCGCCTTCGACGCGTACCGGCGTGCCCTTGTGGAGGGTTTGAATGTAGGTGTCGGCGAGACGCTGATCGTATTCGAAGATCGTTGCGAACATGGTGTCGTGGTCTACCCACTGTCCGGTCTGCTTATCCTTGTGGCTTCCGTTGGCGGCTACTCGGAGGAGGAGGTATGTGGTGCCGTTCTTGGTCTGCTTGGGTTCCGGTTCGGCGACCAGGCGGGCGGAGGGGAGAATGATGTGCGGATCGTTCATTGGTGTGTGTCCTTTCCTTTTGGTCAGTGGATGGTATTTTTGAGGGCGTTTGTCAGGGTGGCTTCTCCTAGACGCTTGTGGAGGAGGGCTAAGCCCTTGCGGGTGATGCGCACGGCCGGGGGGAAAGCGAATTTCGTGCCGTCTGCTTTGGTGCCGTGCTTTTGGGACATGACCATTACGAGATGTCCGGCCATGCAGTGGCGGGCGGTGGCGTGCCATGAGCCATTGTGCTTGTAAATCCAGCCGTTGGCTGCCATCCATTCGCGTAGCTGCTTTTCGCTGATGGGAGTGCCTGAGTTAGAGAGGACCTTGGAGGCGTCGCGGACGAGTAGTCGGTCTTCCACGTCGGTGAAAGTGTCAAGGGCTTGAGCTTTTGGCTCAAGTTCCTTGATTTGCGCGTCTTTGGCCTGGAGCTGCTGGTTCTTGAGGTCGATGGTCTTCTGCACGATGAGTACGGCCTTCGCGAGAATGTTCTCGTACGAGTCCGTTTCGGCTGTCGGAATGTAGCCGCCTGTCTTACGGATAGTCGGGAGCACTTCGCGGGTTACCCACCTTTTGAATTTCTTTGCGGTCGGCAGCTTGGATGAGAGTACTAGCGAATAGAGGCCGGATTCGTTGACTAGCCAACCTCCTCGTTGTCCCAGACTCGATAACGATCCGTTATTGAGTTTGTCTTCCGGGTCGACATGGTCGCTGATTGCTTTGCTGGCGTTTGTATAGTGAAGTACGTCGCAGATGTCCTTGGCGACGAACCAAGGTTCGCCAGTTTCGTCGGTCAGGATGCGCAGTGGCGAGTCGTTGAAGTTGAAGACCTGGATTTCAGTATTCATGGGAATGTCTTTCTTTTGTTGTGATTATGTAGGTTGTTTTGTTTATTGTGGTGCTAGTTAAAGGGGCGCCTGGATCGGGTATCCCTTTAAAACAGCTGGATGGTCATTGGTTATTTGTCGGACGTGCACCCCTTCTCGTCGGGGATGACGTTCGGGTCGAGGAAGTAGCATCGGCCGACCTTGACTGCGTGGAGTCGTCCTTCGCGGATGAAGCGGCGGACGGTCTGGATGTTGAGCTTCCAGCGGGTGGCGTATTCGGGGACTGTTACGGTGTAATTTTTAGCGTTCATACGCTTTATTATATAACAGTGTGTATTGAGTGGCAACTCGTGTCACGCTCGTTCGTAAGTCGGATTATCGGCGTGTCGTGCGATTGGTATGATATAGTTTAGATATCACACAACGTTGGATCACATAATCCACATGAACAGAAAGGACAACGGAAATGTGTGAACACAACAACAACAACAACAACAACGAGAACGTCCAGCCGCAGGCCGCACCGCAGCCGATCATCATCAACAACGTAATGGGACAGTCGGACGACAGCAGCAAGAAGAAAGCCCCCGGCTTCATCAAGGTGTGCGTATACTCCATCTTCACCGGCGGCATCTACTTCTTCTACTGGCTTGTCAAGATGCTGAGCGGAGGATACCGCACCAAGTAACCTTCAGGCAGATAAGATAATCCCCGTCCCTGGTCTTTCGACCGGAGGCGGGGATTATTATTATTATTCAAGGAAAAGCAGCCAGGGAGGGAAACCAATAAAAACGCCCCGACGCTCATAATCCTACCACAAAAGGAGGCACTGAATGGAAGTCATGCTGGATAACGGAGCGTACATGCCGTCCCGAGGCTACAGGACCGACGCGGGATTTGATCTGCGTACGCCAAAGGCTGTGACGGTGCCGGCGTACGGGAGCGCGATAGTCGATACGGGCGTGCACGTGGCATTGCCGTGTGGATGCGCCGGACTGCTCGTCAGCAAGAGCGGACTCAACGTCAAGCACGACATCACGAGCACCGGGCTCATCGACGAAGAATACACGGGCAGCATCGTGGTCAAGCTCTACAACAATGGAGGAGGGGATCATGTTTTCGAAGCCGGTGACAGGATCACGCAGCTGGTCGTGATCCCGGTGATCCGCGAGTCCTTGGAGCAGGTCTCCTCCTTCCACCCGACGGAGCGTGGCGACAACGGCTTCGGAAGCACCGGGAGGTAATCCATGTGGAGCGGACGGAGCAAATACCACGCAAAGCGTACTACCGTTGACGGCATTACCTTCGACTCGAAGCGCGAAGCCGACCGGTATCTCGTCCTGAAGAGCATGGAAGAGGACGGAGCCATCGAGAATCTTCGACGGCAGGTGCGCTATGAGCTCGTACCGGCCTTCGACGTGGACGGCAGGCATTACCGGCCGGTCTATTATGTGGCTGATTTTGTATACCGCGAGAATGGCCATGAGGTCATCGAGGACGTGAAAGGCATGAGAACGGACGTGTATAGGCTCAAGAGCAAGCTCGTCGCGTACCGGTATGGGATGAACATCAGGGAGACGTGACGGCTTAGGAGAGGGCATGGCCCCGGTCAGTCTTGGAGGAGGATCCTTCGGGCTGACCGGGGCTTTATTTTTAGCCATTCTCGACGAGTGAGCGGTAACCGCACAGTCGGGAGACCTAGCCTCGTTGTCGTAGTACCCTACCTTGATTGTCGTAGTACCCTACCTTGATTGTCGTAGTACCCTACCTTGATTGTCGTAGTA
>ENA-UERK01000595-UERK01000595.1-human-gut-metagenome-genome-assembly--contig:-NODE-595-length-30004-cov-6.716176_pt1 | contig 30004 bp, 36 predicted proteins | sample MGYA00242957_ERZ507957 | MGnify/ENA primary metagenome ERZ507957 (study PRJEB26167, sample SAMN06115538) | human gut metagenome | host: Homo sapiens | place: China:Heilongjiang | collected 2015-11-06...
GGGCCGTATCTCAGTCCCAATGTGGCCGTTCAACCTCTCAGTCCGGCTACTGATCGTCGCCTTGGTGGGCCGTTACCTCACCAACTAGCTAATCAGACGCGAGGCCATCTTTCAGCGATAAATCTTTGACATAAATGCCATGCGACATCTATGTGTCATGCGGTATTAGCAGTCGTTTCCAACTGTTGTCCCCCTCTGAAAGGCAGGTTCCTCACGCGTTACTCACCCGTCCGCCACTGTCCTCTGCTTCAATTGGACGAATCCTCTTTCCGCAGATTCTCGTTCGACTTGCATGTGTTAAGCACGCCGCCAGCGTTCGTCCTGAGCCAGGATCAAACTCTCTATAAATCGTATCTAAACGGCCATAGCCGCTTAAATCTTTACAGAGCTATTTGTCATAGCTTCAAAAACTTTTTATACTTAGCTTTGCCGGTAATTGACTTAACCCGGCTCCACCAAGTTCTCAGTTGCACATCTTACAATGTGCTCCCGTCTGGTGCTTTTCGTTTCGTTCGTTGTTTAATTTACAAGGTACACGTCCCATAACCGCGGAACAGTCATTATCTTAGCACATGTCTGCCATCTTGTCAACTACTATTTTACCTTTTTTAGACATTTTTCATTGACTAGCTTTACACGCGCTCCGCCCTCCCGGACAGCTTTGTTAGACTACCATACGCCGTGCCGTTTGTCAACGCCTTTTTTCCACTTCTATAATAATCGTTCTCTCATAAGCGGAATTTATCTCTCTGTTACCCACAAGCCACTTGACATCCTCCACCCGTCGTGCTACAATCGTTCCACAATCCAAGGGGCGCTGGCGCAAGCCGGCTGAGATGTGACGTAACGCCGTCCGGTCCCTCGAACCTGATCCGGGTAATGCCGGCGTAGGAATGCGATCATATCGATTTTCAGATTTCCGCATTGCGACGCCTGCATGGCTCGCCATGCGGGAATTTTGTTTTTGGAGGTACACATTATTATGAAAAGTCACATGAGAGTCCGCGCCCTGTGCGAAGGCGCCGTGCTGGTGGCCGTTGCGCAGATACTCAGCTACCTGAAGCTGTGGGAAATGCCCTGGGGCGGCAGCGTTGTTCTGTCCATGATCCCTCTGGTGCTGTACGCAGTGCGCTGGGGACTGGGCGCCGGCCTGCTGGGCGGCTTCGCCTTCGGCGTTCTGCAGTTCATGTTTGACGGCGGCTTCGCCATTGGCTGGCAGTCCATCGTCGGCGACTACCTGGTGGCCTTCACCGTCCTGGGTCTGGCCGGTCTGGTGGCCCGCCGCAAGAGCGGCGTGTTCACCGGCACTCTGATCGCCGGCTTTTCCCGCTTCCTGGTGCACTATGTGGTGGGCGCCACCGTTTGGGCGGAATACATGCCCGAGACCTTCTTCGGCATGACTATGCACAGCCCCTGGTTCTACTCCCTGCTGTACAATCTGGCGTACATGCTCCCCAACATCGCTATCACCCTTTTGGTCTTTGCCGTGGCGTACAAGCCCCTGAAGAAGTACTTCACCGCATCCGACCTGCTTCCTTCTCCCGCTGCGGCCCAGCCGGTCAAGGATCCCACCTCTCCCAAATGGGATCCTGAGCGCTGAGCACTCCCCTCTCCCGACGGCTGACGCAGCAAAGCCCCACCCGAATGGGTGGGGCTTTTTTTACACATTGGGCATCACTGCCGCTTGACAGCATTTTCTCTTTTTCTATGCCGTGTCATTCTTTCCTATCCAAACCATACAGCCGTATCGTCGAATAGCTTTTTCGAAGCTGATCACTTACTTGCGGCGGCGTATTTGCTACCAACCTTTCATAAGCCTTTTTGCAATACTGCACACGCATAAAACTCCTTGACGGCTTCATCCGATTGATCCGGTGATAATACATTGCAGGAATTTGGGTTTTACTGAAATATATCCAAAACTGCTTCCTGCCGTCCAATAAGCCATAGTCAACGCCAATATGGTGCATATCACTGTAGTAAAAGGTCCTGTGCGTAAACAATGTCCGAAATACGACCCGGTCTTCACATATTTCAGTAACAGCGGCCCACTGGTAACGCGTACAAAAAAGCGTCACCAGCAGCGCAAGATAGATAACCGCAACGAGAAGTGTCACTTGCAGCGCACCCGGAACTCGCAGGAATGCTCCGATAGATTCTTGATGGGAAATCAGCATAATCGCGTATGCTGCCGGGATACTGATCATCAACAATACCGATAGCATAAAGGTATGCGGGGCTGCAACAAGCCTTTCTTTCTTCATCACGCACCTCGATCCAACTCTCATTCCTCAGTATAGAAAAAAGCCTTACTTCCGACACCATGCAATGGTTCAAAAGTAAGGCTCCATGGCAGCGGGAGAAGGATTCGAATTAGTGGGGCTGTGTTTTTCCTTGTAAAATGCAGAATAATCCAATTCGGGAAACCCTTGAAAACACAAGCCTTTCCACGGTTGTAGTATAATCATGCACAACCACACAAAATCGTGTTAGGGGTATTTGTAGGGGTAAAAATGGGAGTGAAGTTTTTCCAACAAATGTCATTTCGGAACATGGGCGGCTCGTGGACTCCTCTCCCATACCCCTTTCCCGCATATATTCCGCTGTATGGTAAAGTACATAGGATGATATGATAGAGAAGTATACTGAACCACGCGCGCAAATAACGCGCGCACGCGAGGAAGGCCAGGAGAAACACCGACGGAATCTCTGTGTCCAGTCGGAAAGGAAGAGGGCAAAAATAGGGGCGAAAAAAGTCCGTTATGATATTTATTTTTCGCAGACCGCTACGAGGCCATCGTGTGGATCTGCAAAAACCAGCTGGGGCGTCGCAACCTGACGGATGCACAGAAAACGTATCTGATCGGACGGCAGTACGAGGCCCAGAAGATGACGCAAGGGGGCGACAGAAAATCAAGTTCCCAAAATGGGAACTTGAAAAATGCCAGAACATCAGAACTTGTCGCAAAAGAGCATCGTATGGGGAAGAGGAGTGTACTCCGAGCCGCCAAGTTCTCCAAGGGTGTCGATGCCGCCGAGAAAATCGAGAGCAGCGCACGGAAAAAATATTCTTATTGATGAAGGTAAGGTGACACATGTAATAAGAATAGCTTACCTATGAAGCAAAAAATAATCATAAATGTTAGTGGGTTTATTGGCGAATTTGTTATTGACTGTAGAAATGCAGGACGATATAATAAGACATAAATATATTTTGTTGCATATGCTCTAATGATTGGCTGGCGTTAATATTGCATTCTGTGTGTGAAGGGACAGTATAAAATGTCGGAACTGCGTCTTGAAGTTATGCAAGGGAATATTTCACCCTCGCTTTCTTGCGGAGAGAAGAGTATTGATGCGTTAATGGGATTAGCATACAGTAAGACTGTTTCTAAACAGGCACTGGCATATAATATCCTTGTTGATGAACATTTGGTTGGCAATTGTATGTTAAAGCTTGTGCGGCTCTGTGATGAAATCGCTGACTACTATGTTTCGGATAATGAGTTTATTGCATTAGAGTTATCATATCTCGCAATTGATCGTAGATTACAGGGGAAAGGTATCGGTACATTGGTGCTAAAAAAATTGATTCAGTGGGCGCGAATGAAGTCGGAAGAATTGCCCATTAGATTTTTTGTGCTTGATGCGTTTGAAGCAAGAAAAGGATGGTATAGAGGTGTAGGATTTGGGGAATATCCTAAAAAGATGGATCCGCGTTGCCCAGGAACGGTGGCAATGAGAATGGATTTTATAAACTTAGAGTTAGCAAGCAAGGATATAGATTTGCCTGTATAAATGGAGGTTCGTTATGGCTGATCACGGATGTACGATTTTGCTAAACCATAATCAGATAGAGGCGTTTTATGAAAGCGTAAGAAATCCTGACATCGAAGAACTGAGTCGAAGAGATCGTTTTTTTGAGGAAATTGAAAGAGAGGCCCCACTTCACATCGAAGGGGCGAACATTGTATCCACCATACCCGATATTGATATTAATGCCTTGATGAGTGAGACAGAAGCCTATGCACCGGTTAGGAATATTCCAATGGTGTTTTCTTTTTCAGAGGTCGCTGGGCAGGTGTTTGGTGCCTTGTACTCTGTGGAATTGATGAAGAATATTGCGGCATAATTTGGGTGAGTGCTATGATTAATGAAAATAAATGCGTATTAAAGCTCGAACATTTAGTGTTTGATGAGTTACATTTTCAACGTAAAGGTTTCCCAAACGAGAATGAGGTAACGTTTAGGCTTGGCTTTAATGTTGAGACGCGCGAAGATAGAGAACTCATTGTCCACATTTCACTTAAAGGCTCCAAGGAAAATGAATATGATATTTTAGTCGCAGCGACAGGGTATTTTGCTTTAGATGAAGAGTCGCCTTATGAGCGTTTGGCTTTGAGACAAAATGCGGTTGCGATTATATTTCCATATATTAGAGCGCAAATGTCACTTTTGACGGCGCAGCCCGAAATGCCACCAATTGTAATACCTCCTATGAATGTAGCACAAATGGTTGAAGATGCGGAGAAAGCCAAGGGAAGTGACAGTTAAATTTACAAAGTATGAAGAGATGACCTATGTACAGCAGGTAGTCTCTTTTGGAAAGCATCATACGCAAAGTTCATGAATGGCATTTCCCTTTATCCGTTTATAAAGTGGGATATATCACCATCGAGGTGAGCGCCGGAGTATGGCATTTTACAGCGTGTGACATACATGAACGTGTGTTTGTCGCTCAAGATTGAAGCACACATAAAAGACTATCAAATGTGTGATTGCATAACCAAAAGGCCCACCCTCAGCGGGGTGGGTCTTTTCCTGTACTTCTACATATTTGCAGGGACGTGCACAGAGCAGAGTTGTCCGCCGAGCATGAGACCGACGACCAGACCATACACGTCACTGTCAATGTGCTCGTGAAGGCAGACCTTCATATCATCCTGCAGCGCGGTACCCGCTTGCATCAACGCGCATTTTACCTGCGTCTCCAGTGCCGAGATGTCCTGCTCAAGGCCGCTGAATCGTCCTATCAATTTGGATGCCATGGCAGCCCACCTCCTTCACTTGCGCTTGCCGCCGGTATCGGGGCCGCCAGAGCGCACCTGATACGGATCAGTCCCATACCGGAAGGCATGCAGAGGACATTCCGACTCCTGACAGGTGTCCACGCGGCGCGGCTTGCCTAAGCAGCATTCCTGCAAGCAGTAGGCGTAGATCGCCCGCAGGGGCGTTTCGGGCCGCCGCATTACTGTACCCCCCAGCGTTCCAGTTGCTTTTCCAACTCGCTGCGCTGGTTCTGGAGGGAGCAATACCGGGTGGTGCGCTGTGAGTCGCTCAGCGCATTGACTGCCACGCCGTGTCGTTTGCGGCGCGCAGCTTCTTCCTCCGCGTCCGCCTTTGCCCGACAGAACTCCGATTCGTTGGGGCAAAGCACGTTGATCCATATCCTCGTGCCATACCCGGGGATCTCCTCCACGAGAAAGGTGGGATTCCCGGAAAAGGAATACCCTACACCGCCAAAGAAAGCGAGTCCTCCGTAGATGTCCTTTCCTTTAATCGCGCCCAGCTTGGCGCGCTCCGCCTCCGCTTTCCACGCTTCCCATGTGGAGAAGATGCGGGCATCTACATATACCCGTATCACGGGACAGTAATCCAAGCCGCGGCGCTGCACATCCTCTTCAAAGTACGGCTCGTTTCCATCTTCTCCGCCGGCATCTCGCCACGCCTGAAGTGAATAGCTTTTGATAGAGTTGCGATAGTCGTCACCGCGATTCTGACCCAAGAAATAATCTGTTCTCATATTCTCTTGCTCCTTTCAGCCCTGACGGGGTATTTTGGTTTCTCAACGGGTTTTCTCAGCCTCTCGCTTTTCCTCCTCGGTCATTTTGGCATATCGCCGCGCCCAAAAGTCGATGTTGGCCTGCTTCTTTCGCTCCCGTACTCCGGGGCGCTGAGAATATGCCCTCATGTATGCCCGCTGTGCGGTCTTCGCCTGCTCCTCGCGGGTCAGCTCTGCCATAGCTACACACGCTCCTTTCCTGCAAAAGTAAACCGGCTGACGGGTATAAAAAAGCGCACGAAGTCCCCACGCATACTCCGCTGGGTTCTGTGGCGTTTGCCTTTTCCCCGTTTGGAGCTTACGGCCACCCTATTATGGCCATGCGCTGCCGGTTTCTTCGCACGTTTCCGCTTCCTATCCGTCAGCCGGTATTCAGTTGGCCGCCTGTTTATATCCCGCCGGCGGTCGCGGGTAGGAATGAACTCACAAACAAGAGTTTGGAGCATGGGGGACGATGCAGTCATCCCCATGTGTACAGTATAACAAATTCGAAGTGAAAGCGCAAGATATAGCGAAAGATAAGCGTGTATAAACATTATGTTGCGGTGTTTGATATTTTTTATGCAGAATGTGTGAATGCTACATACATTGTACAACTGGCTTGGTTAATGTGACCTCGAAGAAGAATATTTCCAACTGTGGCAAAATTCTCGCCGAATATGGTTGCAATTTTCTCAAAAAAGACATATAATAACCATAACAGGACCCCCCGCACCTCTCCACGGTTTCGTGTGATGTGTCCCAGGGGGGACATTTTTATGTACGGGGATAGTACTATGGCTATACAGATGAAGTTTCCAACAACATACGCGGAGCAGCTCGCCAAGTTGAAAAATCGCGGATGCGTGATTGAAGATGAGGCTGCCTGCTGCGAGGTGCTGAAGGCAGTAAACTATTATCGGCTGTCGGCATACTTCCTACCGTTCAAGGGTGTCGATGATCGCTACAAAGACGGCACGACATTCCGCAAGGTCTATCGCATCTATGAATTCGACCGCAAGCTGCGCGGTATTTTGTTCTCGGCAGTCGAGGAAGTGGAGATATTCCTGCGTTCTCGCTTTGCCTATTACCACGCCCACAAATACGGAGCAACAGGGTATTTGGACTCGGGCAATTACTCGGACAAGCACAACGCGGAGAAATTTAATGCTACCTTGCAGCGAGAGATCGAGAATAACAAGAAAGTCCTGTTTGTGAAGCATCATCTTGAAAAGTACGATGGTGTTTTCCCTATATGGGCCATTGTTGAACTGTTCACATTTGGCACGTTGTCGTATTTCTATGCAGACCTGACAACGCAGGATAAGAAGCAGCTGGCGGAGGAACTATACCAAACAACACCCAAGAATTTGACCAGTTGGCTGCGGTGCTGCACCGACCTAAGAAATATATGTGCCCACTATGGACGGTTGTATTATAGAATATTCCCAGCCATTCCCGCAGGACTCGCTTTGCATGAAGCCGCCAAACGGCGGTTGTGGGGCGCGGTTTTGGTTCTAAAGAGCCTCTATCCAAATCCCTTCAAGTGGAATAACGAGGTATTACCCTCTATTCATGCCCTGTTCGACGAATATGCGGAGGACATAAATCTCTACCACCTGGCTTTCCCCGAAGATTGGCTGGAGCAGTTAAGGAAGTAAACGCTCCCTGCAAAATCGGAACATCTACCCGACGGGGAGAGTTTCGAGGAGGGGGACTTACTTTTTTCATCTCCGCATTGTAAACCACCCCCTCCCTTGCGCCACGTTCTCCTGCATACTGCATAGAACGTTGTTCACCTGGTATGAGATTGCTCTATGTCGTACAAGCCGCGCATAATGGCATGATAAAGGGTCGGACTTCAAGTCCGACCCACGCTTATGTCCCTTTCACTGCTCGAATTTCAAATCCAAGCAGTGGGGTGAGGGTAAGTGCTGCGGTGGCCTTGCATGTCATTTTCCGCGCAGTGTGCTGCGTATTTCCTGTGTTATGTGGCTCTTTGCTGAGAGATTGGGTATGCTTGCCTGTGGAAAGAAGAAGGAGAGTACCCGCCGCATGGCAGGTACTCTCTTCCCGTATGTAGCGGATGTGTTGGTTACTCTGTTTTGTGATTGATCCTGTCCTTGACTTCGGCGGTAAACTCTTCCAAAGCCTGCATGATGTCCTCGTCGCGCTTGGTCATGATCCCGTTGCTCAAGCGCTCAAGAAAGGCGTCGCGCTCTGCGGTGGAAAGCGTGTGGGACTGACACAGCATCTTCCGCGCTGCGTCGATACACTCATCGATGCGGCGGGACTTCTCTACGCGCTGGGCTTCCCCCAGATAAGCGCCGCAGGGATCGCGGTCGCCCTCAAGCTCGCCACCAACCATCAGATAGTAGGACTTCAGTGCGTCACCCAATGCATTCACGATGGTCAGAAGCAGATCGCCGATGGCCTCCGCATCGTTCTGCACCCAATGCTGATAGTCCGTGGGGTGCTCACCCCAGTACTGCGTCCAGAGGTGCAGCAGCATACGCCAGGGGCGTTCGAAGTCGGCCATGAGTTCGTAAAGACCCTCGCGGATGGTATGCCGCTCGGCGGCGGTGAGTTCGTAAGCACAGATCATAATTTCCTCCTTGTTTCATCGGCGGAAGGCTGGTACAATAGCTGTACCGGCCTCCCTGTGGCGGTTGGTGTTCAAGCTCCTCTGTGTCGTGCTTTGGTCGGCGTAGGCACAGAGGGCTTTTCTATGGCATCCAGCAGAGCCAGCATCCAGCGGGTAAGCTGGAACGCTCCGGCGGTCATGATGAGATACAGCATCGGCAGCATCTCCGCAGTCGCATTTTTCGCCGGGATCGAGGTTTGCTCCGCATCGACGGCAAACGCGGTAGTAGCTCACGACACACCGCCTGTTCTCTTGAGAGACTCCGCACGCTTGGCGCTGCAGATGGGGCAGTAGATGGCCGTTCCATACAGATCGCTCTGTCCGTCGCTGAAAACCTCGCTGATATCCACACGATGTTCCTTTCCGCAGACCGGGCAGGTGGTGTAAACGTTGTCATCTTCGATGTAGAGCTTGAAGCCGAATTTTTTGAGATAAAACACTTTAATTTCCTTTCCGCGGCCATGCAAGACCGCTTTCCTGTTTTTCGCCGTGCTGGCGGAGGGTTTTACGCTTACTTGGTTGTGGGGGTATGTTTACCCTTGGCGGGGTGCATCCGGCTCCAAAGCGCTTGTTGAGGCACCGTTTTTTGCCAAAGAATGGCTTTCGCTGCCTTTCTTGCTGCGGTGAGGGTTTTTCCCGAAGCGGTAGATGTGCAGCGCACATTCGGTGCATGGGCACAACCGAACTTCAAGCGCGGAGTCACAGCAGCAGTCCAGACATTTCATGCGGATGCTTTTTAACGGTGTAGGCGTAGTCTTCACCTCCTTCCAAATTATTCAGACCATGCGGCTCAGGCAACGCTGAACCGCCGGACGGTGCTGACCTTGGTGAATTGTGCCGCCAAATCGGGGAACGCCTTTTTCAGCGCGGCGGTGTCGATGCGGCTGCTGGTGATGGGCTTCCATACGGCTTTCCAGTCGCTGCCGGTCAGAACGTCCACGCTGGCGGCGGTCATTTCGGCCTTGATGGCATCCTGAATGGTGTCGATCGCGGCGGCCAACTCGTCGGCCATGCGGCGCAGCTCCCGCAGCTCATGGATCTGGGAATCAAGATTTTTGGCAAGCATAGTGTGTACCTCCGTTCATTTTGTTGGGGTCGGGCAGCGTCGGAAATGTATTGCGCCCACTGTTTCAGGGCTTTTCACCCGTATGTCTGCCGCCCGCTTATGGCTTGTTTAAGGCCGCCCCTGTTGCCTTTCGGTGATTAAAATATACACCATATTTCTGTGTATGTCTATTGGCAATATGCACAAGATTTAAGTGCTTACTTCGCACAAATTATACACTTGACATCTGTGCATATTTGGTGATAGAATAAGGGGTGATAAAGGAGGTGGACAAATGCCTGTCCGTTTTAAAATCGATGTATTGGCTGAGTTGAAAAAGAAAGGTTTTTCCAGCTACAAAATGCGGCAAGAAAAGCTCATGGGCGAGGCCACAATTCAACAGTTACGCAAAGGTGAGCTTGTCTCTTGGGAAAACATAGGCCGCATTTGTGCTATGCTTGACTGCCAACCAGGGGACATTTTGGAATACGCTGAAAGCTGAATACTTACCCGCCCTTGACCCCGTCGGTCAGGGGCGGCTTTTCATCCTCTCCAGCAGAAGGGCATTTTGCCGTGCCTGACGAGTGCGGGCCTCCGACAAGGCCGCCGACTCGGCCTGAGCCGCAGCATGACGCAGTTCCTCGCAGCGCACACCACGAACGAAAGCCACGGCGCTGACGTGACGCTCCACCAATGTGGAGAGCCACTGGCGAGAACCGTGCTGCCACTTACGGCTTTCATCGCCGGTACGAGGGCCAAATGAACCCTTGGGCGCGGTGTTCCCAAACAAGGGCGCGGTATCGGGTAGATCCTGCGGGCGAATGCCGCTGGCCAGGTAGAGTTGCACGGCGGACTGGGCAAGGTCTGAAAATGCCGCCTGCCGGACTTCGCCAGTGTGACCATCCCGGGCGGCAATCACGTTGTCCGCCCAGTGTAGATCAGCCGGGGTCAGGTGCAGCAGTTCCCCATTGCACAGGTCGGTGGTAAGAAGCAAAATCGCGATTGCGTAATTCCGTGGGTAGGTGGCGGCCTTGGCGTTTTGGGAACGTTCGTATGTATAAAGCCGCCGGAGTTGCCAGTCGTGGAGCGTGACATATTCCGCCGGCGGCAGGTCGCTCACCGTTGGGATCAGGCGCTTCAAGACTGGATTTGCCTGATACCAGCCATGCTCGCACGCCCAGTCGAAGAAGGCGCGGAGCTGACGCAGGTACTGAGCGATTGTCCGCTCCCTGCAGCCGCGGGATTCAAGATTGCCCCGCCAAAGGAGCACCTCAGCGTAAGACGGAATATCAGACTTGTCCTCATCCGCGCCAAAGAAGCTGGTAAAGTCTGCCAGTGTGCTGGCGTATGCCTCGACGGTGCGAGATAATCGCCCCTGCTCCTCCAAATCGCGCAGCCACGCGGCGCTGGCCGCCTCCAGTCGTTCAACGGATGTGGCGTATGTAGAGTCGGTCACAAATTTCACCCCCTATCAGATACATCGGCCAGAATTCTGTTGAAATGCCGCTTGAAATCATAGGCGGACTGTACCTGTCGCTGCCAATAGTCGTGATCCAGCGATCGGTACATGACCTCTTCCATCACATCCCAAGCCACCCCGTTCTGGGTGTGCAGTTCATCTAACGCTGCCGCCTGCTTTTGCAGTTCCGCCTCCGTAGGCTGTGCCCTGCATGGATTGTCCCCGGCCTTTTCATCGGCCAGATACTTGGCAATCTGATAGGCTTCGCTGGCGTGGTCGTACTTCCGCTGTCCGCCTGAAAAAATTTCTGACGCGAGGGCGGGAGAATCTTCTCCCTCTCCCATCTGTTCTTCATCTTGTTTTGGGTCTATTTCTTCTTCTCCCCCGTGCGACATCGTATGACGTCGGTCGATATCGGGTAAATTTTTGCCGTTGTTCGGTGGGGCCTTTGCCTTAATGCGCTGCTCATAAAGCCGCCACGCTTCCTCCATGTCGGGGAAAAACGCCGAAAATGCGATCCTCTCCATTGGATCGAGTTCCGGGGGGATTTCAGCAGTTTCCAGATACTCCCAACAAGCAAGAAGAACATTGACCGCAGTTTCCGGCGGGAGCTGCTTTATAAGCTGCCGCCGTTCAATCCGCATCTTGAACCAAAAGGGATGCTTTTCCTTGATCTCCGCCATATCAGCACCCCTCCTTCTTCCCGCCGCCGGACTGTTCCTCCAGCCACCGCTGCAGGCCATCCACGGGGATGATGATCCGCCGGGGCGTGACGCGGATAGCCGGGAAGTCCGCCCGATTGCAAAGTTCGTAGGCTGCGGGGAGACAAATGCCGAGAATGTCGGCTACCTCCTTAACACTACAGGTGGTTTTCGTAGAAGAACCAATTTTTTCCAATTTTAGCACCTCCAAAATCTGATTTTTGCCGGGGAAATCGATTGCCAGCTGTCGATTCTCCCCTTCGTCAATTTTAAGTATGCGCCCCGTGTCAAGGGAACTTTTGAAATTTTTTTAAGTCGTGGCCAACCCTTTTCTTTCCTGCTCTGTCCTATACCGTTTCGCCCTGTCCTGACAATGCGGCATGGCTTGGCTTCTCCGCATCTCATCACCCACCGATATGTCCGGCGACCTCACGACGCAGCTCCTGCCGCCGCATAGACATTGCCAACTCAGCCAAGTGCTGCGGCAGGCATCAGGGACTCTTTGACAGGGCGTGTATGCGCTCACTTTTGTTCGCCCCTTTTGCTGCGGTACTCTTTCATCCGCTCGATGGCTCGAAAGATGTGTTCCTTCTGCTCACTGGGTAACTCCCGCCGGAGCTTGCGGGACAGATTCCCCTCGTGAATACCCAGCGCCTCAGCCAGCTCCCACTGCTTAAAGCCGGCCTCTGCCAATGCCTGGCGAATATCTTTGTTTTGCATCAAATCCACCTCCTCCCTTGAAAATTTGTTGTCGTTGTCGTTGACAATAACATTTTATCGCGCTATAATGGAATTGTAAATTACTTCAAAATTCTTTTTGCGAGGTTATTTTCGAATGAACGGAATTTATAATTCTAAAACGTGTAAAAAAGAGATGGCAGGCCGCATAATGACCGCACGAGAAGCCGCTGGGCTGACCCGACAGCAAGTGGCAGATGCCATAGGAAAGCGCATGGATGGGACATTTTCAGTTGATGTGCTGAAGCAATGGGAATACGGAACGAACCGCGTTCGTGTTGATTTGATCCCGCTGCTCTGTGAGATACTCCATGTGGACACCGGGTATTTGTTCGGAGAGTATCCGCAGTTCACCCGACAGCTTTGTGATGTGCAGAGTGTCACTGGACTTTCAAAGAACGTTGCAGAAAAGCTCATTGGACATAGATACCACGACGGCGATGACGAATGGCCCGATGAAGTACCGAAGGATGCCATGTTTCTTTCCGAAACGACAGAGGCGTTAAATATTTTGTTTGAAACAAAATCATTTGCGGCCTTGTTGTCCAGAGCAAAGGAGTGTCGGAAGTTGGGGCAATCCCCAACGATGGCGGAAAGCGTATCTCAGACGGTTGAGTCGATCTGGCCGTATATGTCGCCTTTATTTCAGGAAGCGACCGCCCAAAAGATGGGCGTAGATGTGGCGGAGTTGGATGATAGCTTTAGGCGGATTGACGAAAAGCAGAAAGGCTTTTTTGATGGATTGTCGGAAGACTCGAGGCGGGAGCAGCGTGACCTGGCCATATTTAATTTTCAACGTGAAGCCACGAGAGTGGCTGAAGAACTTATTGAAATCCGGGAGGTAGAGCAGCATGCCGAGGAAACGTAATGCAAGTGGCGCGGGCAGCATCCGGCAGCGGTCGGATGGTCGATGGGAAGCACGGATCACCGTGGGCACTGACCCGGGCACAGGCAAGCCCATCCGCCGGAGCATTTACGGCAATACACAGAAAGAAGTGCTCGTGGCCATGCGCGATGCACAGAAGAGCGTTGATGATGGGCTTTACATAGAGCCAACGCGCCTGACACTCGCGCAATGGTTGGACATTTGGCAGCGCGACTATCTTCTGTCGCAGAAGTATGGCACGGTCAAGACCTACAGGGCTCAGATCGCGACGCACATCAAGCCTGCCCTCGGCGCTGTGAAGCTGAGCAAACTCACGCCCCATCTTGTTCAGAGTTTTTATAATGACCTGCTGGCCCGTGGCCGTACCGTTCCCAAGCGGGATGAAGCGGGAAAGATCATCAAAAAGAATGGTGAGATCGTCACAGAGCAGGCCCCGCTCAATGCAAAAACTGTGAGGAACGTCCACGGTGTCCTCACAAAGGCCCTTTCGCAAGCCGTGAAGCTGGGCTACATCGCACGAAATCCCTGCGACATGGTAGACTTGCCCCGCGTAGAAAAGACGGAGATCGTCCCGCTCACGGATGCACAGGTGAAGGCGTATCTTGCCGCCACAGACGGTGATACGGATTACGGAGATATGCTGAAGGTGATCCTGTTCACCGGCCTGCGCGAGGCGGAGGCTTTGGGCTTGACATGGGATTGTGTGGACTTTGAAAGGGGAACGCTCAAGATCTGCAAGCAGCTTCAGAAGCGTCCGGCGGAGGTGGGAGGTTTTCAATTCGCCTCGTTGAAGAATGACAGGACGCGCATCTTGCATCCGGCTCCGTTTGTGATGGGCATCCTTCGCGCCGTCAGAAAAAAGCAGGCGGCGCGTCGATTGCTGGCCGGAGGCGCGTGGCAGGACTGGCAGGACGCAGCCAATCAGTATGCGGCCTGCCGGCTGGTGTTCACCAATGCATTGGGCGACCACCTCCACCCGCAGAGGCTCTATGACCATCACAAAAAGATCGCAAGGGAAGCGGGTGCGCCGAATGCCCGCGTTCACGATCTGCGTCATACCTTCGCTGTCCTTTCCCTCCAGAATGGCGATGATGTGAAAACCGTGCAAGAAAATCTGGGCCACGCAACGGCGGCATTTACGCTGGATGTGTACGGCCATGTTTCAGAGCGCATGAAAGAGGCCAGCGCAGCCCGTATGCAAGGGTATTTTGAGAAGCTGGAGCGCGCATAAAAAGAACTCCGTCGGTCGATGTAGATCGGCGGAGTTTTTATGCCATTTCCACTTTAACGAGATAAAGTTCCGGGCGTGATTGGGGTAAACTTAGGGGTAAACAGCTTCTCAGAAAATTATATTCAACTTTTCTACTCCAAAAACCCTGTAAAAACAAGAAAAGCCACCGAAAGCAATACACTTTCGGTGGTTTCCTTTGGCAGCGGGAGAAGGATTCGAACCCTCACATACGGAGTCAGAGTCCGCTGTGCTACCTTTACACAATCCCGCTGTGTTCCGACGAACAAAAACTATTATACAGGTTTTCCCTTGTTTGTCAACAGTTTTTTCGCGCACTCCTCCCATTTATTTTCACATCTATTTTCCCAACCACTGCCGCAGGCGTTCCCACAGCTCCACAGCGCGGAATTTCAACACATATCCGCTGTCCGCTTCTGTGATAAGCTGCACATCGTCGCCGTCCAGCCCGGCGCGCAGCGCCGTATCCTCCAACTCTGTGCAGGAGGCCATACACAGCGGTGGGTACACCACACACCACCAGTTCCGGCCGGTGCCCTCGCCGATGATGATGCGCAGCGCCATGTACTCTCCCGCCGGCAGAGCGAAGCCGTCGTATTCCTTCCGTGGGAATTCCGTCATTTCCAGCGCCGCATGCACAGGGTACGCTCCGCCGCAGGCATCATAAGCCGTCCTCTCCAGCTCCGGCAGTGCCGCGTTTAGATCCTCCATCGCCTCCTCCCTGTTCGATGCCTGACGCAGGATTGCCTCGGCGCGTGTCAACACCGCATCCCGCGCCAGCAGCTTCATAGTCTGGTCGTCTTCGCTGTCCGAATTGGCAATAACGTGCAGGCGGATCATCTTTTCCTGCAAGCCGTCCTGCCGGTGCAGCGATGCCGCACCCACCAACAGCGTTACCGCCAACGCTAACAGCACCGCGATTTCGATAGGTCTCCATTTATTTATATATGTATGCATAAAAAGCACCGTCCTTTGTAGATTTGCCTACATTTTGGACGGTGCTTCGTATTTTTATACCGGTCGAGCCACAAATACCCACGGCCATGTTTTTTTCAGCGCCACCGCTGCCGCAGCAGCCGCACTCTGATCGTCGAACAGGCCAAACACTGCGCTGCCGCTGCCGCTGAGCAGCGTACCCAGCGCGCCCTGCGCCCGAAGCGCGTCCTTGATGGTCCTCAGGCTGCTGTCCTTCGGCACCACCCGCTCAAAGCTGTTGTGCAGCTCCACCGCCACCGCATGGACATTGTTCGCCGCCACCGCGTCCTGCATATAGCGGCTGTTCCGCACCAGCAGCGAACCCGGCTCATCCAGCCGCCGATACATCTCTGCCGTGGAATAGCCCTCATCGGGCTTCACCACCACGAACCAACCCGCGGCTAGCTGCGGCAGCGGCGAAACGACCTCTCCCCTGCCCGTGGCCAACTGCGTACCGCCCCGGATAAAAAACGGCACATCGCTGCCCAGCCTTGCCGCCAGCGTTTCCAGCCTGCCGTCGCTTATATCCGGCGCGTACAGTGTCCGCAGCGCCCGCAGCACCGCCGCCGCGTCGCTGCTGCCGCCGCCCAGTCCCGCCTGCACGGGAATGTGTTTCTCCAACGTGATCGTCACGCCGTCGCTCTTTATTCCCGTCTCCGCAAAGAATGCCCGCAGTGCCTTCATACACAGGTTATCGTCGGCACTCTCCGTCACCGGCACGCTGCAAAGCAGGATATCGCGCCCTGTACCGCGCTCCACTGTTACGGTGTCCCACAGACTGATGCGCTGCATAACAGACATTACAGCATGATAGCCATCCGGATGTCGGCTGCCCACCTGAAGCGTCAGGTTCACCTTGGCATATGCTTTTTCCATACACTTCATAGCGGTTCCTCACAAAAAATAGTGCTGCGGCAATGCCGCAGCACTATTATAGCACACTGTACGCGACCGCGCCAGCCTTACTTAACGATCTTGCGGGCCTCGATGTAGTAGCGCTTATCCTGAGCATGACCCATAGAGAAGGTCTTACGGGGCAGCACGCCGTCGGCCATGACGGTCTTGAACAGCTGCTCCTTGCCCATGGCAGGCAGCAGGAATCCCATATTGCCGGGCTTGCTGCCCAGCTCGCGGGTCACATCGTCGCCGTGGATATAGTCCACCTCGCCGCCGTTGTCCTTCAGGTACTGGTCAATAACGCCCTGTAGCGTACCCACCGCCAGCTGCACCTTGGGGTCAGGCACAGTGATAAAGTGGCTCTCGCCGTTCCACACGAACTCGATGGTGTGGCCGTCGCCCTTGCCCTCATAGGCGTTGGGATAGGCGGCGCGGAAGGCGTCCATGAACTTCTGGTGATCCACGCCGAACAGCACGCGGTGGATGGGCTCGAACTGCAGGGCATCGTCGTGGTTATTGACCACCTCCACCAGTGCGTAGCGGGCGGGAAGCGCCAGATACTCCTCGGGGGTCTTGCCCTTCTTCTGCTCCTCATAGCAGGCCTTGGCAGTAGCCAGAGAGTGGTTGCCGTCGCCCACGGCGAACAGCAGGGGCGCCACGCCGGAGACGTTGTACTTTTTCTGCATGGCTTCATCGGTGGTCAGGCCCTCCAGAGCATTGGCCACAGCATCGATCTGCTTATCGGACAGCTTAAAGCCGCGGATGTGGCCGCCGTCCTGCATCAGGTCGAAATCATACACCTTCTCCATTCCCTCGGCAGCGGCAGTCAGGGGCTCAATAACGGTCTTGTCAGGATCGTCGATCAGCAGCATCACGTGGGGCAGCTCGATGGGCGCGTTGCGGCGCACCTTGGCCCGGGGCGGAATGCGATCCAGCACGGTTCCCTCGGTGGCACGGATCAGTGCGCCGGAGCCGGGGGTGAAATCGTAAGCGTCCAGGTCCACCATACCGATCAGGCCATGGCGGATCTTGCCGTCGGACTGCTGGCGCTCAATATAAATCAAGGAGTCAGTCAGCGTCTCAAACACGCCGTCCGCCAGATACTTCTTCATGGCGTTATTGATATTCTCAATGTACTCGTCCACGTTGGGTGCCTTCAGATTGGCTTCCGGCAGGATCAGGCGCAGGGTGGAGGGCGCGTCGCCCACCTTCTCCTCCACCGCCTGCCAGTACTCCGGCTCAGAGGTGAACTGATCGCAGGCGACGACCGCCCACTTGGTCATGTCCTGATCCTTGGGCAGCAGGATGTCGGCGGGATAAAAGCCCAGCTTGTCAAACTTCTTGTTCATGGTCTCCTCCTTTTGTATATGTACATGGTCGTGTACAGATTGTTCTATACTGATAATACCAAATTAACGCTGCTTTTGCAATCGCTTTTCCAATTTTATTCAGGTAATCTCAAAAATTTTTTGTGCATATCCTCCACTTCCCCGGGAAATGCTACGGTAAGCAGCAGTCTCAAACGAATGGAGGTCATGTATATATGAAAGTACTCGATCGCATCGCGCTGGCGCTGGTCATCATCGGTGCCCTGAACTGGGGCGCCGTGGGCCTGTTCCGCTTCGACTGCGTGGCAGCCATTTTCGGCGGCCAGGCCGTGGCCATCAGCCGTGTTATCTACGCACTGGTGGGCATCTCCGGGCTATGGTGCATCACCCTGCTGTTCCGTAACACGCCCACTGAAGCGTAGAGATATGAGATATGGAAAGACCGCCTCTTGGCGGTCTTTCCATATCTCCCGGATTATTTCATCATTTTCATTTTCTTTTCTATGCGCTTGCGTTCCTTCTTTCTGCGCCGCGCTTCATAGCCATCGCTGGCTGCGGCAAACACCCTCTCATACGGCTCCGGCAGCCACTCACTCATATAGCGGCAAAGCTTCTCACCGGCCGGGAATTTAATAAATCCCTTTTTGTTGCGCAGCAGATAGCTTTTGTCCCGGCACTCCTGCGGGTAAGGCATCGTGGAGAAATACGCCATATCTACAGGCGTAACCGCTTTTCGCGCCGAACCCGGCCAGCGGTAGTCGATGCCGGTATATCGAATCTCCGTCTTTCTCAGCCGCACTGTCCGCATAAAGGGACACTTCCAAACGATCTCGTCCTCCATGACCACAAGGCACCCAAAGCATCTGTACCAGAACTGACGAAGCAGTGCGTAGTACAACGACACCTCTACCAGCAGGAGAAAAGGTATCTCCCACCATGCCAGCATCATTCCGGCCATTCTGTCCCGCACAAAGAGATACGGGAGCCACACCATAACAGCCAGTACCGCCAACATGAGAAAACGCCCCTCGGTCAGTAGGATGATGTGCTCGTGAAACACTTTTCGCTTTACAATATCCGCTTTTTCCGCCTTGCGTTTCATGGCGCCGCCTTTCCATCAACCTGATAAGGCCTTTTTGCTGACAGTCAAAGCATACCGCCGTTATAGCGGCGCTGGACGCGCCAAAGAATGGCGAACGACGCCGCAAGACCGACGAACAGCACCACCAGCGAAGCGGTGACCGCGCCGGGAAGTGTCCACAGAAGAGAGACAATCCCACTAAGTACCAGTGTTCCCGCAAGGGCGAAAAGTCCGGTGGAAAAGGCCCGACCATAGGCTGCCATATCCTCCGATCTGACTCTCTCCCTGTGATATTCATGGATCAACCCCGTTTTTCCGTGGTAGATCAGGAGTCCGAACAGCAGAAAAAGGGCTGCGATGGCCCACATAAGAACAGCATAGGCTATCATAGACGTATCCTCCACAATTTGTTGCATAACTTCTACATATTTTGTGCTCTATTTTACCAATAAATGTTTTACTAATTTCTCGTTCGGGTCAGCTAAAACGGTCTGATAATTGGTATAAACTACCATTCCGGGCTTAGCGGCGGCGGGCTTCTTTACGAACTTTACCTGGGTGAAGTCAACGGGTACTTTTGTGCTGCTTTGCGCCTGGGAAAAATAGGCGGCCAGAGAGGCGGCCTCCGCGATGCTCTGTGCATCGGGTCGTCCGCCACCGGTGGACAGTATGACGTGGGAGCCGTGGATCTTCTGGGTGTGGAACCACAGGTCCCACTTCTCCGCCGTCCTGGTGGTCAGGCGGTCGTTCTGCCGGTTGCTGCGGCCCACAAAAATCGGCAATCCGGCGGAGGAACGGAACTCCCGGGGCTTGCTGGGGCGCTGGAAGGGCTGCTTTTTCCCACCCTTGGCGCGGAGATAGCCGCCGTCGGTCAGTTCGGCGCGGATGTCATTGAAATCCTGCTCGGACTCGGCCTGCGCCAGCTCCTGCAGAACACTCTCCAGGTACTCCAGTTCAGCACCGGCTCTGGTCAGCTGCTCCGTGAGGTATTTTTCCGCGGTCTTGGCTTTTGTATATTTTTTGAAGTATTTAGCGGCATTTTCCTGGGGTGAAAGGCGGATATCCAACGGAATATCTATGTCTTTGCACGCCGGATCGTAGTAGTTCTGTGCCGTGAGGCGGCTCATGCCGCGCTCCATCCGATACAGATTTGCCGTGATCAATTCGCCGTAAATGCGCCACTTATCCCGGTCTTTGCTGTCCAAAAGCTCCTTTTCCTGCATGGTGATCTTGCGGCGCAGACGGGCGGCGGCGTTATTGGCCGTTTTCAGCAGGTCCTGCCCCTTCTGCTTGACACGGTCCGCCTGCTCGCGCTTGGCGTAGAAGTTATCCAACAGGGTGGAAAAGCTGCCGTACTCCTCTGCCACTGCCGCGCTGCCGTACTGACAAACAGGCAGGTAGGTGAAGTCCATAGGCGCGCCGGAGCGTTTCAGCATAACGGGTGTAAAGTTGTTAGCATTCACAGTGTCGCGCCATACGGAGAACGCGGCCCAAAGTGTCTCGGCTGTCCGCGGCGCAGGGGCATCCACGGCACCGCAGGCACGAAACGCGATCTCACGGGCCACCAGCGGTGAGATACCGTTGAAGGTGTCCACCAACCACTTATCCGCAGGCATATCCTCCCCTGCCACGGCGGCAAGACGGGAAAACATCTCCCTCTCCACTGTGAAGGGGTCAACCTTGTCAGGCGCTGCGGGGAAACGATAAAACAGGCCCGGAAGTACCTGACGGTCCGGGTTCATCTCGAAGTCGATGCGGCGCAGGCAGTCCAGGATACGGCCGTCCTTATCGGCTAAAATGAGGTTGGCGCGGCGAGGAAATGCCTCTAAAATGAGGGAAAAACGGCGGCGCTCGCCCAGCTCATCGGCGGCGGAAATGTGTATGTTTACCACACGTTCCAGCGGTATTTGTTCAATTTTTTCAATAATTCCGCCTGACAGATACTTTCGCAAAAGCATACAGAACATGGGGGGCTGGGCGGGATTGTCCCGGAGCAGCTCCGTCAGGTGCAGGCGAGGCTGCCCCCCTCCGGCGGACAGCAGGAGGCGGCGGCTGCCGCGGAGCAGCAGCACCACCTGATCGCGGGCAGGCTGCTGTATCTTCTCGATACGGCTGCCGGCGACAAGGGGCGAAAGCTCCGCCACCACAGCTTGCAGGCATACGGCATCCAGGGGCATATCAGGTCTCCTCCATCATGGCACGGAACAGCTCCTCCGCGCGGTTTTTATCACCTTTTAAGTATAAATAACCCATTAAACACTCCAAACCGGTGGCGGAATGGTACTGGGCCGGGGTGGCGCTGCGGGACATGGTGTGGACGTTGGCGTTGCGGCCGCGCTTGTAGACCGCCTGCTCCTCGTCCGTGAGCAGCGGGAGCACCTTCTGTATTTTTTCCGCCTGGGCGGGGGCGCAGACCAGGGCGATGGTGGCGCGGTGCAGATCCTTGCCTGTCGCTGTACCGTGGACACAAAGCCAGGTGCGGACCAGCGTTTCATAGACCGCATCACCCATATGGGCCAGGGCGATGGCGCTCATTTTACGCAGCTCATCAGAGGATAGTTTTGGGGCAAAATAGTTCAAAATGTTCCACTTCCTTTACCCCCTCAGTATGACACATTTGGTTTGTTTTGGCAAGAAAAAGTGTCGACAAGGGGGCATGTATATGATACAATTTAGGCAGCGATGCTTTACTTTTATGTTCCCTTTTTTATACTTTGTTGATACCTTATCACATTTTCTGCGCAAGGCGCACGCAAAGCTGCGTCAACAGGCGCATTTCAGGAGGTTTTTTATGCCGCATACGGAAAAACGCTATAAGAAGGGCGAGATCATCTGCCGGCCCAAGGAGATGGTGATGAGTATGTACAACATCCTCTACGGCAGCGTGGGGGTGTACTTCGACTATGGGACGCCGGAGCAGGTGGAGGTAGTGACCATGCGGGAGGGCGACTTCTTCAACGTCATCAGCTTTTTGGAGTCGCGGCCCCGGAACACCACGGCGGTGGCACTGGAGAACACCATCGTCAGCGAGATCACCTATGACAACTTCAGCGCGTACTTCCGGGAGAAGCCGGCGAAGATCATGAGCCTTTTGCAGCACATGAGCGCGCGGATGCGGCAGATGCAGAAGGCCTATGTGGACACCTGCCACGCGCTGGAGGTGTACGGCGACAAGGCAAAGCTGGCGGCGGAGCACGGCGAGTGGACCGACAGCCACAACCGGACGTACAACCTGCTGAAGGCCATGTTCCCGTCCGTGTACCACGAGGAAGAGAAATAGATACGCATCCCCCGGCTTTTGGCCGGGGGATATTTATTTACCGTTATCCTATTTGCAGATACGAGTTGTGGAAACTGGAAAAAACCGGTATACTGAGGGAGAGAGGATACGAGGCGCGCGCTTCGGCGCGCACGGGAGAGAAAGGAGCAAACGGATGAAGAGACGATTTCTGGCGCTGGTACTGGCAGGCTGTCTGGCTGCGGTGCTGAGCACCGCAGCGTGGGCGTCGGAGACGCCCACGAGCGTTAGCACCGAGAGTGAATTGACGACGGCGCTGGGAGACACTGCGGTGACATCCATCCAGCTGAAAGGCAACATTGACATCAGCAATACGCTGGTAGTCACGAAGGATGTGACGCTGGATCTGAATGGGCATGTGCTGCGCCTGAAAGAGGGCAAGAGCGGCAGCGTCATTCATGTGAAAAGCGGGACGCTGAAGCTGGTGGACAGCAATCCATCGGCAGAACACAAGTTCACGAATGGCGGCAATGACAAGCTGTGGCGGCTCGATGAGACAGCCGGTGCCGAAAAGGTTAAAGGCGGGGTCATTACCGGCGGCACGGGGAGCACGTATAAATATAACAATGATATTGGCCAAATTGTCTATAATGATTGCGGCGGCGGCGTGTTTGTGGCGCCGGGGGCAAGCTTTATAATGGAAGGCGGAAATATCGTGGGGTGCAGCGCAGGTAAAAGCGGCGGCGGTGTAAAGGTGACAAATGACGGTGATTTTAAGATGTCCGGCGGGACGATCAGCGGATGTACAGCCGGCGGAGGCGGCGGAATCGATAACCGCGGCACCACAACGCTGTCCGACAATGCAAAAATCAAAAGCTGCAGCGCTACCGGCACCGGGAGAGATGATCACGGCGGTGGGGTTTGCAGTTATCGCAATCTGACTGTCAGCGGTAGTATGGTGATCTCCGGATGTACGGCGCAGAACAAAAACAGCTACGCGATGTATGTTACTACCGGTTCCCCTGACGCACGTTCTTCCATCGAAGGAGGAACATTTGACGGAAGTGTATGGTTAGATCATTCTAGCTCCGGGAAAATCACCGTTTCTTGGGGAACTTTTAAGAATGGCGCGAGCGGCGTATGGACAGTAACGTTTAATACGAATGGCGGTACGCCGGAACCAGAGTCACAAATCCGGGCCAATCTGCCCGCTACGAAGCCGGACGATCCCACCAAGGAGGGGTATAACTTCGGCGGGTGGTATACGGACGCGGCGTTTACCACGGAGTACAAATTTACCGAAAGTGAAAAAGTGACGCAGGACATGCCGCTGTACGCCAAGTGGACGAAAGAAGCCGCGAAGTATTACTACTACTCCCCTGCTGACGGCAGCGCGAACGCGCCCAAGGCCAGCCCCAAGACCTTCGACCCGGGCGTGGGCATCTACGCCGTGAGCGCGGCGCTGTCGCTGACGGGAACGGCATGGATCGGCCGGAAACGGCATTGAGCAAAAAAAGAAAGCCCGCAAGGGCTTTCTTTTTTTGCGTATTCTCAGATGTGCATGCAGACGTCCCAGGCGCCCCAAATGACGTTGCGGAGGTTGCCCCACTTCTCGCAGGTGCCGACACGGTAGACCTTGTGGTCATCGGCGGCGATGGGCGCGGGCACGAAGCCGATGCCGTTGACCACACTGTCACACTCGATGCGGATCTCGGTGCCGTCCTGCTGCTTGACCATGACGAAGCCGTCGCCGATCTCGGTGATGGTGGCGTTCAGGTAGACGGGGACCTTCTTGAACGCCAGCATCTCGCGGAGGAAGGAGGCATTGGCCAGGCAGGTGCCGGGGGTGGCGATCAGGTCGTCGGCGTACTCCACGATGATGGGGTGCTTGCCCTGGAGGACCATCTCGTAGGCGGCCTCGCAGGAGGACTGGCCGCCGCCGAAGAAGACGATGCGGTCGCCGGCGTCCACCTGGTTCAACAGCAGCTGGGTGAAGTTGATGGTCTTGTTGAAGCCCTTGACCGGCAGGGTCTTGGGGTGGGAGCCGGTGCAGACGATGATCTCGTCGAACTCGCGGCGCAGGGTGGCGGGGGCGTTGATCTCCATGTTGAAGCGGACCTCGATGTCGTTCTTCTTCAGCTCACGCTCGTACCAGCGCAGCAGGGCCTTGTCGGCCTCCTTGAAGCTCATGGCGGAAGCGGTGATGTACAGGCCGCCCAGCTCGCTGGTCTTTTCGAAGATGACGGGGGTGTGGCCGCGCTGCTTGAGCACCAGGGCGCACTCCATGCCGCCGATTCCGCCGCCGATGATGGCGACCTTCTTGGGCTTGCGGGTGGGAACGATCTTGTACTTGTTGTGCTGCATGGTGCTGGGCGTCAGGGCGCAGCGGGCCAGGTGCAGAGAGTCGTCCATGGGCTGCATATTGGGCGTGCTCTTGGACTTGTTGAAGCTAAAGCAGGCGTTGTGACAGTTGATGCAGGGCTTGATGTCCTCTATGCGGTCCTCCAGGATCTTGTTGACCCACTCGGGGTCCACCAGGTTCTGGCGGGCGATGCCCACGGCGTCCAGACGTCCGGCGGCGATCTCCTCGGCGGCCTTGGCGGGGTCCATCTTACCGGCGCAGACCACGGGCTTGGAGGTGAAGTTCTTGATGTGTTCCACCTCGGAGAGGTTGCAGTTCTCGGGCATATAGACCGGGGGATGGGCCCAGTACCAGGCATCGTAGGTGCCGTTGTCGCAGTCGAACATATCGTAGCCGGCATCCTCCAGGTACTTGATGGCCTTCTCGGACTCGGCCATATCGCGGCCGAACTCCACGAACTCCTCGCCGGGAACGGCGCCCTGGCCGAAGCCCTTGGTCTTGGACACCACGGAGTAACGCAGGGCCACGGGGAAGTCCTTGCCGCAGACGGCCTTGATGGCCTGGACGATCTCCACAGCGAAGCGGTAGCGGTTTTCGAAGGAGCCGCCGTACTCGTCGGTACGGTAGTTCATGTTGGCAATGGTGAACTGGTCCAGCAGATAGCCCTCATGCACCGCGTGGATCTCGACACCGTCAACGCCGGCATCCTGCAGGAGCTTGGCGGTCTTGGCAAAGGCGTCCACCATCTCGTGGATCTCCTCCACGGTCAGAGGGCGGGACTTGCACTCGGGATACCAGCGGTTGGGGGTGGCGGAGGCGGAGGCGGTGATGTAGTCCACGTTCAGGAAGGGCTTGCCCACGGCGCCGAAGGCCTTGTTCTGGAGCATCTTGACCATGATCTCGTTGATGGCCATGGAACGGCCCATACCGGCGGACAGCTGAACAAACAGCTTGGAGCCGGTCTTGTGGAACTCCGGCAGCCACTCGGCCAGGTCCTTGAACATCTTTTTGTTCTGGTACAGCCAGCGGCCGCCCATGGTGTCGCGGACACACTGCATACCCGGCAGCACCAGGCCCACGTTGTTCTGGGCGCGGTTCAGGATGTGGTAGGCCGCTTCCTTGTCGAAGTGACAGGGCTCCAGCCAGCCGAACAGGGACGTACCGCCCATAGAGGGCTGCACGATACGGTTCTTGATCTCCACGTTGCCGATCTTCCAGGGGGTAAACAGAGCGCTGTATTTCTCGTTCATTCGGTGTTCCTCCTCATATTTTCAGCATACTGCCGGATTTTGCTTCCTTATTATAGCGGATTTTTGGGCGAAGTACAACAGCGAAATTGGAATAAGTGTCGTTTTTCTGGCAAATCCGTGAAAATAACCGGGAAAAAGCGGCAGGGACCTCCCTGCCGCTTTCGGTTTATTCGGTTTCGGGGGCACCGCCCTGCTCCCGGGCGTATTCCTCCAGGGCCTGGGCCAGGACCTTCTTGTCGTGGCGGCTGTGGACCTGGGTCAGGTCGAACCGCGCCCACATATCCGGGCGGCGGGCCATGGTGCGCTTGTAGCTCTCCTTCGTGCGCCAGTCAGCCACATTGCCGTGATGGCCGCTGAGCAGGACCTCGGGCACCCTGCGGCCGTGCCATTCCTCCGGGCGGGAGTACTGGGGATACTCCAAAAGGCCGTTCCAGTGGCTCTCGTCGGTGTAGCAGCTCTCCTCCGGCAGGACGCCGGGGACCATGCGGCACAGGCAGTCCGCCAGAGCCATGGCGGGTATCTCGCCGCCGGTGAGGACAAAGTCACCTGTGGATATCTCCTCGTCCACGCACTCGTCCAGGAAGCGCTGATCCACGCCCTCGTAGTGGCCGCAGACCAGGATAAGATGGTCATACTGTGCCTTCAGTTCACGGGCCACCTGCTGGGTCAGCACCCGGCCGCAGGGGGACATATAGATGGTGTGGACCCTCTCCCCCGCTTCATCGCAGATATGCTGCCAGCAGCGGTACAGAGGATCTGCCTGCATGACCGCGCCGCGGCCGCCGCCGTAGGGATAGTCATCCACCTGCATCTGCTTGTTGGTGGTGTAGTCCCGTATCTGGTGGGTCTGTATGGTGACAAAGCCCCGTTCCCGGGCACGACCGATGATGGACGAACCCATCATCGCTTCCACCGCGTCGGGGAACAGGGTCATGATGTCAATTCTCATCGGTGGCCAGTCCTTTCATCATGTGTACGCGAATGATTCCGGCATCTGGGTCCGCGGAAGCGATAAAGACCTCCGGCACGGCGGGGATCAGGTACTCGTGGGCACCGCCACGGACCTGGTAGACCTTGTGGGCGGGATAGTGGAGCACCTTGTCCAGCTTGCCCAGTTCTTCGCCGGTGGCATCGTCCAGAACGGTACAGCCCTCCAGCTCGGCATCGAAGTACTGGCCCTTGGGCAGCTTGGCGTCGGTGCGGCGGATGGAGACCGTTTTGCCCTTCAGCGCCAGGGCATCGTCCATAGTGGCGACGCCGGGCAAGGCCAGCAGGACGGTGGATTTATGGACCCGGGCGGAGATGACCTTCACGGGCTGACCGCCGATATAGAGGGTCTTGAACGAGGCGATGAACTCCGGGTCGAAGCCGGCGGGGTTCACCTTGACCTCGCCGCGGATACCGTGGGCGTTGACAACAGCGCCGACGGGGATGAAATCGGGACGCATGGGGGTCCTCCTCCCTGTCAGAACATATCTTTCAGCTGGGACAGCGTGAAATGCAGCTGGAAGCGCAGCATATAGTATAGCGCCGCTGCGCCCACGGAGAAGATCAGTCCCAGCAGCGCGCGGGTACGGCCCCGACGCTGGAAGCGCACGGCAGCCACCACGACGCAGACCGCGTCAGACACAAAGGGCAGCCACAGCAGAATGGTCATGGGCCAGAAGGCCAGCCAGGGATCATAGTTGGCCGCAGTGATGGCGCCCACCAACAGTGAGGCCAGGTCATAGATAAAGAACGGAACGATCAGGTTGATGATGCCGTGGATCAGGGAACGGGTATCGCCACGCATAGCCGGCCCTCCTTTCGACAGAATAACGTATTTGAGTCAGTATACCATATTATGCATATCCGCGCAATGGGATATTTCATACTGTGCCGTGCTTTAACGGCCAGAGATGGTGCTTCTGACAACTTCGCAGCATACCGGCACTATATTTAGTGTGTTTGCGCGGTGGACAAATCACTATATCTTGTGTAACTTTGACAAAGTGCACAAAAATAGGGTGTACTTTTTGGCAGGCTATTTTCCTATATTTTGTTTTTTGCTCTTGAAACAGCACAAGATGTAGTGTATTATATCAACACACGCATTGCTGCGGGTGCAGGCTTAGAGCTGTGTGCCGCCGGGACGGCAGGAAGAGATAGATGAGACAGGAGGACGTACCATGAAGATCATCAAGAGAAACGGCGCCGAGGTGGGCTTCGACATCACCAAGATCATTATCGCTATCACCAAGGCCAATGAGTCCGTGGAGGAAGTAGATCGGATGACGCCGGTGCAGATCCAGCGCATCGCGGAGTCCGTGGACCTGCAGTGCCAGAAGATGAACCGCGCACCTACCGTGGAGGAGATACAGGATATGGTGGAGCACTATATCATGGCCCACGGCGCTTTCGAGGTGGCCAAGCACTATATCACCTACCGCTACACCCGTTCTCTGGTGCGTAAGTCCAATACCACCGACGACAAGATCCTCAGCCTCATCGAGTGCAACAACGAGGAGGCCAAGCAGGAGAACTCCAACAAGAACCCGGTGGTGAACTCCACCCAGCGGGACTATATGGCCGGCGAAGTCAGCCGGGACATCACCAATCGCATTCTGCTGCCCAAGGACATCGTGGAGGCCCACAATGAGGGCATCATCCACTTCCATGACACGGATTATTACGCCCAGCATATGCACAACTGCGACCTGGTCAATCTGGAGGATATGCTGCAGAACGGCACCGTCATCACCGGAACGCTGATCGAGAAGCCCCACAGCTTCGCCACCGCCTGCAACATCGCCACCCAGATCGTGGCGCAGGTAGCCAGCAACCAGTACGGCGGCCAGTCCATCTCTCTGACTCATCTGGCTCCCTTCGTGCAGATCAGCCGGGAAAAGATCCGCGCCAGCGTGCGGGACGAGTTCGACGCCGTGGGCGTAGCTGTCACCGAGGACAAGATCAACTCCATCGCGGAAAAGCGGCTGCGGGAGGAGATCCGCCGCGGCGTGCAGACCATACAGTATCAGGTGGTCACGCTGCTGACCACCAACGGACAGGCCCCCTTCGTGACGGTGTTCATGTATCTGGGCGAGGCCAAGAACCAGCAGGAAAAGGACGACCTGGCCCTGATCATCGAGGAGACGCTGCTGCAGCGGTACCAAGGCGTAAAGAACGAAAAGGGCGTGTGGGTCACGCCGGCGTTCCCCAAGCTCATCTATGTGCTGGAGGAGGACAACATCCGCGAGGGCAGCAAATACTGGGAGCTGACGAAGCTGGCCGCCAAGTGCACCGCCAAGCGGATGGTGCCGGACTATATCAGCGAGAAGAAGATGCTGGAGCTGAAGGTGGACAAGAACGGCAACGGCCACTGCTATCCCTGCATGGGCTGCCGCAGCTTCCTGACCCCCTATGTGGACGAGAATGGGAACCCCAAGTACTACGGGCGGTTCAATCAGGGCGTCGTGACCGTGAACCTGCCGGACATCGCCCTGAGCTCCGGCGGGAATATCGAGAAGTTCTGGCGCATCTTTGACGAGCGCATGGAGCTGTGCCACCGGGCGCTGCTGTGCCGCCACGAGCGCCTGAAGGGCACGCTGTCCGACGCGGCGCCCATCCTGTGGCAGTACGGCGCCTGCGCGCGGCTGAAGAAGGGCGAACCCATCGACAAGCTGCTGTACGGCGGATACTCCACCATCTCCCTGGGCTACGCGGGACTGTATGAGTGCGTGAAGTACATGACCGGCAAGAGCCACACCGATCCCAGCGCCACGCCCTTCGCACTGGAGATCATGCACAAGCTGAACGCCGCCTGCAAGACCTGGAAGGCGCAGCACAACATCGATTTCTCCCTGTACGGCACACCGCTGGAGTCCACCACCTATAAGTTCGCCAAGTGTCTGCAGAAGCGCTTTGGCGTCATCGAGGGCATCACGGACAAGGGGTACATCACCAACAGCTATCACGTACACGTCACCGAGCCGATCGACGCGTTCAAGAAGCTGGAGTTCGAGGCGCAGTTCCAGCACCTGTCCCCCGGCGGAGCCATCAGCTACGTGGAGGTGCCGGATATGCAGAACAATCTGGACGCGGTGCTGGAGGTGATGAAGTTCATCTACGATCACATCATCTACGCGGAGCTGAACACCAAGAGCGACTACTGCCAGGTGTGCGGCTGGGACGGCGAGATCGAGGTGGTCGAGGAGGACGGCAAGCTGATCTGGAAATGCCCCCAGTGCGGCAACACGGATCAGGACAAGATGAACGTGGCCCGCCGCACCTGCGGCTATATCGGCACCCAGTTCTGGAATCAGGGCCGGACACAGGAGATCCGGGACCGGGT
>ENA-UERK01000597-UERK01000597.1-human-gut-metagenome-genome-assembly--contig:-NODE-597-length-29925-cov-15.589688_pt1 | contig 29925 bp, 29 predicted proteins | sample MGYA00242957_ERZ507957 | MGnify/ENA primary metagenome ERZ507957 (study PRJEB26167, sample SAMN06115538) | human gut metagenome | host: Homo sapiens | place: China:Heilongjiang | collected 2015-11-06...
AAATGAGCTAAATCCGCGTGCTTTTCAAAAAGCATATTGAGTATACCACAGGAGAAACAAATTGTCAAGTTTTTTTACGATTTTTTTGAAAAAATGTGTGGCTGTATTTTTCAGCAAAGAAAAGTATCAAAAAGTAACCTTTGATTTATCTTACTTTTCCACTGATTAAGGAAAATGAGCAGCGACAAGATAAACGGGCGTGAGTTAAGTTTGTGCGCAGACATAATTAAAGAGATTTATCGTTATTGACACTTCATCCGTCTCGGCGACGCCGTTCAGAGGTGGCTACGCCACCCTGAGCCATCCTCTTCTTCACGCAAAAGTACGATAAAAGAAAACTATCTCAAAAATAAAGAGAAGTCACAAGCGACTTCTCTTTATTTTTATATCCTATATTCTCTTTCCGAGAATATCAATATACTTGCGATAAAACTCCTCATAATAATCTCCGTCTATCGCATCGCGTATCTTCGCCATAAGCTCATTATAAAAATAGAGATTATGCAGGACGCAGAGACGCATTCCGAGCATTTCTCCCGCGCGGAGCAGATGACGGATATATGCCTTTGAATAGTTGCGGCAGGCAGGGCAACCGCAATCGGGATCTATTGGTGCAGGGTCTCGCATGTATTTCTGATTATTTACATTGACTGTTCCCTTCCATGTAAAAATCGTACCATGGCGGGCATTTCTGCTGGGCATGACGCAATCGAAGAAATCCACACCGCGCCAAACTGCCTCAAGTATATTTATCGGCGTGCCGACTCCCATGAGGTAGCGCGGCTTATTTTCGGGCATATACGGCTCTACGGCGTCGATTATGCGGTACATTTCCTCCGCGCTCTCGCCCACCGCAAGACCGCCTATCGCATATCCGTCAAGGTCGAGCGCAGCTATATCCTGCATATGACCTATGCGGATATCGTCATATGTGCCGCCCTGATTTATTCCGAAAAGCATCTGATTTCTGTTTATCGTTTCGGGGAGCGAATTCAGCCTTGCCATTTCCGCCTTGCAACGCTCGAGCCAACGCGTCGTGCGTTCTACGCTTTTCATCACATAATCGCGCGGCGAGGGATTTTCTATACATTCATCAAATGCCATCGCCACGGTGGAAGCGATGTTCGACTGAATACGCATGCTCTCCTCGGGACCCATAAAAATCTTATGCCCGTCTATATGGCAATTGAAATAAACGCCCTCTTCCTTTATCTTGCGGAGCCCCGCAAGGGAAAACACCTGAAAACCGCCGCTGTCTGTCAGCACAGGTCTGTCCCAGTTGAAAAACTTATGTATGCCGCCCATATCGCGTATCACATTGTCGCCCGGACGCACATGGAGATGATACGTATTGGAAAGCTCTATCTGACAGCCGATTTCCTTCAGATCCATAGTAGAAATGCCGCCTTTTATCGCGGCGCATGTGCCTACATTCATGAAAACAGGCGTTTCCACCGTCCCATGTACCGTTTCAAATCTGCCGCGACGGGCTTTTTTATCTTTTTTAATAAGAGTGAACATTTTTATCTACCTCAAAAATCAAGTTCTGCCGAAGCGCCTGTCCATCTCGCCTTTTGTGAGTTCAAAGGCAACGGGACGCCCATGCGGACAGTATTTTATACAATCGTATCTGAGCAGATTTTCGCATATCCAGCGGATATGCACATCGTCATAATGCCTGCCCGCCTTTATCGCGGCTTTGCAGGATGTCTGATAGAGTGCGCGCTCAAATACCGTGCGTTTCTTCGTTTCAAGTGCCGCCGGATTATCCGCCGCCGCAGAAACAAGCGTCTGCAAAAGCTCCTTTGCATCGGCGATACCCATATCCTGCGGAACGGCGCGAATGACCATGTTGTTGCCGCTTATCTCAAAAAGGAAGCCTACGGCGCTTATCTCCGCGCCGAAATTCAGCGCAGCGTCGAGCTCCGCACCCGAAAGCGTCAGCACCTCGGGAACAAGCAACGCCTGCATATACGGATCGGAGAGACTCATATTTGCTCTCATACGCTCAAAGTTTATGCGTTCATGCGCCGCGTGCTTGTCTATTATCAGCATCTTACCCTCGGTCTCCATTATTATATAGCTCTCAAAAACCTCGCCGACTATGCGATATTCGGGAAGTTCATTTGCTATATGTCCGCCTATCCTCGCATCGGTGTCGCCGTAGAAGCCGTCGCTCTGCTTTACATCGGTCTGATATGTTTTAGCTGACCCGCCGAATGGCTCTTTCGGCTCGGTCTTTGCCTCCTGAAATTCTGTCGGCGCACTGACCTTTGCATCTGTTTTTTCCGCATAGGAGAATGTACTCTCCTCATGGAGCGGCTTATTATGCGGCATATCGGCGTATACCCGCTCGGGTGCAAATATCGGCTTTATCTCGTTTGCCGCATAACGCGAAGCCGCCGAACCGAAGCTTTCAGCTTCCGGCTCTGTTCTTGTTTCCGATTTTGATTTTGCTTCAGGCTTTCCCTCTCCGGCATAGCGCAAATCGGGAAGCGCCTCCTGCGTATGCTTCTTTTCATCTATCGGCGCAAAGCCAGAAACGACTTTAAGCTTTTCATCCGTCATCTCGCGCGATTTCTTTATGAGGTCAAAGGCGGGGCGGTTTAATTTCGCATCAAGCGCACCGCGCACCGTATAGTAAACGGCATCAAAGATTTCCTTTTCATTTGAAAATTTCACCTCCAGCTTTGCGGGATGCACATTCACATCCACAGCCGAGGCATGAATTTTCAGAAAGAGCACGCACGAGGGAAATTTTCCCTGCGGGATATACGAGCTGTATGCCGCCTCGAGTGCCGCCGTCATCGTTCTGCTCCGTACAGAGCGCGAATTTATGAAGAAAAGCTGCATGTTCCTGTTTCCGCGGACATTCTCGGGTGTGCTGATATATCCGCTGACGGAGATGCCCCCGCTCCTTGCCGAAGCCTCGGTCATGCGGGAGGCAAAGCCCTTGCCGAAAACGGAATACACCGCATTTTTGAGATTGCCGTCGCCCGCGGTGGAAAAGCGCATTTCGCCGTCGCATATATAGCGAAAGGCTATCTCGGGATGAGAGAGTGCCATTTTCTCCATGAGGGAGGAGACAGCTATCCCCTCCGATACATCGGAGCGCAGAAATTTCAGTCTGGCAGGTGTTCTTGCAAAGAGATTTTCGCAGATGACGGTAGTCCCCTCGGGAAAGCCGCCCTCTGAAACCTCGGATACGCTTCCGTATTCGCACCGGACGAGCGTGCCTGCCGTCTCGCCGCGCAGACGCGTCATTATCCGCATATCTGTAACGGCGGAGATAGCCGCCATCGCCTCTCCGCGAAATCCAAGTGTAGTTATGCCCGAGAGATCCGCCGCCGTATGGATTTTGCTTGTGGCATGGCGGCGCAGACATGCAACGGCATCCTCCGCAGTCATGCCGCATCCGTCATCGGTTATGCGCATGAAGGAGACCCCGCCGCGCTTTATCTCGGCGGTGATACTGCGCGCACCCGCATCTATCGCGTTTTCGGCAAGCTCCTTTATCACCGAGGCAGGTCGCTCCACAACCTCGCCTGCGGCGATCAGGTTCGCCACGCTCATATCGAGAACATTGATTATTCCCATTCGTTTATCCTTTCATCAGGGTATCATTTTTTTGAGTTCGTATACAAGATTCAGCGCTTCGAGCGGAGTCAGCGTATTGATATCCGTTTTTGAAAGCTTATCCGTTATCTCATTTTCCGCCATGCTCCCGAATGAAAGCATCTGCGGCTCGTCCTCCTCCGCCCTGCGGTGCGCAGGTGCGGTTTGCGCCGCGCCATCGTCAAGCGAAGAGAGAATTTCCTTTGCTCGCCTTACCACGGCAGAGGGAACGCCCGCGAGCTTTGCCACCTCAATACCGTAGCTGTCGTCCGCCGCTCCGCGCACTATCTTACGCAGGAAAACGATATCGTCATGCTTCTTCTTTGCCGCGATATTGTAGTTCACCACGCCGTCAAGCTCGTCCTCGAGCGTGGTCAGCTCGTGATAATGCGTGGCAAAAAGCGTTTTCGCGCCTATCTTATTCACCGTATGCTCAGCGACGGCACGCGCGATGCTCATTCCGTCAAAGGTGCTCGTGCCTCTGCCTATCTCATCATAAATAATAAGGCTCTTTTTCGTCGCGTTTGCAAGTATATATGCCACCTCGCTCATCTCGAGCATGAAGGTGGATTTGCCCATGGCAAGGTCATCCGAGGCACCGACGCGCGTGAATATCTTGTCCACAACGCCTATGTGCGCTTCTTTCGCCGGAACAAAAGAACCTATCTGCGCCATGATGCAGATAAGCGCCACCTGACGCATATATGTCGATTTGCCCGCCATATTCGGTCCCGTTATCAGCGCAAAGCGATTCCCGCGGCAGTCAAGCTCCGTATCGTTCGGGATGAAGAGCGAGTCACTCGCCGTCTGCTCGACGACGGGATGGCGCCCGTCTTTTATGCAGAGCCTGTCGCCGTAGTCAACGGTCGGTCTCGTATATCCGCTTCTCTGCGCCACCTCGGCAAGCGATAGGAAAACATCAAGCTTGGAGAGCAGATATGCCGCCTTCTGAATGCGGTGGACATTTTCGGCGAGCTTCAGGCGTATATCTGTGAAGAGCTGATATTCCAGCGCAGTCACGCGCTCTCCCGCGCCGAGTATCTGCGCCTCCATATCCTTGAGCTCTTCCGTTATGTAGCGCTCGCAGTTTGCAAGCGTCTGCTTTCTTATATATCTCTCGGGAACACTTCCGACAAACGATTTTGAAACCTCTATGTAATAGCCGAAAACCCTGTTATAGCCGACCTTCAGCGTGCGTATGCCCGTCGCTTCCTTTTCCGTTGCCTCTATATTGTCGATGAGAGACTTGCTGCTCGTCATCACAGAGCGCAGATAATCGACATCGGCATTGTAGCCGTCGCGTATAATGCCGCCCTCGCGCACGGAGAAAGGCGGATCCTCTTTTATGCCCGCTTCTATTATCGCGCGCAAATCCTCCATCGGGTCAAGCTCGGCATATATGCCGGGAAGCTCGCCCGCGGAAAACGAAGCTATGATATCGCGTATCGGCGGAATTTTCTCGAGCGTGGCGGCGACGGCACGCAGGTCGCGGGCGTTCGCCGTGCCGTAAACTATTCTTGTTATCAGCCGCTCCAAGTCCATGACGCCCGAGAGCTGCTCCGCTATTTCGCCGCGCTCGGCGACGCGTGCGTAAAGCTCCTCCACGGAAGCGAGCCTGCGCTCGATATGATAGGGATTTTTCAGCGGGAAATCTATAAATTTGCGCAGCAGTCGCGCGCCTGCCGCAGTCTTTGTCTTGTCCAGCACCCAGAGCAGTGTGCCCTTCTTCTCGGCGCGGCGCATCGTCTCGCAAAGCTCGAGATTACGGCGTGTATTCACATCTATCTCCAGATACTGCCCGTCGCGGTAATAATTGAGCGAGCCAATATTGGAAAGGCTTGTTTTCTGCGTCTCCTCAACATAGGAGATAAGCCCGCCGAGAGCGAGAAGTGCGGGATTGTTTTCCGTGAAATCATCGGGCAGGGGCGAAAAATGCTCCTCTGCGGCAGAGAGCGCCGACTCGGCGCGAAAACGGTCGGGCTGAGCCTCGTTTATCGTACAGCGCAGACGCTCGCGCATGAAGTCGGAAGCCTCGGGAATAGCCGAGCACGCGCAGGAAAGCACAGCCTCGCGCGGCGCATATGTGCCTATCTCGGAGAGCAGACGCTGCGCCCTGTTGTCCCCGTCAAACCATGTTGCCGAGGTCTGACCGGTAGATATATCGGCAAAAGCTATGCCGTAGCAATCCGGCGCGGCATATATCGCGCATATGTAGTTGTTTTTCTTTTCATCAAGCAGGGATGATTCCATGAGCGTGCCGGGCGTTATCATGCGGATGACATCGCGCTTCACAAGTCCCTTGGCAAGCGCGGGGTCCTCCGTCTGCTCGCAGATAGCAACCTTGTAGCCCTTGCCGACAAGCTTGCCTATATACGGGTCTACGGCATGAAAAGGCACGCCGCACATCGGCGCGCGCTCCGGCTCGCCGCAGTCCTTGCCTGTCAGCACAAGGTCAAGCTCGCGCGAGGCTGTTTTGGCATCGTCATAGAACATCTCATAGAAATCGCCTACGCGATACATGAGGATATATTCTCTGTATTTGTCCTTTATATCAAGATATTGCTGCATCATAGGTGTCGGCATTGCTTTTCCTCCGAAAAAAGGTGATTTGTCTTTGTTTTTGCGGTTATTTTACGACCTCGCCCATGAGCGCGTAGGTCAATGCCTTGGTAATGCGCACGTCGGCAAACTGCCCGCGCAGGCTCTCGTCGGCAGGGATATGGACTATCTTATTGCCGCCTGTTCTGCCCGAGAACATTTCCGGGTCGGTCTTGCTTTCGCCCTCCACGAGAACACGGACAACCTTGCCCTCAAGCGGGAGGTTGCAGGCGAGTGCATTTTCCGCCTGAGCCTCAAGAAGCCTTGCAAAACGCGCACTCTTTATCTCATCGGGCACCTGATTTTCCATTTTAGCCGCAGGCGTGCCGTCGCGCTTGGAATAGATAAACGAAAAAAGCATATCGTATCTCACGCGGCGCACCATATCGAGCGTGCACCCGAAATCCTCGTCCGTCTCACCCGGGAAGCCCACGATGATATCCGTGCTTATCGAGATATCGGGCATTTTTTCGCGCATATAATCTATGAGCTCCATATAAGCCGCGGTATCATAATGCCTGTTCATCTCGCGGAGAATTCTGTCGCTTCCGGACTGGAGCGGCAGGTGAAAATGACGCGCTATCTTCGGATTTTCCGCCATCGTGTCGATAAGCTTCTTTGAAGCGTCCTTCGGATGGCTCGTCATGAATCTGATGATGAAATCGCCCTCTGTTTTGCAGAGTCGTGCGAGCAGGTCGGCAAAATCACACTCTCCGTGAAATTCCTTGCCGTAGGAATTGACATTCTGCCCGAGCAAGGTTATTTCGCGGCAGCCGTCGGCGACGAGCGCACGAACCTCCGCCTCTATATCCTCGGGGCGTCGGCTTCTCTCTCTGCCGCGCACATACGGAACGATGCAGTAGGTGCAGAAATTATTGCAGCCGTACATTATGCTCACCCATGCGCGGGCTTTGCTCTCGCGGCGCACGGGAACACCCTCGGCAAGCACGGCGTCGCCCTCATTTGGATAGAACGAGCGTCCCTCCGTCATCGTGTGGTAAAGCATTTCAGGCAGTCGCCAGAGATGCTCCGTGCCGAAAACAAAATCTATATATGGATAGCTTTTCTTTATCTTGTCGCTCATGCTCACCTGCGAAACCATACAGCCGCATACGCCGATGATGAGCGCGGGATTTTTCTCCTTCAAGTGCTTGTAGCCGCCTGTTATCGAGAGTGCCTTTTTCTCCGCATGGTCGCGGACGGCACAGGTATTTACTATTATCAGGTCGGCATCCGCCGCCTCGGAAACGATGCAGTAGCCCATATCGGCAAGTGTACCCGCTATGCGCTCGCTGTCCGCTTCATTCTGCTGACAACCGTATGTTATGACGCAGGCATTTTTGCCTCCGCTTATCATCGCGGAAATGCTTCTCGCATATTCATGCTGTTTTTCCATTTCAGCTTCGGTTATGATTCTCTTCTTCCCGCTTTCCATCTCGCAAACAAAGACCTCTCATTATAGTTATATATACATAGATATTATAATATACCTCACTGTCAAAATCAAGAGGAATTTGCAATTTGCACGCGAAAATAAGGAGAGGAGGGGCAAAGCCAAGAAGATGCAGAATCGCCGAAATCCGCAGGATTCCTGCCGATAAAAAAGCAAAGACAGCATTTTCGCCCGCAATCAAGGCAAAAAATGCTGTCTGCCGATATACTATATAGTTTATTTGCTTTTCAGGTCTGCGCTTCTTGGGAAGCCCTCAGGTATTATCATAGCCTGTTTTGCCGAAACGCACAAACGAAATAATGACTGAAACCATATTGAAAACCTCGCAGAGTATGCCGCCTATCGAGAAATAATAGATGTTGTTCACTATCCACATCGGCGAAACAAGACATAGCTGGGCTATGCGCATCGTCTTTCCGTTGTGCGTCCACATGGCAACCGTGCCGCCGCCCTGTGCCGCGAAAAGAATCAGCGCTATCCACCATTTCTCGCCGAAAGCAAGACACGCCAGAATGCACGAGAGCGCAAAGCACGCTTCTATAAGCACAAAGTATCCCCGTTTTCTGCACTTTTCTCCGAGCGCGAAAATGACTCCGCGCATTATGCCGAAAATATTGAGCAGCATTCCCGCATACGAATGAAGCAGTGCAAACTGGAGCGCAAACGAAAGTCCGCACCCCGCCTGAAAAAGAAAATAGTTTCTGTTCTTCCTGCATTGATAGGAGATAAGCGAACAAGCCGTGCCTACATATCCGATAAGCTGTATCGGGGCAAAAAATTTTGTGATAAACTCAGGCATAAATCAAAACTCACTTGTCTTTTTATATTTACAGATTACAGAGCTATTATAGCGCGCAAAAAGCCGCATGGCAAGAGCTTTTCTTAAAAAAATTATTTTTTCTCAAAATAACTCTTGACAAAAAGGAGGCTTTATGATATCATTGTAAAGCGATTTGCTTTACAGTACGGAGGGCAGTATGTTTGAGAAGGATTTGTCGCTGAATCTTCTTTTTGATACCTACGGTGAGCTTCTGCCGGAAAATCAGCGCGATATGTTCGAGCAATACTACTGCGATGACCTATCCCTTTCCGAAATAGCGGAAAATGCGGGAATCACAAGGCAGGGCGTGCGCGACAGGATAGACAAGGCGCGCCGTGCGCTCACAATGTATGAAGAAAAGCTCGGCTTCGTAAAGAAGCTCTCGGAGCTTGAGGCGGCAAGAAGAAAAGCCGCGGAGAAGCTCTCCGCTCTTACCGAAAAAGAAGCAAAAGAAGCGCTCGCCGCGCTTGAAGAAATGAAAATCTGATTTTTGAGGGCAAATTTAAAAGATAGCCCCGATGGAGAATATATATGTTTGCCGGTTTGCAGGAAAAGCTCGCTGAAGCTTTCAAAAAATTCAGAAACAAGGGCAAGCTCACGGAATCCGATGTAAAAGAGGGTATGCGCGCCGTCAAGATGGCGCTGCTTGAAGCGGATGTAAACTTCAAGGTTGTAAAGGAGTTTGTCGGCAAGGTAACCGAGCGTGCCGTCGGAAGCGAGGTTCTCGAGAGCCTTGTTCCCTATCAGCAGGTTATAAAAATAGTAAACGAAGAGCTGACAGCTCTGATGGGTTCCACGGAATCAAAGATAAAAATCGCCTCCAAGCCGCCTACGGTCATCATGATGGTGGGCTTGCAGGGCGCGGGTAAAACCACACAGAGCGGAAAGCTCGCGGGGCTTTTCAAGAGGCAGGGCAAAAATCCGCTTCTTGCCGCATGCGATGTTTACCGACCCGCCGCGATAACCCAGTTACAGATAGTCGGCGATAAGCTCGGGATACCGGTTTATACCGAGGGCGACAAGGTTTCGCCCGTTAAAATAGCGAAAAACGCCGTCCGTCATGCCGAGAAAAACGGCTACGATATGGTTTTCATTGATACCGCGGGCCGACTGCATCTCGACGAAGCGATGATGGACGAGCTGCTCGATATCAAAAAGGAAACGGAGCCCTCCGAGATACTCCTCGTCGTCGACGCGATGACAGGTCAGGACGCCGTCAATGTAGCCAAGGCTTTTGATGAAAAGCTCGATATCACGGGCGTTGTCATGACGAAGCTGGACGGCGATACGCGAGGCGGTGCCGCTCTCTCGATAAGATATGTCACGGGCAAGCCGATAAAATTCATCGGCGTGGGCGAAAAACTCGATAATATCGAGGTTTTCCACCCCGACAGAATGGCATCGCGCATACTCGGCATGGGCGATATGCTCTCGCTCATAGAGAAAGCCGAAAAGAACTTCGACGAGAAAAAGGCGGCAGAGCTTGAGGAAAAGCTCCGCAAATCCCGCTTCACACTCACCGATTATCTCGACCAGTTTTCGCAGATACGCAATATGGGCAGTATAGAATCCATCCTCGGAATGATGCCCGGCGTCAAGCAAAGCGCCATCAAGGATGCTAAAATAGACGAGAAGATGCTCGACCGCACCGAGGCGATAATCCTTTCGATGACGCCTGCCGAGCGCGAAAAGCCTGAGATTATCAGCTCCTCGAGAAAAAAGCGCATTGCCGCGGGAAGCGGTACAAGCGTTGAGGATATAAACCGCCTGCTCAAGCAGTTTGACCAGATGAGCAAGATGATGAAGCAGTTTGCGGGAAATAAGAAAAAAGGCTTCGGCAAGATGCCCTTCAAAATTTAAGTATAAATAGTCAGAGGCGATACGCCGGCTGAATTTTTATAAAAAACAAATAAAATCATAAATTCTTTACGGAGGAATCAAAAAATGTCAGTTAAAATCAGACTCAGAAGAATGGGCGCGAAGAAAGCTCCCTTTTACCGCGTAGTGGTAGCGGATTCCCGTTATCCCCGCGACGGCAGATTTATAGAGGAAATCGGTTACTATAACCCTCTCACAAATCCCGCCGATATCAAAATTGATGCTGAAAAAGCTAAGGCATGGCTTGAAAAAGGCGCTCTCCCCACAGAAACAGCAAAGAGCGTTCTCAAGAAAGCCGGCGTAACCGAATAATCGGAGAAGCGCAATGGTTAATCTCAGCGAGACACTCGCAGATATGGCTCGCGCCATAGTAGATGACCCCGAATCCGTCACCGTAGCGGAAAAAGTAACCGAAAACGGAACTGTGGTTCTGGAGCTTTCCGTTGCTCCCGACGATATGGGAAAAGTCATCGGCCGCGGAGGCAGAATTGCCAAGGCGATAAGACAGGTGATGAAGGTCGCGGCTAATAACTGCGGCAAGAGAGTTACCGTAGACATAAGATAACAGAAAAAAGCGATGCTCCGGCATCGCTTTTTTGCTCCGTAAAAATTTTTACTTTAATTTTTCTGCGGAAGCCATGGTTTTTTCTATATACTTTATGAAAAGAAAAATAAGAAAAGGAGAGAAGCCCATGAAAAAATTTTTCGCATTCGCACTTGCAATGATTCTGGCGGCAGGCGTTTCCGCCTGTGCAGGCAAGCCCGAAGCCACAACGCAGAGCACATCATCGGTATCAACCAAGGCAACACAAACCACCGCAGAAACCTCTGCAACCTCCGAGTCTAATAATGAAACAACTTCCTCGGAGTCCTCTGCATCCGTCACAGAACTGCCCGTTGTCGCGCCTGCCGATGAAGTGAGAGTACAGCGGACATTCTCCGTCAGCGAAACTCCCGACGGCATCACGCTCGAGGTCACGGTATACGGCTATTCCAGCGAGACGCTCGGTAAGGATTTCTATGTGAAAAGCAACGAGTTTTTCCGCGCCGATGTGAAAGTGACAAACACCTCGGAAAAATCGTTTTGGCAGTTTCTGCCCACAGCCTGCCGTGAAAACGGAAGAGCAAATCACAATCATGAGATAGCGTTTTCCCTCTCCGACGGCAAGGGACACGCGCTTCACTCCACCGACAGCTTCGGCAAAGGATGCCCCGAGATGATAGACATATGGGAGATAAAGGCGGGCGAAAGCTATGAATGGAGAGTAACTGTCGCCGCAGGCGAAAATACCTACGGCGAGGGCAAGGGAGATTTGACGGTCAGCGATTATCCATGGCTCGGCATAGCGCTCTACGACAGGAGCATATATGAAAACGATATGCTCGACTTCTCCGGTAATTTCTCGTTTTCATATTCCGCAAAGAGCGAAACATTCTCAAATGAGCTCACAGTAAAGCTCCCCGTGAGCCTTACTGTGGTGTATATAACAAAATAAACCACCGGATTTATCAAAAATGCCGCCCGAAAAAGGCGGCATTTTTATGTTCACTTTCGAAGTGTTTTCAGATATTCCTTTTTCTCGGGGGTGATGCGGTAGCTCTCGCGAGCCTTGCTTATCGTTTTGTTGTGCGTGAAGGTATCGAGCCTGCCTGTCTCAAGGATTTTTACTATATCGTCATAATGCCCGATAAGTGCCGTTGCAAAATACCATGCACGCATCATATTTATATAGTATTCGTTGCTTTTCACAGCGACGACCGCCTCGGGATATTCCGGAGCATAGTATTCCCCGAGGAAAAAATTCATCAGTGTGCCTATACCGTAGCGCACGGTATAGGTATGATCACTCTTCATCCAGCCAAGCGCTTTTTCCGCCGTTTTATGCGGATATCTGCCGAGCGCCTTCGGGCGCAGACCGTCGCAGGTCGCCCAGTTGTCGATATACGGCAGAAAACGCTCCAGCTCCGCTATCAGCAGGTCATAGTTCTTTATCCTTTCCAGCAGAAAGGCATGCAGATTATTTTCTTCGTAGTATTCATGCGGCAGTTCCGAGAGAAAAGCTTCCGCTTCCGGTGTGATCGATATTTCCTTTGCCATAGAACGGAGGAGTGGCACACGGACGCCTATTATGCGCTCGGGCGGGATATCCGGTATCAGCGCCGAATGAAATTTTTTATATCCCTCATCCGAGAGGGAAACGAGCTTTTCATATATCTCTTTCATAAAAATTTTCCTTATCTAAGGCAATGCCTCGGCTCTCGCCGAGGCAAATATTATTGTGTTTCAGCGCATTGCGGAAAGCGCGAGAGTTTTTTCATGCTGTTCATGCTCTGCCAGCATCATCTCTTCGGATTTCTCCGCCTCGAGATTGACCTCATCAGGGTCTCTGTATGTGGGTACGGTCGCCTTGAGTGCCTCCTTTATCTTTTCGGAGGAAATACCGTTTTTACTTTCGTCGACAGCGCGGCGGAGAATTTCTATCTTGCCCTCCACCTCATCGCGCGAAAGCGGCGCATCCTTTTCGATGAAAATGAGCTTATTATCCGTCTTGCTTAAGTTTTCCGTCTTGATGAGAAGCTCCTCATAGAGCTTTTCGCCGGGGCGCAGACCGATTTCCTTGATATCTATATCGACATAAGGTGTGAAGCCCGATATGCGTATCATGCTCTCGGCAAGATCAAGAATTTTGACAGGAGCACCCATATCAAGCACAAAAAGCTCGCCGCGCGATGCCTTTACGCCCGCCTCCATCACGAGTTGACTCGCCTCGGGGATAGTCATGAAATATCTGATTATGCGCTTATCGGTGACAGTCACCGGTCCGCCTGCAGCTATCTGACTCTTGAAAAGCGGGATAACGGAGCCGTTGCTTCCGAGCACATTTCCGAAGCGGACAGCCGCAAAGGCGGTTTTGCTGTCGGTGCGGCACTGCACTATCATTTCGCACATACGCTTGGAGGCACCCATGATATTGGTCGGATTTACCGCCTTATCGGTGGAAATCAGGATAAACTTCGCGGTGCCGTACTTCTCTGCCATATCGGCTGTATTGTATGTACCGAGGACATTATTCTTTATCGCCTCACAGCCGCTGTGCTCCATAAGGGGCACATGCTTGTGTGCCGCCGCATGAAATACGATATCCGGTCGATATTCGGCAAAAATGCTGTCCAGTCTTGCCCTGTCACGCACGGAAGCTATCTCAACCGAGAGATCAAGCGCCTTTCCGTATTTGCGGATAAGCTCCTGCTGAATATTGTATGCGTTGTTTTCATAGATATCGAGGATAATCAGTTTTTTCGGCTTCAGCTTCGCTATCTGGCGGCATATCTCACTGCCTATGGAGCCTCCGCCTCCCGTTACAAGCACGGTCTTTCCGGAATAGAAATCCGCCATATGTGTTTTTTCTATATCAATTGATTTGCGGAAAAGCAGATCCTCTATTTTGAATTCGCGAAGCACACGTTTTTCGGGAACAACATCTGCATTTCCCTCTCCGACCTCAATAAGCGGAAAATCATAAAGCTTTACCTTACAGCCTGTAGTGCTGTACATATCATACAGCAACTTTGCCGTTTCGTTTGATATATCCGGAATGGCAATGAAAACCTCCTGTATCGGGAGATTTTTCATGCGGTTTATCGTTTCCCTGCCCTCTTCATAAACAGGCACGCCGTTTATGACAGATCCGATCTTGTCGCTGTTTTTGTCCACAAAGCAGACAGGCGTATAATGCGATTTCGGATTGCAGAGCAGCTCATCCGCGAGAAGTGCGCCGACTCTTCCTGCGCCTACTATGGCAACACCTATCTTATGCGAAGGCGCCTCTTCCTCATGCTCGCGCACATTTGAATTTCTGTAGATAAACTGATAGAGAAAACGTGATGACAGTGTAGCCACACAGGAAACGGATATAACCGAAACACTGCACCAGAAGCCGATCGAGCAACCCGTAAGCTTTGTCACAAGCAGTGCCGCCGCACCGCCTATGGCATCGGCAAAAACTATCCGCAGATACGCACTGTAATTGGCATATCTCCAGACGAAATTATACGAACCGATGATAAGCCTTGCCGCGAAAGGAAATCCCCACATCAGAAGAGCGCAAATCAAAAGCTTTTTTACGCCCATGCTTCCGTCATTACCGCGTATTGAGCTTATTCCGTACATGGTGAAAAATACTGCAAAATAGCAGAGCGCATCTATCATAAAAAGGCGCCATTTACGCCCGACAAGAAGTATCCTGCCGGATACGATAGGATGCTTGGAATTTTTATTTATATTATCTTTGTTCATTAAAAGCATCTCCGCAAAGTATAATAGGCAAATCATGCAATTACAAATTTATGATATCACACGCGCACGGAATTGTCAATAGATTTCGGATTATTTTTTATAATGTTGTAAAAAACTGATAAGCATTATTTGCCAAAAATGTAGTGAAAATGTATTGTTTTTAGCATATTATATCTTTCTGTATGCAATAATTCACAGCATTGTGCTGATTTTCGCGCAATGCCGGCTTGCCGCGGCAAAGGTGAAGAAGCCATTGTCCGCTTCACCAACAAAAATAACCTCAAGTAACTTTTCTCTTTATATATCTTTCGGGTCGGCACCGTCGCCGTCCAATGCAAAACCATAAAGAACCTCTCCCCCCCTGTGTGTAGTCATAACCACCGGCTAAGCCGGTGGCTTGCTCAGCCCTATAAGGGCATGGTGCCGGCAGGGCTGAAAGCCCTCTGAAAAAGTCTGACATTTGCAAATTTGCACTGCAGTCGCAAATGCGACAGCAACTACTTTTCGCCTCCCTTGTGTAAAGGGAGGTGCCGAGCAACGCGAGGCGGAGGGATTGCAAAATTTACATGGCAGAAACAATCCCTCAGTCGCCTGCGGCGACAGCTCCCTTTGCACAAGGGAGCCACCGCTGCGGCGGGATTGCTCATCGGCAAAAGCCTCTTTGGAACCACCCGCTTAGCGGGTGGTTTTCGAGAGAACTCCTCCTTCGTCGGAGTTCTCTATACAAAAAAATCACAGTATTGTGTAAATCCTGCACAATACTGTGATTTATCTCTGCAAACTCACATCTTCATCTTTTTCCTGAAGATGACCACGGCAAGTATGTATATCACGACCGCGTATGCAAGCACGACGGCTATATGCGTCGGGATTGCGGCATAATCGCCCGCTATCGCGGCTCTTGCGGCATCGGCTGCATGCACAAAAGGAAGCGCACACGCTATCTTTTCAAAAGCGCCGCCGACAAGCGCGAGGTCAAACCAGACACCCGAGAGCCAGCCTGAAACATTCGTCAGCAATGCGCCGCATATTCCGCCCACCTGCTTGTCGTTCATAAGACTGCCGCAGAGCAGTCCTATTGCGATATAGAGCAGAGCCGATGGGATAAGCACGACTATCGCAAGCAGGATATTCACACTCGCGGGAAGTCTGAATATCGTTGCCGCGAAGAAGCATACGGCGCTCTGCACTATGCCCATCGGCACGAGCGGCAATGTATAGCCGAGGATAAAATCCGACGGGGTCATCGGCGATGAATAAAGCCTCATGAGAAACGATGTTGTCCTGTCCTTGGAGATAAGCATAGCCGAAAAAAGCGAAAGGAAACACAGTCCGAAGGCGGCAACACCCGGCGCGAGCCTTTCGATATTATAAATCTCAACGGGGACATTCGCCTGAATAGCTGTCATGAGAAGCAGCAGTATCAGCGGGAAAGCTATGCCGAAAAAGAGCGTCACGCCGTCGCGCAGTATCTCCTTTGCATTTCTCCGTGAAAAGGCAAGCATTCTTTTCATGCTTTTTCACCTCCCGCCAGTGCAACGAAAGCATCCTCGAAATTTCCCTTTCCCGAGAGGGCGACCAGTTCCTCTGCCGTGCCGCAGGCGACAAGCGAACCATGCGACATTATACCTATTCTGTCCGAGAGACTCTCCGCTTCCTCGAGATAATGCGTCGTGAGTATGACCGTCGTGCGACTGCGCAGCTTTTTTATCACGTTCCACAGCTCGCGCCTTGCGATAACATCAAGCCCCAGCGTCGGCTCATCGAGGAAAAGCAGCTTCGGCTCCGATATCAGAGCCATCGCGATGCTGAGTCGCCTCTGCCAGCCGCCCGAAAGCGTTTTTGCTTTCTTGCCCGCGACGGAGGAAAGCCCCATCTCTTCTATCTCGCGGGAAGCGCTTTCCCACGGATTTTTTGCACCGTAGATACCCGCGATAAATTCCAGATTTTCGCGCACCGAGAGGTTCGGCGCGACAGCCGTCTCCTGCGGAGATACATTTATAAGCTTTTTTACCTCGTGAGCTTCCGTTATTATGCTGTGCCCGAATATCCTCGCGTCTCCGGAGGTCGGTTTTGCAAGGCAGGAGAGCATTTTTATAAGCGTGGATTTTCCGGCGCCGTTTACTCCGAGCAGAGCAAAAAGCCCGCCCTCGTCTATCGCGAAATCAAGTGCGTTTACAGCCGTCAAATCCTTGTATTTTTTTGTCAGTGCCGATGTTTGTATCGCAGTCATTTTTCTTTCTCCTTTGAAAGCGTTCTGAATTCGTCGGCAAAACGCTTTTCGTCCTCCACTGTCGTAATATTGCTCTCGACGACGGTTTTCAGCTCTGCGGCAAACCTTTTCTCGTCTGCCGTAGGCTCGCCCATCATCGCTTTTTCCACGGCGTCCGTAATCAAATCCAGCTTGTTCATGGCGATGCCGCGACTTTCATCCGCAAGCAACAGAAGCGTATCTCCCGGGCGAAGCCCGAACATGTCGCGCATGGATTTCGGTATCACAATCTGCCCTTTTGCCCCTATTTTTGCCACATCCATCAGCTTTTCCGCTTTCTTTTCCATATTGCCTCCCTAATGTATTTAGTATGATTTTTCATACTTATTATACTATTCCTACGGAATTTGTCAATAGTTAAATTGAAAAAAGCGATTTTGCCGCAAAATAAATAATCGGAAAATCACTTGATATGTTCACATTTTTATGATATACTGAATATTAAAGCAGAAGGGAGGCTTGCAAAATGGAAAAAATCATTCCTTTTATAATGTGTGCCGTTTTTGTACTCGCGGCATACGGACTTTTAAAGCTGTCTCTTTTCATCAGCTCATATGTGACGCGAAAGAAAATCCTCTCCTACGGCGTAGCCTCCGAGGATGCGGCAACGGCACTTTTCTGCTCGTATTTCGGTATGAAAAATGTCATTTCCAACGCCGTGCTTCCCGTTTATACCTCGGCGGGCAAGCGATATACGGAAATAGATAATATCATCGTTCTTCCCACATGCGTCGCCGTCATCGAAATAAAAAGCATGATAGGCAGGATAGAAAATCCCGAAGGCGCGCAGACATGGCGGCAAAATGCCGTCACGCGCTCGGGCGAAATAAAGGAGCTGGATTTCCGCAATCCTTTTCTTCAGAACGACAGGCATGCCGCCGCGGTCAAGGAGGCGCTGAAAAATATGCCTTTCGCCCCGCCCGTATACGGCTTTGTCGTATTCACATCGCCGAGAGTTTCCTTTGTCTTTAAGAACGATAAGATACTCAAGCCCACGCAGGCGGTAGACAAATTGCAGCAGCTTTCCTCTCGCGGAAGGAAGCTCACGGGAGAGCAGAAAAGCGAAATTCTCACCCGCCTGCGCACCATATCGAAAAAATCGTGGCCCGCTTTCGCAAAGCAGGTCAAAATGCGACAGGGTCGCTGAAAAGAATACCGAAACATATATTTTTCTCCCCGCGATTGTGAGTGTTTTCGCACGCTCCGTGTGGTATATTCTAAACAGAATATATTATTCGTGAGGTGAAAAATCTATGAAAAAAAATCTACCCGTTTTCTCCGGCATATTCGTCGGCGCACTGCTGATAGTACTCATCGGCATTTTCGTTATCGGCGGCGACATCACCGCTTCCGACTATGTGTCCCCGTGCGATATCGGCGAAAGCTTTGCAAAAAACGAAATCGATCTTCTCTGCAAGGACGGCGTGCTCGAATATTTTGTGAGGGGCGACAAGACATATTTCTATCCCGAGAGCGGTGTCACGAGGGAATATATGGCTCGCGCAATGGTGAAATATCTCGGTATAGATGAAAAGAAATATAATGACTACAAGTTACCGGTAAGCGACGCCGATATGATAAGCGAGCAGTATCTGCCATATGTGCGCGCCGCCGTGGCAAGAGGTCTCTTCCCGCTTTATGCCGACGGAAGCGGATACCGCTTTGCGCCGACAGAGGGCGTTTCGCGCGAGGAAGCTTCATATATCGCCTCGGCACTCTGCTCATCGTACATATCGAGCAGCAAGGCGGAAAGCTTCCCCGATTTTGAGGATACAAACGAAGCCTTCCGTGCGGCGATGAAGCGCGTGGTGGCATACGGCATAATCATCGGTTATCCCGACGGGACGCTCCGCCCGCAGAATATCATCTCTCATGAGGAGCTCGCGCTGATGCTCAGCCGTATGCGCGAAAACAAGAATTTCATATCCGAATTAAAATAAGACAAGGTAAAGGACACAAGGCATGGCAAAAAAGGAAGCCGTAAAGTTCACCGCCTCCGATATAATGGAGGGCATGATCTCGGTTCGTGCCGTGATACGCGGTGCCGAGAGCGGAGTGAACGACAGAAAAATAGAAAAGATAATATACGATGAGGCGCGGGGAAAAACGAGAGCAAAGGAGCTTTCCTATCTTCGTGCCATGGGGTATAAATACGGCTTTCCTGTTTTGCCGGTGGCGGCAGAGGAAATAGAGGCTCTCGCCCTCGGGACAAGCCACGGCGGTATTCTCGCCGTCTGCTCTCCCAGAAGCTTCCCCGCGGCAAGCGCGGAAAACCTGCCGGAAAAAGGCTTCTATGTCATGCTCGAGGGCATCGAGGACCCGTATAATTTCGGCTATTGCCTGCGTTCGCTCTATGCGGCGGGCGTGACGGGAATCATCCTCGAAAATCACAACTGGACAGGCGTTTCCGGCATAGTTGCCCGCGCGTCAGCCGGCGCATCCGAGATGTTTGATATGCGCGTCTCGGAGGATTTCGCCGAAACGGCAAAGGCTTTTCGTGCGGCGGGATATAAATTTGCCGTTGCCGACAAGAGCGAAAAAAGCCGCAGTATCTACGATTGTGCTCTGAAATTTCCCCTGCTCCTTGCCGTTGGCGGCGAGCGGAGAGGAAATACAAAGGCGGCGCTCGAGGTTGCCGATGAGATAATCGAGCTTGATTACGGCAGGGACTTCCCTGCGGCGCTATCGGCGGCATCGGCGGCTTCCGTCATCGCATTTGAGATATTCCGTCAGAACAGAGAGTGAGGCGGAAATGGATATATATAATGAAAAAATAAACGAAAATCTCTCTCTTTTCCAGAAAAAAGGCTCACTTGCCTTCGGTACGGACGCGTATCTGCTCTATGCCTATATGCGCTCCTGCAAGGAAAAAGCGTGCGAGCTGGGCGCAGGCTCGGGTGTTATCTCGCTGCTCTGCGCCTCATCGGGCAAAATGCGCGATATCGACGCTTTTGAATTGCAGGATGATATTTTTGCCGTAGCGGCGAAAAATGTCGAGGAAAACGGTCTTTCCGGCAAGGTGCGCATCCTGCATTCCGATATACGCGATATCCCTGCGGAATATAACGGCAGGTACAGCGTCGTTTTTTCAAATCCGCCGTATCTGAAAGCGGACTCGGGCAAGGCAAACGAGAACGCAGCGGACAGAATTTCGCGCAGAGAACTTCACGGCAGTATATACGATTTCTGCGCCTGCGCATCGCGCCTGCTTCGCTTCGGCGGGCTTTTCTGCGCTGTCTACCGACCGGACAGGCTCGGCGATCTCATCTGCGCCATGCGCGAAAATTCGCTTGAGCCGAAGCGGCTGACCCTCGTCTATCCGACGGTTTCCCATGTTCCCTGCCTCGTGCTCACAGAGGGAAAAAAGGGAGCTGCGGCAGGTGTTTTCACCACCCGCCCGCTGATTATATACAAAAGTATAACTGACATGACTCAGGCAAATTACACAGATGAAATGAAATACATTTACGAAAACGGAGACTTTCATGAGTTCTATAAAAAGCCCTGAAAAATATATATCTCCCGAAACGGAGAAAAATAAAACCAAGGCAAAAACGCTCTATCTCGTCGGCACGCCGATAGGCAATCTCGCCGATATTTCCGAGCGCGCGCTGAAAACACTCTCCGAGGTGGATTTCGTTGCCGCGGAGGATACACGCAACAGCGGCAGACTTCTCTCCTACTTCGGCATCAAAAAGCCGATGGTAAGCTACTTCGAGCATAACAAGCGCGAACGCGGCGAAGAGATAGTCCGCAGGATAGAGGACGGTGCCTCCTGTGCGCTGATAACCGATGCAGGCATGCCCGCGATAAGCGATCCGGGGGAGGATATCGTCCGTCTCTGCGCCGAGAGAGGCATTCCCGTATGCGTAGTCCCCGGCGCATGCGCCGCGGTATCGGCGCTTGCCGTCTCGGGACTGCCGACCTCGCGTTTTGTTTTTGAGGGGTTTCTCTCCACTGCTAAAGCCGAACGCAGAAAATCGCTCGAGGCGCTGAAAAACGAGCGCCGCACCGTTATCCTCTACGAAGCTCCGCATAAGCTTGTCGGCACGCTCGCCGATATCTTCGCCGTGCTCGGCGACAGGCGGCTCTCGCTCTGCCGCGAGCTGACAAAACTGAATGAAGAGGTCATCCGCACGACGGTCTCAGGCGCGATGAAATACTATGAGGAAAAGGCTCCGCGCGGTGAATATGTGCTTATAATTGAGGGTGCCTCCGAGGATGATGTGCGCGAGGAAGCTTTCTGGTCCGGCATGAGCATGGAGGAGCACACGGAGCATTATATCTCGCTCGGCATGACGAAAAAAGACGCGATAAAAGCCGTGGCTTCCGACAGAGGGCTTGCCAAAAGTGAAGTCTACGCCGAGGTCATGAAAAAATAGAAAAAACGCAAATTCCCTTGTAATATGCAGAAAAATATGGTATACTAATATAAGAAAAACCGGAAATATAATGTTATACATTCGTATAATTTATAATATACAAGTGTATAAGTGAGGAATGCCTATGAAAACAAGAATTATCGGCGGAAAGGTTTACAATACCGAAAAATGTGCCTTTGAAGAGAGGACGCTCTATTTTGATGATGTCATCTGCGGCAAGGGCATCGCGCTGAAAACGATAGATGCGGCGGGCGCCTATGTGCTGCCCGGATTTATTGACCTGCATACGCACGGGCGCATGGGCATAGACATAATGGAGGCAGATACCTCCGAGATGAACGCGCTCGCTCTCGAATATGCAAAAACAGGCGTCACCACGATGTACCCTACCGTGATGACAGCACCTCTCGATAAGATATACCGCGCAATAGATACGATAAAAAGTGCCGCAGGCGGCGCGAAATTCGCGGGTATTCATGTAGAGGGACCTTATATAGATAAGGAAAAGCGCGGCTGCCACACGGAATCATTTATCCGTGAGCCGCATTTTGACGAAATCTCGCAGATTATCGAGCGCATAGCTCCGCTCCATGCGCATTTCACGATAGCGCCCGAGCATGACGACAAGGGCGAGGGCGTGATAAACAAGATAGTGCGGAGCGGCGGCAGCGTCGGTATAGGTCACACCGGAGCCGATGCGGAAACGGTGCGCCGTGCGCTCGCCGACGGTGCCGTTTCGTTTACGCATACATTCAATGCGATGTCGGAATTCAGGCATCGCGAGCCGGGTGCCTCCGGCATGGCGCTTGCCACCGCGGCTTTCGCCGAGTTTATCTGCGACGGCATCCATCTCGCACCGGAAACAGTCGAGGCGGCATACAATGCAAAGCTCCGCTTCGGCGATAAATTCGTACTGATAACAGACTCAATCCCCTCGGCAGGTCTTCCCGACGGTGACTACGATATGAACGGCATTCCGTTCACTCTGTTCAGAGGAAAGGCATGCACAAGCGCAGGAACTATAGTCGGCAGTGCGCTCGATATACCGAGCGCGATACTGAATCTGATGCGCTTCTGCGATATTCCTCTTGAAAAAGCACTTCTCTGCGCGACAAAAGCCCCCGCGGAAATGGCAGGCATATACGACAGGGCAGGCTCTCTCGATATCGGCAAATCAGCGGATATCGTCATATGCGATGAACGCCTCGGAATACAGAAGGTTATCGTTTCCGGCATTATGGTTTATGAAAGAAATAACTGAAAAGGCAGGACATAATACAAATGAATAACAATGGAAAATTTTATTTGACCACGGCTATCCCGTATGCTTCGGGGAAGCCGCATATCGGCAATGTTTACGATATCGTGGCGGCGGACGCTATAGCGCGCTTCAAACGCGAGCAGGGCTATGATGTCTACTTCGTCACGGGCACGGACGAGCACGGGCAAAAGGTAGAGGACCTCGCTGCGGCAAAGGGTGTTTCGCCGAAGGAGTATGTGGACGAAGTCGTCGCAGTAATCAAAGATATCTGGGCGCTGATGGGCGCAAGCTATGATAAATTCATCCGCACTACAGACGAAGAGCATGTGAAATGCATTCAGAAGATTTTCACCAAGCTTTATGAGCAGGGCGATATATACAAAACCACTTATGACGGACTTTACTGCGTGCCTTGCGAATCGTATTTCACGGAAACTCAGGCGCCGGACGGCGTTTGCCCCGACTGCGGCAGACCGCTCGTTCATTCCAGTGAGGAAGCCTATAAATTCAGAATGAGCAAATATCAGGAGCGCATAGAGAAATTCTATGAGGAATGCCCCGATTTTGCCGTTCCGGAATCGCGCAAGAAAGAGATGATAAACAATTTCATCAAGCCGGGTATACAGGACCTCTGCGTCACGCGCTCTACGATAAAATGGGGCGTGCCTGTCCCCTTTGACCCGAAGCATGTGGTTTATGTATGGCTCGATGCGCTGCCCAATTATATTTCCGCGCTCGGCTATGACCCCGAAAATCCTTCCGAGCTCTACAAGAAATACTGGCCCTGCGACCTCCATGTGATAGGAAAGGATATCATCCGTTTCCATATGATTTACTGGCCCGCATTTCTCATGGCTCTCGGAGAGCCTGTGCCGAAGAAGATTTTTGCGCATCCTTGGATTCTTTTCAGCGGCGATAAGATGAGCAAATCAAAGGGTAATATCATCTATCCCGACGACGCGGTGAATTATTTCGGGCTTGATGCCGTGCGTTACTATCTGCTCGCGGAGACGCCCTATGCCTCCGACGGCAGTATCACCTATGAATCCGTAATTTCCGTTTTTAATACGGATCTTGCAAATACACTCGGAAATCTCGTTTCGAGAACCGTTTCCATGACAAAGAAATATTTCGGCGGCGTTATCCCCGCGCCTGCGGAAAAAGGCGAACCCGATGATGAACTCATCGCCGCGGCAAAGGCGGCTTACGAGGGCTTCACGGAAAATATGGAAAGCTATCATATCGCCGATGCCATCGCCTCTGTTTTCGACCTGCTCCGCCGCGCAAATAAATATGTAGACGAAACAACGCCGTGGTCGCTTGCCAAGGACGAAGCCAAGGCAGACAGGCTGAAAACCGTCATCTATAATCTGCTTGAGTCACTCCGCATTTCCGCGGTTCTGCTCGCGCCCGTTATGCCCGAAACCTGCGAGAAGATACTGCACGCGGTTAATGCCGAGAATACAGGTATTGACTGCGCAGCAACCTTCGGTATGCTTGAAGCGGGCAAGGAAGTAAACGACGTAGGCGTGCTTTTCGCGCGTATAGACGAAGCAAAAATGCTCGAGCGCATCGCCGCCGATAATGAAGCAAGAAAAGCGGCAAAATAAGCGAAAATGGAAAGATTTTTTGATACACATGCGCATTATACCGACGAAAAGCTCGCCGGCAATTTCGCGCTCACAGATGAGCTTTTCGCCTCCGATATATGCGGGATAATCTGCGTTGCCACAGATAATGATGATGCAAAAAAATGCATTGCCACTGCGGCGAGATATCCTCATATGTATGCAAGCGCGGGTATACACCCAAGCGAATGTATGCGCTTCCCTTCCCTTGGTGATGAAATTGAACGCCTGCGTCTGCTCTGCCGAGAAAAGAAGGTCGTCGCCATCGGCGAGATAGGACTTGATTATCATTATGATTTCTCGGAAAAGGATGTGCAGAAGCGCTTTTTCGAGGCGCAGATGCAGCTCGCGGAGGAGCTTGATATGCCGGTTATAATCCATGACAGAGAGGCACATTCCGATGTTTTTGAAACGGTAAAAGCACATCCGCGTGTTCGTGGGGTAATGCACAGCTACAGCGGCAGTGCCGAAATGGCGCGTGAATATATCAGGCTCGGATGGTATCTCTCTTTCTCGGGCGTCGTGACTTTTACCAACGCGGCAAAAACCCATGAGGCAGCAAAAGCTACTCCTCTTGACCGCCTGCTCATAGAGACAGACGCGCCGTATCTCGCCCCTGTTCCCATGCGCGGCAAAACAAATCACAGCGGATATATACATTATACCGCTGAAAAGATAGCCGAGCTGCACGGCGTCGATGTTGATACCGTGGCACGCATAACGGCTGAAAATGCGCGAAAGCTTTTCCGCATCTCCGAATAACGATGAAGGGATACTGCTATGGAATTCAGATTTGATGTCAGCCTCACGGAAAAAGATTATCTCGATTTCAACAGATTTCATGCTTTGAAATCGCCATACGGAAAGAAAGGGATAAAAGCATTCAGAATAAGCATTACAGGGCTTTTGCTGCTTATCGCCGCTACCATAATGTTTGTATCCGAGTTTTCGGCTTTTTCGCTGATTTATGCGGCAATCATGGTTGTCGTGACTGCGATATTGCAATTTTTCATTCCCCGTTTCTTTTTTTCAAGCATAAAGAATTCGATAAAGCGGATGCAAAAAGCGGGAACCTTGAGATATTCGCCCTCTTATTCGCTTGAATTTTCCGATGAAAGCTTTACGGAAACAACTCCGGAGCGCAGGACGGAGCAGAAATATTCGACAGTCGAAAGAGTCTGTGTTGATGGCGAAAAGGCAATGTATATTTATATGAGCAGTAACATGGCATATGTTTTGCCTATGTCTTGCTTTGCTTCCGCGGAGGAACGGGCAAATTTCATGAAATTTCTTGAAGGAAAATGCCTCGTGGAAGCGTATGAATAATATCGCAGGATAAAAATTCGGGTTTCGCAGAAAAATATAGTTTTATGGCGCTGTCTGTCGGTTTCGGCAGGCAGCGTTTTGATATTCTGACCGTTTTTCGTTGCCATGTTTGAGAAGATATTCCGCCGCCGGTCGCTCACGAATCTTGAAAATTCAACCTACAGTAGAGAGAATCGCATAAAATTCAATAAAAATACTATTGCAAGTTTAAAAAGCAATATGGTATAATCTGATTACAAGGTGGCCATCTGAAAAAAGCAGAAAGGATAAAAATATGTTGAATCAAAAACTATTTGGTGAAAAGCTCCGCAATCACAGAAAGAGACTCGGCATGACGCAGGAAGATGTCGCCGAAAAAATAGGCATATCTCCGCAGGCAATATCAAAATGGGAATCGGGCGATTGCCTGCCGGACTGTTTTAATCTGAAAGCGATAAGCGACATCTACGGAATTTCCGCAGATGTGCTGCTCGAAACCGAGTCAAGCGGCGATATCAATGCCGTGGCTGAAAGAATAGAACAGCTTGGCACTGAATTTATCTGGGCAAAAGCAGATGCGGCAGGCTACACAGGCAATCTTCATCGTGAACTCGGCGAGGACTTGTGGAAAATGTGGAAAGGAATTTATTTTGCGGAAGTGGGCAATCGCAAAATACAAGAGGAGGACAAAAAACACGGGAATCTTCGCATTATCGGTTCGTTCGGCACGAAAATATGGGACGACGAGGGCATAGTTTGTGTTATACAATCGAAACTTATCAAGAAGCTTTCGGTTTCTAACTCCGAGACGATGGATATCATGAAAGAACTTTGCAGTGAGGATGGGCAAAAATTGATTTTATCGCTAGAATGTGACACGCCCACATCCAAACACGACATTATCGAAAAATCGGGTATTGCTCTTCCCCGTCTGAATGAATTGCTTCTTTTATTTACGGAAAACCGAATCATAGAATACAGCACAGACAATCATCCGCGCGGAAACGGATATATTATCAGCGGACATTGCGGTATTGTCGCATACATGGTTTTGTCGGCAATGTTTATTCTAAACAAAAAGAAGTATACGGTTTCTTCGTATTATTTGAATTGATTACCGCAGAATATGAGACAAACATTTTAAAAAATAATTGAGAAAAATGAGCAGGATACGCCATGCGGGATGAGTGAGAACGGTAACAAAAAAGCCGAACGAGCAAATCCCGCAGGGCGCCGCGTCAGCGGTCTCCGTGTTCAGCATACTTTTGCAGGTCAAGGCGTAAACTTTTATGGATTGAGTCATTTCCGTGAGATTTGCTTGTGGACAAGGCTATTTTATCTGGTTTCAATCACTTTTTCTATGCTTTTTACGATTTCAGTCTCACATCAATTGTAATACTGCAAAAATATTTGCGGAAAACTGTGAAAAGCCCTTGACAAACACATGTGTTTCTGCTATAATATATTAGCAAATTTACGGCACCATAGCCAAGCGGTAAGGCAGAGGTCTGCAAAACCTTTATTCCCCGGTCCGATTCCGGGTGGTGCCTCCATGTATAAGCCTCTTAAAAGATATTTGAGGCAAAAAGCCCGATTCTACAAGGAATTTCGGGCTTTTTTCATGCCTCAAAAAGTCTCAAAACAAAAAGATATTTTTAGCCGATTTCGACCTACTGCACGGAATCGGACTGGTGGAACGCTATTTTAGGGCGGTTTTCAGAGAGTTTTTCTCTTAAGAAAACCGCCCTTTTTTCGTTTTTTCTAAAAAACCTTTGTTAAATTTCTGTGTCTGAGAAAGGAGGTGTTTCGGATCGCCTACATATATAAAAATGAGCTTTGATGAAATGGCATCAACAGACTTTGCTAAAATCGGCAAAGACCTCATAGAGTCAGGCAAAGGCATCCCAACTGCATACGGTGTGATGTTTATTAATGAAGATATTCCTATGGACATAGTATACAACGGCAAGCATTTCCCCGAATACGATTATAAAGGCTCGCTTGCCACCGTTGCCGTCACTTGTAAAGGTGAAACAGAGTATTTGTATTTACCATGTACAATTCAGGATATCAATCCCTTCTTGATGTTATCAACAGCCTTACCGACTCTGAGCAAAAAGCAGTCTTCAGATACCTTGCCAAAAGACTCTCCGACAAGGAGGATTTCTGATGGCTTTCCTTTATCTTCACTCGCTGGACAACGCAAGACGAGAGGATGAAGTCATGCTTTGGCGAGACTCATTCAAGGAGAATATCCGCTGTAAGCATGCTATCGAAAAAGCAATTTCCGAGAACTTCAACGGGGTCCATTTAAAAGACGGAATTGTCGCAAGGCTTGCTGATGAATTCGGTACGGATCGGCTCACATGGGTACTTGCCAACACGGTAAAGGAAAACATCTCTGCCTTGATCATGACAGTGCGGGAATCGAGGGAGCCTATCGGGTAGCAGAAAGCATCCATGATCTCGGAGATTATTCTGTATGGCGCAAGATGCCGAAAAATAAGGATTGGGACGAGGATCTCAAGGAGCTTTATGGAAAGCCAGCGATTCCTTCTTCCGAGCATAGAAAGTTACAACTGTTTCGTCAAATATGTTCCGATTGTCTCACAGATGAGTGTCTACAATCAGACACATGGAAGCATATTGCCGATGCAAAAGGATATGTCCTCATCAATCTCTTTTCGCTGTTGCATTCCGAAATGAAAAAAGCGGAATCGTCCTTAGATATACAAACCGAGCAAAAGCATCTGAAAATCATGGCTGTCGGATGCCTTGCTTTTTGTTGTTGCAGAGAAAAACAGATGGGAAAGACTTTTTCGTTCGATCGATATACTGATGCGGTTCGTTCCGCATATAAACCTCACAGGGACACCGGAAACAGTGAGGAACAGCGAGAGGTACTACAAAAAAAGATCGCCAGTCTTGAAAAGGAATTCGGCAAAAGTATATCACTCTCCTTCACTGAGATGAAAAGACAAATCGATGCCGTCATATCTCTTGCTGTTGAATGCCTTAGACTTTGTGCGACCGTTGTGTGCGAACAGCTTAAACAGGGACTGTCACTCGGTCTTGAATAAGGTGACAATATTGCAATATGGATTGAAAATACGGCGGTGATATGGTATAATACAATATCAGAAAGCTTGAATTTGAGGAGAATGATATAATATGTATAAAGAATTGATCTCAGCATTGACGCAAGAAAATGAATGGGTGAAAATCCAGCCGCCTTGTTCGGAAAACGATATAGATACCGCCGAAAAAGCAGTTGGCTATCCCTTACCAAAGGAACTTAGGGATCTGCTTCTGGAAATGAATGGCGATAAATATCTTCTTCTTTCTATAGATGAAATTGTTGAACAAGCCAATCTCAACAGAGAAATTAAGAAAGAATACAACGATGAAGAATTTGCAAAAGAATTGGATAAGTTCATCTTTTTTGCTGGAAATGGTTGTGGGGATTACTACTGCTACCATGCAAATGCTGACGGAGTGATCGATGAAACCTCTATCTATATTTGGGAACACGAAGAGTATTGTTGGAAGCAGATTGCTTCCAACATGGCAGAACTTATTACCAAGTATTATCATGACGAAATATGATTAGCTTTTCAAGCCCGATTTTGCTAACCGAATACACACAGCCACTTGATTTTCAAATAATCAGGTGGCTTTTTCGATTTTAAAAAAGGAGTAACAATGCAAGGATTAACAACACTTATTACAGTAGCCGCCATCATGGGCGGCGTTTTTATTTTGATTTCCTCTCTGTCTTATCTGTATTCTCTCCGTCAGATCAAGAATAAAACTGCGGGCAACGGACAGCATGGAACAGCACGATGGGCATCCAAGAGAGAGATTCACAAGACTTATAAAACAGTTCCGTTTGAACCGCAGAAATGGCGTGAGAACGAAAAAAGCCGTCCGACAGAGCAAGGAATCGTTGTCGGTTGCGAAAGCAAAGGAAACGAAACCGTGGCTCTTGTGGACAGCGGTGATGTTCACTGTATGATGATCGGTGCGGCGGGTGTCGGTAAAACGGCATACTGGTTGTACCCGAATATCGAATATGCCTGTGCTACGGGAATGTCTTTCATGACAACCGATACCAAAGGAGATATCATGCGCAATTACGGATTAATTGCAGAAAAGTATTACGGTTACAAAATCTCCGTTATTGATCTGCGAAACCCGATGCGCTCCCATGGCAATAACCTTCTGCATTTGGTCAACAAGTATATGGATCTCTTCGCCTCTACCGGAGAGTTACAATACAAAGCAAAAGCGGAAAAGTACGCAAAAATCATCTCAAAGACTATTATTCTTTCAGGCATGGAAGCCAGTCTATGGCTATCTCATGGACAAGGACGAGAACTATATCGTTGACGAGGAAGCCGCCCCGGTTGTCCGGCA
>ENA-UERK01000600-UERK01000600.1-human-gut-metagenome-genome-assembly--contig:-NODE-600-length-29894-cov-7.968843_pt1 | contig 29894 bp, 22 predicted proteins | sample MGYA00242957_ERZ507957 | MGnify/ENA primary metagenome ERZ507957 (study PRJEB26167, sample SAMN06115538) | human gut metagenome | host: Homo sapiens | place: China:Heilongjiang | collected 2015-11-06...
GTTCGAACCACTGGCATCGCAAAAAGGCTGTTTTTCTTATGTTTTTGTTTCAGCCCCCCAGTATTTTTCCACTGAACCAAGTTGATTAGTTGCCGTTTTGAGCGGACGTGGATTATCGCATTCCCGCATGGTGTTTGCGAGAATTATTTGTGTCTTTTTGATTATTCTATGGGATAGGGGTAGGTGATGCTGTGGAGAAACAGGGCGTGGCCAGGCATCGACTGTCCAGCCGAACAGCGGTCTTTACGCTCGATGATTTGGCAAAACTCATCAACAGTGATGCGATGTCGGCCCACTTCCACCAGTGTGCCCACTATGGCGCGCACCATATTGCGGAGAAAGCGGTCGGCAGTGACGGTAAACACCCACTGCGCGCCCTCCTGCTCCCATCGTGCGTGAGTGACCTTGCAATTATTGGTTTTCACATCGGTGTGGAGTTTGCTGAACGAGGTGAAGTCGGTGAACGCCAACATTCGCTCTGCCGCCTCGTTCATCAACTGAAAATCGAGTTGATAGTGGCAATTCCAACTGAATCGCTCTAAAAACGGATTTTTCTGCGTGTGCAGATAGTATTTATAGGTGCGGCTGGTGGCATCGAATCGGGCGTGGGCATCGTCGTGAACGGGGAAAATGGTGTAAACGGCAATGTCGTGACCCACGATGGCATTGAGTTGGCGCACCAGCCTCTTCGTGTCGGCAATGCCATTCGGCACATCAAAATGCGCTATCATGGTGCTGGCATTCACGCCTGTGTCGGTTCTGCCTGCACCAGTCACGCCAATTTGCTCACGAAGCACGGTGGAAAGCGCCTTTTCAAGCGTTTCCTGCACCGACACATCGTGGGGCTGAATTTGCCAACCGTGAAACGATGCTCCATTATATGCCAATCGCATGAAGTATCGCATCGGGCATCAATCTTTTTCGAGGTAGGTGTAGCCGTAAAGTCCGGCACGGTAGTTGCGAACGAACTCGTTGCCTTCATCGCTCGAAATCTTGCCGGTGCGCACCGATTCCGACACCCATGCCTCTACGTTGCGAACAAGTTCCTTTGGAGTGAACTGCACGTAGTCGAGCACCTCAGCCACTGTTTCGCCGTCAATCACCTGATTGATTTCGTAGCGGTCTTTATACACATCGATGTGCACGGCGTTGGTGTCGCCAAACAGGTTGTGCATATCGCCCAAAATTTCCTGATACGCGCCCACAAGGAACACGCCCAAATAATAGTGCTCGCCCTTGCGCAATGGGTGCACAGGCAAAGCGTGGGTAATGCCCTGAGCCGATGTGAAATTGGCAATCTTGCCGTCGCTGTCGCAAGTGATGTCTTGCAAAGTGGCACTTCGGGTGGGGCGCTCATTGAGCCGCGAAAGCGGAATCACGGGGAACACCTGGTCGATGGCCCAACTGTCGGGCAACGACTGGAAGAGCGAGAAGTTGCAGAAATACTTTTCGGGCAGCATCTTCGTCACGCTGCGCAGCTCGTCGGGTGCGTGCTTCATATCTTCGGCAATCATACTCACCTCGCGAGCGATTGACCAGAACAGTTTTTCGCACATGGCGCGCGTGCGCAGGTCAATCAAACCGAGGCTGAAGCGGTCGAGAGCCTCATCGCGAATCTGTAGGGCATCGTGCCAGTCTTCCAGCAGTCGCGACTTGTTCATTTTATCGTAAATCTCGTAAAGGTCTTTCACGAGCTCGTTGTCGTCGTCGTTGAGAGTGTCGTTTTCTTCGTCCCACGAAGGCAGACCAGCCGTTTCGAGCACTTCCATCACCAGCACTGAGTGGTGAGCCGAAAGCGATCGGCCCGATTCGCTGATAATGTTAGGGTGCTTGATGCCATGCTTGTCGCACACATCCACGAAAGTGTAAACGGCATCGTTGGCATACTCCTGAATAGAATAGTTCATCGAGTGACCCGAAATGCTGTTGCGCGAACCATCATAGTCCACGCCCAAACCGCCGCCAATATCCACAAAATCGAGGTCAAATCCCATGGCAGTGAGCTGCACATAGAATTGCGAAGCCTCGCGCAGCGCATTCTTGATGCGACGAATCTTCGTGATTTGGCTACCGATATGGAAGTGAATCAACTTCAGGCAGTCGGTCATCTTATGGTCCTTCAAGAAGTCGAGGGCTTCGAAAAGTTCGCTGGTGTTCAATCCGAATTTGCTACGGTCGCCACCGCTTTCCTCCCATTTGCCGCTACCCGACGATGAGAGTTTGATGCGAATGCCGATGTTGGGGCGAATACCCATCTGTTCAGCCACTCTGGCAATGAGGTGCAGTTCATTCAATTTCTCCACCACCAGGAAAATCTTGCGGCCCATCTTCTGCGCAAGCAGCGCAAGAGCGATGTATCCCTCATCCTTATAGCCATTGCAGATGATGAGCGAATTTTCACCGATGTCGGCCATATTGATGGCGAGAACGGCGTGCAACTCAGGTTTTGAACCAGCCTCAAGACCGATGCGGAATTTCTTGCCGTGGCTGGTGATTTCCTCCACCACCGGGCGCATCTGATTCACCTTGATAGGGTAAATCACAAAGTTCTCGGCTTTGTATTCATATTCTTTGGCGGCTTTTTTGAAGCATGAAGAAATTTTCTCGATGCGATTATCGAGAATATCGGGGAAGCGGAGCAGAACCGGCGCGGTAATATTGCGAGTACGCAATTCGTCCATCACATCCACCAAATCCACCCCAACGCAACTCTGCTTAGGAGTGACGGTGATATGTCCCTGTTCATTGATAGAGAAATATTTAAGGCCCCAGCCATTGATATTGTACAGTTCGGCGCTATCCTCAATACGCCATTTATTAATGCTCGTCGTAGTCGTAGAATTTTAGTGGGTTAAACAATAATTGCATATTTGCGCATACAAAGGTACTAATTTTTTCCCAATTCCCCCCAATCTCCCCACCCTCATTCCCTCCAATTCCCCTCACAAAAAACCAATTCGTGTGAAAATCCGCCCCAAATTCCCCCAAATTTTTAACCACGAATTTCACAAATCACACGAATAAAAATATCCTATGTCAAATCTTGTGTTCCCACTCTTTTAGAAGTTAGATCATCCGAGTGCATCAATAAAAAACACCCATTAAACCCAATTATAATCCTATTAACACCCTAAACATAAAAAATCGGTGCAAATAGGATTTTAATGGATTAAATAGGTGTGAAAAATCCACAAAGAAATTCGCATAAAATTTGTGCTAATTTGTGGCTGAAAATCACACACAAATTAGTAAAACCAGCCACAAATTAACACAAATTTTTCACAAATTGTTTTTTGATGAGTGTGTAGTTTGGATTATTTTGTGAATTTTAGGGTTTGGACATTGCCGTGGGCATCTGCTGCTCTCACAATGTATGTGCCATGAGTGAGTGATTCAGTGACCAGCGACACGCCATTGGCGGTAGCCACGAGTCTGCCATCGATGCTGTAAACGGCTATTTCTGATGGAACAGATATGGTGATAGTGCCTCCATCATAATTAATCTTGCTATCTGCACCTACCACATCATCAATTCCGCCCTCTTCCTCAATTTCGCCAATAAACCTGAAGTCTTTCCAATATTTAGCTTCTTTATACTTCGGAACGCATCCTTTAGGGACGAATAAATCTACATCGTATGCTACAAAAGTATCCCAATATATTACTGGAGGGACAGGGTTGAGCGAATAAATTTTCTTCAGACCTGTGCAACCAGAGAAAGCAGAACCGCCGATTGTGGTGACGGAGTTGGGGATGGTCACAGAGGTCAGGCCAGTGCAACCAGAGAAAGCAAAACCGCCGATTGAGGTGACGGAGTTGGGGATGGTCACAGAGGTCAGGCCTGTGCAACCCCTGAAAGTATCATAGCCGATTGTGGTTACGGAGTTGGGGATGGTGACCGAGGTCAGGGCTGTGCAACCCTCGAAAGCTGATGGGCAGATCGACACTGTCCCCTCTTTAATATTGATAGCTGTGCCACTTGCCATTTCTCCTTTGAATTTATACGCCATTTTTCCTATATAGACAACTCCGTCGGGTTGGTTGTTATACCACGGAGTGCCCTCGAAAGCAAACCTACCGATTGAGGTGACGGAGTTGGGGATGGTTACCGAGGTCAGGGCTGTGCAACCATAGAAAGCACTTTCGCCGATTGAGGTGACGGAGTTAGGGATGGTAACCGAGGTCAAGCCTGTGCAATCCCTGAAAGCAGAACCGCCGATTGTGGTGACGGAGTTGGGGATGGTCACTGAGGTCAGACCTGTGCAACCAGAGAAAGCATCATAGCCGATTGTGGTGACGGAGTTAGGGATGGTGACCGAGGTCAGGCCTGTGCAACCTTTGAAAGTATCATCGCGGATTGTGGTGACGGAGTTGGGGATGGTGACCGAGGTCAGACCTGTGCAACCATAGAAAGCACTATAGCCGATTTCGGTGACGGAGTTGGGGATGGTCACTGAGGTCAGGCCGGTGCAACCCTCGAAAGCATACCAGCCGATTGAGATGACGGAGTTGGGGATGGTGACAGAGGTCAACCTCGTTTGATAGTACGCTAAACAGCCGGGGATTGACTTCACATCGTTGCCAATAACAAGGCTGGTAAGTGGGCAATCTTGAAACCACGCTTCATAGGTTCTGCCTGGTGACTTACAATTTGTCGCATTAAAAGTCACAGAGGTCAGGGCTGTGCAACCACTGAAAGCACTTTTGCCGATTGAGGTGACGGAGGTGGGAATGGTCACTGAGGTCAGACCTGTGCAACCAGAGAAAGCAAACTCACCGATTGAGGTGACGGAGTTGGGGATGGTTATTGAAGTCAGACCTGTGCAACCATAGAAAGCATACCCACTGATCGAAACTGTCCCCTCTTTAATGTTGATAGCTGTGCCACTTGCCATTTCTCCTTTGAATTCATACGCCACTTTTCCTATATAGACAACTCCGTCAGGTTGGTTATTATACCACGGAGTGCCCCCGAAAGCACTATAGCCGATTTCGGTGACGGAGTTGGGGATGGTCACTGAGGTCAGACCGGTACAACCTCTGAAAGCTTCCTCGCCGATTGAGGTAACGGAGGTGGGGATGGTAACTGAGGTCAGACCTGTGCAATCCTTGAAAGCAAACTCACCGATTGAGGTGACGGAGTAAGTAGCTCCATCGTAGGTCACACGCTCCGGAATAGTGACTGGCCCTGTATAATCACCACCGTAGGAAACATACACACTTTTGCCATCACCATTTTTATTATAGGCGATGCCATCCACCTTAAAAGCGTAGGCGGAGGCTGATAGGCCGCTTAGTAGCACCGCTAACATGAGAAATATTGTTCGTTTCATAATATGTCGTTTTTTATTGTTTGTATGATTATGCGCTCTCATAATCTCCTTTCCTTTAATTTGGGGATTGGCGATTTTCTATAACAAGACTTGAAGCGAAACGCTTTCAAATTAATATGTCAGTTATGCACACCACAATCCACCACGCAGCCCAAAAGCCACACAAGCCCACTCAAAAAGGCAAGCATCGCCCCAAAAGGCACACGCACAGCCCTTGAAAGGCATAAATGGCTCAAAGGCACACAGTATATACAATATGCACCCCCAAATTTAAAATGATTTTCCCAATTTTCCAAGAAAATCCTTAATAATCCATAAAAATTGAAGGTTAGGGGTTAGAGGTTAGGGGTTAGCGAGTTAGGGGTTGCCGCATCCGAGTGCTCCGAGTGCTCCGAGTTCTCCCCAAAAGCCCTATCACCGCCTAAAAAATCGGTGCAAATAGGATTTTAATGGATTAAATAGGTGTGAAGAAATCCACACAAAAAAAATCGTGTGAAATTTGTGCTAATTTGTGGCTGATTTTTAACCACGAATCTCACAAATCACACGAATAAATATTTTCGATGATTAATCTTGTGTAAGGTACCCTACCCTCTAATTTCTAACCTCTTACTTCTAATTTCTAACCTCTAACCCCTAACCTCTAATTTCTAATCTCTAATTTCTAATCTCTAATTTCTAACTTTACCAGTTGGGGGTGTCGATGGCGTTGCGGCGGTGTTCTTCTTTGAGGGGGGAATCGGGGTCGATGGCGGCGTATTGCTGCATACGGCGGTAGCGTGGACGGCAGATGAAGCGCTCCACCATGTAGGCTGCCACGAAGTAGAATGCCACGAGTGCCCAGAGCATGTAGAAGTTGTGCGACACTTGTTCGAGTGTAGCGGCATCGCTCTGAATGGCGATGTAGCCGTTGGCCGCCCATGTCGATGGTATGGCGTTGCCCACGGCTATCCACAGGTCGCTCATCATATAGCGCGGCCATGAAATGCCTGTGAGGAACACGAATATCACGGAGGTGAACGCCACCACAAGGAAGGTGGATTCGCGGTCGTTGACAAACACTTGCAGCGTTTGCCCCAAGAGCGATGCGCTCAACAGGAACGGCAACATCAGCACCACGATATCGAGGGTGGAGCCATTCTGTGGGAAGTCGAAGAACATTGGCACGAATTGAAGCACATACACGGTGGGCACAATGTAGATGACCCAGTGGCAGAGCATTTTGCCAATGATGGTGGCACCCACACCGGCATCAATCGCCAGCGGGTCGAAGCCACGGTTGCGCAAGCGGCGTTCGCGACCACCGCCACGAAGCACGCAAATGCCCAGAATCATACTTTGCTGGAGCACCATCACGAGAATGCAGGGAAGCACCGCCGAGGCGATACCCATCGACACATTGCCGAGTGCCACCTGACGGTTCTCGATAATGCCTCCTTCAGATTCAGCCACGGTGCCGGACACGATGCCAATTTTCGCGTTCTGAAGTTGCGAACACACATTCATCTGCACATTGGTGAGCGCCGAAAGCATCTGCTTGTAGCGCATCAGCACACCCATATCGGCATAGAGCGACACCCTACCCTGTCCGCCGCCGAGTGCCTCACGCGTGAAATTGGCAGGGAAATACACGATGCCGTAGCACTCATGTTCATTCATCAGGCGGCGCGCATCTTGCATATTGCTCACATAATCCATCACGCACACCTCAGGCGTGGCGTCGAGTTGACGCACAAAGTCGCGCGTGAGGTGACTACGGTTGTCGTCGACCACCACCACCTTCACATCGTGCGCCACCTCTGTGTTGTAAATCAAAGAATAAAGCACAGGATAAGTGGCACAAAGCACAAGAAAGAAAATGATGACAGCCTCGTCGTGGAACGCAAGGTTGAGTTCGCGCTTCCACACCCGAAACACGTCGATAGTCCAATTGATTATGTTGCGAAAAATTGACATTTTCTGTAATTGTTTTCTGAAATTTCGTTAGCCTTTATGGCACATACACCGGGTGCAGACATTCCTTCTTCAATCGCCAAATAAGCGGCCAAGGAAGCAGGATAAATCCAATCAGCACCGCATAATACACGCGGCTGAAGTAGAGGTCGATGCCATTGAGTGCCTGGTCGATGCTGATGAGGAAGAAATACTTCACAGGCATGATAAAGCCGATAGCCTCAATCCAAGCATACATCGACTCCTGTGGCAACGAGAAGCCGCAGAACGAGAACGAGAGCATACCCAGCAGCGTGCAGAGCATGGAGCCGAGGCGGAAGTTAGGCACCACGCACATCACAAACAGTGCCCAACCTTGGTTGGCAAGCACAAATAGGAACATGGCCCAAAGCATGTGCGATGGCGCGCAATTCAGCGGAAAACCGTAGATGCGGTACATCATCAGTTGAATGAACCACCCCATAGCCGTGAAAATCACAGTTTGAGGCAGGATTTTACCCGTGATAGCCACGATGATGCTGTCGCCAGCCTCTTGCAACCATTGTCGGCAAGTGCCGTATTTGAGTTCGGTGCCAATGCTGAATGCCGTGACAAGCAAAATAATCAACGCCAAGAAGCAAGGCACAAACGAATTGTTGAGATAGTAACTATAGTTGGTCCACGGATTGTTGAGTGCGTGCACATCGGTCAGCACCGGCTGGAGAGTGGCTGAGATAGTGGGTCCAGGCACACCCAGCGTTTGTAGCGCCGTGCTAACAATCGCTCCGTTTGCCATCACCGATATGGTCTTGAAGCCCTTAAACATGGTGGAAGCCGGCGTGTAGTAAGCATAGTTGATATAGTAACTCACCGTGGGTTTATTGCCACTGAGCGCCTTTTCCGAGAGGTCGGAAGGAATGTAGAAAAATCCCAGCACCAACCCACGCTGCACGGCATCGGTGGCCTCCTGATAGTTACGGAAGTGGTATTTCACGTCCACCGTCTTAAACGCCGACAAATTGCGGGTGAGTGTGCGTGAAAGCGACGTGTTGTCGAGGTCGACGATGCCCACCGGCACACGCTCCACAGCACCCTCGTTCATCAAATCAAAGAAAAACCAACTGCTTGCCAACGGCACGACCACCATCATCCAAAAGTACACCTGCCGCCTCACAAGCGAGACAGCACCGTGCTTAAGCGATTGTTTGATGTAGTGGAATAGCATTTTTTATAATTGATTTTTTATGAGTTATTCAGGAAGCAGAACCGACATGCCTGGGCGGAAACCCTCGATGTGGTCCATTGGGCGCATCTTCACGGTGAAGGTCTTGCTGTCGTATTGACCATACGCCTTGGTGGCGTTCCACACGGCATACGAGCCCATATCGTGAATGTAGTACACCTTCATTTTCGCCTCCTTATTGTCGAGAGCAGGAATAGTGACCGTGAGCACGGTGTCCATAGGCAACTTCGAGAGCATTTCCTCACGCACGCTGAATGCCACCCACATATCCTGAATTTTTGAAATGGTCATGACTGGAGAGCCCAAAGCCACCAGTTCACCCTCATGTGGGAAAATCTCGCTCACCTCGCCATCGCAAGGAGCCACCAGAATCTGGTCTTCGAGCAGCGACTGCACTTCCATCACCGTAGCGCGGGCCACGTCTTCCATACCTTGAGAGGCGGCCTTGTCCTCCTGCTGTGCGCCATTGTGCGCCAACTGGGCTTGCGATTGTGCGGCGGCAACGGCAGCGGTAGCGGCATCGTAGGCTGCTTTAGCCTCGTCGCGCTTCTGCTCGGTCATCACGCCCTCTTTATAGAGGTTTTCAACACGCTGATACGTTTTACGAGCAATCTCCTGTGCGGCTTTAGCCTGCTCCACCATGCTGTTGGCACCACTCTTGATTTCTTCGCGAGTGCCTTTTTCCACCTTTTGCGCAGTGGAGGCAGCCACACGCTGAGCGCTTTGAGCCTTGTAGAGCGCAGCATCTACTGTCTTGCTGCTAATCGACACCAAGGTATCGCCCTTGTGCACATAGTCGCCTTCCTTCACATAGAAGCGCACCACACGCCCTGGCAACTTGCCCGACACACGCACTTGCTCGCAGTCGGCTTGACCTTGGGTAATGTCCTTTGGTGGTTGAATGAGCAGCATACCAAGTGCCGCAATGCCAGCCACCACTATAGTAAACACGAAGAGAGCAGCCAGCAAAGCCTTGTCGCGCTTGCGTGCGATGGTGCGTTGCTCCTTCACCTCGGCGCGAGCCGTGGGTTGCTCCGAGTTTTTCTTCTTCGATTTCTTTTTTGGCTCATTCGCTTCCTCAACGGCAGCGACAGACTGTGAAACCACTTCTTCCACCTGAGCCTGAACTTTCTGGGTCTGTTCCTTTTTTTCTTGTTCCATATATCGTCGAAAAATTGTTGCTGTGATACAAAATTATATTAATACTTCATCTGCCCCATCACCTTTGAGAGGTAAACGTCGCAGAGTTGAATGTCGATTTGTGCGTCGATGTTTTCGCTATAGGCTTGCAGCCAAGCAGTTTGTGCGCCAATCACGGTGTCGAGGTTGGTCACGCCCTCACGAAATCCGAGTTGTGCGCAACGCAAATTCTCGTCGGCTTGTGCGAGGTGCGATTTGGTCTTTTCGAAAGTTTTCCAAGCCTCCTCGTAGCGGAATTTCGCCTGATTCACCTGAAGGTTGATTTTCTCGCGAGCATCGTCGATTTGCACCTTGCGCAGTCGAGCCTCGGCTTGCGCCTCCTTGTATTTGTTGCTCAGTCCGCCCCAGTGCCACAACGGAATCTTCACCATTGCGCCCACCGAGAAGGCAAAGCCAAACTTATTCTCAAAACCGTTGTATGAGTTAGGGTTGGTGCCGTGGTAAGCCGCAAATGCCGCAATCTGTGGCATCATTTCGCTCTTTGCCACTTTGGCTTTCTCGTCGAAAATCTTAGCGGCTATTTCAAGCGAACGAATATCGCTGCGGTTGGCATACACCGAGTCCATCTGCAAATGCGTTGGGCGAAGCGTTCCGCCTATCTCGTCGCGATTTTCATCTGCGAGCGTGAAGCGCACATTGATGGGCTGACCGCAAATTTGGTTCAACGCCATGCGAGAGAGTTCCAAACCGTTCACCACCTTTGTGAGATTCACATTTGCCTCGTTCACCTTCACATCCACGGTAAGTTTGTTGGCCTTGGTAGCCACACCCTCCTTAATCATTTTCTCCACATCGCTATCGAGGTTCTGAACCAGTTTCAAATAACTCTCCACCAGTTTTTTCTTAGCCACGAGCGACACCACGCGCCAGTATGCCTCATCTACGCTATACACCACATCTTGCACCTTGGTGTCGTGCATATTGCGCGCAAGTTCTTCGGCATAGTGGGTGATATTGTTCATCGCACGGATTTTGCCACCCATGTAGATAGGCTGCGTCATGGTCACCGATGCGGCAAACACATTGTGCACATCGTAGGTGAGTGCGCTTTTAGGGAGCAAAGCCACCTGCGAAGGAATCACCGAGCCTTCGTGAATCACGGGCAGACCAGTGGTGGGGTCCTTCACGAGATTGAAGTCGTAGGATCCGGTTGCGGGGTTGAAACTTTTGGTGGGAAGCAACTGGTCTTTATCCACGAGCGAGAGTTTCTTCTGATTGTAGATATATCCGCCCTCGAAGTCAAAACTTGGCAGATAAGCCGCCTCAGCCTGTTTGCGCTGGTAGCCAGCCTGCTCAATTTTGATTTGCTGTTGCAGAATTTCCTTATTGTTGGCAATAGCCATGCGGCGACATGAATCGAGCGACACTGTGCCCTGCCCCATTACTGGAATCGCCGACAAAATGATGATACCTAATAAAAATTTTCGCATTTTTATTTTGCAATTTCTACGCGAAAAGCCACAAGTGCCAATCACGCCAATTAAACACAGGATGCAAAATTAATAATAAAACTCACAAATTGTTACACCTCGTGGCTATATGAACCACAATTATTGGATAATTGAACAAAAAAAGTCCACCACCCCCACAAATTCACAGCGATTTTTCTGCCACAAATTAACACAAAATATGGGGTTTTCTTTAGCCACAAATTAGCACAAATTTTCACAAATTATTAATTGTGAGTGGAGGAGGGTGATGATTAGAGAACCAGGCGTTTATATACGAATGAGGGCTCACCAAAGTTTAGCAAAAGGGCTACTTTGGAGTTGGTTGCTTTCAAATAATTTAGGGTTTGGGCAATATGCTCGTTGTTTAACTGAGATTTTGCTTTCAATTCAACTATAATCTTGTCAAAGCAATAAAAATCGGCATAATACTTTTTGTCGAGTTTAATGCCCTTATAAAAGATTTCCAACTGCTTTTCGCGCTCAAAAGGAATGCCCTGAAGCCGCATTTCAATAGCTAATGCCTGCTGATATACTTCTTCAAGAAAACCGTTCTTCAGTTCGGAGTGGACAGTCATCGCCGCCCCGATTATTTTATAACATTCCTCTTTTAATAAGAACTCACCCATAATCCAACCTCAAAAAATTAATTTGTGAAAATTTGTGCTAATTTGTGGCCAATTCCCCATATAATTTCTGTGTGAGAGGTGGGGATTAGGCGTCGAAGATTTCGCCTTTGCGGCGCTTTTCTTGATATTGGCGCTCTTTTTCTTGGCGCTGTTGTTCCTTGAGTTGGTCTTTTGTGGGCTTTGGGTCTTTTTGGTCGCGCTTTTGGATTTTCTGTTTGCGTGTTTCGTGGTTGGGCTTGCGGTCGGGATTTTCGGCAAAACTCTTCACCACTTCCTCCACAACCTCACGGTTGCCGAACAGGTAGTTGACCACGATTTGCACCACCAGTTCGCTTTTCTTCGACACCAAATTCACGAGCAGTCCACGCGTGCCGTCGGGCATAATGCCTTCCACAGCGTAGGTGTCGAAGTTCTTCACCTTGATTTTGGTTTTCTTCACCTCATACATGTTGAAATCGGCGGCCTTGCGCTGGAGCGTGGTGAGGTAGATGTCCTTCTTGCTGTCGGTGTCTTTGGTGTAGAGGTGCACGGTGAGCAGCATATCCTCCCACTGACGCTCATAGCGCACGCTGGTATTCAACAACTCGAACCCTCCTTCTGGAACAGAGAAGTTCAGATTGTATTTACTCCAAGTGAGGTCGAGAGCCATTGCTGGAAGCACGGCTGCCACCATCAGAAGAACGAATATTGCTTTTTTCATCATCGCGTTTTGCTTTTTCATATTGATTATAACACAAAAGTAATAAAAATGTTATATCCACCTACCCATTTTATAAAAAATTAAGAGGTGACCGCCGAAAAAGCAGTCACCTCTCATCTATTTCAATCGAGATTGATAGTCGGGAATGAATTAGCGGCGTTTTTTACCACCACCGCGCTTTTGCTGTTCGCGCATAGCGGCTTGCTGCTGGCGTTGCATTTCTTCCATGCGAGCCATCCAACCGCTTTTCTTTTTAGGCTTCTTGCTGTATTCTGCCATTTTTGCACGCACATCTTCTTCCTTCACCGAAGCACGCACTGCATAAGTGGTGGCGATGGTGATAAGGAGCGACACGAAGTAGTAGTAGCTCAAACCAGATGCGTAGTGGTTGAAGAATACCAGGAAGAACACTGGCATCAGATACATCATCCACTTCATGCCTGGCATACTCTGGTTTTGGCTCTGTGACTGCATCGACACATAAGTGTAGAGAATGTTGGTGGCGGTCATCAACAAGCAGAAGAGGCTAATGTGGTTGCCGAAGTAGCTGCTGATGAGCGGAATTTGGGTTGTCCAACTCACAATGGCATCAGGAGCCGAGAGGTCGTGTGCCCAAAGGAACGACTGGCCACGCAATTCGATACATGATGGGAAGAACGCAAACACGGCGATGAGCACTGGCATCTGGAGCAACATTGGCAAGCAACCGCCAAACATGCTGGCACCGGCAGAGCGGTAAAGTTCCATCGTCTTTTGCTGACGCTTCATGGCGTCGGCTTGGTCGGGATATTTTTCGTTGATGGCCTTCACATCTGGTGCAAGAATCTTCATCACTGCCTGTGAGCGGTAGCTCTTGATGGTGAGAGGTGTGAGCACCAACTTGATGAGAATGGTGAGAATCAGAATAATGATACCGTAGCTGCCGATGAGTGAGCCCAACCAGTTGAACACTGGAATCACCACCCATGTGTTGATCCAGCGGAAGAGTGTCCAGCCCAGTGGAATAAGGCGTGTGAGGTGGAGGTCTTCAAATTCTGGATTATCACCGCCAGGATATTGCTTAATCATTTCGTCGATGTTGCTCAGCACCTTATAGCGGTTAGGACCGAGATACAGGAAGAATGATGCAGGGTTGGCATTGTCGGCTTGATATTCGATTTCTGAGTGCACGGTGAGCATCTTCAGATAGTCAGTAAACTCTGGCGACTTCTTGTCGAATGGCACGCTGGTGAGTGTCATGCCACTGAATTGCTTCTGGGCGATAAACACAGATGAGAAATACTGGTTCTTTGCTGCCACCCACTTCATAGCGTCGGTGAAGTTTTCTTTCTGCTCAGAGCTTTCGGTGAGGTAGTCGGCATCGTTGTCGCCCACAAACTTGTAGTAGAGTGTGCTGTTGCGCTCTTCAAACATACCATCTACCTCGTGACGACGCATTTTCTGCTTCCAGTCGAAGTACATTGGGTTGCTGCTGTCGAGCACACGGTTCATATTCTTTTGCACCACTTCCATGTGCACCACATAGTTGTCGGGGCGGAGGGTGTAGCGAATACCGAATTGAGCACCGTTAGGGAAGTTCAATGCCATCAGCACGCTTGAATCGGTCTTTTCCACAGGCTCGAAATAGAAGTCCTGAGTGTTGTAGCGTTGGGTGCTGGTGTTGAGCATGAAGCCATACTCGTTTTCACCTGGTGAGAACACCTCAACATACTTGCCAAACGCCTTGTTTGAGGTGTTGTGGGTGGATTTGTAGTTAGGAAGGGTGGCGCGAGTAATCATTGCACCCTTGCTTGAAATCACCAGTTGAAGTGAGTCGTTCTTAATCACCACCGAGTCGTTGCGTGGAGTCATCATCGCTGAGAAGTCTCCATTGCGGGTGTAGGTGTTGTTAAGTTCGCGCAGAGCAGAAGCCATAGCGGGGCTGAGTGCCTCGGTTTCGGCATCGTTCACTGTTTGCATCTTGCCGTTGGTGTTGATAGAGGCTTTCACCTTGCCGTCAACGAGAGCCACTTGAAGGTCATCGGTTTTAATCACGGCAGAATCACCACCGTACTTCTTCAAGTTTTCTTTAAGTTTCGCGAAATCGTTGGCTGATAGCGAATCTGTGGCAACTTGTTTGTCACCGCTGTCTTTCTTATCTTGATTGGTGGCAAGCTGTTCCTGTTTTTGCTGTGCAACCTCTTCCTCGCTTGGTGCGAAGAGGATATTGAACCCAAAAATCACAGCCATCATCAAGAGTAAGCCGATAATCGTGTTTTTGTCCATCTTAAATAATTAATCGTTCCGCAGTATGCTCACTGCAAATCAATGTTTATTTGTTAGTTAGTAAATTATTTATTTCTCATCCTTGTTTTTAATCACCGCACGCACAAATGCCATAAACAGTGGGTGTGGATTCAGCACCGTGCTGCTGTATTCGGGGTGGTATTGTGTGCCCACATACCACTTCAGCGATGGAATCTCCACCACTTCCACCAAGTGAGTTTCGGGGTTCTCGCCCACACACTTCATGCCGGCGGCCTCGAATTGGGAACGGAACTTCTCGTTAAATTCATAACGATGGCGGTGACGCTCCTTAATGTCGGTGCACCCGTATGCTTCTGCAACTTTCGTGCCACTCTGCAAATGGCAGTCGTAGCAGCCCAGTCGCATGGTGCCACCCATATAGGTGATGCTCTTTTGCTCCTCCATGAGGTCGATCACATTATATGGTGTGTCGGGGTCCATTTCGGTGCTGTTGGCTGAATCCATGCCCAGCACATTGCGGGCAAATTCCACCACCATGCTCTGCATACCCAAGCAAATGCCGAAAGTGGGCATATCGTGCTCACGGCACCATTTCAGTGCCACATATTTGCCCTCGGTGCCTCGCTGTCCGAAGCCCGGTGCCACAATCACACCGTCGAGGTCGGAAAGTTTTTCAGCCACATTGCCATCGGTAAGTTGCTCAGAGCTGATGTATTTAATGTTCACCTTGTAGTCGTTGTAGGTGGCTGATTGCAAAAGTGCTTCGTCAATCGACTTATACGCATCTTGCAGTGCCACATATTTGCCCACAAGCCCGATTGTGAGTTCTTCTTTCGCATTGTTGAGGTGCGAGAGATACTTGTTCCATGCCGTGAGGTCGGGCTCTCCAGAGTAAGGCGTGCCAGTTTTTTCGAGAATGATGTTGTCGAGTTTCTGGTCGTGCATCATCAGTGGCACCTCGTAAATTGAAGGTGCATCTACGCTTTGCACCACGGCGTTTTCTGCCACATTGCAGAATTGCGCCACCTTGCGAAGCATATCCTCTGGTATATCCTTTTCGGTGCGGAGCACCAGCACATCGGGCTGAATACCCACCTGCTGAAGCTGCTTCACCGAGTGCTGCGTGGGCTTGGTTTTCAATTCCTTAGCCGCACGGATATATGGCACATAGGTGAGGTGCACGCACACGCATTTGCTTCCCAGTTCCCACCGAAGCTGACGCACTGCCTCCAAAAATGGCAGCGACTCGATATCGCCCACAGTACCGCCAATTTCGGTAATCACAAAGTCGAATTTTCCGGTGCTGCCCAAGTGCTTCACCGAGTTTTTAATCTCATCGGTGATGTGAGGCACCACTTGCACCGTCTTTCCCAGATAATCACCACGTCGCTCCTTGTTGATCACCCTTTGGTAGATGCGACCGGTGGTCACATTACTTGCACGCGATGTGCGAATGTTGGTGAAGCGTTCGTAATGCCCTAAGTCAAGGTCGGCTTCGTATCCGTCCTCTGTCACATAGCATTCGCCATGCTCGTAAGGATTCAAGGTTCCGGGGTCGATATTGATATAAGGGTCAAATTTTTGGATTGTAACACTAAAGCCTCTTGAGAGAAGCAGTCGAGCCAACGACGATGAGATAATTCCTTTACCAAGTGACGATACCACACCGCCAGTTACGAAAATGTACCGAGTATCCATAATTCTGACTATATCTGGAAAATATTTTAATTCAAACCACAAAATTAGCAATAAATATTGATAGCAGTTATAAAATTTAAGAACATTTTTCACATATCCGAAAAAATTGGCATCTGCGGTGCCCTTTCGATATTTAACTTTAGTTTTATGTCGTGTGCAATATTCTTGCCCACGCTTTGAAATACCTTTGCAACGTGAGATTAAAACAAACGATATTCAACATCAAAAAAAACTAAAGATTATGAAACGCGACAACAACATCAAGCAAATGGCTCTCGATTTCGAGCACCCTGAGAACAACTATCTTACCGCGGAGCAAATCCACGAACGTGAGGAAGCAGAAAAGCGCCGCATCGACGAAGCATTCCGCAAAGGCGTGTATGTGGTTTCGCTACTGGTGATTTTGTCGAATTTCATCTTCATTTAACTTCCACACACTTTTTGGATTACGAAATAAAACACACTTCATAAATGTAACAGAGTAAAAAAGCAAAATAAACACACACATTTTTACGGAAAAATAGAAAAACACACGAAGGAAAAGTTTTTGGAAACACACAATAAAGCAAACAGTGGTGACTATGTCGTAGAAAGCGATTTTTTACGGCACAGTCTTTTTTTTGTGCATATCGGTGGCAAAATTCGCGGCATCATCACAATAATAAAAAAAGAAATGCGTTATTTATAATAATATTTTGAACACGAAATTATAGATATATGAATTTAAACCGACTTCATATCCAAATATCCACCATTGCCTGCGTGGCAATTTTTGCACTTTACAGCAGCGTGAACGCACACGCTTTCTCAACAACTCATTATGCCGACAGTTCGAAGTTGGCTACTGGCAAATGGGTGAAAATCAAGGTCACTAAAAGCGGTATGCATGCCATCACAAGTGCCGACGCACAGAAATGGGGATTTTCCGACATCAGCAAACTTCACATCTTCGGATTCGGGGGCGCGCCAATTTCCGAGAAACTCACTGAAGACCTGCCCGACGACTTGCCACAAATTCCAGTGGTGAGAAGTGGCGGTAAAATCATATTCTATGCGCAAGGTCCAACTACATGGAAGAATGTTGACGGCAAGGTGAATTTCACACCTGTGCAGCACCCCTACGCCACAGCGGGCTACTATTTCGTGACCGACGATGCCAAATACACCGACATCGCCGTGGCTAAAGCATCAAATGCCGCTACCGGCCCAGCCACCAACACCTACACCGAACGCATTTTCCACGAGGAGGAATTGGTGAATCCGGGCGAAACCGGACGACTGCTGCTCGGTGAGGACTTCCGCTACAATAAATCGCAAACTTTCAAATTCTCGCTCCCAGGACATATCAGCGGCACCAATGTAAATGTGCTCACCAGTTTCGCCTCTAAAACGATGGGCGGCAACTCGAAACTCACTTTCCAGCAAAACGGCACCAACATTCCCGGTGATGGCACCGACAACATTGGTGCTGTGCTTGATGTGGCACACACCCACTATGCGTGGGGCAGTTCCGTGAAGAGTTTTGTGCCCACCAAGGGCGAGAACCTGTCGTACACGGTGACTTACAACCCTTCAGGCACGGTGTATCTGGCACGTCTCAACTACATAGCCGTGAACTATCAGCGATCACTCGCTCTGCAAAACGGCACTGTGGCATGGGGGCAGCACGACGGTAAAGCCGAGTCGCAACTCGAGGTGAGTGGCGTGACCGACGAGACTCAAGTGTGGGACGTGACCACCTCACATCAGCCCACCGAAATGAATGTGACCAAACGCGATGGCAAGGCGGTGTTTAGCCCCATCAGCAGCGGCAACCGTGAATATGTGGCGTTCAACCCCTCCGCATCTTTCCCCTCGCCCACTTTCGACAGCAAGGTGAGCAACCAAAACATTCACGGTGAAGCCACCCCCGACATGGTAATCATTTCGCCAACCGAATTTCTCGACCAAGCCCGACGCATTGCCTCGATGCACGAGTCGGTGGATTCGATGCGTGTGCTGGTGGTAGACCAGAAGTTGGTGTTTAATGAGTTTTCAAGCGGCACGCCCGACGCTATGGCGTATCGCAAACTGAATAAAATGTTCTACGACCGTGGTGCCGACAGCAAGGGCCACAAGTTGGGATATATGTTGCTTTTCGGCAACGGCACCTACGACAACCGCCAGTTGAGCAGCACCGTGAAGGCGGCAAGTTACCCCATGCTACTCACATGGCAGAGCGAGGCAAGCAACGATGAGAACACATCTTTCACCAGCGACGACCCATTTGCCGTGCTTGCCGACGACTCAGGAACCGATTTCGCCAGCTTCGACCTCGACATCAGCGTGGGCCGCTTCCCTGTGAAAAGTGTGAGCGAAGCACGAACAGCCGTTGACAAACTCATCAAATATGTGACCACGCCCAACAATGGCTCTTGGAAAAACAATGTGCTTGATGTGGCTGACGACGAAAACCAGGCCATTCACATGAAGCAATCAGAGGAAACCACTGCCATTTCGAAGGTGAACGGTGGCAACGACTATATTTACAACAAAGTGTATATCGATGCATTCAACGCCGTGAGTCAAGGCTCTGGCCGCACCTATCCCGATGCACGCGCCAAGATGTTCCACTCGCTGAGCGAAGGCGTGGTGTGGTGGAACTACACCGGCCACGCAAGTCCTAACGGCTGGACTGGCGAAGGACTGCTTACCTCTCCCGACGTGAGCAACAATCTTTTCTACAAGCGCCTGCCTATTCTCTACGCAGCCACTTGCGAATTTACCCGATTCGACGCGCTGAACCTTTCGGGCGGCGAGAAGATGTTTCTCAACGGTCAGGGCGGTGCCATTGCGCTGATCTGCCCTCCCCGACTGGTATATATTCCCCAAAATGGCGAACTGCACAAGCGTGTGGCAAAATACACTTTCGCTCGCAATGCCGAGGGTATGCCTCACCGATTGGGCGACATTCTGCGCTGGGGTAAAAACGACTACCGCAAAGCCACTACCGCAGGCCACGAGGACAACAATATGCGCTATTTCCTCTTTGGCGACCCTGCCATGCGCCCGGCTTTCGCTCCACTGAAAATCAAGGTTGAGAGCATCAACGGACAGCAGTTGAGTGAAGACAACAAGCCTGAGTTCAAGGCTCGCCAAACCCTCACTTTCGCTGGCAAGGTGACCGACAGCAAGGGTAATAAGGTTGACTTCAACGGTCCTGTGATTGCCACGCTCTACGATTGCGAGCAGTCGGTGCTCAGTCACGGCTATGGCAAAGGTGGCGAGGAATATGCCTACCTCGACCGACCAAACAAACTCGCCGTGAAGGTTGATACGGTGAAAAACGGCGATTTCTCGTTCAAAGTGACCGTGCCATCTGAAATTTTGGCCACATTCGACAACTATAGCCCCTCGCTCATCAACCTCTACGCCTACGACAACTCACAGACCAGCAACGTGATGTTTAACGGCGGCTCACGCGAGGCGATGGGCAGCAACAGCCAGTTCTACATCTACGGCTACGACGACACCGTGGTGCCCGACACCATCGGACCTAACATTGAAATGATGGTGCTCAATGGCGAGGAATTTAAAGACGGCGACCTTGTGAACGAATCGCCACTGCTCATGGCACGCGTGAGCGACGAGAGCGGCATCAACCTCTCATCGAGCGGTATCGGACACGCCATCACCCTCACCATCGACGACAAGACCACCATCGACGACCTGTCGGCATACTTCTCGCCTATCAACACCGACAACGAGAACGGCTCGGCTGGCAACATCAACTACCAGCTTTCCGACCTCGACCCAGGTGCACACACGCTGAAACTGAAGGTGTGGGACGTGTTCAACAATTCATCGAGCAAGACCATCAATTTTACCGTGATTCGCGGCATGAAGCCCGACCTCTACGATGTGTATTGCGACGCAAATCCTGCATCCACCTCGGCTAACTTCTATTTGAAGCACAACCGCCCCGATGCTACCGTGACTGTGGGTATCGACATCTACAACCTGCTCGGACAACTGGTGTGGACCGCCACACAGACTGGTCGTAGCGACTCTGGCACATCATTCCCTGTGACCTGGAACCTCACCGACATGAACGGCAACCGTGTGCAACGCGGCATCTACATCTACCGCGCGCGCATCTCCACCGACGGCATTCAGGAGGCCACCAAGGCGAAGAAAATTGCCGTTACGGCACAATGACGGCAGCGCATTTCGGCTGTGAATGAATTGCACACAAATCACACATTAATAAATAGTAATTTTTGAGCATATACAGATTTTTTATTAATTTTGTGGTTTGGAAAATGCAAGAAACAACTCAACGAATTAATGAACGATAGTAAAAATATCCAAAAAATCATACTTCCAGAGCCCACTTTGAGAAGACTTCCCTGGTATCTCGCATACATCAGAATGCTCGACAATCAAAATATTGAGTATGTGTCATCTACCCAAATCGCGAAGGAAATCAATGTGGACGCATCACAAATTGCCAAAGACCTGTCATTCCTCAACATCAAGGGCAAAACCCGCATCGGCTACGAAGTGCATTCCCTTGTTCGCGAGCTGGTCGACTTCTTGGGCTTCAAGCGCAAGCACCGTGCCTTCATGATTGGCGTGGGTAGCCTTGGAGCTGCGTTGATGCAAGACGTGGGTTTGGCTCAATACGGTCTGAACATTGTGGCTGGTTTCGACACCAACGACGAGATAGCAGGAAAAAGCATCTGCGGTGTGCCCATCTACCACATGGACGAACTGAAGGCGCGCCAGCAGGAATATGGCGTGTCGATTGCTGTGCTTGCCGTGCCGGTGGAGCACGCACAAGATGCGGCTAACCAAGCCATCAGCGGTGGTTTGAAGGCGATTTGGAATTTTACCCCTTACCGTATCAAAGCCCCTGCCAACATCGTAATTCAAAACACATCTATCTATGCGCACTTGGCACTGATGTACAACCGCATGGACGAGATGAACAATAAATAATTCTTTCCCCCCAACATCTGATAGCGAGTGAAAATAATAGTAATAACAGGCAACGGTAATGACAGATGCTATCGGCTGATGGCAGACTCCACTATGCTTGTGGGCAACAAGCCGTTCTTCATTCCCGACTTTGCCCCCGAATTTGTGTTGCACCCTGCTTTGGCGGTAAGAATCGACCGTCTGGGCAAAAACATTGCGCCACGGTTCGCTCACCGCTACTATCAGAGCGCATCGGCTTGCGCAGTGGTGGAGGCGAAGGTGGAAGCGCAATTTGCCCACCTCGATGCCCGATACACTGCCTTCGACGGCGCTTTCATGCTCGGTAAAGCCCTTCCCATCACCGACCTCGATGCCGACGGCGGACTGAAGGTGCAAACTCGAATCAACGACGACAAATCTTTATCTACAAGCCTTATCACCACACGGCAAATCGACGACATCATAGCCGAGGCGAGCGAATACTTCACGCTGAAGATGGGCGACATGATAGTGATTGGGAGCGACAACGAAGGGCACAGCCTTAGCATAGGCGAGCACCTGAGTGGCACTATCAACGAGAAAGACTCGCTGACGATAAGAATAAAATGAGTTAAATTAAAATATAAATGAATAAGAGCAAACTAATATCCACATATATGCGTAAATTCCGTTTCATATCGTTAATTGCCATTGCAGCAACATGTGTCGCTCTCTCGCAGAGCGCGATGGCATTTTCCATTTCGCATTATGCCTCCAATTCTAAATTGGCAACAGGAAAATGGGTAAAAATCAAGGTCACCAACACCGGTGTGCATGAAATCACGGCTGAGGAACTCAGCGCCATGGGCTTTTCCAACATCAGCAATGTGAGAATTTACGGTTCTGGCGGACAACTGATAAGCGAGGTGCTCAACGGCGATGCGCCCGACGACCTCGTGAAGGTGCCTGTGTGGCGCAATGCCAACAAAATTTGCTTCTACGCCAAGGGACCGTTGAAATTCAAACTCGATGACTCGCGCACATCAAAACCACGATACAGCCGCACCATCAACCCCTACTCCACAGCAGGATACTACTTCCTCTGTGAGGGCGATGGCGACGACACTACGAAAAAAGTGACGCCAACCGAAACTGGCGAGAACGCCCGCGGCACCAGCCTCGACTATTTCTACCACGAAAAGGAGGAAACAAGCGTGGGCTACACCGGCAAGGCTTTGCTGGGCGAACGCATCAACGAGAACACCACTTTCGACTTCAAGATGCCGGGCAGAGTGGAAGGCACCGCCTTCACCGTGAACCCATGTGTGGCTACTCGTATCGCACGCGAGGGCTCTGGCTACAGCAATAGCGGCAATCTGCAAGCATTTGTCTTGACTGGCAACGCCATCGACACGGTGAAATTCCTGTCGTCGGCTTCATCGGTCCGCTACAGCGAGAGCGCATTGATTTACTACAACTCCACCAACCCTGCGGCATCCATCACCCCAACGGTGTTTAGCGACCAGGGCAAACTGAAATTCAATATTGATGTGCCATCTGAACTGGTGGTGAAATGGACACGCCTCGACTGGTTTACCATCACATTCTCGCACTACAACAATTTTCAATATGCCGAGAACGGACAGGTGCGCATGGGCTTCAACAAACTCACCAACACCGACCGCATCGAAATTTCAGAGCCAAACAATGGCATCGTGGTGTGGAATATCGACAACGAGGCTTCGCCTGTGGAATACCAGTATGCCGACTTCAACAAGGAAGATGGCACCACTGTGAAGGCATTCACACCGGGCTACAACAAGGAATGGTCGCAATACGTGGCTTTCGACCCTAATGCCACACTCTATAAAATCAGCGGTTTTGAGACCGTTGCAAACCAAGACATTCACGGTATGCCCACTCCTAATATGGTGATTGTCACCAGCAAGGAGTTGAAACCACAAGCCGAGCGCATCGCACAGATGCACCGTGGCAACGACGGTTTCATCGTGCATGTGTTTGACCAAGATGAGGTGTTCAACGAGTTCTCAAGCGGCACACCTGATGCTATGGGCATTCGCTTGATGAACAAGATGTTCTACGACCGCGATTCCAAGCGCTTCAAGTATCTCTTGATGTTTGGCTGTGGCTCGTTCGACAACCGTGGCATCACCACCACCAAGAAAAATCGCGTAATCACCTACCAAAGCGACAACAGCAACGACGAGAACAACTCTTATGTGTCCGACGACTTCTTCGGCGTGCTTTCCGACAATTCGGGCTACAACATCACCAACGAGGCGTTGAGAATTGGCGTGGGCCGCATTCCATCTGCCGACGTGGCAGAAGCACGCTCCGATGTGGATAAGTTGCTCAACTATGTGAACGACCCCGATTATGGCGTGTGGCGCAACAATGCGCTCATTTCATGCGACGAGGGCGACAGCAATAAGCACTTGTTCCAAGCGGCGGGCATCAACGATATTCTCAGCACCGACATAGGCACCGGCTTGTTTGTGGACAAGGCATACGTGGATTTGTTCCCCAACGCCACCAGTACAAGTGAGCCAGGCGTGTCGAGTTCCAACCTCACCGCCATCGAGGCTCGCCGCCACATTACCGAGGCACTGAAGAAAGGTCAATATTTCTACACCTATATCGGCCACGCTGGTTCTATCTCTTACACTAAACTGCGCCACATGTGGACCATGACCGAGGCACAGACCACCGAATATGAGCATCTGCCCATCTTCACCACTGCATGTTGCGATGTGGCTCGTTACGACAGCGACGAGCGTGGCATTGCCGAGGTGCAGTTCCACAAGAAGAACGGTGGTGCCATTGCCCTGTTCACTTCACCTCGCTCGGTATTCGCCGACAACAACGACAAAATGAACCGTGCTTGGGTGCAAGCCATGTTCAGCTACGAGACTAAGAAGGAAATGCCCCGATTGGGCGACATCTACCTCCAGACCAAGCAATGCTTCGGCACCAACAGTGTGCCCGACAAGGTGAAGTTCTTCCTCTTGGGCGACCCAGCAATGGCAGTGAACTATCCAAAGCCATTGTTTAAAATCACAGAAATCAACAATGTGACGCTCAACGAAAACTCCACTGCAAAGATTCGTCCGCTGCAAATGCTGAAGGTGAAGGCGCAAGTGAACAAACTGGAAGGTGGCATCGACGCCTCATTCAACGGCGACGCAGTGCTCACACTCTACGACCAGGAACGCTTCTACAAAGATGTGACAAGCACTTTCAACAGCAAGAGCACCACTCGCTCGGTATATTACCCTCGCAACCTCATCGCTCAAGTGAGCGGTCGCGTAGTGAATGGCATTTTTGAAGGCTCAGTGATGGTGCCACGCCACGTGGAAGCATTGTGGGAAAAAGGCTTGATTTCAGTATATGCACACAAGGACAACTCCACCCACATGGTGAACGGTCAGTTCAACAAAATTGAGATTTCGCCTTACAGCGCATCGGAAGTGACCGTGGTCGATACCACGGCTCCTGTCATCGAAAAGATGTTCTTCAACGATGAGAGCAGCTTCGCCGAAGGCGCATACATTCCTGCAAACTCAACGCTCTACATCACCGTGACCGACGATGTGGCCATCAGCAACATGTCGGTAGGACTCGGCAACGCCATGACGCTGAAACTCGATGGTGGCAAGGAAACTTACCGTGAAGTGCAAAGTCACGCCACGTTGAGCGAAAACGGCAAGCGAATGGATATCGCCCTTCCACTCACCGGCATCACTGCAGGTCAGCACCGCCTCACCTACACCGTGCACGATGCTGCCGGCAACGAGGCAACGCACACCATCAACTTCCTCGTGGGCCCTGCAAGCAAGGTGACGCTTTACACCGAAGAAGTGCCTGCTATCGACAAAGCCACATTCAACATCGAAAGCGAAACCAACGAGGCTCCAACCGTGACCGTGAAGGTGACCGATGCCGCTGGCAACCTCGTGTGGACCAACACCACCAGTCAATTCCCACTGGTTTGGGATTTGAAGGACAAAGCAGGCAACAAACTCGCTCCCGGCCTCTACCGCTACTTCGGCACCTACAAGAGCGCAACCGAATACGGCGGCACCGAAATCAGCAAACTCATCGTAATCGACGACTACAAGCACGCCACCAAATAAAAGACAACAATTAACTTTTTATTCACCTATAAACATAGCTCACTATGGAGAAAAAAACAATTGAACTAAAAAGTTCGGAGATTGAGATGCTCCGTTCAGGCATGAATGACAATGTGAGCCTTCTTGCTGACGACGAACTGAGCGAATTATTTGGAGGATTACATTGTGGCAAAGACTATTGCCCCCCCCAAAAATAATATAACATCAAGGAAATCTTCTCCAAAATATATGAGAATCACTAAGACCGTTATAATGCTCATGGCTCTTGTCGCTTTCGGAATGCCAAATACCTTGAGCGCACAAGTAAAAGTAGAACTGACAGCCAACGGTGTGAAAAAAATCCCGACAAAGGTCACTCTCTTTCAAGATACCACTATGGTGGCAAGCCAATCGTTCACAGATATGGCATTCGTTTTACCCAATGTGCCATTCAACAGGCTCAAGTTGGAAGCGCGCAACTATCAGACCTTAACGCAGGACTACAACCAGACTGACTCTATTTTAAAATTCACCCTCAAGCGCGATACTACAGTGAGTCTCGACGAAGTAGTGGTAACAGCCACTACCGCCATGATAACCAATGGTGTAAACACAAAATATCTGAATGTAGCTGACGGCTATTTAGGACAGTTCCATACTGGTCTGGAAACACTGGAATGGACACCGGGACTCATGAAAACGAATGGTGTGATTTCCGTGCCAGGGCGTGGTGTGCCACTGATTTATATTGACAACCGCCGCATCACCTCACAAAAGGAACTAAAAAGCATTCTGTCGAGCGACATATCCTCAATAGAGATTATTAGAGAGCCAGGCGGCGAGTATCCTCCAGGCACAACAAGCGTGGTGCGCATTAAGATGAAAAAACACCTCAGCGACTATGTATCGCTCTCGCCAAGCGCCGACTACACGCAACGCAGCCACAATGCTGGCGCAGGAGTTGCACTGAACTCCGACTTTAGATTCAACAAGGTGTCGGGAACGCTTGCGGTGGACTACAGCCATGGTGGCAGCAATCCGTCAAGCAAATCAAGCACCGTGGTCACCGACCCATACTCTGCCGCATCAGGACCATCGGAAGAATACCATTCAAGAGAAAAGAACCGCTACCGTAGCAACGATGTGAGCGTGTTTGCAGGCATCAGCTACGACATCAACAAGAGTTCACGACTACAGGCACAGTATTCTGGCAGTTTTGAGCATAGCAAGACAGTACTGCCACGGCGATTGAGACACTCCTGCCAGAGTACCAAATCAAATCGTACACAGAGTGGCAAAACGCCAACAACCACTCCCACAACACTGGCATTGGCTATTATCTTGATGTCAACAACACTACATTCTCCATACGCTCGTCATATAGCGACATTCAACGCAAAAGCCACGACATTTTCTCTAACGGCTCCACAACGATATTCAACCCCACACGCTACAAAGCATGGCTGTCGTATGCCGAACTCACACAAAAGATAGGAAGCAATGGCTCCCTGTCGGCAGGATATACGGGCGTACATTCCTCCAACAGCAATAGCTACGTCACAAATGGTGCAGAAAGCCTTGTGGATGTAACAAGCACGGTGGTTTCTGGATATGCCTCATATTCCCACGACATAAAAAAAGTGACCTTGAGCGGAGGATTGGCATACACCTACGACTACCTCAAAAGCGAGATGGCAGGAATTGCGCCATTCGACAAACACTACCACATCCTTAAACCATCGGCTTCCATCAGCTGGAGAGTGAAAGACAAGAACCTTTCGCTTGGCTATCGACGCTACGACTACGCTCCACAATACTATCAGCTTAATCCAAATATAGAATTTTCCGACTCGTTGAACTATTATGTGGGCAACCCAAACTTGGGCTACTCTAAATCAAACGAACTGTCGTTGAACTTCGGCTCATGGAAAGATTTTTCCACCAGATTGGAGTTCAACTGGAACAACAATCCTGTAATCGACACTTATTCACAATACGATGGTGTAAAAAACGCAATTCTCACCCGTCCTGAAAATAGTGGCAAAAACAGAAATCTTAGTTTTGATATTACCTACAGTATCTGGCAACGCAAATACAATGTGTATGCGTCGTCGCTCCTCGAATATTCCAGCCATAAATATTCTGCACTCGGAAGTATGAACACCCAAAACCAACTGTCATGGATGCTCTCGCTCAATGCAAGATATACGATTGCAGGAAAATACAACCTTTTCACCTATAGCTGGTACCGCACTCCTTACCGTTATGCCAACCAACGCTTCGGCCACACTTTAGGCGTGAATGTGGGTATATCCACCTCTTTCCTTAAAAAAAGTCTGAAAGTATCGATTACTGGGCAAGACCTGTTTAACAGAATGGTGAGCCCCACCACATTAAGAACCTTATCGAACAACGTGGTGAAATACGTAAAAAACGACCGCGATGGAAGAAGTGTGAACATTTCCATTTCCTACACCTTCAACAACATAAAAACATCGTTTGAACGCGACGACAGCGACAGCACCTATAAGCAACGAACAGAACAACGATAAAACATCTCACACCTCACACCATCAACTTACTCGTGTGAACAACAAGCAAGCAGACCATCGGCACCGAAATCAGCAAACTCATCGTAATCGACGACTGCAAGCACGCCACCAAATAAGGCGTAGCCCACACACATACCCCCACAAAGCAGGTTCCCCCACCAAAAGGAACCTGCTTCTTTTATATTATAATGTGCACCATTAGCACGCAATTCATCAAATTAAACAAAATCGACAACACCATAACGTAGGGACATGCCTTCGGCATGTTTCAAATGCATTCATAAATTGCCGTTTACAATTAAATCGAATATGTTACACCATAAAGGCGAAAACACTGAAAAAAAAACAAATGGTGAATGAGGTAAAAGATTTTGTGGAGGCTTGTAGCCGTTGGAAACGGCTGATTATGGTTAACTCCATGCAAGCGAATGAAGCTCCGCAGGAGCGAATGAGCGCAGCTTGGAGATTGCACAAAAGAGGGTATGAGCCTCGTAGAGGGTCGGTTATGGTCAAAACTATTGATGCTACCACGACCGACCGTCTCCGACGCTCGCCACTATATTCGGACCTGTCTCCAAGCTGCGCTCGCAAGCGAGCTTGCATGGAGTTAACCACAATTTGCCGTTTCCAACGGCTAAAAATCCCCCTTTTCGACTTTTTCTGTGCTTTCGCCTTCGGCATGTTTCAAATGCGTTAATAAATTGCCGTTTACAATTAAAATCGAATATGTTGCACCATAAAACTTGCTAAACGCATACCCCCCACGTTTTATTGTTAACCATACACCTATCCCCCACCATCGACAGCGAAAAATAAAAAACTAAAATAAGGTGAAAAAAATTTGTTATATGGTTGAAAAATAGTAACTTTGCAGTCGATTTCCAAAAGGCTCTGTTAAGTGCCTCGCTTTATTGTGCGCAGGCCGCCGTATGGTTTAACTTGATTTACAATTAATTAAATGTACGCAATTGTAGAAATTCAGGGACAGCAGTTCAAAGCCGAAGCAGGCAAGTACTTGTTCGTTCATCACATCGCTGAAGCCAAGAAAGGTGAAACAGTGGAATTCGACAAGGTTCTTCTTGTTGACGCTGAAGGCGCTGTTAAGGTAGGTGCACCAACCGTTGATGGTGCAAAAGTAGTTTGCGAGGTCGCAGAAGAACTCGTAAAGGGTGAACACGTGATCGTTTTCAAGAAAAAACGTCGCAAAGGCTATCGCCGTCTTAACGGTCATCGCCAACAATTCACCAAAGTAGTGATTAAAGAAGTTATTGCTTAACCCCTAAAATTTTAACAGATTATGGCACATAAAAAAGGTGTAGGTAGTTCTAAGAACGGTCGCGAGTCACATAGCAAACGACTCGGTGTGAAAATTTTTGGTGGTCAATTCGCTAAAGCCGGTAACATCATCCGCCGTCAACGCGGTACTGTTAACCGTCCAGGCGTAAACGTTGGCATGGGTAAAGACCACACTCTTTACGCATTGGTTGACGGTGTTGTTGAATTCAAGCAACGCGCTGGTCACACCTTCATCAACGTAATCGCAGCTGAAGGCGAACAGAACTAAAGCAACAAAAAGAAGCGACCGCTTAGCCGCTACTTTCTAAATCGCAAAAGCAGTTTCCCAACCTCTGGGAAACTGCTTCTTTATTACCCCCCACCTCTCCACAAAAAAACATCCATTTAATCCATTCAAACCCCATTACCGGATCAGTGGAAATTTCCTGGGGATAGATTATGCAATGTTGCCGAATTGTGAATGTAATCAAAAACAAAAACATAAAAAACAGCCTTGGAGCAATGTGGAATGCTTCGCATTTGGCGGTGCGACTGTGCGCTTTGCG
>ENA-UERK01000609-UERK01000609.1-human-gut-metagenome-genome-assembly--contig:-NODE-609-length-29637-cov-82.013227_pt1 | contig 29637 bp, 28 predicted proteins | sample MGYA00242957_ERZ507957 | MGnify/ENA primary metagenome ERZ507957 (study PRJEB26167, sample SAMN06115538) | human gut metagenome | host: Homo sapiens | place: China:Heilongjiang | collected 2015-11-06...
GCCATGGATTTTCTCGATGCCATCAAGCTCAACCTCTTTGCCTCAGAGATCTTTGTCTTCACCCCTAAGGGCGAGATCAAGACCATGCCAGCAGGCTGTACAGCCCTCGACTTCGCCTTCCAGATACACACCTTCTTAGGAAGCCACTGCATCGGAGCAAAAGTAAACCATAAGCTGGTGCCACTGAGCCATAAACTGCAAAGCGGCGACCAGGTGGAAATCCTCACCAGCAAGAGTCAGCACGTACAGCCTTCATGGATCAACTTCGTGAGCACAGCCAAGGCCAAGAGCAAGATTCAAGCCATACTGCGACGCGACAACCGCGAGATACAGAAGAAGGGCGAGGACATTCTGAACGAATGGCTCAAGAAGAACAGTCTGGAGGTCAACAACTCCATCCTCGACAAGCTCTGCGACTATCACCACATACAGAAACACGAGAACTTCTTCCAGGCATTGGGCGACCACTGCATTCTGTTGGGCGAGAAAGATCTTGACGAACTGCAAGGCAAGAACAAGAAAGACAAGAGCTCAAGCAGTTGGCGCAACTATATCCCCTTCCTCGGCAAGAGCAAGGACAAAAAGGCTGACGAAAAGGACAACAAGCCGCAACAGCTCATGGTGGTGGGCAAGGACTTCAACAAGAAGAAACCCCTCATCATCACCGAGGAGAACATCTCGCAGTTCATCTTCCCCTCATGCTGCCATGCCATTCCTGGCGATGACATCATGGGCTACATCGACAACAAGAACCGCATCGAGATACACAAGCGCTCCTGCTCTGTGGCAGCCAAGCTCAAGTCGAGCTATGGCAACCGCATCGTCGACGCCAAGTGGCAGATGCACAAGCTGATGTACTTTGACGCCACCATCGAGATAAAGGGCATCGACCGCAAGGGATTGCTCCTCGACGTGAGCCGTGTCATCAGCGACCAGCTCAATGTCAACATACACAAGCTCACCATCAGCAGCGACAATGGCATCTTCGACGGTTGCATCGAAATCAGAATTCACGACCGCGAAGATGTAAAGGTGATCATGGATAATCTGAAGATCATCGACGGCCTGCAGGATGTACAGCGCATCCTGTAAGCCATAGGACAGAAAACTATAAAACAAATATCAACCTACAAAAAACAACGACAATGAAAAAACTAATCCTGTCTATCCTCACCACGTTGGCAGTCCTCCCAGTGCTGGCAGCCAACAAGTACGACAACCCCGACACACTCTTCGTTTCACGCGACGGTACCTGCGAATTCCGCACCATCGACGAAGCCATAGAGGTGTGCCGTGCCTTCATGGACTACACCAAGGTCATCTACGTCAAGAAAGGCGTTTACAAGGAGAAACTCATCATCCCATCATGGCTCACCCACATCACCATCTGTGGCGAAGACCGCGACCAGACTATCATCACCTGGGACGACCATGCCAACATCAAGATGCCAACAGGCGGACTCGACTCCGAGACGGCTGTCAAGGGCAAGCCCATCGGCACATTCCGCACCTACACACTGAAGGTTCAGGGCAGCTACATCACCCTGAAGAACATCACTATCGAAAACAATGCCGCACGATTAGGACAAGCTGTAGCCCTGCACACTGAGGGCGACCACATCCTGGTACAGAACTGCCGACTCTTAGGCAATCAGGACACCGTATATACAGGTGTTGCCGGCACACGCATCGCCTTCTACGACTGCTACATCGAGGGGACTACAGACTTCATCTTCGGTCCTTCCATCGCCTGGTTCGAGAACTGCGAAATCCACAGCAAGTCCAACAGCTATATTACAGCCGCGTCCACACCAGCCGGTCAGCAGTATGGCTACGTGTTCCATAAGTGCCGCCTCACCGCCTCGCCCGAGGCCACACAGGTCTATCTGGGCCGTCCATGGCGGCCATACGCCTACACACTCTATATCGACTGCGAAATGGGCAGCCATATCCGTCCTGTAGGCTGGGACAACTGGCGCAATGCAAGCAACGAGAAGACCGCCCGCTACTTCGAGTACGGCAACCATGGTCCTGGCGCCTCAACCAAAGCCCGTGCACCCTGGACACATCAGCTCAGCAAGAAGGAAGCCGCATGCATCACCATCGCCAACGTCTTCGGTGAGGACTGCTGGTAAGTAAGTTTTCCAACGCTATAAACTATACAAGAGACAATGGACATCAAGAATATCAAGAAAGAATGGAACGCAGCCATACTCGACATACTGAAGACATTCATCAGTATCTGCCACACACACAACCTGCGATACTACTGCTGTGCAGGAACAGCCATAGGGGCTGTGCGCCATCATGGTATGATACCCTGGGACGATGACATCGACGTCATCATGCCACGCCCCGACTACGACCGCTTTCTTGAGATAGCACGACACGAAGACTTCGGCAACTACGAGGTGGTAACGCCCTACAACAACGAGCGTTACCCTCTCTATTTCTCCAAGCTGGTCAACAAGAACACCACACTCATCGAGGAGAAAGAGCGCCCTTGCATCATCGGACTCTTCGTCGACATCTTCCCACTTGATGCCACTGCCGACGATGTGGAACAGGCCAAGGCTCTGCAGCGCAAATACGTGAAGCACATCAACTGCCTCAACGCCATTTCCACCCGAAACACCTTTGGCGAATACCTGACATTGCTCACCCATCGTAAGACCTGGGGACGTTTTGTCGTCAAGACGGCAGCCTTCTTCTTCCGCAACCTCATGCGCAGACATTTCATTGCGAAAATGGATCATCTGAGTCATCTCTACGACTTCGACAAAGCACAGAACGTACAGGTTTACACAGGCTCCTATCATGAACGCGAAATCTTCCCTAAGGCATGGCTTGGCAAAGGCAAACCATTCCCCTTCGAAGACACCACCGTACTTCTGCCTGCAGAATACGACAAGTATCTCAGCCACTTCTTCGGCAACTACATGCAGTTGCCGCCAGTAGAACAACGGGTAGAGAAACACCTGCGCTATTATCTCAACATGGAGAAAAGAGAGACATGGCAGGAGATTTCAAAGAAACTTCTATAACTTCTGAGCAAACGAAACTTCTATCGTGTGCCCGAAACCACTCTCCACATCCCAGAGCGGTTTCCATCCCAATGCCTTCAGCTTATCGGTATTGAAGGTTGCCTTGGTGACTGGGGTCGTATTCCCCTTCATCACGTCGTCTTCGGCAATGTCGAATACCACCTTGCGGCCAGCCTTCCTTGCTATCAACTCCGCCAACTCACGGATAGATATATTCGACTCCGAATGCGCCACATTATAAGCATTTGCCCTCTCGCCGTCGAGCAGGAGGCGCAAAATGGCATGTGCAGCATCCACTACGTAAAGCCACGACCGGAAAGCCTCACCACGACTCTTCAGCACAATATCCTCACCGCGCAACACGTTGCGGATAAACTGCGCATACACTCTGTTGTCGCTCTCCGTAAAGCCAGGACCGTAAGTATGGCTCAACCTGGCTATAACGACATCAGCGCCATACTCTGCCCCATAAGCCATACAGAGCGTCTCGGCTGCACGCTTCGACGAAGGATAACAAGCCCTCACCGATGCACAGTCCACGTAACCGCTGCTTGTCTCTGAAAACTCGCTGCCGTCGCCCTCGCCGTAAACCTCGCCCGAAGAGATGTACACCATGCGCTTCATGCCATGCTGCAGGCCAAACTCTATCAGATGAGCAACACCATCAAAATTCGCCTTCATCACCTCCACAGGTTTCTCGCGGAAGAAGTTGGGACTCGCATTACTTGCTGCATCGATGACAAAGTCTATACCCTGCGCTGACAGACCATGAACCTCACACTGTTCGTCCATAGGCTTCGTAACATCCATCTCGACAAAGCCAAAGTCGGCCTCGTCCCAGTAAGCAGCAAACTTCGTTCTGGCACGCAGCCTGTTGCGTCCTGCCGCCACGACCCTGTAACCTCTGTAAGGATTCAGCATCAGCACGTCGACCACACAACTGCCAATCAGTCCTGTAGCACCCACTACGAGAATCGTCTTCCCATTGAGACGCTTCAAGTCGAGCCCCTCATCGAAGAGGCGGTCTATATCTTTCCTGTATATTGTTTTTTCCGACATTGCCAAATGATTTTTCGCAAAGTGAGGAGTTAAAGAAGTTATCTCTTTTGAGGAGTTAACTTGAGTAACTTACTTAATCCATCCCTCGGGCTGCACCTTCATCAGGGCCTTGAGAATCTCAAGGTCTTCTACGGTTGTAATCTTGATATTCTTCTCCGATCCCGGCACGATGTGCATCTTTCTTCCACCCAGCTCAGCCATCAGCGTACACGATGCCACCGAGTTGTCGATGCCCTTGGCCTTAGCCTCCTCGTGCGCAGCTATCAAGTTGCCCAGCCTGAAAGTCTGAGGCGTCTGCGTACGGATCAGCTTGTCGCGCGGAATACTTGTCGTTGTCGTAAACCCATCCTCACTCTCCAGGATAGCCTCACGACACTTGATGCCCGTAATCGCATAACCATACTTCTGGCAAATGGCGATGTTGGAAGAGATAATATCCTGCGAGAGCAGAGGCCGCACGGCATCATGCACCAACACGAGGTCATCGTCGCTGCATCCAGCCTCTTTCAGACCATAGATACCATTGTGTATCGACTCCTGCCCATTGGCTCCACCAGGGAAAATCCACTTCAGTTTCGTAATACAAAACTGGTTGGCGTACGACTGCAGCACCGTTTCCCATCCTGCCAGGCACACCACGGCGATTCCCTGTATGTCGGGATGCTTCTGAAATGCCATCATCGTATGGATGATAATTGGACAATTATCCACGTGCATAAACTGTTTGGGAATATCCTGTCCCATTCTGTTGCCAGAACCGCCGGCTATAATAAGAGCATAGTTCATATCAATAATTCTTTTATCTTGTTTCACACAAACACGCACCATGCATGTTGTCGTGGTGCAAAGATACAAAAAATAAAACAACTATTCCCCTTTTCTCGAAAAACTATCAATCATTTCTCCAATTTCTTCTTCATCCACGGCCTGCTGTCACATCCAACGACGGACGGAATCGGGTTCACGCCCACCTCAGCCTTAGTGAATTGAGCACGACACTCAGACTCGAGCAAGCCATAAGTCCACTTGCCCACATCGGAGTAATCTGGAAGTCGATACCAAAGATGTGGAGCGCACCTGCCGCCAGGGGAATGCACACGATGTTGTAGACAAAAGCCCAGAAGAGATTCTGCCAAATCATGCCCACAGTCTTGCGGCTCAGCACGACAGCATCAGGAAGAGCCATGAGGTCATCGCCCATGAGCGTTATCTGAGCCACATCCATCGCCACATCCGTTCCCCGCCCTATCGCGATGCTCACATCTGCCAGGGCAAGAGCCTGCGTGTCGTTGATGCCGTCGCCCACCATAGCCACTCGCTTGCCTTGCTGCTGCAACGTCTTCACCAAAGCCTGTTTGTCACCAGGCAGCACCTTGCTATGATAGTTGCCGATGCCTGCTTCCTGCGCCCAGTAACGGGCAGCCTCCTCCTTGTCGCCACTCATCATGTACACCTCGATGCCTTCCTGCCGAAGTGCCGTCATCGCTTCCTTGGCATGGGGTTTGAGCGATTCACGCTCCTGCAGAGACAGTTGGTCTTGTCGGGTGAAATCAATATTGGGATTTGGAATAGTAAGCGTTCCCGTCTTGTCGATTACAAGTGCATCCACCTTTCTGAGATTCTCCAAAGCCGATGCGTCCTTGATGAGGATTTGCTTCTGAGCCGCCTTTCCTATACCTACCATCAAGGCCGTGGGAGTGGCCAGTCCCATGGCACATGGACAGGCTATCACCAAAACGGCAACAGCCGACAGGATGGCTTGCGGCAGCGCCCCGTTGCCACCCACAATCAACCACACCAGAAAGGTAAAGAAAGCTATCGCTGCCACTACGGGCACAAACACCACGGCAGCCTTGTCTACGATGCGCTGCACCGGTGCCTTACTTCCCTGTGCTTCCTGAACCATTCGGATGATGTGCGCCAGGGCGGTGTTCTCGCCAATCTGCTTGGCTCTCATGCGGAGCTTTCCCTGGCTCGGAATAGTGCCAGCCAGCACGTTGTCGCCAGCCTTTTTCATCGCCGGAGTCGGTTCGCCGCTTATCATCGCCTCATCCACATAGGCAGCATCGGAAGTCATGAAACTCTCAGCCTGGGTCACCACGCCATCCACCGGAATCTTCTCGCCGGCTCTTACCTCTATCATGTCGCCTATCTGAATGGTGGAAATCGGCACTTCCTCCATCTTGAAGTCATTGGTGCCTTCCATCTTCTCGCGAGTCACCAGTCGGGCGGTCTTCGGCTGCATACCCATCAGCTGTCGGATGCTGCTCGCCGTACTGTCCTTCGCCTTTTCTTCCAGGCATCTGCCGGTCAGCACGAAGGTGATAATCATCACGGAAGCATCGAAATAAGTGTGCCATTCTATGCCTCTCGCTCCCCAGACCATTTCTCCGAAGAAGGTGTTGAAGGTGCTGAAAAGGAAGGCGATGAGTGTGCTGAGCGCCACGAGTGAATCCATGTTTGCCGTATGATGCAGGAGCTGCTTCCAGGCGGAAACATAAAACTGTTTGCCACAATAGAGCAAGTTGGCGAGTGTCAGGAGCAGACAAATCTGGTTGGCGAAGGAACCGGTATGTGAAATCCATCCCATGGAGAAACACATCGTCAGGATGGCGAAGAGCCATGAAGCAAGGGTTCTGCGGCGCAGGAGGGTGAACTCACGGCGGTTGATTTCCTCCACGCTTCTGTCGTTTTCGATGACGAGGTCGTAGCCGGCGTTGCTGATTTCCCGTTTCATATCTTCCAGGGAGATGATGTCGGGGTTATAATCTACCAGGGCAGTTCGGCTCGCCAGGGAAACCGAGGCGGAGTTGATGCCTTTTAGCGACTGTAGTTTCTTTTCTACATTGGCAGAGCATACGCTGCAAGCCATGCCTATTACTGGAATTGTTTTCTTCATTTTTGTCTTTTTAAATGCGTAAGATACTTATAGTGTGAGCACTAATGCCCACAAGCTTTTCGCTTTACAAAAGTACAAAAATAATTCGTGATGCTAACAATATGTAATATTTTATTAGAATAAATTAGGAGAATGTGTCATCTTATCTAATGCAAAAAGGGCAGACTCCAAACCCACTTGGAATCTGCCCTCATCATTTATGTAAAATCATCAACTTATGAAAATTCACATTACTTTACTTCGATCTTCTTGGTTGTCTTAGCCTCTTCTTTAGGAGTAAGCTTTGGAATCTCAACCTCAAGAACACCGTCAGTTACCTTTGCTGAAATATGCTCACGGTCGGCATCCTCAGGCAAGGTGTAACACTGCTGGTAGTTGCTGTAAGAGAACTCACGACGCAGATAGTGCTCGTGCTTGTCTTCATCCTTATGTTCCATCTTGTTCTCAATGGCGATGCAGAGATTGCCGTCATTGTCGAGATTGACGCGAACCCATTCTTTCTTCAAGCCAGGAGCAGCAACCTCCATGGTGTAGGCTTTATCGTTCATCTTGATATTGGTGGCAGGAGCTGTAGCGACATTCATGCGTGGCATCAAGTCGGTATCAAAGAAAGTGTCATCAAACCAATTACTCAACCAATTAGAATCATTATTTCTACGAGCTAATAACATAATTAAAACCTCCAATTTTCTTTTACTCGTCCTCTCGGTGTCTTGCGACTCCGTCGGGATTTCTATTTGTTATACTTTTGTTTATTATTCACTTTTGTTTGATTGCCTCGAGCCTCAAAACTCAGCCAACTCATTGATTGTCATCGTCTTGTAGCTTTCCGCTTTCACGGATGGATAGTGCAAGATACGTGCCAGTTCACGATGCAGTCCTTTTGTTGCCAGTTCTGTCGCAGGCAAATGCCAAAGGTGTCAGCAAAGTTTAAAATAATTATACTTTGCTGACAAAGCTGTCGGCAAAGTATAAGGTAATGATACAACAGTTGACATTATTTATTCGCCACTCTTGATTCATTCGCCACTCTTGCGAAAGGTCATCAAAAGTCGAATTTGACCAAAATGACCATGAACTATTGGGTGAGTCATAAGTCAAATCCTATACACTCAGAAAAGTTACGCAGATGTCACAGATTTACACAGAACTTAAAGCGTTAAATATAAGAGCATTACATTAAAAAAATTAACGAGTGATTTCTGTATCTGTTTTCAGAACATCTAACAGGACTTCCTGCCAGTTTGGTTACCAAATAATGTTAATTGGCTACCAATTAATTGTTGTTTCAATAAAAAAGTGTATCTTTGCAGAAGATAAGTTACCTCTCAGCATAATATTCAAGCAAGCTTGATATTCTGCATTCGATTTGCATTATCTTTGCAGAAGATAAAGCTGCACTCGGCAATCTGAAAACAAGTTTTCATTGCGCTCGTTTGCATAATCTTTACATCATAAACAAATATATTGAATGATGGTTGTAGTTAGCACAAGAGACTTTCGCACTAATCAGACAAAGTATCTGAATTTGGTCAAAGCAGGAGAGTACGTAGTCCTAAAATCGCGTGCTGGCAATTTCCGCATCTTCCCCGATGACGGAAGCAATACCATTGACGCACCGCGCGACTTGATGAAAGAACTCAGAAACGCTTTGACGGAGGTAAAAGAAGCCATTGCCGGAAAGCGTAAACTTCAATCTGCTGAAAGTTTGCTCGATGAGTTGTAATATTACAATATCGGTTTCTGACGACTTTGCAAAAGAAGCAAAACGTCTCGCTAAGAAATATCCAAGTTTTAAACAAGACTATAAGGATTAGATTTTCCTGTCACGTTTCCCCAGAGTTGCTTGTCACCTCTGCTGTCAAGTCGCCCTTGGTGAGACGGAAGGTGCGACCCAGGGCGTGCCAACCGTACACATCAAAAATGGCCGACCTCCAACTTAATAAATGTTATAAAGGATTTCTTTTTCGCCCATTAGGTTGTTTTGTGGGGTATTTATTGTAAATTTGCAGTATAATTAATAAGGTATACATATTAACCCAAAATAGAATTAACGAAAACAAAATAAAACATGATCAAGAGATTATTGTCATTTCTCGACGCTTCGCCAGTCAATTTCCTGGCTGTCAAGAACCTTACCGAAGAGCTGCAGCAACATGGTTATCACCGCATTGACACTACCGAGGCCTTAGGCATGGTAAAGGCCGGCGACAAGTTTTTTGTCACCAAGAACGATTCCTCCATCTATGCCTTCCAGATAGGAAGAAAAGCCCTGGCTGAAACGGGATTCCACATGATTTGTGCCCATTGCGACTCACCCACATTCCGCATCAAGCCTCATGCAGAGATAGACTGCGAGGGAGGTATCATGAAGCTCAACACTGAGGTGTACGGAGGTCCCATCATGTCGACATGGTTCGACCGTCCGCTCACTCTCGCTGGAAGAGTCATCGTGAAGAGCAAGGACGTGATGAACCCCACTACCCTCCTGCTGCACGTGAAGCGCCCATTGCTGCAGATAAGCAACCTGGCCATTCACTTCAACAGACAGGTGAACGATGGGGTGAAGCTGAGCCGACAGAAAGATGTGCTTCCTATCCTGGGAATCATCAACGACGAGCTGGAGAAAGGCAACCTGCTGATGAACATCATCCTCGAGGAACTGAACAAACAGCAGACCGTGGCTCGCGAGGACATTCTCGACTTCGACCTCTATCTGGCTGATGCCACTCCTGCCTGTACCTTTGGCGCGCACAATGAGTTGATCTCTTCGGGAAGACTCGACGACTTGTCTATGTGCTTTGCCGGACTTGAGGCGCTGTTGGCTTCACAACCCACCGACACCACACAGGTGCTTGCCATCTTCGACAACGAGGAGACGGGCTCGCAGACCAAGCAGGGAGCCGGAAGTCCTTTCCTCTCCTACATGCTCAAGCGCATCGCCCTGACTCAGGGCGGAACCGAGGAGGCTTATTATCAGGCTGTGGAGCGTGCCTTCATGATTTCGGCAGACAATGCCCATGCATGGCATCCCAACTACTCCGAGAAGTACGACCCTACCAACCATCCTATGCTGGGAGGCGGACCGGTCATCAAGTTTAATGCTGCCCAGAAGTATGCCAGCGATGCTTATTCTGCATCGGTCTTTGCCGGCCTGTGCAAGAAGGCAGGTGTGCCTTGCCAGCGCTTTGTGAACCACAGTGATGTGGCAGGTGGAAGCACATTGGGCAACATCCTTGCCTCTTCCATTCCGCTGCGCGGTGTCGACATGGGAAATGCCATCCTTGCCATGCACAGCTGCCGCGAGACAGGAAGCACTGCCGACCATGAGTTCTGCGTCAAGGTGTTCACACAGTTCTACCAGGAATAACATGACACGATGAAAGGCATTCAATTGTATCAACAAAGATATGATGAGAAGTGGATATCGGAAGATTGTCATAGCATGCGACTCTTATAAGGGTTGCCTTACGAGCAGGGAGGTGAATGACACAATAGCAGGAGCTTTGTCGGCTCCCGAAATCATAACCCTCGAAATGAGTGATGGGGGCGAGGGAATGCTCGATGCCTTTCTCTCGGCAATGAAGGGTGAACGGGTGAGGATTCATGCTCATGATGCCCTGATGCGATGGACGGAGGCTGAGTACGGAATAGTGGACAATACTGCTATTATCGAGATTGCACAGACAGCAGGCCTGGCTTTGATAGAGCCCGAACAGCGCAACCCGATGAAGGCTACGTCCTGGGGTGTGGGCGAGATGATCGTGAATGCCTATCGCCGGGGCGTGACCCATTTCATCGTGGGATTGGGCGGAAGTGCCACTTCCGATTGCGGTATAGGAATGCTCAAGGCTATGGGTGACGACTGGAAGACGATACGCAGGGAATGCAACTTTGTGCTGGCTTCAGACGTTACCAATCCTCTTTGCGGCGAGAACGGCGCAGCTCATGTCTTTGCTCCTCAAAAGGGAGCAGACTTTAAAATGGTGGAAATGCTGGATGCCCGTGCCCGAAAGTTTGCCGAGGTGAGCGCCAAGCATTTCGGTTATGACAGGAGTGAGGCTCCGGGAGCTGGTGCTGCCGGTGGTTTGGGCTACGCCTTCCTGCAATATTTCAATGCCAAGGCTCGTCCTGGGGCTGAGCTTCTTTTAGAGAAAATTGGGTTTGACGCCTTGATTCAGAATGCTGACCTTGTGATTACAGGCGAAGGACATAGCGACCGGCAGACCTTGATGGGGAAACTGCCACAAAGAATCCTTGAGCATGTTACCAATCAGAAAATCTGGCTTGTATCGGGTGGCGTGAGCGACAGGCAGGCGATGCTGGATGCAGGTTTCGACAGAGTGATTCAGGTTACTCCGGACAACATGCCTTTGGATGTGGCATTGAAGCCTGATGTGGCACGCAACAACATGATAAAAGCGATCATAATGGAAGAGAAACAATGAAATACATCATTTTTGATTTTGACGGAACTATCGGCGACTCACAACGGCTGATAGTAAAGACCCTGCAGGACACGATGCGGGAAAGAGGACTCGAGGTGAAGTCGGACGAGGCTTGCGCCAAAACGATCGGACTTCGGCTCGACGAGGCCTTTGTGGCACTCTTTGGCATGAGTGCCGAAGAGGGTGAAGCCTGTGCTGCCACTTATCGCGAGATATTCATGAAGAACAAGGAAATCATGATTGTCGAGCCTTTCCCTCATGTGATAGAAACGCTCCGTAAACTGCATCAACGTGGCTTTGTACTGGGCGTGGCAAGCAGCCGCAACCATTGTTCGCTCGACGGCTATGTCAGGCAGATGGCGCTCGACAACATCTTCACCTCTATAGTGGCGGGCGATGATGTGGAGCATGTGAAGCCTGCCCCCGACATGGTGTGGCGGGCTCTGAAAGAGATGAATGGAGAAATAGAAGAAGCCTTGGTCGTTGGCGACATGACATTCGATGTGGACATGGCGCACAACGCTGGTTGCAAGGCATGCGCCGTGACTTATGGCAACGGAACCCATGAGCAACTTGCCTCAGCCGACTGGATCATCGACGATTTCGCAGAATTGCTACAGAAATTGGATTTTTAAATATTGAGTCCACTTTCGTATATTACCCTTCTCCTTCCACCTTGCAGCCATTGAATCCCATTTCCCTGGCTTTATCCGGACCAAAAGTAAAGTAAACGGCTTCGCCCTCGTCGCAAATCTCGCCTGCTGAATTTTCAAGGGTAAGATGAATGGTGGCTATGTTGCGACGCTGGTTGGCTAAATGTCCACGAACCGTAATTTGAGTATCTGAGGTAAGAACAGGCTTCTTATATTTCACATTGAGCTGCATCGTCACGCCTGTAGTCTGAAGCTTACGGTTGATTACCCATCCTGCCACTTCGTCCATCAGCATTCCGATGATGCCTCCATGAAGGGTGTTCACCCATCCCTGATAGTTAACACCTGGAGTCCAGACAGTGAGCACATCATCGCCATCTTCCCAAAACTCGAGATGCAATCCCACAGGATTGCCTGGAGCACAACATACACAGTTGTACTCCGGTTTGCCTAAATAAGGATTCAATATCTTCTTCATGACTCTAAAAAAAACTCCTTAACTTCTTAACTCCTGAAAAGACTTCTTTAACTTCTGAACATGCGAAAGTTGGGTTGAGTGCTTGATTAATCTTGTTTTTCGATGATCTTCATTCCTTCTTCCACAGCCTGCATGTTGAGCGGTATCATGGCGTGATGACGCTCAGGCAACGACTTGTAGAGAGCCTTGTTCAGTCCGTCGGTGCTTACTACCGGACAAACCTTGAGCAGTCCGCCAAGTACAATCATGTTGAACACCTTGGAGTTCTTCATCTCGGCAGCCTTGTCCATGGCATCAATGCGATAGACGGTAATGTCCTTGCGCTGTGGCGGATTGATAACTCCATAGCCGTCATAAATAAGGATTCCTCCAGCCTTCACCTTGGGCTCAAACTTATCGAGCGACGGCTGGTTGAGCACGATGGCCACATCGTAATGGCTGAGGATAGGCGATGAAATTCGCTCATCGCTCACGATGACTGTCACGTTGGCTGTACCGCCTCGCTGCTCGGGTCCATAGGCAGGCATCCACGTAACCTCCTTATCCTCCATCAGTCCTGAGTAGGCCAGGATCTTTCCCATAGAGAGGACGCCCTGTCCACCAAAACCGGATATAATGATTTCTGTCTTCATTTGTTTCTATTTGTTTTAGGGAAGAGCAAATGAATTTTTCACTCTTCATTCTTCACTTACAGTCCCGTCGTATCCTTCAGGTCTCCCTTCACATACTCCTTGAACATATGCTCCTCCATCCACTTGTTGGCTTCTACTGGTGAAAGCTTCCAACCGCTGTTGCAGGTGGAGACGATTTCCACAAGACTGGAACCAAGTCCCTTCATGCTTGCCTCGAAAGCTTTGCGGATGGCTTTCTTGGCTTTGCGGATGCTGGCTACGCTTTCCACACTCTGACGGCTCACATAGCAGGTTCCCTGAAGATGTGATGCCAGCTCGGTAATGTTGAGTGGATAACCATGAAGGTCGGGCTGACGTCCGTAAGGACAAGTAGAGGTTTTCTGTCCAAGCAGTGTTGTCGGTGCCATCTGTCCTCCCGTCATGCCATAGATGGCATTGTTGATAAAGATGGCTGCTACGTGCTCACCACGATTGAGGGCATGGATGGTTTCGCAGGCTCCGATACAAGCCAGGTCGCCATCACCCTGATAGGTAAAGACGAGGCGGTCGGGCCAAAGACGTTTTACTGCTGAGGCACAGGCAAGAGCTCGTCCATGAGCTGCTTCCTGCCAGTCGATGTCAAGGTAACGATAGGCAAAGACGGCACATCCTACTGGACAGATACCCACGGCTTTGTCTTCCATTCCCATTTCCTCGATTACCTCGGCCACGAGCTTATGCACCACACCATGAGAACAGCCCGGGCAGTAATGCATCGGGGTGTCGTTCATCAATGTTGGTTTCTTGTAAACCAGGTTTTCTGGTGATATGATATTGTTCGTCATTATTTTGTACTTTGAGTATTGCTGATAAGTTGTTTTACAGCCTCAACGATTTCTTCTGGTTCAGGAACGATTCCTCCCAAGCGTCCGAAATGTTCTACGGGGACTTTTCCATTGACTGCCAGACGCACGTCTTGTATCATTTGTCCGGCATTGATCTCGGCTACAAGTATGCCTTTACAGCGCTGTGCAAGTTCATGAAGCTGCTTCTCTGGGAAAGGCCATAGGGTGATGGGACGGAAAAGTCCTACCTTGATGCCTTGCTGACGGGCAACCTCGATACTCTTCTCTGCTACACGGGCGGCACTTCCGAAAGCCACGATGACATAGTCGGCATCTTCGATATGCTCTGTAGCATAACGCACTTCTTTCTCGCGTATGGTTTGGTATTTCTGCTGCAGATGTAGGTTGCGCTGCTCCATCACCTCTGGCTTAAGCTCGAGCGAGGTGATAATGTTGGGCTGGCGGTTTTTGCTTCTGCCTATAGTTGCCCAAGGACACTCGCGTGCGATTTCCTCTTCGGTGCGACGGGGCTTCATCGGTGGCAACACCACACGTTCCATCATCTGTCCGATGACACCATCACTCAGTATCATGGCAGGATTGCGATAACGGAATGCCAGGGTGAAAGCCAAGTCTACGAAGTCGGCCATTTCCTGTACCGACGCCGGGGCAAGTACGATCACGTTGTAGTCGCCATTGCCTCCTCCACGCGTTGCCTGGAAATAGTCACTCTGCGAAGGCTGGATGGTTCCAAGTCCTGGACCGCCACGCTGCACATTGACGATAACGCCAGGCACTTCGGCACCTGCCATATAGGCGATGCCTTCCTGCATGAGAGCCACACCAGGACTCGACGAAGTGGTAAGCACACGCTTTCCGGCTCCGGCTCCTCCGTACACCATATTAATAGAGGCGACCTCGCTCTCTGCCTGGAGCACAACCATACCTGTCGTCTCCCAAGGCTTGAGGAGCGCAAGGGTCTCAATGATTTCTGTCTGTGGAGTGATGGGATAGCCAAAGAAGCCATCTGCTCCACATCGTATACAGGCATGGGCGATAGCCTCATTGCCTTTCATAAGGGTTACTTCTTGCTCTGCCATTGTTAGATTTCCTCCTTTTTACGATAAACGGTGATACAACCGTCCGGGCACACGATGGCACACGAGGTACAGCCTACACAAGCCTCGGCATGCGCTGGTTCTACGTAACGATAGCCATGCACATTCACCTTCTTTTCGGCAAGCGCTATGACATCGTGAGGACAGGCCTCCACACAGAGCGCACAACCTTTGCATCGCTCTGTATCTACCACAATTGCCCCTAAAATTTTATTCTTTGTCATGGGTTATAATAGTCTTTACAATAAAAGCCGAGGATATTATCGAGCATTTCCTTGGCTACGACGGCAGGGCTGTCGGGGTCAAGGGCTATGGCTTCCATATAGCAATCGAGAGCATGCTTGTAATCACCTTGTTTGCGATAGGCATTGCCTTGTAGATAATATTCCTGAGCTGTCATTTATCTGCTGATGTTCTTTTAAATTTGCTGTGCGAAATTAATAAAATAAGCTAACTAAAAAGAATTATCAGCCGAGATTTAAACTATATTAATGTTGTTTTGCGGAAAAATGCGCACACCATATTTCAGTGTGCAATTTTTAAAGAATAATGTACGTTATTTCTAATATTATATTCTATAAGAACATACTCCGCCACTTAACGCAGCTGGCCGCGGTAAATGACGAACAATACTACACCTCGTAACAGAAGGTAGAGAACGAAGGCCAACCACAAGGCATGATTGCCCAGTAAAGGATGCAGAACGAAGAACAGAACGAAGAACGAAGCTGAGGCAATAGCGGTGGAACAGAGCATCGACTTTGACTGGGTGATACCGACAAAGATGCCGTCAAAGACGAATGCCGACATGCCCGACAAGGGAATCAGCACTGCCCACCAGAAATACGCACCGGATGCCGTTATTACCTTCTCATCACTTGTGAGTAACGAGAGAAAGTTCTCGCCACCTATTATATATAATAAGGTGAAACCGACGGCTACACCTACACCGAACATCATCGTTCTCTTCACTACTTCCCGGAACGCCACCCTGTTTCCTGCTCCATAATACTTGCCACTCAATGCCTCTGCCGCATAGGCGAAGCCATCCATAAAATAAGAGAAGATGGTGAAAAGCGTCATCAGCAAGGTGTTGACAGCCAGCACCAGCGTACTCTCGCGGGAACCTGCTGCCGTAAAGAAAAGATTCACTGCCACCAGACATACGGTACGGAGAAATATGTCCCTGTTGAGCGAGAAGAATCGTTTCAGTGGTTCGGAATCAAAGATATGGTGACGATAATCATACTTGCCCAATCTGCGATAGTAGAGGCGATAGAGCACACAAGCCATCAGAAGTCCCCACCATTGGGCGATGACCGTTCCGAGTGCCACACCTTCTACCGTCATCCTGCAAACGAAGACAAGCATCAGCGAAGCGATGATGTTCACCACATTCTGCGTCAGCGACACTACCATCGGGATGCGGGTGTTCTGCATACCGATAAACCAACCCGTGAATCCATAAAGTCCAAGCACAGCGGGAGCACCCCAAATGCAGACATAGCAATATCTGCGAGCCAACTCCACGACATCCGCCTCGGGTGACATCGCCCACAGTCCGCATCCTATCATCCATCGCTGAAGGATAAAGAACAGCAGACCTATCCCCACACCGATACTCAGAGAGCGCACCAGGAGTCGCTGCACCTCGGCAAAGTCTCGTCTTCCCAATGCCTGCGAGGTCATTCCGCTGGTTCCCATGCGCAGGAAGCCGAACAACCAGTAGATGACATTGAAGAGCATCGAGCCCACAGCGATGGCTCCGATATAAGACGCATCGCCGATATGACCGACAATGGCGACATCCACCAAACCCAAAAGCGGTACCGTGATATTGCTGATTATCGACGGTACCGCTAAATGTAATATCTTCCTATTCATTAAATCTTAAACTTCGCAGCCTGCTCCTCGATGTAAGCTGCATCGCTGAAGTAGTCGATACGCATGGCTTTGCGAACCTCATCCATGGTCTGGGCTGCAAAGGCACGGGCATCCTCACTGCCCTTCTTCAGGATGTTGAACACCTCAGGAATATCCTGCTCGTACTCATGACGGCGGGCACGGATAGGAGTAAGCATCTTGTTGAGCACACTGTTGAGGAATTTCTTACAGGTTCCGTCACCGATGCCTCCCTTCACATACTGAGCCTTCAGTTCGTCGAGATTCTGGAACTCTGGCCAGAACTCAGCGAAGTCCTCGGGTGTAGAGAATGCCTCGAGATAAGTGAACACGGCATTGCACTCCAGATGTCCTGGTTCTTCCATACTCATACGTGGAGCACCGTTCGACATCTTCTTCACCTTCTTCCATACCGTCTTCTCGTCGTCGCTCAGATAGATACAGTTGCCAAGACTCTTACTCATCTTCTCTTTACCGTCGGTACCTGGAAGACGACGGCAAACCACATTCTCAGGGAGCATGATCTCCGGCTCTACAAGCACAGGAGCATAAATCTGATTGAAACGGCGCACCAACTCACGTGTTACCTCCAGCATTGGTTCCTGGTCTTCACCTGCAGGAACGGTTGTAGCTTTGAAGGCTGTGATGTCAGCAGCCTGACTTACTGGATAGCAGAAGAAGCCAAGAGGAATGTTGGCCTCGAAGTTGCGCATCTTGATCTCGGTCTTCACCGTTGGGTTGCGCTGAACACGAGATACGCTGATGAGGTTCATCAAATAGGTGGTGAGCTCGGCAAGCTCAGGAATCATACTCTGAATATAGAGTGTGCACTTCTGTGGATCAAGGCCTGCAGAGAGGTAATCGAGAGCCACCTCGGTGATGTTCTGACGTATCTTCTCAGGGTTGTCTGCATTGTCAGTAAGAGCCTGCACATCGGCCATAAACACGAACATCTTGTCGAAGTCGCCTGCATTCTGCAGTTGTACTCGGCGCTGAAGCGAGCCGATGTAATGCCCCAAGTGGAGCTTGCCTGTTGGACGGTCGCCCGTCAATATTATCTTTCCCATATTATTACGATTGTTTCTGTTATACGAAAAATAGTCAGCCTGTCTGCTATTTTTAGTGCAAAGGTACAGCAAAAAGGGCAAAACACAAAATAAATAGTTACTTATTTTGTGTTTTTGCCCCTTACCCGTCACTTACCATGTGTATTTTAATCGGCAAATCACAGTTGTGTTGTGACAGCGAAAACAAATTACTTCTTGGTGATCACCACTTGTTTCTCATTGAAAGCACTGCAAGCATCTACCAACTTCAAGACTTTGTCCCAGTTGGCTACAGGTTCCTCACGATGCAAGAAACTCTTGCTTACATGCACTATGATCTTGCCAGCCCCGGCACTTGCCTTCACCGCAAACTCGCCACAATCGTTGCTGACGGTGGTATTCAGTTTCTTCAATGACTCAGCTGAAGCCTGATAGCCTTTGGGCAAAGCCACCTCTATATTCCACTCATCAGCAAATGCCATTTTACGCCAGATACGATCCTTGCGGATGCGGTCATTGCCTTCCAGTTTCATCTGCTCTCCTATCAGCTTGCCCACAGCCAGCATCATGCTGCTTCCTGCACGTTTCACCAATCCTTCCATCTCGTAATCAACATGATAGACCAAATCGGCACTGTCCTTACGGATGCCCACGCAGTCTACGCCATAGCCACTGACCTTGACAGGATCACTCTCATGATAGCCAGTAACCTCTTCCTTAAACTGGTCAGCCTGCTCTTTCTGCTTATACTCTGCAAAGGCAGCCTTGATATTGGAGGCATTCTTCTTGGGGAAAACGCAATATGGGTCGCTATCGTCATATTTCAAATAACGCCAATAAGCCTCCAAATGGTCTGGGCCATACAGACTTACTTCAGGGGAACAAACAGACTGTCCAAACATTTTCTGCTCACCAGAATAGACTACCCGACGGCTGATATTCATCTTCATACCATCAAGGCTCGCCTTGACAGAAACCACCGACCTGTTGTCCGAAGCCTTACTTACAGGTATCTCAAAAGGCGCTTCCGCATCCTGCATATATGCTTTTCTACCCTGATAAATAAATGGTATTTCGGATGCCACCTTGGGATAAACACCTGGGAAATAGTATAAATCTGTTCCCTTGAGACGGAAGAACCAAGTGGTGGAATTGTAATTGATCAACTGATCCACTGGAAGTGCTCCGAGAGGTGTCGTGATGCCCATCTCCAATTCTACTCCTAACTTTCGCAAGTAGTTGGGTACCACATTGAATGACTCTTGAGAAGTTCCCGCACATGTATACTCCAACGAAGCTATCCTGTCTGCCTTCTCTTCTGCAGACAGGTCTGCTTTCTTAAGAGCCTTAAACACTCTCGTGTACTTACCAGAGAGGCCGATGGGCGAATAGCCATTCTTGCTGACATAAGTCTTCATCAGTTTCCAGTCATCCTGCAGAATAGGTGCCACATCTGGATTGGCACGCACACCCTTCTTGCGCATGGCTTTCTCTACGATGACCGTCTTGGTCTTGGTAGGAGTAATAAACATCATGATGTAAGGCGACTGAACGGTTGAATTGTACCATACGGAAGGTTCTGCATCCACAGGCTGGTCCATAGTCAGGTCGAGCACGGCATTCTTGTCCTTATCCGTTGTCTGCTTAAACTCGGGAGCACCATTCATGGAACGATAAACGGTGGCAAGACTCTGATCCAACACACAATGAATACGGCTATAGAGCACTGGCTCACTTTGGCGCAAGAAAAATGCAAACGGATCCAACTGCTGTTCCTGAGTGTCTATCTGGTCTAATGAGAAGACATCAATACAGTCGCCAATCTCCAAACCTGGCACAGCAATCTTCTGACTGAGTTCCTTGCCTTTCTTACCTTCCTTCACATCTACGTAATCGTCGAAATCCACCACCTGCACCGTGCCGTCTTTCTTCAATACACGAATTCCCAAGATGGTATTGGTCGTATGATGGTATCCGCCCTGCCATTTCTTCGATTTTGTAAGAAAAGAGAATTCTGAATAGTCCTTCAGGGCTTTCTTGTCGTTGATTTGTATCAGCATACGCTCCATATCCTCGCAATCTATCTGGCGTGTCAGTCTTCCACTGATAAACAACTCTGTCGTAGCCTTGCGATGGTAATCGGTACTGAGTTCCTTGTAATAAGATAAAATCACCGCCGATTCCTTCTTGTATTTCTCGGGCACAGCACGTTTCTTGAAATCTACAGGCGTATTGTCCCATACTTCTTGGCGTACTTTTTGCGCCAACTTGAGATAATCAGCCTTGTTGTCGGCCTTAACCGACAAACATACGAGTTGCATCATCAATAAGAAGAAAGCAACTCCCGCCATTCTTACATTCTTCATAATCTCAACCTTTTAAAATATCAATTACTTATTTTGTTAATATAACTACTTGCTGATTGCAGGCATCATTCCATTCGGAAACCATTTTGTTCCATGCCGGAATATCCTTCAAGGCTACTCGCCTGTTCTTGATGACATACTCCTTTTTCATGACGACACGATTGCCTTGTTTGGAAAACGTACAAGACAAGTCAGCCCAATGGGTATGCGACGCAAAAGGAGCAGGGAGTTCCTGTACACGCATACCTTTTGGTACAGAGAGACTGACCTTGCGCACATTCTTCAGTTTCATACCTATCATATAGTCGGAAACCCGCTTGGCAGTATCTACTTTCTCCAACCACACATCTTTATCCTGATTCATATCCACATAGAGATATTGGTCTGCCGACACTCCCACGTTTCCTTTATAAAAAGAGGAAGAGATGACGAGCTGTTCGTCTTGGGGCCTACTACCTTTGAGCACCACATCCCTCATTTCGTCCTTATTGCCGTCCATTCCCAACAAACGAGACAGAAATTGCTGTCTGTCATCTTGCGCAGCTGCGTCGTATGCCGACAAGACCATGGCTTTCATATCTCCTTTCCAAGAAGAATTCAGAGTGCCCTTCATGGCATAATTGCCATCCTTCTCTACGGAAAGTGCACAATCGTATTCCACAGATGAGGAACAAGATTCCTGGGGCAATGTGGGCAACGTATAGACCCGGCATCCTTCTCCTTCTTCCACCAAAGCCTGTCGTCCCTGAATATTTGTAGGAATATACCCTAAGGGTATGTAAGAATTGGTGGCATCAAGATAATAGGGCTTACCCTGATAGAACACCGTGCATATCGCATGATTGACAGAGGAAATGGTGGGTACTTCATGCGATGTATAAGGAATGTCATCTGTTCCGATATCTGTCTGTCGCGCATCAAAACCCTGAGCTTTCAACAAGGTTTTCAGCAAGAGCGACATGGCCTTACAGTCACCATATCGCTTACGGATCGTTTCGGCAGGAGTGGCTGGCTGATGGGCAGAAACGCCGGCCTCGTATGCCAAATAGCGTATGTGGCTTTGCACCCAGGCAAAGGTGTTGGCTATTTTCTCCTTGTCACTCTTTGCTCCTTGGGCTATCTCTGCAAGGATTTCCGCTTGGTTGGGAATCGTACAGTCGACATCTGCCATTTTCTTAGACCAAGCGAACATATCCTGTTCGTCCTTGAACGAACCTATTACGAGCAAATGAGGAACAGTATAGCCCCAGGCTGGAGCTCCCTCCTCGGAAACTAGCACAGACAAGCCGTGCATGACATAGGTAAACACGGAGTCGCCAGCCTCATCGGCCACAGCTGTCTTGACCACATCGGCAGGAAGATTACACTCCTTGAGATGATATTGAGATAAAGCCTTCGGTATAACCACCTGGACGGTTTTGTTCTCTACATAGTAGTCTTCGGGAAAAGAGATTCTTGTGAAATAAACAGGATCGATAAAGGTTCGTGCAAAAGAGGCCTTCAAAGTCTTACCCACCTTGGGTATCCGATAATTGAAATAACAGACCTTGGTGTCATCAAAGAAGATATTCTCAGGTGTAGCTGACTTATATTGTGCCGTGCCCTTGGAGGAAGCTTTGTCCAAACGGATAAAATCTCCATAGTAGACATTCGGCTGAACAAGTGCTGCATATTTTGTCACGCCATATTCCAAATCCGTCGTATTCGAGATGACAGGAATACCATCGGAATTCACCTTAAACTTATACCGATCCACACAGTTTACTATATGCACATTGTCGTCCACGCCTTGAGCCGCAGCAGACAATACGCTCAGAAAACACAGATAAATAAATACAGGTTTTATTGTCATCAGATTGGTGTTATGAATTAAATGCCCCCCCGAAGTATAAAACAAAGGAAGGGCATTTTATATATTATTCAAGTTTCGCAAATTTTGCCCCACACGCCCTGAAGGGGCAGAAGCTCTTAGCCCAGGGCAGCGCCCTGGGTTATTTTGGACGTAAACCTGTCGCCCTGTAAGGGCAAAAGCTTTAAAACTCCAGGCAATTTACAAAGCTTTTGCCCTTACAGGGCGCCTTGCCGATTGCCATTATACCCAGGGCGCTGCCCTGGGCTAAGAGCTTTTGGGCCTTCAGCCCGTACTTAAACCACTTAGAACTCTGCGTTCTTAGGAGTACGTGGGAAAGGAATCACGTCACGGATGTTCTGCATACCTGTAACAAAGAGAATCAGGCGCTCGAAACCGAGACCGAAACCAGCATGAGGACATGAACCATACTTACGGGTGTCGAGATACCACTCCATATCCTTCATTGGGATGTTGCGGTCCTTGATCTCGCCCATCAGCTTGTCATAGCTCTCCTCACGGACAGAACCACCGATGATCTCGCCTATCTGTGGGAAAAGCACATCGGTACCCTGAACGGTCTGGCCGCTCTTGCCACCGAAGCCACTCTCCTCCTCGTCTATCTTCATATAGAAAGCCTTGATGGCCTTAGGATAGTTGGTCATGATGACAGGCTTCTTGAAGTGCTCCTCTACCAAGAAACGCTCGTGCTCTGAAGCCAAGTCGTCGCCCCACTCACATGGGAACTCAAACTTCTTGCCATTGGCAATAGCCTCCTGCAAGATGCGGATACCTTCAGTATAGGGCAGATGAACGAATTCGGAGTTCAGCACACTTTCCAATCGGGCAATCAGACCCTTGTCGATCATCTTGTTCAGGAATGCAAGATCGTCCTTGCAGTTGTCGAGTGCCCAGCGGATGCAGTACTTGATGAAATCTTCCTCCAGTTCCATCAAACCAGCCATGTCCAGGAATGCCACCTCTGGCTCTACCATCCAGAACTCTGCCAGGTGGCGGGGAGTATTACTGTTCTCTGCACGGAAAGTTGGACCGAATGTATAAATAGCACCAAGGGCTGTGGCACCCAACTCGCCCTCCAACTGACCTGAAACGGTCAATGAAGTCTGCTTGCCGAAGAAATCATCAGAGTAGTCTATCTTGCCATCCTCTGTCTTCTTCAGGTTGTAGAGGTTCTTGGTAGTTACCTGGAACATCTGACCTGCACCCTCGCAGTCGCTGGCTGTGATGAGAGGTGTATTGAAGTAGAAGTAGCCATGCTCGTGGAAGTAGGTATGGATAGCCATCGCCATGTTATGACGAATACGCATCACGGCACCAAAGGTGTTGGTACGGAGGCGCAGGTGAGCATACTGACGCATGTACTCAAAGCTCTGACCCTTCTTCTGCATAGGATAATCGCTTCCGCAGAGACCGTAAATTTCAATGCTTTCGCACTGGATTTCAACACTCTGTCCGGCACCCTGACTTTCAACCAAAGTACCTACTGCACTGATGCAGGCGCCAGTGGTAATCTGACGGAGCTGATTCTCATCGACCTTGGATGGGTCGACTACTATCTGAATATTATTAATAGTAGAACCATCGTTAAGAGCGATAAAATCGACTGCTTTGCTACTACGATGGGTACGCACCCATCCCTTTACATTCACGATTGAGCCATAGGCTGTGCTCTTGAGCAAGTCTACAACTTTAGTTCTTTTTACTGTTTCCATTGTTAATATTATGCTTCAAGGAGTTAAAGAAGTTAAGGAGCTAAGGAGTCAACTCCTCAACTCCTTAACTTCATATTATTGTTTCTTATTCAAAAGCACCCATGCGGAGCATGTCAACTTCCTTCTCTGTCAGGAAGCGCCAGTCGCCACGACGGAGGTTCTTCTTAGTCAGACCGGCAAACTGTACACGGTCGAGCTTGGTGACACGATAGCCAAGGCTCTCGAAAATACGACGAACGATACGGTTCTTGCCACTATGGATCTCGATACCTACCTGTGCCTTGTCGTTGTCATCAGCATACTCTACTGCGTCTGCCTTGATCTCGCCATCCTCAAGAGTGATACCGTCACGAATCTGCTGCAGGTCGTGAGCTGTCACGTTGCGGTCGAGATGTACGTGATAAACCTTCTTCTTCAAGAACTTAGGATGGGTAAGCTTGCTGGCCAGGTCGCCATCGTTGGTCAAAAGAAGCACACCTGTGGTGTTGCGGTCAAGACGGCCTACTGGATAAATACGCTCTGGACAAACATCCTTCACGAGGTCCATCACTGTCTTGCGCTGCTGAGGATCGTCGCTTGTTGTCACATAGTCCTTTGGCTTGTTGAGAAGCACGTAAACCTTCTTCTCCAAGCTGACAGGAGCATCGTGGAACTTCACTTCGTCGGTACGCAGAATCTTGGTTCCCAACTCGGTTACTACCTCACCGTTGACAGTAACCACACCTGCCTGAATAAACTCATCAGCCTCACGGCGTGAGCAGATACCGGCATTGGCGAGGAACTTGTTCAAGCGCAATGGCTCGTTAGGATCGATGTTCTCCTCCTTATATTCAATACGCTTCTTGAGATTATATTTTGCATTGGGATCGTAGCCTGGTGTGTGTGGACGACCATATCCACCACGGTTGTTGTAGCCACCGCCCTGTGGACGACCATAACCGCCACGGTTGTTGTAGCCACCACCCTGAGGACGACCATATCCGCCACGGTTGTTGTTGTAGCCACCGCCTTGTGGACGACCATAACCGCCCTGCTGACGAGACTGATAACCGCCACGGTTGTTGTTGTAGCCACCACTCTGTGGACGACCATAACCGCCCTGCTGACGAGGCTGATAGCCACCCTCTTCATCATTGTTGTTGAAACGAGGACGATAACCACCCTGTGGACGATTCTGATATCCGCCACGGTTGTTGTTGTAGCCACCACCCTGAGGACGACCATAACCGCCCTGCTGACGAGGCTGATAACCACCACGCTGCTGATAACCACCCTGGCGATGCTCACCATTATTCTGCTGAAGAGCCATTCCGAAACCTTCTGGGCGGAATCCACCTTCATTGCTGCGATCGCTGCTGTAAGCACGCTGCGAGTTGATACGAGGACGCTGTGGGCGTCCGTTACTGCGATAATTTTTCTGATAACCGCCTGCTGGGGTATAACCCTCACGGGCACCTTCATTCGCAGTCGATTCGCTCTGAGGTTTGTTGTCAAATTCTGAATCCATTTTCCTTTTTCTTTCTTAAAAGCCTCACGGCTGGGTTAATAACTTTTTTTAAAATAATTCTTTTAGTTCTTTATATATATATGGTATATGATAAATACTTCGATAGGTAGCGATTGGGAATTGAAGATTAATATCTGTTAGATTCCTGTATAGTTGCTGGGGGTGATAGCCATCAGTTCTGCCTTCACACTGTCGCTCACATTCAAGCCCTGGATGAACTCATGAATGGTCTCCTCGGTCATGTGCTTGTTGGTGCGGGTAAGCGCCTTCAATGCCTCATAAGGATGTGGGTAAGCCTCGCGACGCAAGATGGTCTGAATGGCTTCTGCCACTACTGCCCAGGTGTTGTCGAGGTCTTCCTGCAACTTCTCTTCATGAAGAATGAGCTTGCGAAGTCCCTTCAAAGTGCTCTGAATGGCAATCACACTGTGACCGAAAGGTACACCGATGTTACGCAATACGGTACTGTCGGTGAGGTCACGCTGCAGACGGCTTACAGGAAGCTTCTGTGCCAGGAACTGGAGTATGGCATTGGCTATGCCCAGGTTGCCCTCACTGTTCTCATAGTCTATAGGATTCACCTTGTGAGGCATGGCACTTGAGCCTACCTCGCCAGCCTTGATCTTCTGCTTGAAGTAATCCATAGAGATATACATCCAGAAGTCACGGTCGAGGTCGATAATAATGGTGTTGATACGACGAACGGCATCGAAGATGGCACCCAAATAGTCGTAATTGCTGATCTGTGTGGTGTACTGCTCACGCTCCAAGCCCAGCTTCTCGCTGACAAACTTATTGCCGAAAGCACGCCAGTCGTACTGAGGATAAGCCACATGGTGAGCATTGTAATTGCCGGTAGCGCCACCAAACTTGGCAGTCACCTTGCATGCCTTCAAACTGTTGAGCTGCTCGGTAAGACGATAGACATACACCATAATCTCCTTGCCCAAACGGGTTGGAGAGGCTGGCTGACCATGAGTCTTGGCAAGCATTGGTACATCCTTCCACTCATCGGCATAGGTCTGCAGCTGAGCTATCAACTCCTCTACCTGTGGATAGAAAACATCCTGAAGCGCTTCCTTCACAGAAAGAGGCACACTGGTATTGTTGATATCCTGAGAGGTCAAACCGAAATGGATAAACTCCTTGTAAGCATCCAATCCGCCAATCTTATCAAACTCTTCCTTGATAAAATACTCTACAGCCTTGACATCGTGGTTGGTAACCTTCTCGATATCCTTGACACGCTGTGCATCATTCTCATCAAAGTTCTGATATATCTCACGCAAACGAGCAAACAAAGCAGAATCGAAAGATGCAAGCTGCGGCAAAGGCAACTCACACAAAGTGATAAAATACTCAATCTCTACACGAACACGATATCGTATGAGCGCATACTCGGAAAAATAGTTTGCGAGTGGCTCTGTCTTTCCCCTGTAACGTCCATCTATAGGGGAAATTGCTGTCAGTAAATCTAAATTCATAACCAATACGTATTATTTATTAGGGTGCAAAGGTAAAAAAAATCAATGAAAAAGCCGAACAAATAATGATAAATTAGCTTAAAAAGAAAAAAGTCTTGCAACTTTTATGTTGCAAGACCTTCATTTGTGGGCGTTGACGGATTCGAACCGCCGACCCTCTGCTTGTAAGGCAGATGCTCTAAACCAGCTGAGCTAAACGCCCTTACTTTTCGTAAGCGGTTGCAAAGGTACTAACATTTTTTGTATCCACCAAACTTTTAGCCAACTTTTTTCATTTTTTCTGCAAAAAAGTTGTTTTTACTATCTTTTTTGCCTCTTTTCGCCCTTCAAAAGTCAGATACGCCACCTTTTCATCGTGGCATATAGGCCCTTGCCGTTTCCCGTGAAGTGCGGGTGAATATGTTTGCTGTTATGTTCATCACTACCAGCATCATCTCTATCGTTATTAGCTGTATACTGAAGTTTCGCATGTGGTTCAAGTACGGGCTGAAGGCCCAAAAGCTCTTAGCCCAGGGCACCGCCCTGGGTATAATGGCAATCAACAAGGCGCCCTGTAAGGGCAAAAGCTTTGTATATTGCCTTGATTTTTAAAGCTTTTGCCCTTACAGGGCGACAGATTTGCGTCCAAAACAACCCAGGGCGATGCCCTGGGCTAGGAGCTTCTGCCCTTTCAGGGCGTGTGGGGCTTACTTGCGAAACTTGAACTGTATATAAATAAGAGTCAGTTTCAATCATCTCTTTTTGATAGGTTGACAAAATTAAATCTATATTCTCAGGTCATGGAGCAATTTGACTCCACATAGTCTTCTGTAATCGACCCTCGAGATGTGTACACGCAAGAAGGACGTTGCAGAAAGTCCCTCATAAAAGTGTGTTAATCTTTCAAAAAGTCCCTCATAAAAATGTGATATATTTTGCTTTCTCGCTAATTTTCAGTATATTTCCTATATATTATTATAGTAAGGAACCCACCTCTCATCGTGGCATATAAACCCTTGTCGTTTCCCGTGATTTGAAATTGATAAAAGACAGTCATCCCAAATACGTGATTTCTATGGATAGGCTTTACCTTACAGAACTTTTGAGTCTTCAGGATGTGTGGGATAAAACTTGGGAAACTTGAGCTGGATAATATGAAAGATGTATTGAAAATAATTGCCTGCGCATAAATGTTTTTTGCGTGAAAATGTATCATAGTATCATTATTTAGTACGATATCCTTATAAACATCTGATATTCTGCACAATACAAGAATGATACTTTTTCGTTTATTTTACAGAAAGTATCATAGAAGTATCATAAATCACAAGAAACATCATTAAATTCGGCTTTGAGTCGATTTAAAAGACTAAAGTTTCAAAACTTTAGCACCAACTCTTCCAGTATGTAAAGAATGCATATACAAACTATGAATAAGAAGAAAGATTGACAAGTTGGATTAGGAATAAAATCACATAAGCCGTTCTGGAAGAGACCATCAGGTGGCCTGCCTTGCCCGTCAAGTGGGCACTCAGTGAACAAGCGACGGGCATTGACTGAACAAGCGACGGGCATCAATAGAACAAGCGATGGGCATTGATTGCCCGTACGGTGTTCACAGAGTACCCAAAAGTCAGGCGTTTTTTGGGCACTCCTTGCAGATCTGCGGCTTTGCTTTTATGCATAATGCCTCATGACGATTTTGTGATACTTAGATGACGTATTTTATGATACTTCTATCAGATTTATGATACTTCTATGTAAGCGGCTCCGCGTTTATACCTTGCCCTTTATCGTAAAAGTTCTTACCTTTGCACCATAATTTTAAAACCAACGAAATTATGAGAGCAACAGAACGTTATGAGAGGGCATGGAATGCCTTTCAGATTCATTTGAATCATAATCCAAAAGCCAGTTTGATTCCTTTTTTAAAGGAACGGCATGTAAACCATCGTTCGATGCATAGATGGATGTCAGAGAAAGGTTATTCTGTTAGGTTAGCCAAACAGCAGATTCGTCTGCTTCAGGCCGAAGCCCGTAAGGAATGTTCAACAGCCAAGGACACTGGGATGATGTTCCTTCCCATGGAAATGCCATCCGATCCCGTCTGTCCAGAGAACTATCTTTTTGGCATAACCCTAACCTTCCCCAATGGAACGATAGTCACCATCAAGAAAGGTAGCGCCAAATCTGTCATGCATCTGATGAAACTTTACGAAAAGGAGGATATGCTATGTTTGGACTAAACGAAAACACCCAGTATTACGTCTGCCAGCGATATGTCCGAATGAACATGGGCATAAATGGCCTGTACCAGATTGTAAGGACGGAGATGGAGCTGCCGCCACTCGGTGGTGCCGTCTTCATCTTCTTCTCAAAGAACCGCCAGCAGGTAAAAATGCTCAAATGGGATGACGACGGTTTCCTGCTGTATCAGAAGCGACTGGAGCGAGGAACCTTTGAATTACCATTCTTTGATCCCCAAAGCAAACAATGCAAAATGCCTTACAAGATGCTATCTGCCATCATGAGCGGAATTTGCCTGAAAAGTATGAGATATAGAAAACGGCTTAATCTGTAGGCGTGCAAGATTATGTTTAACAGGTTGTGTATCAG
>ENA-UERK01000612-UERK01000612.1-human-gut-metagenome-genome-assembly--contig:-NODE-612-length-29602-cov-64.154412_pt1 | contig 29602 bp, 20 predicted proteins | sample MGYA00242957_ERZ507957 | MGnify/ENA primary metagenome ERZ507957 (study PRJEB26167, sample SAMN06115538) | human gut metagenome | host: Homo sapiens | place: China:Heilongjiang | collected 2015-11-06...
CGTCCTCGTATTTCGCCATCAGCTCCAACGCCTCGGGCAGGAGTTTCACCCTGGCAAGTGTTCCGGTCTTCTTGCGGTTATAGATGAGCCATTTGTCGCCATCCTCCAACACCTTGACATTGGCTTTCGTGATGGAAACGGTGTCTATGAAGGCTGTTCCTGCATAGCAGGCGAAAAGAAACAGGTCACGGCTAACGGATAGTCTCGGCTTGTCTTCGGGCAGTTCCACATCACGGATTTTTATGAAATCAGACATGCTGAGAGCCTTGGGTGTCGTAACCCTTGGAGTGCCAACCCGATAATGGGCGAACAGCAGGTTCTTGCACAAGCCTCGCTCAAAGGCGATGCGGCACATCTTCTTGAAGAGCGACACATAGATGGTGATGGTTCCTGATGAAAAGCCTTTCTCGTCAAGCAGGTAATGGTGAAAGTCACTGATGAAAGGCTCGGTCAGCTGTCCGAAAGCCAAATCAGTCAACCTATACTTCTCCCCGATGAACTCAGCGAGATTCTTGCGAATCTTTCTGTAAGTCCAGACACTGCTCTCTTTTCCACAAGCACATCGAATGCCTTTTGGATGGAAAGCAACAACTGCTCGATGTCCTTGTTGGTCTCCACGGCTTCCTTGCTCTTTCCCTCCAATCGGCTGGCACGAGGATTCCAAAGCGATGGAGTGCAAGACAACTTGCAGGAGAACTGCGCCATAGTCCTGTTCACCGTGATGCGTCCCATGATGGGAGCTTTTCCATTCTTGTCCAATCCGCTCTTTTTTAGGTAGAGCAACACCTTGAATTTTTCGATTTTCATAACGCTTACATTTTGAGTGTGCAAATATAATCATTTTGTAAGCGTTCCTTGATACGCAAAACATTGAGAATCAGCGCAATAAAATCCGTTGATGCACAAAGTTGCCTTTCCGCATTGTTACCTGCTTTGCATAGGTAACTGTGGCTCACGATTTAGTAACTGAACTACTTCAATATTCCTCACTCGCTTGCTTTATGTCGATTTGGCAACTTTGTGCAAATCTACTCATTCCCAACTGTTTACGTTCCAACCTCTCTTATTCTCCTTAGGCTGCTTTAGAGCTTTATGTTAGTAGCTGCTACTCTTAGTTTTCGGTATTATAACTCTTAGTTTTAGCATCCTATAAAAAGCAAATCGCACCCTGAAAGCTCAGAGTGCGATTTGAAATCATTCGAGTTGAGAAATCAACCGTATCAATTTGTCGTAAATCAGTGTTCTTTCACTGTAAATGGTTGATAATCAGATAAGATGTGCTAAAAGCGAAGGGACCATGAAATGCGAAATCATTTTTGAAATTCTAGTCATTTGATGGAAAACATTCCATTTACTTGATGACTACCTTCTTCTTTCCGATGACATAGACGCCCTTGCCTAGCTTGCTGGCATCCGTGCCCAGGTAACGACCATCGAGCGTGTAGATGCGAGCGTCCTTGTCTGCATCGATGTTGGTGATAGGAGAGTCGATACCTGTGGTGAAGTCCTTGAGATAATCGAAAGTGATGACACCATCGGTCTCCTTGATGTTGTAGAGGAGGTTGGTCAATAACACGCCATTATTGAGCTTTGCCTCTGTCAGTTGTGTAACGTTATTTCTGCCTGGGAAAGGATCGCTAAGGTGGCTCAGCTGATACTCTTTGTCTGTGTAGGTTTTTCCTTTTCCCGATAAGTAACCACTGAGGATGATGCCATCAGCTGGCAGAATCGTAACCTCTGGGCTTCCGGGCGTTTGGTTCATGCGATAGTCCAATCCTACGGTAGGCTTGTTGTAGTCTATGCGATGAATCAGCAAGCCATGAGAAGGGAAACCTTTCCACCAACCATCTTTTTGTAGGTTTTGCAGGAGAAGATATTGACCATCATGAGCTTCTATCTTATATACCTTGCGGTCTTGGTAGTAAGGCTGCAATTCCAGTTGTTGTGCTGTGTTGCCCAAAGTCTCGATGTTGGAATCCCAACCTACGATGTCAAGCTCCCAAGGTGAATAAGCTGCAGGGTTAAAGCCCCGATTCCAGTATTCACCTGCGTCCATCAAGTCCCAATATTCTGGTTCTTGGTTGTTGACATACGCAGCGGTATTGTATGGATACAAGTCAGGTATTCCCATGCAATGAGAGAATTCGTGGCAGAAAACGCCGATACCGCTGATATAATTCGTTGTAGTTTTGTCTGGAGCGTTTAATTCGCAGTTCAGTCCATAGCTATATATATTAGTTTCATTGTCGATGGTGTAGTTTACGCCAGCACGAGTATGTGCCCATATCGTATTGGCATCTCCACCTAAATTCTGTCCAATGCCGGCATAGATAATATAAACCAAATCCGCTTTGCCATCATTGTTGAGGTCATAGTCGGAGAAGTTCACCCCCAGTTGAGACTTGGCAAGTTTGCAAGCTTCTACAACTAAGTCTTTACTATAGATGTCACGATTGTTTTCTGAGGCATCTTGACCATAGTAAGTATAGCTCCTGTTGACAGTGACGACACCTGCTACATCAAAGACTGGAGTAAAAGCCCCCTTGCTCATTTCTGTGAAGTATTGCTTCACGCTACCGTAATTAGTGCCTAGATAGGCAGAGGTGAGAGCTTCGGGTGCCTGTTTTCCACTCTCGGCGTTCAAGAAATAATTGAATGCCGTCTTTGGGTCTTTTGACAAGAACTTGCAATCTGGAAATTGTACCAAGATGACCAATACCTTAGGAGCGCCATTGTGTGGAAAATAGCTTATGTTGCTAGCTATGTCTGTATTCAAGCTTTTTGCAAGCGATTGGAGGCCAGCGTCAGTAGCTTTGAAAAAGCTATCTTTGTCTTGTGCCTCTGCCATGTTCTTTTCGGTAGCATTGCGACTTTCTGGATTGTGCGCCAACTGAGGGGTAGCCTTCAAAGTGCCATCTTCTTCTACTTGTGCCACATAGTAGTTCTTGCCTACTTGTACCAAGAGTGTACCATCTGAGGCCGAACTCCAACTGAAATGCTCGTCACCATGGAGGTACACGGTCAGCTCTGTTCCGTCACTTTGAATGACAGTGATGGGACCAGGGTATGCCTTGGCGGCAAAGCTACTAGAAATGCCCAGAAGGGCGAATGCTATACTTAGTAAAATCTTCTTCATTTATCATTTATAATTTATCATTTATAATAGTATTGTCCTTTCTTCTGTGTCTGGTGACCAAACTCGATGGCGTGGTGCGGACAGTGGTGATAGCAACAGAAGCAGGTGAGGCAGTCCTTGTGGTGCAACCACTCTGGCGTCTTGCCCTTGCCACCCTTGATGTCGCCCACCGGACAGACATTGGCGCAGATGCCGCACTTCACGCATTTCTCTTGGGTGACGTGGAATCGCTTGTCGGTGATGAGCACGTGCTCGAAGAAGCCACCTATTATCTTCGTCATTCCCCATGGCCAAAAACCTTTCACCAGTCGATTAATGCTCTCCTTGCGGTAGAACACCTCCTCGCAAATCGCCTCCAACTCTTGTGCTGATTTCTCCTTCTTGCGAATCTCCTTCTCCTTCGGATCGACATCCATGAAAGGCAAGCCCACATACGACTCCGGCATGATGAGGGAGTAAGCGGAGGAAACCTCGTGGATGCCCAATGCGTTCAAGGAGTCATTGGCGGCAAGGGTGGCGTTGAGGTTCTCAATGGTGAGTCCGATGCTATCGCCTGCTGTGCAAACGGCGTAGGTAAAAGGTGCTTGGTGAGGATTCTTCCTGGCGGAAGAATCAGCGGAAGTAAGGTCTTCTGTAGGCAGTGTAACCACCAGTCGTGAGAGGAAATCCCTCACCAGTCGTGGCACTCTCCAACCATGTACGGGAAAAACGAAACCAAGCCGTTCACCTCTTTTCAAGATGAACGGCTCAGTCTTATCTGCGCCTGATGTCTTCATGCGCCTCATTTCCTCGGCGATGTCTATCAGTCGCTCTTGGGTTGCGGAAGCCAAGCGGATGGCTGCCCAACGGGTATTTCCTGTTCCAGAAAAATAGAATATCATTCTTTCTCTCTATACATTATTATATATATAGTGCCAAGAAGGAATTATTGCTTGGTCTCCTCGGTCATCACACCCTCGATGTAGAGACGAGTCATCTCCACGTTGCCATTGCTGCGCACGGTGATGGACTTCTTGAAGTGACCAGGGAACATACCCTTGCCATTGTAGGTGACGGTGATGGTGCCCTTCTGACCTGGAGCGATAGGCTGCTTGGTGTAAGAAGGTACGGTGCAACCGCAACTGGCGATGGCTTGGTTGATGACCAATGGCTTGTTGCCTACATTGGTGAATGTGAAGGTGGTCTTCTGAACGGGTGACTTCTCACTGAAGTTGCCAAAGTTGTGTACCACCTTGTCGAACTTGATTTCTGCTTGTGCACTGGCTGTTGCTACCATAGCAACGAGCATCGTAAGTGCTAAAAATAGTCTTTTCATATCCTATTTATTTTTATATTCTCATTTGGTTTTTGCCTATTTGGATGCAAAGTTAAACATAAAGTTTAGTATTGTACCACTTTTAGGCTACTTTTTTACATTATTTTATATATATTTCTTCAAGAACTTGCCTGTCAGGCTCTTTGGGCACGCTGCCACTTCCTCTGGCGTACCTGCCACCACGAGGCTGCCGCCCTTGTCGCCACCCTCTGGTCCGAGGTCGATGATGTAGTCGGCGCACTTGATGACATCGAGGTTGTGCTCGATGACTACCATGGAATGCCCACGCTCTATCAAGGCATTGAAAGCGTGGAGCAAGCGCTTGATGTCGTGGAAATGCAAACCGGTCGTTGGCTCGTCGAAGATGAAGAGGGTAGGCTCCTGGTCTTCCTTGCCGATGAAGTAGGCGAGCTTCACACGCTGGTTCTCACCACCAGAGAGAGTACTGGAGTTCTGACCGAGCTTGATATATCCGAGACCTACCTCCTGGAGAGGGCGCAGGCGGTTGACGATGACACGGCAGAAGTCGAAGTCGCCGTCATTGTGCTGGTTTTTCTCATCGCTGAAGAACTCTATCGCCTCGTTCACGGTCATGTTGAGCACATCGTTCACATCCTTTCCGCCGAAGTGAACATCCAAGATGTCGTGCTTGAATCGCTTGCCCTTGCAAGCCTCGCACTGCAACACGAGGTCTGCCATAAACTGCATCTCGATGGTTACGTATCCTGCTCCCTTGCACTCCTCGCATCTTCCTCCCTCGGCATTGAAGGAGAAGTATTGAGGCGTGAAACCGAGTTGCTTAGCCAACGGCTGGTTGGCAAAGAGCGAGCGGATGGCATCGTATGCCTTCAGATAGGTGGCAGGGTTGCTTCGGGTACTCTTTCCGATAGGGTTCTGATCGACAAACTCCACGTGCTTGATGGCATTGAGGTCGCCTTCCATCGCCGTAAACTCGCCCGGTGCATCCGAAACCAAGTCGAGGCGGCGGCGCATGGCTGGGTAGAGGATGCCCTTGATGAGCGAACTCTTGCCTGAGCCGGAGACTCCTGTGATGACGGTGAAGGCATTGAGCGGTATCTTGACATCGATGCCACGGAGATTGTTCATCCTCGCTCCCTTGATGTAGATGAACTGGTTCCAGGCACGATGGCTGGTAGGTCGCTCTATCTCCTCGCTGTGGGTGAGGTACTTGATGGTATAGCTGTCGGGATATTTCTCCAGAAGCTTCTTCTGTTCCGCAGGGTCGGTGGTGGAATATTCGGTGGAAGGACCGGCATAGACCAGCTTGCCGCCCAGTCGTCCGGCATCGGGACCAATATCGATGAGATAGTCGGCGGCACGCATGATTTCCTCGTCGTGCTCCACTACCACCACGGTATTGCCCAACTCCTGCAACTCTCGGAGCACCTTGATGAGGCGGTCGGTGTCACGGCTGTGGAGACCGATGCTAGGCTCGTCGAGGATATAGACGCTGCCCACGAGCGACGAACCGAGACTGGTGGTCAGGTTGATGCGCTGGCTCTCACCTCCCGAAAGGGAATTGGAGAGGCGGTTGAGGGTGAGGTAGCCCAAACCTACGTCGAGGAGGAACTGGAGGCGGTTGGTGATTTCTGCCAGAAGTCGCTTGCTCACGCTTTTCTCGTGCTCGGTCAGTTCTAGGTTGGCAAACCAAGTGGAGAGGTTGGCTACCGACATATCTACGAGTTCTGTGATGCTCTTGCCGCCAATCTTCACATAGTTGGCTTCCTTCTTCAGTCGGGTGCCATGGCAGTCAGGACAGATGGTCTTGCCACGGAATCGGCTCAGCATCACTCGGTATTGTATCTTGTATTGGTTCTCTTTCACCATGCGGAAGAACTCATCGATGCTCACCCTTTCGTGTGGGTCGAGGTTCTTCTCGGAAGGCAGTCCGTGCCACAGCCAGTCTTTCTCCTTCTGGGTCAGTTCGTAGTAAGGCTTGAAGATAGGAAAGTGGAACGGTTCGGCACGGCGGATGAACTCCTTGAGCCACATGCCCATCTTCTCGCCTCGCCAGCAAACCACGCAACCGTCGTAAAGACTCAGCGAGGTATTAGGGATGACCAATTTCTCGTCGATGCCGATGATGCTTCCGAATCCCTCGCAGGTAGGACAAGCGCCAAGAGGAGAGTTGAAGGCAAACATGTTGTCCGATGGCTCCTCGAAGGTGATGCCGTCAGCCTCGAAACGAGTGGAGAAGTCGTAGGTGATATGGCTAGGGAGGAAGAGAAGGCGGCAAGCACCATCGCCCTCATAGAAGGCGGTCTCGGTGGAATCCATCAGTCGGCTGATGTCGTCCTTCTCATCGCTTACAGAAGAGCGGTCGATGACGAGGTGGATGTCCTCATTGTTTTGAGCCATCATCTCCTTGAGCTTTTCGCCGCTAGCCTCCAAGAGTTGGCTGTCGGCAGAGGATAGGAAGTCTTCGATGCGGACGAACTCATCCTTGTGCATGATTCGGGCATAACCTTCCTGGATATACATCTCTAGCTGCTTGACCAGGCTTCTTCCCTCGATGACGTGGATGGGGGCGAGGATGACGAACTTGGTGCCTTTCGAATACTGTTGGGTACATTTGAGCACATCCTCGGTGGTATGGCGTTTCACCTCTTGTCCACTGATAGGCGAATAGGTCTTGCCGATGCGGGCGAAGAGCAGGCGGAGATATTCATATATTTCTGTGCTGGTGCCGACGGTGGAACGAGGGTTGCGAGAGATCACCTTCTGTTCGATGGCGATGGCAGGCGGAAGTCCCTTGATGAAGTCGCACTCTGGTTTGCTCATTCTGCCCAGGAACTGTCGGGCATAGGAGGAGAGCGACTCCACGTATCGGCGTTGCCCCTCGGCATAGAGTGTGTCGAAAGCCAATGATGACTTACCCGACCCGGAGACACCCGTGATGGCAACGAACTTGCCCTGTGGTATCTTCACGTCGATATTCTTGAGGTTGTTGGCCCTCGCTCCTTTTATCTCGATAAACTTCATTTTAATGTATAATTTATAATGGATAATGTATAATTAGGCTGACGCCATCAATACAATTGAATTCTTCACTCTTCGTTCTTCACTTATTCGTGGTGATACGGTTCACCCTTGATGATAGTACATGCACGATAGAGGGCCTCGGTGAAGATGAGGCGCACCATCTGGTGGGAGAAAGTCATCTTGGAGAGGGAAATTTTCTCGTTGGCACGGCTATAGACGGCATCGGAGAAGCCGTAGGGACCACCGATGACGAAGACGAGTCGGCGAGCCGTCGCCTGCTTGCGCTCCAACCACTTGGCATATTCGATGCTTCGGAACTCCTGTCCGTGCTCATCCAGCAAGACGACGGTGTCGGATGGTTGGATGAGTTTGAGGATGAGTTCTCCCTCACGCTCCTTCTGCTGCTGTTCGCTGAGGCTCTTGGTATTCTTGAGCTCAGGGATGGTAGTGATGGAGAAAGGCATGTAGTGGGTGATACGCTCGGCATAATCCTTGATGCCAGCGATGAAATGCTTGTTGACGGTCTTTCCGACCAAAATGAGTTCTGTCTTCACGATGAATGTTTAGCTAATATATATATTCTGTGTACTTAAAATTGGTATCCCACGGTGATGCCTACGCCAATGTTGTTCTTAGTCATGTTGAACATTGTCATGTGACCAAGCAAGTCACCGAAGAATTCATCTAAATCACTGATGGGTTTATATATGTGCCTGCAACCTAGCTGAGTGAAGACACCTACTTTTAAATGTTGCTTGATAACAGCTTTGAGTCCCAGATTAAGACCAAAATCAAAACGGCTTCTTAGACGACCTTTGTCGCTGAACGCATTGGCTTCGCTTTTTGTCACTTCCCCATCTTTTGTTAGGGTGTAATGGCTAGTGCCGTTAAGCCCATAGGCAAGATAGGGACCATAGAACACGGATAAATTGAATGGTCCGTTTTGGTATCCTGCCACACGCACGGAAAAGTGTAAGGGTACCTCCAGGTAATGTACTTTATCGTTATACTCTTCCTTGTCGTTGTTTTCCGTTTGCTCTTCTGTGTGATTGCGGAACGACCAGTATAGTCCTGGCTCAAACCCCCAGCGCGACTGTCCCAAGGGAATGTGTACATCTACACCAGCCAAGCAACCCAATGACGAGTTCCACTGCGGACCAGCATTGATGCTTATCTTCACGTGATCCTTTTGTGCCCATTCGTCAGTCTTGGTGTCGTTCTCCTGAGCCCATGCACTGGTTGTCATCAAGGCAAGCAATGCCGATGAAAGTATTTCTTTTATCATAGATGTAATTATTGTTCTATATTGTTCATCTTGTATATTATCTTTAATTTGCAAAATTACGGAAAATAGCAGAAATACCAAAAAAAATAAGCAATTATTTCTCGTAATCTTTTGCTGGCTTGCAGAAATGCCTACTTCTTGATGCCTACGCTTGCGTTATGGAAGCAAACTCAAATATTCTCTTCACTCTTCACCAAATCGATCGGACCCCGATAAACACTGGTGGTTCGAGATGTGAAGAGTGAAGAACCTCTTTTCACTTCTCTATCTGGTTGAAATATAGAATGTTAAAGCTAATGTGTGAAGAGGTGAAGACTTAACGTCCATTCTTGTTTTATTTTTTTGTTTATGACTCGAAACAGTATTGCCAGTCGTGCTTGAAAATATTCTAGCCCACGCCGAGAAATGTGCCTGCCTAGGGCGCAATATTGCCCTCGCCGAGGGCAGTTTTGCGCCCTAGTTAGGCAAAATCGCAAAGCTAGGCTTTAGCAATTACAACTCTCGAAGATAGCAAACGGAAAGCAAAGAGTTAGAGGTATGGAATGCAAGTGTGATGCCTATAACTCATAGCGTGATGAACTTCTCTGCTCAATCTTGATATTTTCACTCTTCGTTCTTCACTTCCTTCTCGTCCCTGTAATAGCCAGTGCCAACTCTCTTGGGATTCTTCGGAAACCAACCTTTCTCACAACGCTTGCGCTGCTCGAAAAGTTCGCCGATGCTCCAAAGGCTGCTGGCGCCTACCACTCCATGAAGGGCGGAGACGAGGACGTCTTCTATCATGAAGGCGGCGGCAATCGTGCCGATTCCGACCACGAGGAAGACCCACCAATATTTAACTCCCGTGTAATATTCAGTCTTCAAAACGATAGGGTGGAAGAGACCTATCACGAGAAATGTGCAAACGGCAATGATGATGCCAGTGAAATGTAATTCCATATCTTATAAATCTTTTTGTTCCTTAAAGGATGACGTAATCTTGTCTGAAATCACCGGACGAAGTGATACAATCTTGTCCGAAATGTGACTAAATGTATTTCAGAATGCAAAAATACAAAAAAAAGTTCAATCTAGTTTTGTTTCTCTAACTATTTTTCATATCTTTGCATATGAAAAGATGCGCTCGGCAATAATTCCCGTCGATGACACCTTATTATATATATAGGAAAATTATCAAATTAATAATAAAATAACTATGGCTAATAACGCAGAATTAATCAAGCAGTGTGAGGAAAGAGCACAGCAGTGGCTCACTCCTGCTTTTGACGAAGAAACACGTAAGGAAGTACAAGCAATGCTCGATGCAGAGGACAAGTCTGCTCTCGTAGATGCTTTCTATCAGAACTTGGAATTTGGTACAGGTGGTTTGCGTGGCATCATGGGTGCCGGCACCAACCGTATGAACAAGTATATCGTTGGTATGGCTACTCAAGGCTTCGCCAACTACATCCTCAAGGCCTTCCCTGGCCAGGACAATCTCTCTGTTGTCGTAGGTCACGACTGCCGCAACAACTCTCGCCTCTTCGCTGAGACCGTTGCCGCTATCTTCTCTGCCAACGGCATCAAGGCATATCTCTTCGAGGGTCTTCGCCCTACACCAGAGATTTCTTTCGCCATCCGTCAGCTCGGTGCCAAGGCTGGTGTCAACGTGACCGCTTCTCACAACCCTAAGGAGTACAATGGCTACAAGGCTTACTGGGAGGATGGTGCTCAGGTTTTGGCTCCTCACGATACTGGTATCATCGATGAGGTGAACAAGGTGAAGATTGAGGATGTGAAGTTTGAGGCTAACTGGGACAAGATTCAGATTATCGGTGGTGAGATGGACTACGACTATATGACAGCCGTTCACTCTGCTATGATCGACCAGGATGTCATCAACCGTCAGAAGGACCTCAACATCGTCTATTCAGCTATGCACGGAACAGGTCGTGTCATCGTTCCTCTCTGCTTGCGCTCATGGGGCTTCCAGAATATCAATGTGGTTCCTGAGCAGATGGTAGTGGATGGCAACTTCCCAACTGTAGTTTCTCCTAACCCAGAGAATGCTGAGGCTATGACTCTCGGTATGAAACTCGGTACTAAGTTGAACGCCGACCTCGTAGTGGCTACCGACCCAGACGCTGACCGCTTGGCTATCGTTTGCCGTGACGACAAGGGTGAGTGGATGATCATCAATGGTAACCAGACTTGTATGATGTTCTGCTACTACATCATCGAGAACAAGAAGAAGCTCGGCAAGTTGAAGCCAACAGACTTCCTCGTGAAGACTATCGTGACTACAGAGGTAATCGCTGAGATTGCCAAGAAGAACAATGTAGAGCTCCGTGACTGCTACACTGGTTTCAAGTGGATTGCTCGTGAGATTGCCATCTCTGAGGGCAAGCAGGACTATATTGGTGGTGGTGAGGAGAGCTTCGGTTTCTTGCCATACGATAAGGTACGCGATAAGGATGCTCCTGCATCTATCTGCCTCATCTGCGAGATTGCAGCATGGGCTAAGGATCAGGGCAAGACTCTCTACGACCTCCTGATGCAGATTTATGCAGAGTATGGCTTCAGCAAGGAGTTCACTGTAAACGTAGTTCGCCCAGGTAAGACCGGTGCTGACGAGATCAAGCAGATGATGGCTGACTTCCGTGCCAACCCTCCACAGGAGTTGGGTGGTAGCAAGGTGGTTACTTGGAAGGACTACCAGAGCTTGGAGACTAAGCACGCTGATGGTACTGTAGAGAAACTCAACATGCCTACTACAAGCAATGTGCTCCAGTGGTTCTGCGATGACAACACCAAGGTAAGTGTTCGTCCTTCAGGTACTGAGCCTAAGATCAAGTTCTATATCGAGGTGAAGGATCCATCCTTCAAGTGCGCTGGCTGCTACAACCGTTGCACCAAGGCTGCCGAGGAGAAGATTGAGGCTATCAAGAAGAGCTTGAATCTCGACTAAAGCTTGGAACTGAGAGCTTGAATCTCGACTAAAGCTTGGATTTCAACAGATAAGTAGAGTTTGACTCTCGATTAAATATTTGAAGACGAGAATCATTCTCATATATATTTTTCGCCCCATGCGTCAATTTCTGATGCGTGGGGCGAAATCGTTTTGTCGTATATCGCAATCATATACTTCATACCCTTATTTTAGTATCGTGCTCCTGTCCTTACCTAAGTCGAATGCGTCCTTTTGGAATCATTACCATTCTGACCAACAAGAAGATGAGGATGATGGTGAGGTAAATGAGGAGTAGTTCCAGAAGACTCAAATGGATATTCTCAATACTGGCTCCAGGCAACATTGTGGTGAGACGGAAGATGGTATTGTCGAACTGGGTGATGCTGACGAGACATCTGATGGCAAGATGCTGGAGAGCGGAGGCGAAGGTGGCTATCCAAGCGAACCAAGACAGCCATGGAAGGGAGAACAGCCAGATGAAAGGCGACAGGAGAAAGAGAATGGCGCAAAGATAGAGAATGAAGGTGGCAGACGGAATGGCGATGAAACTGGTGAGGAGTGAGTAGCAGGAGATTCTGCCAAAGTAAAACGCTACGAGCGGAATCGTACCTATCTGTGCTGCTATGGAAAGGCATAGGAGATTCCATATCCATCGGCTCCATGTATGGGAGAAATGGAATAGGGAAGAAATGGACGGAAAGAAAATGAGGATGGACAAGACTGCCAGAAACGACATTTGGAAACTGATGTCAAAAAGATAGAGTGGGGATATGAAAAGCATAATGATGTAGGCAACGGCAAGGTTGTTGACCGACAAGGCATCCTTCTGTGCGAGGATGGCAAAACTATAGATGCTAATCATTGTGGCAGAACGCACGGCACTCGCTGGCATCCCTATTAAAACCACATAACTCCAGATGGCGATGGTGGAGAGACATATCGTCAAGATGGATTTCTTTCTGCCGCCAAGCAACAAGATGAATAGTTGGAAGATGATGCCGATGTGCAGTCCGCTCACAGCCAAGACGTGGCTGGCACCTGCGATGCTATAGGCATCCTTGGTATCTTGGTCGAGTGCCGTCTTGTCGCCCAAAGCCATCGCGGAGATGACGGCATAGTCTTGGTCGGAGATTTGCATCTCTCTCATCTTCGACTCTATCTGATTTCTCCATTCATTGGCTTGGAGCAAGGTGCGGTCGAGTGCTGATAAGTCTTCATAGGATTCTATGTGACTGGTAGCTTGGCTCTTGTCTATCTCGTGTGAGGTGAGAGTTCCACCTATGCAGAAAATACAGAGATAGAGGGCGAGGCATTGCTGCGAGATGTGCTGGCGATAGTAGATGGCTATGCCAAATGAGAGGAGAGTGGCTATGAGCCAAGCGAGTGTACTCCAAGGGAAATGGAGGTATCGGGCAGTCAGAATACCAACTGTCAGAAGAATGCCGATTCGGATGGCTGGGGTGAAAAGTTGACCTTTGTGTATCATTTTAGATTAAAAAGAAACTCCCTGTTCGAAGCGATAACTTCGGGCAGGGAGTTTCGTCTTCTTATATATTTAGTTGTTGTTCATGAGCTTGTTGCCGCTCATTAAATAATCTTGTCTTACTTGCTCAGGTTGGCGATGGTAGCAATCATGGCTGCGATGCTAGACATGCTGGTACCGAGACTCATGGTCTCAGCCACACTCATCTTGCGTTTCAACTTGGCAGGAACTACAATCTCGCAGCCTGGTTGAACTTTGGCTCCATGACTTACCTTAGCCACCTTACCATTCATATAAATAATGTATGCCTTATTCTTGACAGCATCGGAGGCAAAGCCACCTGCTTGGTCGATGTAGTAAGAAGCGCGCTTGCCCTTCTCGTAACCCACTGTGTTGGCATACATCACAGCGCCATTGATCTTGACGGTTCCATTGTATTGAGGAACAACCAGTCGGTCGCCTTCACGAAGAACCAAGTCTTCATCGCTGCCTGGATGTTTGATAGCTTCCGACAAGTCGATGCCAACAGGATATTCATCAGGCACATTGAACTTCTCCAAGTCTGCGTTCTTGGCACTTTCTGCCACTTGTTGCAAGTTGCTTCCGCTGTTGCTGCTGGCTGCCAACTGGAGGAGGTTCTTCTGCTGTTGCTCACGCTGCATCTTCAATACCGCTTCCATACGAGCCTTTTCGGTATCGTTGGCCTTTCGGATGAGGCGAGCACCCTTGAGGTATGCCTCTTGGGTAGAACCGCCTGCCTTCTTGAAGAGGTCGCTCAGACGAGCATTTCGCTTGGTCAAGGTATAGTCACCTGCAAAGAGTACCTCGCCCTCGATGGTGACATTCTGTTGCTCAGTATAACCCGGACTTTTTCTGATGAAAACCTCATCGAATGGCATGAGGATGAAGCCCGGTGTGCCGTCGATGACGAAGCCATCCTTGAGAGATAGCGTATAAGTCTGGGCTATCAAACTGTCTGGTCGCAAAGCCTTGGCGTCAGAGACACGGCGGCTCACGTTGACATTGACAACAGATGCCTTGTCGGTCAAACCACCCGCCTGAAGAACGAAGTCTTCGATGGTCTCATTGTCGGCATACTTGTATGTGCCAGGGAAGAGGACCTCGCCACGGATGGTGATGGTGCGCTCGTTCATCTTATCTTGTCGGGTAGGGATGAAGAGTACATCGTTTTCCTTCAAAGGAATGTCGGCTACCTTGCCGCTCATGATGCCCTCGACATCTACGCTGACAACTTCCAGCGAGCGGTCGGTCTTCATGCGGTGCATCACGGCACGGGCTTTAAATGCATCCTCCGTCAATCCCTCTGCATGTTCTATCAAGGAACGAACACTGTTGACTTGTTCGCCGAGATTGTACATACCAGGGCGGAAGACAGCTCCTCTCACTTCTACAGTGTTGGCATAACGATTGAGGATAGGCTCCACGGTAACGGAGTCGCCGTCAGCGATGCGGAAGCTAGCGAAGTCGAACTCCTCGACGTTATAGACGGAGTATTCACGTCCCGTCTTGCGGTTGACACGCACTGACTTCTTGTAGGCATCGCCAGTGAAGCTTCCTGCGTATTTCAACAACGAGTTGATGCTCTCATTCTTCTTCATCTCGTAGAACATAGGGCGCTTAACCTTACCGGTGATGTTGACGAGGCAGTCGTAAGGACCCACTACGATGACATCATTGTCGGCGAGACGTACATTGCCGGTCAACTTACCATTCAAGATGTAGTCGTAAATATCTACTACAGTGACGAGACGATTGTTTCTATATACCTTAATATTACGTAGAGTACCGAGGTCATTGATGCCGCCAGCCATATAGAGGGCATGGAAGACAGTGGCGAATGCCGAGAGGGTGTAGGTTCCCGGTGCCTTCACCTCACCCATCACATTGACCATGATGGTCTTGGTCTGTCCTACGGTCAATCTGATCTTGCTGGAAGAATAGCGACTGCCCACAGTGCCGCGCAAACGAGCATTGGCTTGTGAGACGGTGAGACCGCTGATGCTGACAGGACCATAACCTTCGATGGTGACGGTTCCGTCTGGTGATACGGTATCCTGGATGGTTTTCTGGGATGCACCATAGATGTCGATGATGACAGCATCGCCAGGACCCAGGCGATAGTTCTGCGGAGTGGCGATATTCATGTTAGGCTCGAAGGTCAAGCTCTTATTATTAAATATGTCACGTCCGAACACTTTGGAACTCTTTTTCTGTGGTTCCATGTCAGGATATATGCTCGACATCTCATTCTGTATCGCCATGTATTCATCTTTATCAGAGTTGTCGGTTGATTCAGCACTTACACGATAGTTGCTGCGATTGGTCACGTCTTGGTGGGTCGCATTTGGTGTACTTGTGCTAGGATTGGTGTTCTTGGCATAGTCCTCTCTTGTCTTGCCATTGTTGGCGCGGAGACGAGATGGGGTAGCGGAAGCCTTTCCGCTCATATTCTCCAGTCCGCCCTGCTTGGCTTCTCGTTCATAACGAGCACGAACACGACGAATCTGTGAGATGTCAACGCCACGCTGCATCAACTTGGTGACAATCTGCGAGTTGGAAGTACCAGAGTTGTGTTCCTTGACCACAAAACTCATCACTTGGTCATCCGTCATGCTCGATGACTGTGCCATCGCCATGGAGGAGACCATGAAAAGCATGAGCGAAAAGATGATAAATTTCTTCATTTCTTTTTTCTTTTTATACCTTTTTATAAATAACTAGAAAACTTGCTATTTGTTGCAAATCATCAGTTATTTCTTGAATCCGAAGATACGTTTGATGAATTTCTTCACCACGTTTTCCTTCTTCTGTGGGTTGACGATAGGTGTTGGCTTGCGGGATGCCGTCTTGTCGCTAGACTTCTTCTGGGCTACGCCTCTGCCGCGACCATTGCTTCCAGGACGAACATTCTCAGCGTTGTTCTTGCGCTGTGAATTGCCATTGTTCTTGCCATTCTGGCGGTTGTCGTTTGGACGATTGTCGTTAGGGCGATTACCATTCTGGCGGTTGCCTTGTTTCTGGCGATTACCCTGGGCATTTCTATTGCCTTGCTTGTTTTCACCCTGTTGGTTGTTGCCTCTTTCCCCTTGCTGGTTGTTGCCTCTTTGCTTGTTTCTAGCGTTGTTTCTCTGTCTGTTCTTGTTGGCTTGTTGATTCTCGCCCTGCTGAGCACCATTATTGCTTGGTTGGTTACCATTAGTCTGGACATCAGTTTCCCCTTGTGGGCGAGCAGCCTTTTCTTGTCGATTGTTTCTGTTGTTTGGCTTGCGCTTGTGGGCAGTCTGGTCACGGTCTTTCTGACGGCGGCTCTTGGCGCTTGTCTTTCCGTTCTTTCCAGCCTTGGTAGGCTTGTTGAGCTTCACGTACTCTGGTCCCTCTCCACATCCCTCAGGCAATGGCATCTTCTCTACCACCTTCTCCAGGAATTTCTCGATCTGTTGGAACCAGTACATATCCATCTCGTTGACCAATGTGATGGCTCTACCATCGCGGTCGGCACGAGCGGTACGACCGATACGGTGTACATAGTCCTCGGTGTCGTGAGGTACATCGAAGTTGATGACAAGTGTGATGTCATCGATGTCGATGCCACGAGCCACGATGTCGGTAGCCACGAGTACATCTATCTGTCCACTCTTAAACTTGAACATGATGTCGTCACGCTCAGCCTGTGTGAGGTCGGAGTGCATGGCGCCACAGTTAATTTTTTGCTGGGCTAGGGCTGCATTCAGTTGCTTCACTTTCATCTTACTTCCGCAGAAGATGATGACACGTTTCAGGTCACCAGCCTTGAAGATGTCCTTGATGATGTTCAACTTCTGTGCCTCGTAGCAAACGTATGCTTCCTGCTTGATTTTCTCTGCAGGTTTGCTGACTGCCAACTTGATTTCCACAGGATTCTTGAGCAATGTCTTTGCCAGTTCCTCAATCTTGTTAGGCATCGTGGCAGAGAACATGATGGTCTGGCAAGTCTTAGGGAGTTTCTTGGCGATAGTCATGATGTCCTCAGAGAAACCCATGTCGAGCATACGGTCAGCCTCGTCGAGTACGAAGAAACTTACCTTGCTGAAATCCACGTTGCCCATATTGATGTGGGTGATGAGACGGCCTGGTGTGGCGATGACCACGTCGGCTCCCATACGAAGACTCTTGAGCTCCTGGTCGTAGCGGCTGGCATCGTTGCCACCATAAACAGCCACGCTGCTCACGCCGTTCAGATAGTAACTGAATCCCTGCATGGCTTGGTCTATCTGCTGTGCTAGCTCACGAGTAGGTGACATGATGACACAGTTGATGGCATCCTCAGGATAGCCACCATCATCCAACTTGCTCAAGATAGGCAAGAGGTATGCTGCGGTCTTGCCAGTACCAGTCTGTGCTACGCCGAGCACATCCTTGCCATTCAATATCTCAGGGATACATTTTTCTTGTACAGGGGTGCATGTGTCGAAGTGCATGTCGTATAGCGAATCGAGCACATTGTCGTTTAAATCTAATTCGTCGAAATACATCTATTTTATATTATAAATGATAAATAATAAATGATAAATGAGAGCCAACGCCATCTTGCCATTGGGAAGGAACGATAATGGCGTAGCCCTATTCTTAATTCTTAACTTCTAATTCTTAATGATGTCTTACCTCGGTGCCTTGCGGTAACAGAAGTAAGCCACAACGGCAAAGAGGATGTTTGGCATCCATGCAGCCAACATAGGCGGGAAATTCGCCTGGATGGCAAAGGTAGCCGAAATCGTTTGCAACAGAATGTAACCAAAGCTGAGGGCAAGTCCGACACCCAAAGCCAAACCCATGCCTCCTTTACGCTTCTTGGCTGATAGCGAGAGACCGATAATCGTCAAGATGAAGGAGGCGAAGGAGGAGGCGATACGCTTGTGGTATTCCACCTGGTACTGCACCACATTGCCAGAGCCACGGTCTATCTGCTTGCCTATGTATGCTTTCAGTTCCGGACTGGTGAATGTCTCCTGCTGTCCCTTGGAATATACCAAGTCGGTAGGTTCCATCGAGATCAAGGTGTCTTTTTCGGCACCGCTCGTGATATGTTCCCTCATACCTTGCAACTTACGTATCTTCCAACTTCTGATCTTCCAGTGATACTTCGAGTCGGAAATGGTGTCGTATTGTATCTCCATCGCTGTGAGGTGGCTCACCAACTTCTTGTCCTGAAACTTATCTAGACAAAAGCCATATCCTCGTTTGGAGGAGTTGTCGTAATGCTGGATGTAAGCGATGACACCACGATCTACTTGCAGCTGAACATTGTCGGCTGAGGTTATCTTGCTCTTCTTCTTGTACATCGTCTCGAAGTTCTGTCGGATGACAGTTCCGTGGGGAATGACATAGGCAGAAAGTGTGTAAGAAAGAGCGGAGAGCATGACACAGGTGATCATGTAAGGGCGCATCAGTCGCTTGAATGAGGTACCAGATGCCAATATGGCGATAATCTCGGAATTGCCAGCCATCTTCGTGGTGAAAAGGATGACGGCAATGAAGACAAATAAGGCACTAAACAAGTTGGCGAAGTACGGCACAAAGTTGGCGTAGTAATCGAAGACGATGGCACGCAAGGGTGCATGGTTCTCGGTAAACTTCGCCAAGTTGTCGTTGACGTCGAAGACGATGGCTATGGAGATAATCAGTGCGATACTGAAAAAGTAATAGCCCACGAATTTCTTGATGATGTACCAGTCCAGTCGCTTGACGTATCTCAGTGGGTTGAAGAACCTGAGAAACCTCAAGAACCTAAGTTTGTGGGCTAGCCATTTCGTGGCCTTGATGAGCCATGCGAAATGCTTCCCAAACCATCGCTCAAACTTGTATCTTCTGCGATGTTTCCTTATTTGTTGAAACTGTTTCATTTCACTCCTTGATGATTAAATTCTTTGACCTAATTGGTCGATGATGGAACGTTTCCATTGTACGAAGTCTCCTTGCTCTATATGCTGGCGTGCATCTGTTACCAGTCGCAGATAGAAAGCGAGGTTGTGGATGCTGGCGATTTGCATGGCGAGGAGTTCCTGAGCCTTGAACAGGTGGTGCAGGTATGCCTTTGTGGTAGTGCGGTCGATGTCGCAACCGTCTGGATCGACAGGGCTGAAATCCATCTCCCACTTCTTGTTGCGCATGTTCATCGTACCATTGTAGGTGAAGAGCATGGCGTTGCGACCATTGCGGGTTGGCATCACGCAGTCGAACATATCGACACCTCGCTCGATGGCTTCGAGGATGTTTTGTGGTGTACCTACTCCCATCAAGTAGCGAGGCTTGTCCTTTGGCAAAATCTCGTTGACCACCTCTATCATCTCATACATCACCTCGGTAGGTTCTCCTACGGCAAGACCGCCGATGGCATTTCCGTCTGCTCCCTTGTCGGCAACAAACTTGGCTGCTTCTCTTCTCAACTCTGGGAAGGTACAACCCTGCACGATAGGGAAGAGACTCTGGTTGTAACCATAGAGAGGTTCGGTCTCATTGAAACGTTTGAGGCAACGGTCTAGCCAGCGCTGTGTCATCTCAAGGCTCTTCTTGGCATACTGGAAGTCGCTTTGTCCTGGAGGACACTCGTCGAGAGCCATCATGATGTCGGCACCGATGATGCGCTCTGTGTCCATCACGTTCTCTGGGGTAAAGATATGTTTGCTTCCGTCGATATGCGAACGGAACTCGCAACCTTCCTCTCTCAACTTACGGATACCGGTGAGCGAGAAAACTTGGAAACCACCACTGTCGGTGAGGATAGGACGCTCCCAGCCATTGAATCCATGCAAGCCGCCTGCTGCCTTCATGACCTCAAGTCCTGGACGGAGGTAGAGGTGATAGGTATTGCCCAGGATAATCTGGGCCTTCACTTGGTTGCGAAGCTCGTCGAAGTGGACTCCCTTCACAGAACCTACGGTTCCCACAGGCATGAAGATTGGAGTCTTGATCTGTCCGTGGTCGGTGGTGATGATGCCAGTGCGGGCATCGCTTGCCTTATCTGTTACTTGTAGTTCGAATTTCATATTCTACTAGTTGTTCAAATGTTATTTATCTTCCTTCTTTTCTTCTTCGATAGTGAAGTCTATCGGGTTGTCCACCTTCTCGTCGGTGAGGGCGAACTTCCATACCTCGGCTACGTTCTCCACATAGTGGAAGGTCAATCCCTTGCGATACTGCTCTGGGATGTCCTCGATATCTTTCTGGTTTACTTGGCACATCACGATGTCGGTGATGCCGGCACGCTTGGCTGCGAGTATCTTCTCCTTGATACCACCCACAGGGAGCACCTTGCCTCGAAGGGTAATCTCGCCCGTCATGGCTGTGTTCTTGCGCACCTTTCGCTGGGTCAATGCCGAAGCGATGCTGGTGGCGATGGTGATGCCTGCCGAAGGACCATCCTTAGGGGTCGCTCCCTCTGGTACATGGATATGGATGTTCCAGTTGCTGAAGATGCGATAGTCGATGCCGAGCAAGTCGATGTGCGCCTTGACGTATTCCAAGGCGATAATTGCTGACTCCTTCATCACATCGCCGAGGTTACCTGTCAAGGTCAACTTGCCTGCCTTTCCCTTGCTCAATGAGGTCTCAATGAAGAGAATCTCACCGCCTACGGAAGTCCAGGCGAGTCCTGTTACGACACCGGCATAGTCGTTGCCTTGGTAGATGTCGCGGTTGAATGGTGGGTTGCCCAGGAGAGAGGTTACCTCGGTAGGAGTGATGTTGGTGTTGTCCAACTCTTCCTCGTAAGCTAACTTGTATGCCATCTTGCGCAAAGCCTTGTTGATTTGCTTCTCCAACTGGCGCACGCCACTCTCTCTCGTGTATTTCTCGATGATGGTCTCAAGGGCAGCCTTGTTGAACTTAATCTTCGGGGTGTATTTGTTGAGTCCCGTATTGTCCAACTCACGAGGCACCAAGTGACGCTTGGCAATCTCTATCTTCTCCTCGGTGATGTAACCGCCCACCTCGATGAGTTCCATACGGTCGAGCAGTGGACGAGGGATGGAGCTGAGGTCGTTGGCAGTGGCGATGAAGAGTACTTTCGACAGGTCGTAGTCGATGTCGAGATAGTTGTCGTGGAACGCCTTGTTCTGCTCTGGGTCGAGTACTTCAAGAAGTGCCGACGATGGGTCGCCGTTGAAGTTGGCTTGTGCTATCTTGTCTATTTCGTCAAGGATGAACACAGGGTTGGCACTTCCTGCCTTCTGGATGTTCTTGACGATGCGTCCCAGCATAGCTCCGATGTAAGTACGGCGATGACCACGAATCTCAGCCTCGTCGTGCAAACCGCCCAATGACATTCTCACATACTTGCGGTTCATCGCCTTGGCTATGCTCTTGCCCAAACTGGTCTTGCCGACTCCCGGAGGACCATAGAGGCAGAGGATAGGACTCTTGAGGTCGTCACGCAAAGCTCTCACTGCTAGATACTCCAAGATGCGCTCTTTCACCTTCTCCATGCCATAGTGGTCCTTGTCGAGCACCTTCTTGGCATGCTTCAGGCTCAGGTCGTCCTTGGTACATTCATCCCAAGGCAAATCCACCAAGGTCTGGAGATAGTTGATTTGGGTGGAGTAGTCTGGACTTTGTGGGTGAAGCGTATCGAGTTTCTTGAATTCTTTTTGGAAGGTTTTCTCCACATTCTCGTTCCATTTCTTGGTCTTAGCCTTGTCGAGAATCTCTTTTTTCTCCGGACTCATATCGTTGCCGCCCAACTCTTCCTTGATGTTCTTGAGTTGCTGTTGCAAGAAGTATTCACGCTGCTGCTCGTCGATGTCGTTCTTGGTCTTTCTTCTGATGTCAGATTGGAGAGCGTACATTTGCATCAACACGTTTTCCATCTTCAGTGCTTCCATGATACGGTCTTTCACCTTATCCATGCAGAGCAGTTTCATCTTGTCTTCTACGGTGAAAGGCATGGAAGAGAAGATGAAGTTTGGACGAACCAATGGGTTGGATATGTTGTTGAGGGCATATTCCGCCTCGTTTGGCATATCCTCGCAAGCATGAATCAACTGGATGGTCTGTGCTCGGAGTGTCTGCTGCAAGAGGGCGAATTCTGCGTCGTCCTTCTCTGGCCAACCTTCGGAGACGCTTTCTACTTCACCCTCGTAGAAAGGTACCGACTGGGTAATCTTGTTCAACTTGCATCTACCCAATCCTTGGGCTACGATGGTAGTCTGTCCCTCTTGTCCAGGCAAGTCGATCATCTTGATGAGACGGCAGAAGACGCCAATCTCGTAGAGGTCTTCTTGCGTAGGATTTTCTTCGTCGGAATCTTTTTGGGCGAAAGCACAGAAGATAGATTCGCCCTTCTTTTGCTGTTGGAAATGTTCTAGTACAGCAATGCTTTGACTTCTTCCGAGGATGATAGGGGTGAGAACGGTAGGGAAAAGAACGAGGTCCCTAGTACAAAGGATAGGGTAAATGCCCTTTTCTCTATCTTTGATTAATTCTGTTACATCGCCTTCGTAGTCGGCAATCATGTGAACTTGATTATCTCTATAATTACTCATATCTTTTTATAATTCCATTTTGACTTGCAAAGATAGGACTTTTTGATGAAATACAGGTGCTAAAGATACAATTTTTAATATAATAATGTGTGTTTTCTGCTTTTTTCGGTCTCTTCGTTACGGAAAAGTAAAATATATCGTGGTTTTCTGCGTTCTTGTTGAGTGAATGTTAATGGATGATAGAGTTTACAGAAAAGTTGGTATGAGTAGTTTTCAATTCAAACAGTTTGAGGTGTCGCAAGACCGTTGTGCCATGAAGGTGGGTACGGATGGCGTGCTGCTGGGAGCTTGGGCTTCGGGGGGCAAGCGCATACTGGATATTGGTAGTGGAACGGGCTTGATTTCCTTGATGATGGCTCAGCGTTTTCCTGAGGCGAAAGTCGTGGGCATCGACATCGATGAGGATGCTTGCAGTCAGGCTCGTGAGAATGTGTCGGCTAGTCCTTTCAGAGATAGAGTCTCCATAAAGCATTGCCGTTTGCAAGATTTTGGACTGGACGGCAAGGGAACTTTGGCTGAAGTCAGTAGAAACTTGATGGAATTGAAGCGGCAGGAGAAAGAGAAGATGGAGCTGCTTGAAATGGTAGATGAGTTGAAATTCGATGCGATAGTGAGCAATCCTCCTTTCTTCTTGAATAGCTTGAAAAATCCCGACAAAAAACGCTCTATGGCACGCCATGCGGATTCCTTGCCTTTTCGTGACTTGTGGATGGGCGTGAAAAGGTTGCTTTCCGATGATGGCGTGTTCTCTGTAATTCTTCCTGTGGAAGTAGTTGAACAGTTTGAGGCAGAAGCTTGTTTCCTAGGATATTATAAAACTCGTCAATGCGCTATTAAGACGGTGGAAAGAAAGGCTCCGAAACGCTATCTTCTCGCTTTCTCTAGGCATCGAGGAGGGGTGATGGAAAATGTCACGGAAACGATGATGTCTAGTGACGGAAGTCGAAGCGAATGGTATGCGAAAATAACGGACGAATTCTATTTGTAAGTTTCTCGTTCTCCTAGGGAGTGTCTTTATTGTAAGCTTTTGTATCTCCATCCAAAGGCTTTGTATGCACATCGTAAACCTTTGTATGTGCATCCAAAGCCTTTGGATGGAGATTTTGTATAGGGGGAGAGATAGTTTTCTACCTTTGTGAGAATAGCTTTCCCTAAAAAGAGGGATAGCTATCTTCCTTATAAGTTCAACTTCCTTTGCACGAATTTGCTGAGAGCCTCCACCTTTTTGCCTTGGCGGGATATGTCTTCCCTGACGGCGTTGATGTCATTGAAGAACTCGGCGAAAGCAGTCTGGATGGCATTAGGCTTGCGGGCATTCTTGTCGGCATGCGGATTGACCACTACCTTGATGCCTTTTTCCTCCAAGTGAACATCTATCTCGGCACCCGACATGACAGGGTCGCCATCATAATGGATGACACCAGCCTTGCTGCGGGTGATGTGGAGCTTCTTGCACTTGAAGGTCTTGATTTTGGAGTTCTTGTCCAAGGTCTTGTTGAACATGTCGAAGCTTACCTGAGGCGCTTCCAAAACATCAAAAGGCTCCATGATGATTACGTCCATAAGTCCGTCACTCATAGAGGCTTGTGGCGCGATGTAGGCATTGTTTCCATATTGTGATGCGTTGGCACACGAGATGAGGAAAGCCTTGTATTGTTTGGTGCCGGTCTCGTCTTCCAGAGTGTACGTCTCAGGCTTGTATTTGAGTCCTTCTCTCAAGATATTCTCGGCATAACTGATAGGACCTCTCTTGCCGCTTTCTGCAAATTTCATGCTGACAAAGGCGTCGAATCCCATGCCGCAGGTGCAGAAGAAAGGGTAGTTGTTGATGACTCCGTAGTCCAAGTCGTGAATCTCGCACTGATTGATGATCTCGATGCTTTTCTCGATATTCATCGGGATGAGCAAGTGACGGGCGAGACCATTGCCCGATCCACAAGGGATGATGCCCAGGGCAGTATCGGAGTGTACGATGGAGCGAGCCACCTCATTGACAGTGCCATCGCCACCGACAGCTACAACGATGTCAATATGGTTGTTCTTGGCTTCTGTCGCAATTTCAGAAGCGTGTCCAGCTCTTTCAGTCATTCTGATCTCGTACTCAAAAAGCTCCTTGTCCAAAGTAGAATCGATCAGGCTCGGTATGCCAGCTTTGCTGCTCGTGCCTGAAATGGGGTTCATGATGAATACTATTTTTTTCTTCATTCAGATGCAATGTTATTGTATAGTTAATGCAATGCTCTTGTATTATTTTTGATGCAAAAGTAACAAAAAACACTGTAAAATGCGTAAATTATAGGCGAAAAAAACGCTAAAGTATAACTTTCTTAGAAAAAAATAGGATTTATAAGTTCTTTTTTGTATCTTTGCACCCTGAAAATAAAGAAAATATTAAAGTACACCTATTAATAATGGGACAATTACAAGAAAGATACAAGAATTATCGTGAACCACAGAAGTACATGGCTGCCGGCGTGTATCCTTACTTCCGTGAAATCACAAGTAAGCAGATGACAGAGGTAACCGATATTGATGGTCATAAGATTTTGATGTTCGGTTCTAATGCTTATCAGGGTTTAACCAACGACCAGCGCGTAATCGATGCTGCCAAGGCTGCGCTCGACAAGTATGGTTCTGGCTGTGCAGGAAGCCGTTTCCTCAATGGTACCCTTGACTTGCACGTTCAGTTGGAAAAGGAACTGGCTGATTTTATTGGTAAGGACGAGACACTTTGCCTCTCTACAGGTTTCTCTGTAAACCAAGGTGTTTTGGCTTGCGTTGTAGGTCGTAACGACTATATCATCTGTGACGATCGTGACCACGCTTCTATCGTAGATGGTCGCCGTCTCTCATTCGCTACTCAGCTTCACTACAAGCACAACGACATGGAAGACTTGGAGCGCGTGCTCGCTAAGCTCCCTCAGGAGGCTATCAAGCTGATCGTTGTTGACGGTGTGTTCTCTATGGAGGGTGACCTCGCCAACTTGCCTGAGATCGTGAAGTTGAAGCACAAGTACAACTGCTCTATCATGGTCGATGAGGCTCATGGCTTGGGCGTATTTGGTAAGCAGGGTCGTGGCGTTTGCGACCATTTCGGCTTGACCGATGAGGTGGATCTCATCATGGGTACATTCTCTAAGAGTTTAGCATCTATCGGTGGTTTCATTGCATCTGACAAGGATACGATCAACTTCCTCCGTCACAACTGCCGCACTTATATCTTCAGTGCTTCCAACACTCCAGCTGCTACAGCTGCTGCACTTGAGGCATTGCACATCATCGAGAATGAGCCAGAGCGTTTCGAGAATCTTTGGGATGTTACCAACTATGCTTTGAAGCGCTTCCGTGAGGAAGGTTTTGAGATAGGTGAGACAGAGAGCCCTATCATCCCACTTTATGTGCGTGATGCAGAGAAGACTTTCCTTGTAACCAAGAAGGCTTACGATCGTGGTGTGTTCATCAACCCTGTGATTCCTCCAGCATGTGCTCCTCAGGACACATTGGTACGTTTCGCTTTGATGGCTACTCATACCAAGGAGCAAGTAGAGCAGGCTGTTGTTATCTTGAAGCAGATTTTCGTAGAGGAAGGTATCATCAAGTAATCTTTGCTGATGACTACTTTCATCAACTAAGCAATGTATGGTGTCGGATATGGCTCTATATATATAATAAAGGTCAAGCTCAACTTTCGGGTTGGGCTTGACCTTTATTGCTTGAGAGGGAGGTATTTCGTTTCTTAGGTTGCTATTATTCAACATTATTTTACGATGAAGTCATTAAAGGAATTATATAGAGTGGGCAAGGGGCCTTCGAGCAGTCATACGATGGGACCCCAGCGTGCCGCTCGTCTCTTTTTGAAACGTTGTGGCAATGCTTCGCTGTATGAGGTGACCCTCTATGGCAGTCTGGCTGCTACCGGAAAGGGACACATGACGGATGTTGCCATCGAAGAGGTCATCCAACCTCGTCATTCCGTCAAAATCATTTGGAAACCTCAGGTCTTCTTGCCTTTCCATCCCAACGGCATGAAGTTTGTCGCTAAGGATGTGGATGGTGACGTTTTGGACGAATGGACGGTCTATAGCATCGGCGGTGGTGCCTTGTCGGAAGGCGAGGGCGACCAGTCGGAGCTGGGGGCCAAGGATGTCTATGAACTGAATAAGTTGGGTGAAATCCAACAGTGGTGCTATGACAACGGGCGTTCTTTCTGGGAGTATGTGGAGAAATGCGAGGGAAAGGAAATCTGGGACTATCTTGATATGGTGTGGCAAACGATGAAACAAGCGATCAAGAATGGTCTTGACCATGAGGGCGTGTTGCCTGGTCCTTTGAATTTGCCTCGCAAGGCGGCTACTTACTATACGAAGGCAAAGGGCTATCGTGCCTCACTCCAGAGCAGAGGACTCGTCTATTCGTATGCCTTGGCGGTGAGCGAGGAGAATGCGTCGGGTGGTACTATCGTGACGGCTCCTACTTGTGGCGCATGTGGTGTCTTGCCTGCGGTGTTGTATCACATGCACACTTCTCACGATATGAGTGAACAGCGCATCCTCCGTGCTTTGGCTACAGCAGGTTTGGTGGGCAATGTGGTGAAACAGAATGCTTCCATCAGTGGTGCCGACGTGGGATGTCAGGGCGAGGTAGGCGTGGCTTGTGCGATGGCTTCGGCTGCTGCTTGCCAGTTGTTTGGTGGTAGTCCTGCCCAGGTAGAATATGCGGCAGAGATGGGATTGGAGCATCACTTGGGTATGACTTGCGACCCAGTCTGCGGCTTGGTTCAGATACCTTGCATCGAGCGAAATGCCTTTGCCGCGGCTCGTGCCCTCGATGCCGACCTGTATGCCTCCTTCTCGGATGGACACCACAGTGTGTCGTTTGATAGAGTGGTGGAGGTGATGCGACAGACTGGTCACGACTTGCCATCACTTTATAAGGAGACATCCGAGGGCGGTCTTGCCAAGGGATTTTCGGGAAAATATAAATAATCCTTTGGAAAGGAAACTGAAGAAAAGGTATGTAACGGAATTGAACTTCTCTCGAAATGGGAAGCGTTATGGGATATAAAAAATCTCAGGAGTATCACTGGATATTCCTGAGATTTTTCTTTTTATTAGAGCTTCTTGCCCAGTGCGAGTTTTATTAGAGTTTCTTGCCTAGTGCAAGGGCTGCGATGACGTTGGCTCCCATTGTCGTCAACTTTTCTGCAAATCGGCATACGGAACCGCCCGATGCGATGATGTCGTCGAAGAGCAAGACGTCTTTTCCCTGGAGAGCGTCTGTAGGAAGCGTGTATTCTTCGCCTTCCTCATTCCAGGTCAGGAGTGGGTAGGCATTGGTCATTCCTGTGTTCTCACAGACCTGCTGACTGAATTGCTCAAAGCGTCTTGCAGTGTTGGCTTGTGTGGAAGCTGGGATGCAGACAAAGGTGAACTGCTGGGCTGCATCACCAAAACAACTCTTGATGAGGGCGGTGATGTCAAAAATCGCCTTCGACAAAGCTTGTTGGTGGTCGTTTTCCGTTGTCAGTTCCGAGTTGCCCTTGAAGTTGACGATATAGTCGCGCTTCTCCCAGTCTTCGGATGACAATTCGAAGTTTCCGTATGCGTTGTATGACGCATAATCCACTACCCACTTGTAGGGTAGTCCATTCTGAAGACGTTTCCAGTCTTGGGTAATCTTTGAGTAATCTGCCATAACTTTTGTCTAATAAAAGGTTGAATAGTGCAAAAGTAGGCATTATTTTTGAATAATCTAGCATTTTAGTCTTAATTTTCCGAAAAACTTAGTAATTTTGTAGCCGTTTATATAAATTAAGGTATAACTTATGACGAGAAAGAGTAAACTTCACGAGGTTAGAGATTACGTTATCATAGCTTTGGCTATGTTGATTGGCAGTGTGGGATTGAATGTCTTCCTATTGCCCAATCATATCACGATGGGCGGTATCGGTGGTATTGCCTCCATCCTTTGTTGGGGATTTGGCATCCCTGTGTCTGTGTCTTATTTTGCGCTCAACGCATTCTTGCTGCTGATAGCTTTTCGCATATTGGGATGGCAGTTTTGTGTGAAGACGCTTTATGCCATCTCCCTCTTTGCCATCTACACACGTATCATCGAGGATTATGGCGGCACCATCACCTTGCTCCACGACCAACCATTCATGGCTACCGTGGTGGGAGCCTTCTTTATGGGAGGTAGTGCCGGACTAGGTTTGTCGTGCAATGGAAGCACGGGTGGTTCGGACACCGTGGCGGCTATGATCAACAAGTACTATAATATCTCATTGGGTCATGCCATCTTGATTTGCGACCTCCTCATTATCACAAGCAGTTATTTTGTATTGAAGAGTTGGGAGATGGTAATCTATGGTTATGTTTGCCTGTTTGTATCGTCACTTTGTGTGGATCATGTCATCAATACCTTGCGTCGCTCGGTGCAGTTTTTCATCATTTCGGACAAATATCTCGAACTGAGTGCAGCCATCAACACCGCTGCCGACCGTGGTTGTACGGTGATGGATGGTCATGGTTGCTACAGTGGCAAGGATGTTCACATGCTTTTTGTATTGGCACGCCAGCGCGAATCACAGAAAATCTTCCGTTTGATAGATGAGATAGATCCAACGGCTTTTGTGAGCCAAAGTGCGGTAATTGGTGTCTATGGATTGGGTTTTGACCGCTTTAAAGTGGGTAAAAAGACAAAAAAAGAGATAAATGTGAAAAAAGATGTGGAAAAATTTGGTGGAATCAAATAATAGTAGTATCTTTGCACTCGCAATTCAGAAATGAGGCTTAGAACGATTAAAATGAGTTCGATGAGCGGGGTGTAGCGCAGCCCGGTAGCGCTCCTGTTTTGGGAACAGGTGGTCGCAGGTTCGAATCCTGTCGCCCCGAC
>ENA-UERK01000615-UERK01000615.1-human-gut-metagenome-genome-assembly--contig:-NODE-615-length-29573-cov-8.237185_pt1 | contig 29573 bp, 30 predicted proteins | sample MGYA00242957_ERZ507957 | MGnify/ENA primary metagenome ERZ507957 (study PRJEB26167, sample SAMN06115538) | human gut metagenome | host: Homo sapiens | place: China:Heilongjiang | collected 2015-11-06...
CTGCAAAAAAGGGTCGATTTTGCCGTATTAGTGAAAGGAGTTGTTTCAATATGCAGCAAATACCAAATTATCTGAACGCCCGGCAAAAGCTTTTCTGCCACTGGTTCGCCCTCACGCGCGATGCCCAGGGAGCCGCCGACCGCTGCTTCCGGGCACCCGAAAAACGGGAGGAAGCCCTCCGTCTTTTGCAAACGCCCCTGGCCCAGGACTACCTGCGGCAGGTGGAAGCCGCCCTGGGCGGCGAGGGCCTCACCGCCACCGCGGAGGAGGGCTACCGCCGGCTGGCCTTCGGCCCGGTCACCGATGCCGTCCGGCTGATGTTCCCCACTGAGGACGAAACCCCGCCCCTGGAGGAGATGGATCTCTACAACATCTCCAAAATCAGCCAGGCCAAGGGCGGGCTGGAGATCACCTTCTTCGACCGGCTGGAGGCCCTGGACCGGCTGGCCGCCCAGCAGAAGGAGACCGCCGTTCAGCAGGATGCCTTCGGCTTCCTGAATGCCGTTGCCGCCGGGGCCGCGGCCGGGGATGAGGAGGACGAGTGATGCGCTTTGTCCCCTTCAGCAAAAAGCAGCTACGGGTGCTCACCTGGTGGCGCCCCGGCTCCCCGGACCGTCAAAAAGACGCCATCCTCTGCGATGGGGCGGTGCGCAGCGGCAAAACGCTGTGTCTTTCCCTCTCCTTCGTGATGTGGGCGACCCACTGCTTTTCCGGACAGGATTTTGCCCTCTGCGGCAAAACCATCCTCTCCCTCCAGCGCAACCTGCTGGAGCCCCTCCTCCCCATTTTGCGGGGGATGGGGTACCGGTGCCGGTTTGCCGCCGGGCGGCGGGTGCTTACGGTGGGGTTGGGCCGGCACGAAAACCGGTTTTACCTCTTCGGCGGGCGGGATGAGGGCAGCGCCTCCCTCATCCAGGGCGTCACCCTGGCCGGGGTCCTGCTGGATGAGGCCGCCCTGATGCCCCGCTCCTTTGTGGAGCAGGCGCTGGCCCGCTGTTCGGTGCCGGGCTCGCGGTACTGGTTCTGCTGCAATCCGGAGCATCCCTTTCACTGGTTCTACCGGGAGTGGATCGAGAAGGCACGGGAAAAAAACTGCCTCTATCTCCACTTCACCATGCGGGATAACCCCTCCCTGACCCCGGCGATCCGGCGGCGGTACGAGGGACTGTATTCCGGCTCCTTCTACCGGCGGTTCGTGCTGGGAGAATGGTGCGCCCCCAGCGGGGCGGTCTACCCCATGTTCTCCCCGCAAACCCATGTTGTGGAGCGCCTGCCGGCGGGTCTTACCCAGTGGTACCTCAGCTGTGATTACGGCACCGTCAACCCCTGCTCCATCGGGCTGTGGGGCTACTGCCCCGCCGATGGAATCTGGTACCGGGCAGCGGAGTACTACCACGATTCCCGCCGGGAGGGAGTACAGAAAACCGATGAGGAGTACTACATGGCCCTTTGTCAATTGGCCGGGGATCATCCCATACAGGGTGTGACGGTGGATCCGTCAGCCGCCAGCTTTATGGAGTGTATCCGTCGTCACGGCGTCTACACCGTCCTCCCCGCCAAAAATGAGGTCCTCGACGGCATCCGCCGGGTCAGCGAGCTGCTGCGCAGCGGCAGGCTGCTGTTTTCGGTCGCCTGCCGGGATACCATCCGGGAGTTTGCCCAGTACCGCTGGGAGGAGAACGCCCCCGAGGACCGGCCCCGCAAGGAAAACGACCATGCCATGGATGAGATCCGGTATTTCGTTTCCACTGTGCTCTCCCCCGCCCCAAGGAACCAGCCCGCTTTCCACGCCGCTGCCCTCCCCCGGCAGCCGGCCGGCACCTGAACCGGGAGAAGGCCGGTCAACCGGCACCGGCCCGGCCCGCAGGGCGTTCCGGCTGCGCCGGAACCGGCGGCGGAGCCGCCGAGCCCGCCCGCGGGCGGGCTGCCCTGCGGGCCTCCCAGGCGCAGGAGCCTCTGCCCCGCGCGCGCCGAACGGCCTTCCCCCGCAGCAAGCCCCGGGCTTACCGGTTTCCCGGGCGCGGCCGCCCTCTCCCGGCGGCCGCGGAACAAAAACCGGCCATCCCGAAAGGAGGAATTCGAACATTGGGTATTTTCGATCCCAAAAACAAAAAAACGACCCGGGCCGCGGTTCAAACAGCGCCCCAGCCGCGGCCGGAGTACTGGCAGCCCCAGCGCTTTTTACCGGCGGAGGCCCCGCTGTACCGGGCCCTGCGGCAGAGCATCCCCATCATCGATGCCGCCCTGCAAAAAATCGTCCGGCTGACGGTAGATTTTACCCTCACCGCCGCCGAACCGGAGGCCCAGCCGCTGCTCTCCCGCTTTGCGGCGGAAGCGCCGGTAGGGGCCAGCGGCAGAGGACTGGCGGCCTTTGCCGGCCAGTATCTCGATAGCCTGCTGTGCTACGGCAGCGCTGTCGGCGAGGTGGTGCTGGACCACGACCGGGAAAAGCTCCTGGGGCTGTACCTGCCACCGCTTTCCCACCTCAGTTTCCAGCAGGGCAGCAGCCCGCTGGAGGCGGTCATCTGCACCGGGGAGGGCCAAAACCGCCGTCCCCTGCCCTGCCCCGAGCTCATCCTGTTCACTGCGCTGCACCCGGCCCCAGGCGAGATCACCGGCCAATCGCTGCTTTCCGGCCTGCCGGCCATCTCCCGGGTGCTGCTGCAAATTTATTCCGCCATCGGCAAGAACTTTGAGCGGATGGGCAACCTGCGGTACGCCGTTACCTACCGTCCCACCCCCGGCGATGGCACCGATGCCGCCGCTGTGGCAAATGAGATCAGCCGGGAATGGAGCACCGCCATGCAGGCCGCCGCCGAAGGCGAGATCCGGGACTTTGTGGCGGTGGGCGATGTGGATATCCGGGTCATCGGGGCCGATAACCAGTTTATCGCCACCGAGGTCCCCGTCCGCCAGCTGCTGGAGCAGATTGTGGCCAAGCTGGGGCTGCCGCCCTTCCTGCTGGGCCTGAGCTGGAGCAGCACCGAGCGGATGAGCAGCCAGCAGAGCGATCTGCTTACCGGCGAGCTGGAATCCTACCGGCGGCTGCTTACCCCCGTCCTTGCCAAAATAGCCGGGCTGTACCTGCGCAGTCAGGGCTTTGCCCCGGAGGTTGCGGTAGAATGGGCGCCCATCAGCCTGCAGGATGAAACCGAAGAGGCCACGGCCCGCCTGACCCGCGCCAAGGCCGAGGAATTGGAACGCAAGCTGGCCCATGAGGCCAAACAGGAGGGAACGGTATGAGTAAAACCAACATCCCGGCCGGGGGCTGCCCTGTGACCAAAACCGAAGCGGCCGGAACGGCCTTTGGTTTGCGGGGCGGTGCCGAAGAACCAAGACAGAAGCCGGCCGCATGGGCCGGCAAGGAGGTGAAAGTATGAACCAAGCCAATATCACAGCCGAAGGCTGCCCTGTAACCGAAGCGGAGCTGGAGGCCATTGCCCGGTACAGCCGCCGCAAACTGACCGCCGAGGAGGTCTACACCTTCCCGCTGGTGCTGTGCGATAACGACCTGGACCGAGACTACGAATGCTTTACCGACGCGGCGCTGGAAAAGCTGGCGGTGCTGTTCCGCGGAAAGACCGGCATTTTTGACCACGACCCCCGCGGGGAAAAGCAGACCGCCCGCATTTACCGCTGCGCGGTGGAGGAGGAACCCGGCCGCCTGAACCACCGGGGCGAGCCCTACAAGGCCCTGAAGGCCTGGGCCTACATGGTGCGCACCGCCGCCAATGCCGACCTCATTCTGGAGATCGACGGCGGCATCAAGAAGGAGGTGAGCGTGGGCTGCTCCATCGGCAAAAAAGTCTGTTCCATCTGCGGGGCGGACCGCCAGGAGGCGACCTGCGGCCACCAGCCCGGCAAAAAGTACGGCGGCCGGCTGTGCTACACCCTGCTGGAGGACCCCACCGACGCCTATGAATGGAGCTTTGTGGCGGTGCCGGCCCAACCGGCCGCCGGGGTGACCAAAAGCCACGCCGCCCGCAAAGCCCTGCATCTGACCCCGGAGCGGGCCATAGCCGAAATGGAGCGGGGCGAGCTGCACCTGGATGCCGCCGCGGCCTATGGGCTGAGAAAGCACATCGCCGCGCTGGAGGAAAAGAGCGAGGAGGCCGGCCGCTACCGGCAGAGCCTGTGTGAGACCATCCGCAGGCGGACCATGCTGGCCCAACCGCAGATGCCCCCCGCCCTGCTGGAAAAGAGCATGGCCCCGCTGACCGTCACCGAGCTGGAGGAGCTGGCCGCCCTGATGAAGCAGCAGGCTGAAAAGCGCTTTGCGCCGATGGTGCAGACCGCCCCGGCCCCCGAAAACGAAACCGATAACCGTGCATTTTGCATCTGATGAGAAAGAGGAGAGAAAACACATGAATAATAACTACAAAGAACTGAACATCCAGAAATCCCTGTACCGCGGCTGCGGCGAGAGCTTTGCCGAGCGGCTGGAAAAGATGGACCCCACCGAAAATTACCGCGGCACCGAGCTGGGCCATCTGGATGCCTTCCAGCGCCAGCTCAAGCGCTTTGATATTCAGGTGGGCGGCAGCCACTCCAGCGCGCTGGAGAAGTTCTTCCAGAACGGACAGAGCGCCGTGCTGTTCCCCGAATACCTGATGAGAGCCATCCGCCAGGGCATGGAGGAAAATGATCCGCTTTCCTCCATCGTGGCCGCCCGCACCCTTATTTCCGCCACCGATTACCGGGGTCTTACCACCAACGACGACCTGGAGGCCGATGTGACCAATGAGGCCGCCGCCCTTTCCACCACCACCATCAGCCTGAAGGACAAGACCACCGCCCTGAAAAAGCGCGGCCGTATGCTGCGTGCCTCCTACGAGGCGATCAAGTTCCAGCGGCTGGATCTTTTCACCCTGGCGCTGCGCCGCATCGGCGCTGAGATCGCCCGCTGCCAGATGAAGGACGCCGTGGATGTGCTGGTGAACGGCGACGGCTCCACCGGCAGCGCGCCCCAGAAGTTGACCACCGCGGCCACTACCCTGGCTTACAGCGATCTGCTTACCCTGTGGAGCAAGTTTACCGCCTACCAGATGAACACCCTGCTGGTGAACGCCAAGACCGCCGCCGCCATCCTGGGGCTTTCCGCCTTCAGCGATCCCACCACCGGCCTGCACTTCCAGAATACCGGCAAGCTGGGCACCCCGCTGGGCGCCGAGATGATCCTCTGCGACGCGGTGGCCGATGGGACCATCATCTCGCTGGACCGCCGCTACGCCCTGGAAATGGTGGTGGGCGACGCCGTGACCGTGGACGCCGACCGTCTGATCGACTGCCAGTTGGAGCGTGCCGCCGTTTCCTCCACCGCGGGCTTCTCTATGATCTTCCCTGATGCGGTGAAGGTGATGGTCCTGAAGACCGCCTAACGCGGATAAACCGACAGAATGAAGGAGGCAGCAACATGGATATCGAACTGATCCTGCAAAAATTCGCGGTTTTCTCCGGGCTGACCGGGGAAGAACTGCAAGCCTGCCTGCCCTACTGCCGGGACGCCATGGAGCAGCTGACCGCCAAACGGCGGTCGGCCCTCCCCGCGGCGGAGCCCCTGGGCAGTGCCGCGGCAGCGCTGGCCTACTACCGCTGGTGCCTGGCGCAGATGAGCGGGAGCAGCCTGCCCCATGTAGGGGCGGCGGCTCTGGTGAATAAGGACACGCTGGCGGCGGCCAAGGCGCTGTGTGAGGAATATCTGGCGGCGGCCGCCGGGGAGCTGGGCGGCGGAAAATTCTACTTTGGGCAGGTGACAGCATGCAAGTAACCAGTCTATTTGATCTGCGGCAGCAGCTGGCGGTGTACCTTTTGCCGCTGCTGGGCGAGTGTGAGATCCTATACAGTATGCCGACGGTGAGAAGACCGCTGGCCGCCGGGGTGACCACGCTGGTGCTGAACGACCACAGTGTGAAGCGCAGCGAGGACACCCTGCCCGGCAGCACTCCGCTGCTGCTGGAGGTGGGCCTGCGGCTGACCGCCCTGCACCGGGACAGCATGGAGGCGGTGGAGGCCCTGACCGATGCCGTCACGGCACTGACGCTGCGGGGGGATTTCCCCTGCGGGGTGACCGGGCTGGAATGGGCCGAGACCGGCTTTGACCGGGGGTGCGGAGCCTTTGCCCGCCGGGGGCTTTTGAAGGTCTGCTGCGAGCTGGCCGAGGCCCCCGAAGAGGAGGACGAGGCATGAACCAAATTATCCACTCCCTTGGGGGGATCACCATTGAAACGGGGGGTACGGTGCTGGCCCACGCCGCCGGGTATGCAGTCAAATCCAGCCGGGCGGTGACGGCGGTGCGGCCCTATGGCAGCACCGAGCCGCTAACCTTTCTGCCCGGCACGGTAACGCATATTTTGCAGCTGGAGCAGATAAAATGGGAAAATCCCGCGGATTTTTATACAATGAGTAATTTTACCGTGAAAATTACAAGAAACGGGCAGACGGTGCAGTACACCGGCTGCGAATGGACCGCCATAGAGGAGGAGACCCGCCGGCCGCTGATCTGGCAGCGGGCCACGCTGGCGGCCAAGGCCCGAACGGAGGTGACCGGGGATGAAGCGACTGCTGAGTAAGGGCCCGGCGGCACCGCAGGGCGCTGAAAGCGCCCGACCGCCGTATGGCGGCGGCAGCCGGAGGCTGCCGCGGCGCCGCCGGGGGCCGGGCTCCGCGCGCATGGGACGGGCAGGAGAAGGAGGTGGGGCATGATGACCCAGGAAGCAAAGCCCGTGACCGCAGCCATCCGGGAGCCGGAGGCAGCGGCCAGCCTGCGCCGGGAGGGAAACACCCGGCTGGAGGAAAAGGCCGTCATCCGGGAGATCCCCCTGCAGGATAGCGCCACGCTGGAAACCGAGTTGAGCGCCCTGCAGCGCCGCCAGCTGCGGCTGGCCCCGGAGATGGACCGCTGCGGCGAGCCGCTGTACTGAGAGGAGGAGACCTTCCATGACGACAATGAGCTTTAAGACCTTCACCTTTCCGCACAACCCGGAGAAGATAACGGTGACCACCGAGACCCGCATTGCCACCGCCCACTGCCCGGAATACGGGCCTATCCACCAGAACCTGGGGCTGGCCCGGCGGATCATCCGGGTAGAGGGAGTATTTTACGGGGCCAACGCCAAAACCCAATACACCGCCCTAGAGGCCCTAATGTGGCAAGCCACTGCCGGCAATCTGCGCATCCCCGGGATGGGGGTGGTGGTGGCCTTCCCCACTGCCTTGAGCTACACCGGGGAGGGAGATGGCACGGTGCTGCGGTACACCGCGGAGTTCACCGAGCTGATCGCTTCCACCGACCGGGAGGGAACACGCTATGTGGACTGAACGGAAGAAGCAAATCGGGCCGAGTGAACTGCCGGGGCCGATAGCAACCCGACAGGACATGCTGAAACCGGGCGGTATTCCATACGCCGGGATGGCCGGGGCCAAAAACGGCCGGGAAGGAGGAGCGACATGTCGATTGAGCTGCTGGGACTGACGCTGGGGAATGAGACCATCTCCCTGAAGGAGCCCAGCTCCATGGTCATCACCAGGGCGTGGGATTCCCCGGCGTGGCAGCTGGACATCACCCTGCCGCACGAGGGGCCGCTGGACGACCTGACGAAAATTCAGGTGAAGCACGGCACCGACGCGCTGTTTGCCGGGCTGTGCGATGAGATCGTACGCTCGGTGGATGGGAACGGGGCATTTGTCAGCATCAGTGCCCGGACGCCGGGGGCGCTGCTGTGCGATAATGAAGCGCTGCCCAAGACCTACACCGACCTGACGGCGCAAGCTTACTTTAACGCGGAGCTGAAAACGCTGGGGTTTACCGGGCTTTCACTGCCCAATACCACCGCCAGCGCGGCGACCTTCCAGCTGGGGAAGGGGCATTCGGTGTGGGAGGCCTTCTGTATCCTGTGCTTCCGGCTGTATGGCCGGGAGCCGCACATCACCGCCGGGAACACCGTGGTGGTGGAGACGCTGACCGGCGATGACCCCATTATTATCAGCAACGCGGTGAACGAGACCGGGGTGCTGCGGTACTGCTCGCTGGAGTACATTACCCGGCGGAGCAGCCCGCTTTCTACCATTGTTTACCGGGATGCGGGCGGGGCCTATTCCCAGCTATACAACAATCCCTTTGGCAACGAGCAGCAGGTGCGGCGCAACCGGTATATCATCCCGGCCGGGGAATACACCGGCAACCCGGCGCTGGACGCCTACCGGCGGGTGATGAAAGGCCAGCTGGGGCTGCACAGCGCCAGGGTAACGGTGCCGGGGCTGCACAACATCGCCCCCGGGCAGGCCATTTATCTGAAATCCGGGACGAGCGGCAACCGGCTGATGGCGGCCTACCAGGTGAAGATCATCTACACCGAGAGCGGCTGCCTGACCCGGCTGGTGCTGGCCGACCCGGCCTACATGTAAGGTGGGGGCAAAGGGTAGAGGGTTTGCGGCGGGCGCAGCCCCGGCGGCGAAGCCGCCGAAAGCAGGCTCCGCCTGCTTTGTTCCGCCGAAGGCGGAACGGGCTGCGCCCGATGCTGCGGCTTGCTGGAGCTGGCGGAGGGCGGCAAGCGGAAGGTTTGCGGCCCAACGCCCAAATTTCGCGATTGGTTACAAAATGTAATAATTATGCTGAGTTGGGTGCTGCTGGAGCTTTTGGCAGCGGGGAGGCAGAGGGTAAAAATGGGAAGAATGGTGCGAAAAAACCAGAAATTTCGGCGTTTTTGCAACCGGGAAGAGAAAAAATGACGCGAAACCGGCAAAACGCATAAAATGACAAATTGGTTACAATCTCCATCTTGTGGAAGTGGGCAATGGCCGGTACAATGGGCCACAGAAGCCGGGCGGACAGATGTGGAGCATGCCGTCGGGTCTTCACAAACCAAAATGATTTTTACCCAAAGGAGAGTAACCCATGAAAAAAGCATTTGCACTGGCACTGGCTGTGCTGATGGTGTGCACCATGGCGTTTGCGGTTTCCACCGGGAACCAGACTGGCTACCCCGGCGGCACCTCCGCGGCCGATAACACCTACATGCAGTCCATCGTGCCCGGACAGTCTATCGTATTCACCCAGGAAGAGCTGGGCCTGACCGACCAGAACTGGGGCAAGACCAACGGCAGCTTTGACCCCAAGAAGAATACCGTTACCCTGACCGTCCCCGTAGGCAGCGATCTCATCGCCAGCCAGGGCTGGGTACGGACCGATGAGACCACCTACAAGTATGTGGTGACCACCAAGGCCAATGAGACCTCTGTACTGGATAACAATGCCGATATCATCATTTCCGGCGTAAAGGTCACCGTTTACGGTGTTTCCGCTCCGGCGCTGAATGTGAGCTATGTGAAGGATGTAAACGGCGTGACCAACTATACCTATGTTACCAGCTTTGATGAGCTGGCGAGCTTCTCCGCTAAGGAGCCGGGCGACAACTTCTGCCCCATGAACGCCAAGAGCGAGGACCACATCCTGGCCATGTGCTTCGACTACGGCCGCAAGGCTGATGAGGCCGACGCCGTATTTGGCGCGGGCGGACTGAATGTCGCCAACATGGATAAGACTGGTAAGATCCTGTATACTGTAAAGGCCGCCACCGTAGATGGCCAGTACATCACCAGCGGCAGCTGGAACCAGTCCGTCACCGAGGATAACGGCGGCAAGGTCACTGTTTCTGTCCCGCTGAAGGCCGGCGACAAGATCTACTTTGGCACCGTGAATTACACCACCCTGTCCCCCGCCGCCCAGAAGGCGCTGAACGACAACCTAACCAAGGCCGGCGCTTCCATCAAGGCTTCCTACGGCTACGGCGCTGAGCAGGTCATCATCAACCGCCCGGCGGAGATCACTGTGGACGGCATGGCCAAGGGCTACAATGCCTACATGGTACGCGAGGACGGCTCCCTGCAGAGCCTGGGCGCCAAGTTTAATGAGGCCACTGGTCTGCTGAGCTTTGGCGGCACCCTGACCGGCCCGGTCATCGTGACCGATAAGGCACTGACCGCGACCACCACCAGCAATAGCGGCAACAGCGGCTCCAATGGCTCCAACAGCAATGGCGGCAGCCAGAATCCTGCCACCGGTGCCAATGACATCGTAGGCGTAGCGGCCGCTCTGGTGGTTATCACCGGCGTTTCCGCCGCCGCCATTTCCCTGAAGAAGGACTAAGACCTTCCTCCCTGCCCCTCTCCACAGGGCAGCCACAGTGCGAGTAAACCCCCGGTCCAATGGCCGGGGGTTTTTGCGTATTGAAAAAGTCTGTCATGGCAGATTCTAAAAGGCTCCCTGAGGCTCCCTTGGGTAGGAGGAGCTGTGACCGACCCATCATTTTGAAATAATTGCAGCCTGTCCCAAAACGATCCCTCCGGCGCTTCGCGCCGCCTCCCTTTACACAAGGGGGGCTTTGGTTTCTGCGAGACGCCAAAAGCGAGATTAGCCGGCAGGCTGAAGGTTTCGGCCCATCGGGGGTGGGAATAGTGGGGTGCGGGGAGGGATTGCAAAGGGGGCGGAGGCCGCAAGCCGCCAGGCGGAGACGGGCCAGCGGGCGAAGCCCGCTGAAACCGCCCGCAGGGCGGTTTGGCCTGCGGGCGTATGCTGCGGCTTGCAGAGGGCTGCGGGGAAGGCGGGCAGGGACTGCCGGATTTTATAGGGTCTATTTTACGATATAGACCCGCTCCTCCGGGGTGCCAGGATTTTGCTGGACGACGGTGAAGAACAGGGTTTTGTGCACCAGTTGATCCGGGAGGCGGGAATCGTAAACTGTTTCGTAGCTGAAGCGCGGCACCTGATGGAACTGCGTAACGGCGATATAGTCGGACAGGGTAAAGGCGCCGAACAGCAGCACGGCGCAGCCAAAGACAAGACTTAAGCGCACAGCGCGCTTTGCGACCAGCTGGCGGATGATAAGACAGATGCCGGCGATGAGAATAATGCTGCCCAGCGTGGCATAGATGCTTCCCCAGCTGCTCTCGCTGGGAAAGATGGACAGGGCCGATATGATGATAAACAGTCCAAATGTTATAAACAGAATGCCAATGACTTTTCGCCTGCTGCTTTTTGCTGTGACCTGGCTATATTCCGCCATGGCGATGGCGGTATCTCTTGTTTCCTGATTCATATTCTCGCTTTTCCTTTCTCCATTGATAAGCTCCGGGATGCTGACGCCATAAAAATCGGCGAGCACGACCAGCATACCGATATCGGGCATATTGCTGCCGGTTTCCCAGCGGGAGACTGTCCGGCCGGCAACCGCCAGCTTTTCGGCCAGCTGCTCCTGTGTCAATCCCTTTTCCTTACGGAGCGCTTTGAGAAACGCTCCGATCCTGATTTGATCCATATAGGGGCCTCCTTTCGTCCTGAGTATAGCGCCGGGTGGGTGAGATTAACACGACACAAAGCGAGAAATGCCGTGTTTTTCCGCATTGGGCAAAGCTGTCCGGTCTAAGACGCTATTTTTGTTTCCTATTTTATTTTATCATGGCTGCCGGACCGCCGCAACAAACGGTCATTGCAAAGGGGGCGGATTTGGGGTAAAATAAGGGGGAAAGTATGTGCGGTAAGGCGGCCCGCAGGGCGTTCCGGCGAAGCCGGAACCGGCGGGGAAGCCGCCGAGACCGCCGGAGGCGGGCTGGCCTGCGGGCCGAGGCCGCGGTTTGCGGGGGCTGGCCGAGGAAGGGGCCGGAACTTGCCGGGACAAGCGCCTGGATTTTTAGCACATGATAAACAGGGCAGAAATGATAAACCAATACAACGGATGAGTGGAGCGTAAAAATGAAGATATTATTTGTGGGTGATGTGGTGCGGCAGGCGGGCTGCGATTTTTTGCGGCGGGAGCTGCCGAACCTGCGCCGCTTTTACGGGGCGGATATGACCATAGTGAATGGGGAAAACGCTGCCGAGGGCAACGGCATCCTGCCGGGGAGCGCCGAACTGATCCTGGACGCCGGGGCGGATGTGATCACGCTGGGGAACCATGCCCTGCGCCGCCGGGAAATTTATCCAATGCTGGAGGAGAGCGACCGCATCATCCGGCCGGCGAATTTCCACGCCAGCGCGCCGGGGCGGGGCTGGTGCCTGTATGACTGTCCCGGCAAACCGAGAGTGGCGGTCATCAACCTGCAGGGGAACTACCTGCTGGAAAGCCACGAAAACGCTTTTGACTGCATGGACCGCCTGCTGGAGGAGATAGACGCGCCGGTGAAGATCCTGGATTTCCACGCCGAGGCGACCTCTGAGAAGATCTGCATGGGGCTGTACCTGGATGGACGGGTCAGCGCTGTCATTGGGACCCATACCCATATCCAAACGGCGGACGAACGGCTGCTGCCCGGCGGAACGGCCTACATTACCGACGCGGGGATGTGTGGGGTATTCGATTCGGCGCTGGGGCTGGCGCCGGAACCGGCGATCCGGCGCTTCCGGACCGGGCTGCCCACCCGGTTTGAGAGCGTGAAGGGGCCGGTGCGGCTTTCCGGCGTATTGCTGGAGGTGGACGGGAAAACCGGCAAGGCGGTTTCCATCAAGCGGGTAAATGTGGACGGATAAACTGAACATCTGCTGAACAAATGGCCTGCATACTTGCCAGAACCAAAAAAGTATAGTATAATAAAAAATCAGCAAAAACCAAGCGGCCGCTCCAAAACGGCCGCCACCAAAACGGAGGGATACGATGATAGGCTACGAAAACACACTGGGTACCGTGGAGATCTCGCAGGAATACTTTGCCAACCTGATCGGCATGGCGGCCTCCGAGTGCTATGGCGTTGCCGGAATGATCAATTCCACCTACCAGGGACTGCGCTACGCCATCACCAAAAGTGATGTGCCCGATAAGGGCGTGCGTGTAAAAACCACCGACGGCAAACTGATCGTTGATATTCACATTGCTGTGACCTACGGCATCAATATCAGCGCCATCGTGCAGAGCATCATCCACAATGTGCGCTATACGGTGGAGGAATGCACCGGCTTTAAGGTAGCGCGCGTAAATGTATATGTGGATGAGATGACCGCGTAAAACGGCTCTCGCTTTATTATTGCAATTTGCAGGGAGCGCCGCGCGGCGCACCCGGAAGGAGCGTACGATTTGATCACCGCAAAGCAGCTGTCGGAGGCGTATATCTCCGGCGCCAATAATATTGAAAACAACCGCCAAAAGGTAGACGCCCTGAATGTATTTCCCGTCCCGGACGGCGATACCGGCACCAACATGAGCATGACCATGGGCGCGGCCCGAGAGGATCTGCTGCACAATGACTACCCCACCGTGGGCGATGTAGCCGGTAAAGCGGCCTCCGCGCTGCTGCGGGGCGCCCGCGGCAATTCCGGCGTTATCACCTCGCTTTTGTTCCGTGGCTTCAGCAAGGGGCTAAAGCACAAAAGCGAAGCCGGCGCCGCCGATCTGGTGGAAGCGCTGGAGATCGGTGTGGCGGCCGCCTACAAGGCCGTGATGAAGCCCACCGAGGGGACCATCCTGACGGTGGCAAGAGTGGCTGCCGAAAAGAGCCGGACCGCCCTGACCGACACCATGGAGCCGCTGGAGATATGGGATCTGATCATCCAATATGCCGAGGAGGCGCTGGCCCAGACCCCGGAGCAGCTGCCGGTGCTGAAAAAGGCCGGTGTAGTGGATGCCGGCGGGCAGGGACTGGTGTACATCCTGAAGGGGATGCGGCAGGTCTTTGCCGGGGAGGGCGTGGTGCCCGGTATTGCCGGTGATACCGCTGCCGCCCCCGCTGAGGAGGCTGCCACTGTGGTGAACGCCGCCGGTGAGGTGGAGGAAGTGGACATCAACAACCCCTACTGCACCGAATTTTTGGTGATGCGGGACGACCCCGACCACGATCCCGCCGGACTGCGGGCCTATCTGGAATCGATAGGTGACTGCGTGGTGGTAGTGGACGATGATGAGATCATCAAGTGCCATGTGCACACCGCCCACCCGGGCCTGGCGCTGGAAAAGGCCGGGACCTACGGCATGCTGACCAAGCTGAAGATCGAAAACATGATAGAGCAGCACAAGGCGCAGGTAGCCAGCGTAAAGGAGCAGCAGAAAGCGGCGGCTCCCCAGGCGGCGGAGATAGACCCGGCGCTGACGGCGGGCTTTGTGGCGGTGGCGGCCGGCGACGGCGTGCAGCAGCTGTTCCGTGATTTGGGCGTCCAGCAGATCGTGAGCGGCGGGCAGACCATGAATCCCTCCACTGAGGATATTCTGCACGCGGCAGAGCAGGTGCCCGCTATGGATGTTTATGTTCTTCCCAATAATAAAAACATCGTGATGGCGGCGGAGCAGGCCGCGCGGCTGGCCCGGACCAGCGGGGTGCGGCGCATCCATGTGGTGCCGACCACGACCATCCCGCAGGGGATCAGCGCCATGATGGCCTATGATGAAAGCGCCGAGATAAAGGACAATGTGGAGGCCATGCAGGAGGCGGCCTCCCGCGTACAGAGCGGTTCGGTGACCTTCGCGGCGCGGGACAGCGACTACGACGGGCATCAGATAAAGGAAGGCGAGCTGCTGGCGCTGGAAAACGGTAAGGTGGCCTTTACCGGGACCGATTTGGGCTCTGTGACGGCCAAAGTGGCCAAGGACCTGATGCGGGAGGACAGCCAGTTTATCACCCTGCTGTACGGCGCCGATGTGAGCGAGGAGCAGGCTGCCGATGTGGAGGAGGCGGTGCGCTCCCTGCTGCCGGAGGAGGTAGAGCTGACGGTGGCCTATGGCGGGCAGCCGGTGTACTATTTCCTGATCTCCGTAGAATAAGAAATGATGACTCCCCCCTGGCCGGAAGGCTGGGGGAGTTTTTATATCTGCAAGGGGAACGGCGGGCCGCAGGCCCGGCGGCGGAGCCGCCGACGCGGGCGAAGCCCGCGGGTTTCGGCGAAGCCGAAACGGCCTGCGGCCCATAGCCTGCGCCCTGCAGGGGCTATAAAAGAGCCCCGGTCGCACAAACCGGGGCTTTGGCATATATTTATGGCTGGGGATAAGGCCAAGGGGGCGTGATATAATCGCAGAGGATGGTGTAAAGCGGAGAGAAAATATCCTCCAGGTAGTGGGGAGCGGTGCTGCGCAGCAGGGTGGGCAGCTCCCGGCACAGCGGCAGCGAGCAGACCGCGGCAGTGCCGCCCTCGCTGCTGATGAGCCGCAGGGAGCCGCCATGGGCTTCCAGCACCCGGCGGGCCAGCGGCAGGCCCAGCCCCGGTGACTGATACGGCAGACCGTCCTTATCGTGGGAACGGTAGGGGGTAAAGACCTCCTCCAGCTGCTCCGGCGGGATGCCCCGTCCCTCATCGAGGATGGTGAGGATGGCCTGATCCCCGGCCACACTGCCCCGCACCGTTACCGGAGCAACCGCGTCATCAGCGGCGTCCAGGCCATTGCAGATGAGATGCAGAATAGCCCGCATAAGCATTTCGGCATCTCCCCGCACCATGTCATTCTCCTCCGGGAGGTCGTAGCACAGGGTACGGCCATTGGCGCCCAGCAGCAGCCGGGTGCTCTCCAGGCACTCCTGCAGCTGCTGCCACAGCGGGAACACCGCGGCATTGGGGGGCAGTTCATAGCATTCCACCGTGCTCAGGCTATCGGCCAGGCGCAGCAGGCGGTAGCCATCCCGCAGCAGCACCTCCAACTCCTGCCGCAGGTAGGGGGTCAGCATTTCCTCGTGAGCGGCGATGGCCCGGATGCGGGTGAACAGATCGGTAAGGGGGCGGCGCATGGCTGCGGAAAGCGCCAGGGTATCCTGCGGGGTAAGATCCAGCTGATCCTGTGCCATGAGGCCGCCCTCCTTTTTCGACAAATTTCGACAACATCATCTTACCATAAATTAACGGCGCTGTCACTCCTTTTTTAGCAAATGGAGCAAATCTCTACTATTATTTCCGTTATGGGGCCCGCAAACAGGCCAAAAACCAAATAATCGTTGCCAAAGGGGGAATAATTTGTTATACTTCCGGGGGAAAAGCACTTGCAGTTTGCAAAAGAATGTTATAAAATAAACAATGTAAGGCATAACCCCCTAAAAAAACTATAAGGAGAGATTTTTTATGGCAATCAAGATCGGTATCAACGGATTTGGCCGTATCGGCAGACTGGTATTCCGCGCCGCCATGGAGCAGCCGGAGAAGTACGAGGTGGTTGCGATCAACGATCCCGCCATCAACCGCGACTACATGGTTTACATGACCAAGTACGATACCATTCATGGCCGCTTTAATGGCACTGTGGAGATCAAGGACGAGAAGTTCACCGTCAACGGCAAGGCCATTGAGGTCTTTGACCTGATGAACCCCGCTGAGATCCCGTGGGGCAAGGTAGGCGCTGACTATGTAGTGGAATCCACCGGCGTATTTACCACCACCGAAAAGTGCAAGGCCCACCTGGAAGGCGGCGCCAAGAAGGTCATCATCTCCGCCCCCGCCAAGGACGCTGAGACTCCCACCTTCGTTATGGGCGTAAACCAGAATACCTACACCAAGGATATGAAGGTCGTTTCCAACGCCAGCTGCACCACCAACTGTCTGGCTCCTTTGGCCAAGGTCATCAACGACAACTTTGGTATCGTTGAGGGCCTGATGACCACCGTACACTCCACCACCGGCACCCAGAAGACCGTAGACGGCGCTTCCAAGAAGGATTGGCGCGGCGGCCGTGCCGCTGCCGGCAATATCATCCCCTCCTCCACCGGCGCCGCCAAGGCCTGTGCCCTGGTTATCCCCGAGCTGAACGGTAAGCTGACCGGTATGTCCTTCCGTGTTCCCACCCTGGATGTTTCCGTTGTGGATCTGACCGTTTCTCTGGCCAAGCCCACCACCTATGAGGAGATCTGCAAGGCGGTAAAGGCTGCCTGCGAGGGCGAGATGAAGGGCATTATGGACTACACCGATGAGGATGTGGTTTCCTCCGACTTCTACACCGATCCCCATACCTCCATCTTTGATGCCAAGGCCGGCATCATGCTGAACGATCACTTTGTGAAGCTGGTTTCCTGGTATGACAACGAGTGGGGTTACAGCAACAAGCTGCTGGATCTCATCGGCCATATGGCGGAAGTGGACGCCCAGTAATTTCATTATAGGAAAAAAGCTCCTCGAAAGAGGAGCTTTTTGTACCATATAGGGATTTTAGCGGATATTTCGCAAAAAAGAAGCCCCGGGCTGCTGCGCCGCGGGGCTGTTCCTTTTATTCGGGTTTTGATTTTTGCCGGGACTGGGTAATGCGCACCAGCGCACCGACCGCCATGACCAGGGCAAAGAAGCCCAGGTAGTACAGTGCCTGGATGCCGTATGCCACAAACGCGCAATACACCATAAAGCAGCAGCCCAGAATGGCCACCACCGGCAGGATGTACCGCATAAGGGGCTTGCTCCCCTTGGAATGGGCCATGACCGAGATAAACATGGGAATATAGCCGGCATACAGGGTGATAATGGGCAGTTCATCGGGTTCCCAATTGAAGAAGGAGGGGCCCATGCCGTGGATGAAGAAAAAATGCCAGTAGGAGTACCACAGCAGCGCGATGATGATGCCGAACCAGGCGGAATTCGTGGCCATATCGGTCTTTTTATCCACACGGGCAAAGAACCGCGGCGCGATGCCCTCCCCGCGGACGCCCAGCGAGTAGGCCCCGCGGGCACAGCCCATCATCAGGCCATTGGTAGTACCCAGGCAGCTGATAACAATAAATACAAATACAATGGTACCGGCGGCTGGGCCAAATAGATTGCCGAAGGCTTTTTCCGGGAGCATATCCCCTGCTGCCATCATCTCGGCGGTACTCATGCTGCCGGTAAGGCCCACGAAGTAGGCCATGTAGATAACGACCACAATGAGCGCACCAAGGGACAGCGCCAGCGGGAGGTTCTTTTTGGCATTGTGCAGCTCGCTGTTGATGGAGGTGGCAATGATCCAGCCCTCATAGGCAAAGGCAAAGGCCACAATGGCGCCCATCAGGCCGCTGCCCTGGGAGGCTATCTGGGCGCTGGCCGCGGTAAAGGCCTCCACGGTGAGGCCATTGGAAAGGCCGGTGATGGTGCCCGCAATGGCCATCAGAATAAGGGGGATAAGCTTGATAACGGTAGCGGAGACCTGCAGCTTGCCGGCCAGCCGGGGAGCATAGGCATTGATGAGGCCATCCGCCAGCAGGATGCCGAAGCCGACCCAGTAATGGGTCATGCCCGCTACCGGGAAACCAAATAGAATGGCCGCATACTGGGCGGTGACCCAGCCCAGCGTGCTGGTGATGGTGGGATAATAGATCAGCGTCATGAACCAGGCCACATAGTAGGCGTAGCCGCGGCCCAGCGCCGCCTCGGCGTAATCTATCACGCCATTGACCTTCTCGTACCGGGAGGCCAGATTGGCGAACACAAAGGAGCAGATGAGCATAATGGCGCCCACGATGCCGACGGTGAGCAGGCTGCGGCCCATATCGCCGTTATTATTGGCCAGCACCTTGGTGGCCTTAAAAAAGATGCCGCTGCCGATGACGATGCCCACGACCATCGAGATGGCGGTGAATAGGCCATAGCGTTTCTGCATGCTGTTTTCCACGATAAAACCCTCTTTCTTACTGGATGTCACACAAATTACGGCAACTTTTCGCCGTATTTTTACTATTGTATGTGAGGCCGGGGGAAATGTCAATGCCTTTGATAGGCAGTTTTGCAGTGCCAAGGGCAGCTAAATGCGAAGTGTTTTTTCTGAGAAAACACATTTCGCGGTTCGTGTGCGCCAGCGATGGTAAATTTATTTTTACTGATAGAAATATTGAAATTCATGCAGAAATTTCTTGCATTATAAAAAGGTGGCAGATACCAAAGCTGGCATCTGCCACGGGAATATGGCCCAATAGGACTTAAAAAATGACGGTGAGCAGCATCTTGAAGCGCTCTTCGCCAAAGACGGCATGAGGAATGCCGGCAGACATTACGATGCTTTCGCCCTCATGCAGAATGTGGGGGACGCCATCCACGGTAAAGCGGCCAGTGCCCTCCAGCACCTGCACCATGGCATCACCGCCGGAGACATGGGTGCTGATCTCCTCACCCTTTTCGAAGGAAAACAGGGTAAGGCTGACGGCGTTATTCTGGGCCAGCGTTTTGCTGACCACCTGGCCGGGCTGGTAATCGATCTGGGAAGCCAGAGTCATCCGCTCGTTCTTGGGGATATTTTTCATACCGCTCATAGGGCACGCTCCTTTATATATTGGGTGATATTTTTATTATAGGCTATTCGGGCGGGATATGCAACCGGCCGGTTGACTTTCCGGCCAAAATCCAGTATACTATTAGGGCTGTCAAAAACGGATTTGCGATGCAAAGTGAATACCGTATCGGGGTGTAGCGCAGTTGGTAGCGCGCTTGCTTTGGGAGCAAGATGCCGGGTGTTCGAATCACCTCACTCCGACCATACAGGAAAGACCGCCTTTCGGGGCGGTCTTTTGCGATATTAAGCAAACAGTAGAGCACGCCTTGCGTCCATCCGGCGCTTGACTGCCCGATTCTGTTTACCATCGCTCCCAATGCTGCCGCTTACAGCTTTCTCTTCACCACCATCGGCACCCTCATCGTCATGCTTCTGTGGCCCCTCTTTGCTCTGCCCATGGTCATCCCCGGCATCATACCCCATTCCCCCGCCGCCCGCCCATCTCTGCCACAAATTCCCCTATCTGTGCATTGACTTTTCCCCTTCTCCCGCACTAAAATATAATGGAATAGGTGTTTGTTTAGATAGACACCCAAGCTATCCAAACGGAGGAACTGCCCATGAAAGAAGTCAAATCCCCAAAGAAACCGCTTATTTACTATTACTGCATCGTCCTGCTGGTTCTTATGGTGTTCAATTCCTTTATCGTGCCGCTTATCGCCAGGCAGCAGATCAAGGAAGTGGACTACGGCACCTTTATGACCATGACCGAAAAGGGCGAGATCGGCAAGGTGGAGATCGAAAGCAACCAGATCCTTTTCACAGATAAAGACGGCGAGACCATCTACAAAACCGGTGTGATGAACGACCCCGGCCTCACCGAGCGTCTGCACGCCTCCGGTGCCGAGTTCGCCAGCGAGATCGTGGAGGAGGCCTCCCCGCTGATGAGCTTTCTCTTGACATGGATCCTGCCGGTCGTGTTTTTTGTCGCCCTCGGCCAGCTCCTCTATAAGAAGATGATCGAAAAGATGGGCGGCGGGCCCAATTCCATGATGTTCGGCCTGGGCAACAGCAATGCCAAGGTCTATGTTCCCTCTACCGATGGAGGGATCCGCTTTGCCGATGTGGCAGGTGAGGATGAAGCCAAGGACAATCTTCAGGAAATCGTCAATTACCTGCATGACCCCAGTAAATATAAGGCCATCGGTGCTTCCATGCCAAAGGGCATCCTGCTCGTTGGCCCTCCCGGAACCGGTAAAACTATGCTGGCAAAGGCAGTTGCGGGCGAAGCAAATGTGCCCTTCTTCTCCATTTCCGGCTCGGAATTTGTAGAAATGTTCGTGGGCATGGGTGCTTCCAAGGTGCGCAATCTGTTCGACCAGGCAAAGGAAAAAGCCCCCTGCATCGTTTTCATCGATGAGATCGATGCCATCGGCCAAAAGCGTAGCGGCGGCCAATATGGCGGCAATGATGAGCGCGAGCAGACCCTCAACCAGCTTTTGACCGAAATGGATGGCTTCGAGGGCAATAACGGCGTCATCATTTTGGCGGCTACCAACCGTCCCGAATCCCTTGATCCCGCGCTGACCCGTCCCGGCCGCTTTGACCGCCGGGTACCGGTGGAGCTGCCCGATTTACAGGGCCGCGAAGCCATCCTCAAGGTCCACGCCAAAAAGGTGGAGCACGAGGATAATATAGATTTTCTGGCGGTCGCCCGCATGGCCTCCGGCGCTTCCGGCGCTGAACTGGCCAATATCGTCAATGAAGCTGCCCTGCGCGCTGTACGGGATGGCCGCACTAAGGTCACCCAGTCCGACCTGGAGGAGAGCATCGAGGTCGTCATTGCCGGCTATCAGAAGAAGAATGCCATCCTCACCGACCACGAAAAGTGGATCGTCTCCTACCACGAGATTGGCCACGCCCTGGTGGCTGCCTGCCAAAGCCACTCTGCCCCGGTGCAGAAGATCACCATTATCCCCCGCACCTCCGGCGCTTTGGGCTACACCATGCAGGTGGATGAGGGCAACCACTATCTAATGAACAAAGAGGAGATCGAAAATAAGATCGCTACCCTCACCGGCGGCCGCGCCGCGGAGGAAGTCAAGTTTGGTTCCATCACCACCGGCGCCTCCAATGATATTGAGCAGGCTACCCGCCTGGCCCGTGCCATGCTCACTCAGTACGGCATGAGCGATGAATTTGATATGGTGGCACTGGAAACGGTGAACAACCAGTACCTTGGCGGGGATACCTCCCTGGCCTGCTCCGCCGGCACCCAGGCGGAGATCGACCGGCTGGTCATTTCCATCGTAAAGAAGCAGCATGAAAAGGCCACCGGCATCCTGAACGAAAAGCGGGAAAAGCTGGACGAGCTGGCCAAGTACCTGTACGAAAAGGAAACCATCACCGGCGAGGAATTCATGAAGATCCTAAATGAATGATCCCGCAAAGAGGTACCGCATGAATTTACTGTTTTGCATCAATGGCGGCTACACCGGCCCGCTGCTGGATTGTCTGGATTCCATAGTACTGCATGGGGGCGAAAAACACTATGATGTGTACCTCCTCTCCTCCGATTTAGCGGAAGAAACGCAGCAGCAGCTTTGCCGGCAGGTGCCGGCCGCTGTTGCCCTGCACTTTATCTCGGTTCCGCGGGAACTATTCGAGGACTTCCCGGAAACCGACCGTTATCCGCAGGAAATCTACTACCGGCTGGCCGCGCCCCTGCTGCTTCCCCCGGAGCTGGACCGTATCCTGTACCTGGATGCCGATATTGTGGTCATCAACCCACTGGGACCGCTGTACCGCAGCGATTTTGAGGGGAACCTATTTATGGCCTGCACCCACACCCGGGAGCTCCTGACCCGCGCCAACAGCCACCGCCTGGGGCTGGAAGAACCCGTCCCCTATATCAATACCGGTGTGATCCTGATGGAGCTAAACGGCCTGCGGCAGACGATCGATCTTTCAGCAGTGCGGCAGTATGCGCTGGAGCACTTTGACGCCCTGCTGTTGCCGGATCAGGATATCCTTACCGCGCTGTATGGCAGCCGGGTCAAGCTCCTCGATAGTCAGCGGTATAATCTCAGCGACCGCATCCTGGCCTTTTACAATGCCAATCCCCTGCACCCCCACCACAGTCTGGAGTGGGTGCGGCAAAACACCGTCATCATCCACTACTGCGGCCGCAACAAGCCCTGGAAGCCAGGCTACATTGGTATTTTGGATGTATTCTACCGGGAGCTGAAAGAGCAGCAAACCCACCTGCACCCGGAAAAGAACCGGTAAAAATGTTTCACGTGAAACATTTGTTCTCTTTTGATGGCTCTGTAAGGTCCTCCCCCCCACAGCGGCGGAGGGCCTTTTTTTATGCGCTGTATTGACTTATTTGCCCGTGGGAAGTACAATATTATATTATGGTTCTATGCCGAGGAGGAAAGTATAAACATGAAAAATACCGAAAAATCGATGGATACCCTGGTAAACCTGTGTAAGAACCGCGGGTTTGTTTACGCCGGCAGCGAGATTTACGGCGGACTGGCCAACACCTGGGATTACGGCCCCCTGGGCGTGGAGCTGAAGAACAACATCAAGCGCGCCTGGTGGAAGAAATTCATCCAGGAGAACCCCTATAATGTCGGCCAGGATGCCGCCATCCTGATGAACCCCCAGACCTGGGTGGCCTCCGGCCATCTTTCCGGCTTTTCCGACCCGCTGATGGACTGCCGCGAATGCCACGAGCGCTTCCGTGCCGATAAGGTCATTGAGGACTGGTGTGCCCAGAACGGCTTTGAGCTGCCCCGCCCCATCGATGCCTTTACCCAGGCGGAGATGAAGGACTTCGTGGAGGAGCACAATATTCCCTGCCCCACCTGCGGCAAGCACAACTTTACCGATATCCGCCAATTCAACCTGATGTTCAAGACCTTCCAGGGCGTTACCGAGGATGCCAAGAACACCGTTTATCTGCGTCCGGAAACCGCACAGGGCATCTTTGTCAACTTTGTGAATGTCCAGCGCACGACCCGCCGCAAGCTGCCCTTCGGCATTGGTCAGATCGGCAAGAGCTTCCGCAATGAGATCACCCCCGGCAACTTTATCTTCCGTGTGCGTGAGTTTGAGCAGATGGAGCTGGAGTTCTTCTGCCAGCCCAATACCGACCTGGAATGGTTCCAGTACTGGCGCAACTTCTGCCATCAGTGGCTGCTCTCTCTGGGTATGAAGGATGAGAACCTGCGCCTGCGCGACCACGATCCCGAGGAGCTGTGCTTCTACTCCAAGGCGACCACTGACTTTGAGTTCATGTTCCCCTTTGGCTGGGGCGAGCTGTGGGGCGTAGCCGACCGCACCGACTACGACCTGACCCAGCACCAGAACACCAGCGGCAAGGATCTGACCTATTTTGACCAGGAAAAGAACGAGCACTACATTCCCTATGTCATCGAGCCGTCCCTCGGCGTGGAGCGCAGCTTCCTGGCCTTCCTGTGCGACGCCTACGATGAGGAAGTGCTGGGCCAGGATAAGAACGGCAATGATGATATCCGCACCGTACTGCGTCTGCACCCGGCGCTGGCCCCCTATAAGGCCGCTGTGCTGCCTCTTTCCAAAAAGCTGGCCGATAAGGGCCGTGAGATCCAGCAGGAGCTTTCCAAGTACTTTATGGTGGATTACGATGACGCCGGCTCCATCGGCAAGCGCTACCGCCGTGAGGATGAGATCGGTACTCCCCTGTGCATCACCGTGGACTTTGAGACCGTCGGCGATGAGAACACCCCTGCCGATCACTGCGTAACCATTCGTGACCGCGACACCATGGAGCAGGTTCGCATCCCGATCAGCGAGCTGCGCAGCTACATTGAGAAGAAGCTGGAATTCTGATTTTCCTTATAAGCAAAGCGATCCCCCTGCCGAAACGCAGGGGGATTATTTATGTATCGAAATATCAGAATTTTACACCATAAACGGCAAATTGGTGGAAATGCGTCAGGCGGTCCAGCTCGGCATCTCGCCAATAGAAGCCGGTGTGATCGAGGGTAATGGCCTGCCACTCGCCGGTCGTGCCATCTTCCATCCAGTAACCGAACTCCATTGCCTCATAGGTGCCGGTAGAGATGACAGTATCTTTGGAACCGCCGTCGCCGGTATCCTCCGTCCGCGTGATCTCGTAGCGGCCATCGGTGTACATCTGCGCAATGTAAGAGATGTCAGCACTCGCCGCCATATCGGATTGGTACAACCCCGCTACATGCTCCAGGGGCAGCTTTTCTGCCTGCTGGTGGTTGAGGGAAAGCATCAGTGCCAGCACCACGATGATCACTGCGATCCACGCAAGGGCAGGAATGCGGTTCATGGCTGCGTTTGCTTTAGAAAGCCAGTTCATGTTAGTTCCTCCTGTTTGGTCAATCACTGCTTCTATCTTAACTATATCTTAACTATATTTTACCAAACATGGGGGGTGGAACAAGTGCCATTGCTCAAAAATGTTATATAAATTTCGTGTCGAATTTTTGTGGGAAATGTCTCAAGCTTGCTCCGTCACTGCAAAGGGCTTACCCATAATGAAAATGACCAGTGCCAGCAGCATGGCACCGCCGCAGATGAAGCAATACACTGGCACGCCGACATTGGCCAACAGATAGCCGCCGACCAGGTTGCCCACGATACTGCCGATGCCCTGCGTAACCGCCACGCTGATGAGGATAGCCCGCCCGGCATACTGCCGCGGGAATAGTGAGGCGACATAATCGATATTAAAGCGGAGAAAGCCGGCAAAGCCGATGGACATGAGAATCTGCGTGGCCATGACCCCGGCCATACTGCGCAGCACCCCCAGCAGCAGGATGCGTGCGCCCAGCGCGGCGAGGGAAACGATAAACAGTACCGGCAGCGGCAGGCCCTTTTGCAGCAGGCGGCTGGCCAGGCGCATCAGGAGGAACTCACCCACACAGTAGAGGAACACCGAAAGGCCGTAGGTGGAGGCATCGCCGCCGATGTAATTGATGATGACCTGCATAAAGCCATTGACCGAACGGGTAGCAAAGTAGTACAGCGTGCCGCAGATGAGGAAAATCACATAGGGGCGGCAGCCCAACAGCTTCTTAAAGCTGGCCCACAGGGACTCCTTTCGCAGATCAGCACAGGTTTCCGGGTCACTTTCCGGATGGAGAAGGGGAAGTTTATTGGGATCAGACAGTGGGAGGGCCAGCAGAATGGAAAGGCCCAGCGCCCCCATGTGCAGCCAAAAGAGGAAATTGATCCCCAAAGGGGCAATAAGGTAGCCGGAAATTAAAGCCGTGGTGGCATAAAAGATAGAACCAGCGCTGCGGATATTGCCGTAATCAATGGTGCTATCCCGCAAGGTCATCTGGTTGGTCCAGGTATCAAAAACACTGGAAGCACAGTAATCCAGCGCCGAGATCAGGCTGAAGGAGAGCATCGTCCAAAGAAATCCGCGGCCAAAACAGAAGGGCAGCAGCGGTGTGACGATCATTCCGCCCGATACCAATATAATGAACAACCATTTGGGGGAAATAGAACGGTCAATCAACCGGCCGTAAATAGGGCCGGCGATCATCATAACCAGGTACTGCAGCATAGTGATGTAACCACATTGTACCTCGGTGTAGCCATAATCCAGCAGGATGGTGACCGTATAGGCGTACAGCGAACAAAAGCTGACGAAATAAGCGCCCTCCAACAGGAACATATGGTGGCTCCGGCTCATGCTGCTTTCCCCCTTGCGATTCATTTTAATATATATGGAAAAACCACCCTATTGGGTGGTTCATCCTAAGTGCCGGCATCAACCTATTTTCCCGGGCCGCTTCCAGCCAAGTATCTTCGGCGCCAATGAGCTTAACTTCTGTGTTCGGGATGGGAACAGGTGGGACCTCATCGCAATCAACACCGACTATTGGGTTTAGAAACACACCCTGAAAATTGAACAACGAAAGTGCGGAACAAAGATCTGCTTGCTTGGTCAAGCCCTCGACCGATTAGTACACGCTAGCTTAACATGTCACCATGCTTACACATTGTGCCTATCTACCTTGTAGTCTTCAAGGGGTCTTACCTGATTGACTCAGTGGGATATCTTATCTTAAGGCCGGTTTCACGCTTAGATGCCTTCAGCGTTTATCCGATCCGCACATAGCTGCCCAGCTGTGCCACTGGCGTGACAACTGGTGCACCAGAGGTGCGTCCATCCCGGTCCTCTCGTACTAGGGACAGCTCCTTTCAAATATCCTGCGCCCACGACAGATAGGGACCGAACTGTCTCACGACGTTCTGAACCCAGCTCGCGTACCGCTTTAATTGGCGAACAGCCAAACCCTTGGGACCGAATACAGCCCCAGGATGCGATGAGCCGACATCGAGGTGCCAAACCTCCCCGACGATGTGGACTCTTGGGGGAGATCAGCCTGTTATCCCCAGGGTAGCTTTTATCCGTTGAGCGATGGCATTTCCACTCACATACCACCGGATCACTAACTCCAACTTTCGTTTCTGCTCGACCCGTCGGTCTCGCAGTTAGGCTTGCTTTTGCGTTTACACTCTAAGGCATGGTTTCCGGCCATGCTGAGCAAACCTTTGAGCGCCTCCGTTACTCTTTTGGAGGCGACCGCCCCAGTCAAACTGCCCGCCTAACAATGTCCCCTGACCAGATTCATGGCCACAGGTTAGAATTCCAGCACTTCAAGGGTGGTATCCCAAGGGCGACTCCGCACAAGCTGACGCCTGTGTTTCCTAGTCTCCCACCTATCCTGTACATGAAATACCGAAATCCAATATTAGGCTGCAGTAAAGCTCCATGGGGTCTTTCCGTCTTGTCGCGGGTAACCGGCATCTTCACCGGTACTACAATTTCGCCGGGTGGGCTGTTGAGACAGTGTCCAGATCATTACGCCTTTCGTGCGGGTCAGAACTTACCTGACAAGGAATTTCGCTACCTTAGGACCGTTATAGTTACGGCCGCCGTTTACTGGGGCTTCGATTCGGGGCTCTCACTCCTCCTCTTAACCTTCCAGCACCGGGCAGGCGTCACCCCCTATACATCATCTTTCGATTTAGCAGAGAGCTGTGTTTTTGCTAAACAGTTGCCTGGACCTATTCTCTGCGGCTCTGTTTCCAGAGCACCCCTTCTCCCGAAGTTACGGGGTCAACTTGCCGAGTTCCTTAACAACCCTTCTCCCGTTGGCCTTAGAATCCTCTTCCTACCTACCTGTGTCGGTTTGCGGTACGGGCATCGCAGATATCCACAGAGCTTTTCTCGCCAGTATCCAAGTTCATCTTCCCTACTCTAATTTCGGTCCCTTGCAACCGGGGCTACCAACGCCCGGCATGTACCCTTCTACTGTGTCCCTCTGCTTAAATCTTTTGATGGCTACGGAATCTCCACCGTATGTGCATCGGCTACGCCTTTCGGCCTCACCTTAGCTCCCGGCTAACCTGGAGCGGACGAACCTTCCTCCAGAAACCTTAGGCTTTCGGCCATTATGATTCTCACATAATTCGCGCTACTCATTCCGGCATTCTCACTTCTGTGCAGTCCACACGCGCTTCCGCTCGTGCTTCTCCCCGCACACAACGCTCCCCTACCCCGCACATTGCTGTGCAGCCCAAGCTTCGGTTGTATGTTTAGCCCCGTTACATTTTCGGCGCCCGGTCACTCGACCAGTGAGCTGTTACGCACTCTTTGAATGTGTGGCTGCTTCTAAGCCAACATCCTGGTTGTTTGTGCAACTGGACATCCTTTTCCACTTAACATACATTTGGGACCTTAGCTGTGGGTCTGGGCTGTTTCCCTTTTGACAATGAAACTTATCTCACACTGTCTGACTGCTGTGCATCAATTATCCGGCATTCAGAGTTTGATAAGGGTCGGTAGACTCTCGCCCCCTAGCCTATTCAGTGCTTTACCTCCGGTAATCTAACACAACGCTAGCCCTAAAGCTATTTCGGGGAGAACCAGCTATATCCGAGTTCGATTGGAATTTCTCCGCTATCCACACCTCATCCACCACCTTTTCAACGGGGGTTGGTTCGGTCCTCCATGGCGTTTTACCGCCACTTCAACCTGGACATGGATAGGTCACCCGGTTTCGGGTCATATGAAACAAACTGTGCGCCCTATTAAGACTTGGTTTCCCTTCGGCTTCGGTCCTGAAGACCTTAACCTTGCTTGTTCCATATACTCGCCGGACCGTTCTACAAAAAGTACCCGATCACCCATTGACGGGCTCTCGGTGCTTGTAAGCACAGGGTTTCAGGTTCTATTTCACTCCCCTCCCGGGGTCCTTTTCACCTTTCCTTCACAGTACTATACGCTATCGGTCACTGGGTAGTATTTAGGCTTGGAGGGTGGTCCCCCCGGCTTCCCACGGGATTCCTCGTGTCCCGCGGTACTCTGGATCCTGCTCGCTGTCTCTCCTTTTCACCTACACGACTCTCACGTTCTTCGGTGGGCCTTCCCATGCCCTTCGGTTAAAGATCAACAATGCTAAATGCAGTCCGCAACCCCGGGAGTATTTCTACTCCCGGTTTGGCCTCTGCCGCGTTCGCTCGCCACTACTTGCGGTATCTCGGTTGATTTCTTTTCCTCGCCCTACTTAGATGTTTCAGTTCAGGCGGTTTCCCTCATATACCTATGAATTCAGTATATGATGTATGGACTTCTCCATACGGATTTCTCCATTCGGAAATCTGCGGATCAATGGATATTTGCTCCTCCCCGCAGCTTATCGCAGCTTATCGCGTCCTTCTTCGGCTCCCAGTGCCAAGGCATTCGCCCTGCGCTCTTCTTAGCTTGACCATGCGTTACATAACTTATCCTTCTTCAGAATTAGTCATGCGCGAATCTTTGTTGTTACATTCGACAAATATTGTAGTTTACCCTAATATTCTACTATTCATGGGTTTACATTACTTTATCTCATTCGCAGTTTTCGTTGTTCAATTTTCAAGGTGCGTTTTGAATGGGTGTCTTCTGTGTTATAGAAGACTGGTGGGCACAAGTGGATTCGAACCACCGACCTCACGCTTATCAGGCGTGCGCTCTAACCACCTGAGCTATGCGCCCATTTCCAGTGGTGGAGATGAGGAGGATCGAACTCCTGACCCCCTGCGTGCAAGGCAGGTGCTCTCCCAGCTGAGCTACACCCCCATTTGAAGGCTGCGCCCTCAAAATTGAACAGCATCCACTCTTAAGTCCCTGCACTGACCAGAGTAATGACCTTTCAGCCATTTCTCCTTAGAAAGGAGGTGATCCAGCCGCTCGTTCTCGAACGGCTACCTTGTTACGACTTCACCCCAGTCATCAATCCCACCTTCGACCGCGCCCTCATTGCTGTTAGGCTACGGGCTTCGGGTGTTACCGACTCCCATGGTGTGACGGGCGGTGTGTACAAGGCCCGGGAACGTATTCACCGCGGCATGCTGATCCGCGATTACTAG
>ENA-UERK01000617-UERK01000617.1-human-gut-metagenome-genome-assembly--contig:-NODE-617-length-29522-cov-23.945967_pt1 | contig 29522 bp, 24 predicted proteins | sample MGYA00242957_ERZ507957 | MGnify/ENA primary metagenome ERZ507957 (study PRJEB26167, sample SAMN06115538) | human gut metagenome | host: Homo sapiens | place: China:Heilongjiang | collected 2015-11-06...
GATGCCATTATTCATCACCCAGATACAGTATAGCATATCTGGTAAGACGGTTAAAGTGTTTTACTAGATTTTAGTATCAGTAGCGAAAACGGTGCATTATATGTAGATGGCATGGCTCAAAACAAAGAGGAAGCAAATGGGCAGGCATATTATCTTCTCCCGACAGGAACATATTATATTGTAAGTGACCTTGAGTTAGACGGAGAACTTCGCATAGTAGACGATAAACGAGTCGATCTTTGCCTGAATGGACACGGCATTATCAGTCAAACTGATACAAAATACGGAACAATCAGCTTGTTCAATACTGCACGTCTTGACCTTTGCGATTGTCAAAAATCCGGCATTATTACGCATGGCGCAGATGCCAGTGGCAACAAATACAATGGTCGCGGCGTGTACTGTGATAGCAATACAATGTTTAATATGTTTGGCGGCAAAATTACCGGCAATCATCTGAAAAATGCCGGCAGCATATTGGATACCTCTGGTAGCGCCATTCTTGCAAGTAGTACCAGCGTGGCAGTTTATAACGGCGAAATTTCCGGAAATACTTGCGAATCCGCTATCGGCGCAGGCATATATTGCTCTAATGCCGGGCATTTGAGTGTCGGCGGCAAGGCAAAAATAACAGATGTAGTTGCTCTAACCACTATTTCTTACCTCGATGCGTACAGCTCAATCGGGGTAATCGAAACCAGAGATACTTCTCTTCCCGCAATTCCTCTCCGAGCAGATCCTAATCAATACACTCGTGAACGGCCATTGGTCTTTCCTGAAGATGATAGTGTAGTTCTCCGGCCGGAAGACTTTGACTGGAAGTACGGTATAAGCGACCAACCAATCAAGAAGAAACTGGAATTGGACGAAAACGGTCGCTTGGTTGCTGAAATCGAAAAAATTCAGCCGGTCGATGCAACGGGAGTAACAAGTGTTTTTTATTCTGCAGCATACTTCACCTGCCCATCCGGAATGACTCTTGGCGAAATCGCTGAAGCACTGGAGATGTATGATCCTCGGAACCTCGCTTATTCCGTAGCCGGATCTTGGACTTTCCTATATGGTGATACCGCAGATGATGTAATTACCGCCGAGAATGTAGGCCAGTACGGCTATTTGGCAGAATTCGAACCCTTTGATAGCAAATACTACAAGAAGAGTGCAATGTACACTTTCTATGTGGACGTTTCGGATGTTTCCGAGATTTCTATCGATTTTGCCAATGAGAAGCTGAAAGGTATGGACGTTAACGGCACATATACCATTAACAGGATGACTCCCCCTGACATGAGCAATGTTTCACTCGGCGCTTCTTTTGGACAGACGCTCACCATCGCAAAGCAGACAATCGCCAATGGCAAATATAACGCAAGCAGTAAAGCCGTATACATCTCTGTTCAAAAACTGTCTGTGCCGGAACGTCCGGCTGCTCCAACTGGATTGGCTGCTGTAAAGACCAGCGCTTCTGGCAGAACCGGTCAGATCACAGGCGTAAACGACAAGATGCAGTATAGAAATGTGTCCTCGACAACATGGCAGGATTGTAACGGAACATCTGTAACCGGATTGGCAAAGGGCAATTATGAGGTGCGCTACAAGGCTACGGATACCGGATTTGCAAGCGAACCCACGACGGTTGTTGTAGATGAAACAACTTCTTCTGGTGGTTCGGGTTCCTCTTCTTCTGGCGGCAACTCTTCTGTGTCTACTGCAACGTACCCTATCACAGCACCGAGCAAGACGGACAACGGCTCTGTTTCCATCAGCCCGAAGAGTGCCAAGAAGGGCGCAACCGTGACAATCACCGTCACCCCAGACAAGGGCTATACTCTTGAGACACTTACCGTGCTGGACAAGGATGGCAAGGAAATCAAGCTCACCAAGAAGAATGACACCCAGTACACCTTTACTATGCCCGCAAGTAAGGTCGAGATCAACGCTGCTTTTGTCAAGGAAGTCGAGGTAAGCCCGTTCGGTGATGTGTCCACCAGCGCCTACTACTACGAGGCCGTGAAGTGGGCACAGAAAAAGGGCATTACCGGCGGTATCGGCAACGGTCTCTTTGGGCCGAACCAGCCTTGCACCCGTGCGCAGATCGTCACCTTCCTGTGGCGCGCCGCCGGTTCTCCCGTGGTGAACTACGCCATGAACATGAGCGATGTCCCCGAAGGCAGCTACTACGCCGAGGCCGTCCGCTGGGCGCTCAGCGAGGGCATCGCCACCGGCACAACGGGGAACACATTCTCTCCAGACAGCGAATGCACCCGCGCTCAAGCCGTCGCGTTTCTGTTCCGCTACGCTGCGTCCGAGGCGGTCACCTTGCAGGAGCTGGTGTCCGGCTTCTCTGACGCCGATTCCGTTCCTGGCTACGCGCTTCCCGCGATGAACTGGGCGCTTGCTGAGGAAATCGTACAGGGCAATGGCAGCAAGCTCATGCCGAACGATTCCTGCACGCGTGCGCAGATTGTCACCTTCCTCTTCCGCGCATATCAGGGCAAATAAGCAATCGCAAAAAAGCAGCGGGGCGGCATAGGTCGCCCCGCTCCGCTCGCCAGCCTGTGAAGCACAGGCTGACGAGCTTATTTTTGGCAGAAAACATCCTTAGCAAATCTCGTCTCTGTAATCGGAATCCTGTACACATTGCCGGCCATGCGTTTGTGGGGGCAGACGACTCTGTTCGTCCCTGCGCGCAGCAAAAAAGCGTCCCTCCCCCGGCCAGGAAAGGACGCTTTCTCTTTTTTACAGCGACTTCAGCAGCTTGACGCCCTCGTCGATGAGCAGCTCGGCAATGCCAGCCTTAAAGTTGGAGCTTCTGGCCTCATAGCCGCCCTCGTCGTACGCCTCTTTCATTGGGTAATAGCCCTCCGCGCCGTTCGTCAGGCAGCACGGCAGCGTCATGGCAAACGGCGAACCGTCTTTCAGCCCCCGGCCGATGCCCGTAAACGGTTCACCGGGGATGCCAAGGAACGCAACCGGTCCTACGCGTACGCCGCTCAGCGGCAGCGGGAACGTCTCCGGGCCGTCTTTCAGATGCTTCATCCGCAGCGCCTCGGCTACCGCCGTCGTCAGCTCCATGCCCGCAAACGGCAGCTCTGCATCGCGTCCGGCGTTGTGCAGCTCCACAATTTTCTCCGCGCGCGCGGCCTCCTCGGCTGTCGGCATATTCGACGGCGCGTTTACAATCCGCTCGGCAGCGCGGACGCAGTCCACATCGCAGAACTGCACCTTTTCATATACCTGCAAAACCGCACCCGCAATCACGCGCCCCATGTGCTTTGCGTGCGCATAGCCGCGGTCTGCGTCGTCAAAGCACGGATGCAGACCGTTTGCATCGCCGCCCACAGGGTGCACATTCACGTGGTTCACGTCGCCCTGCGCGCCGTTAAAGAACATGCACCGCACGTTGTCCAGCGCCGCCTCGGTCGTCTCGCGCACAAAGCGCGGGAAGTCCGCCGAAATCTCGTCGCCGCCCACCACGTCCGGGTGTACGCCAAAGTTGGCAATTACAATATCCGGCGCGCACTTGCGCACAAAGCGCAGCACGTTCACCCGCTCGTCTACATCGCCGATCGGCGCAACGATATCGGGGTTATTCACGCCGGGATTTGTGCGGATTGAGCCATCCTTCATCCGGAAGCGGCGCACAAATGCGATATGCGGCGCACAGCCCACGGCGTAGCCCATCTTCGCATCCGTCATGTCGCGCACTGCCATCACCGCACAGTCGCACAGCTTGCGTCCCAGATAGTCGCCATATTCCTTTTCGCCGTACTTGTTTTCGTCCAGCTCGCTCTTGCCAACCAGCGGCCCTGTGTGCGTGTGCGAGCAGGCGATAAACACTGCCTCCGCCTTGACACCGGTTCGTTCGGCGATGGCCGCGCGATAGGCGTGCATCGTCTCCTTGTCGATCATCAGATTGTCCAGCGCAATCAAAATCGCCTGATCGTCGCCGCAGCGAAGCGCCAGCGCCGAAGCCTCCAGCGCGTCAAGAATGCCGGACGCAAAGCGCTCGACAAAATAACCCGAAATTTCAATGCCAAGCGGCGGGGTAACGTCTACGCGTGCAAAGCCAGCCTGTAAATTTGCCATTTCTGTTTCCTCCTGTATCTGCAAAAGCTGCCGCAGCCGTTGGCTGCGGCAGCTTGCCGGTTTTATACAGCTTCTGCTGTTTTACTTTTTCAGATGCGCGTTGTGCACTGTGGTGAACGCGTCGATGACTCTCTGGATGTGCTCCTTTTCCCACGTGGGATGCAGGAACAGGTTCACCGTGCGGGCACGCAGGCTCTTTGCCACCGGGCATACAACGCCCTCATACGTCAGACCCTCGCGGGTGTACTCCTTGGAGCAGAACGGGAACTTATGCGAGCCAAAGCCGCCGAGCTCCTTATATGCCTTTTCCTCGTATGCTTCCGGCCATTGAATGCCGTAACAGGGAATGCCCATGCCGGCCATTTCCTTAAGGAACGCGGGCGCGTCGATGTCCAGCTTGTCCAGATCCAGAATGATCGGGAACCACCAGTAAGCGCACTGACGCTCCTCGGTGTCAACCGGCAGCGACTTGACGCCCTCGAGCTTGCCCAGCGCCTCGCGGTACATCTTGGCGTACTCAAAGCGGCGCGGCAGATTCCACGTTTCCAGACGCGCCAGCTCGTTGATGCCGACGATGGACTGCATCTCGGTCATACGGAAGTTGAAACCCACACGGTTGTGGATATAGGGCAGCTTCTCCTCCAGCGCCAGCATATTCATTCTGGCCTTGACGTCATAGCCGTGGTCACGGAACGAACGTGCCTCCCAGCCGCGATCCTCGTCGTTGGTGACGACCATGCCGCCCTCGCCGCCGGTGGTGAAGTGCTTGGACTGTGCAAACGAGAAGCAGCCCACGTCGCCGATCGTGCCGACGGACTTGCCCTTATACTTGCCGCCGATGGCCTGCGCGCAGTCCTCGATAACGTACAGGTTATGCTTGCGGGCAATGGCCATGATGCGATCCATGTCACACACAACGCCATACAGATGGACAATGACAATGCCCTTGGTGCGCTCGGTGATCTTGCTTTCGATGTCATCAGGGTCGATGGTGTGGCTCTCATCCACGTCGCAGAAGATGGGCACCGCACCCGCCTGCACCACCGCGAACGAGGACGCGATGAACGAGTAGGACGGCACGATCACCTCATCGCCAGGGCCGATGCCCAGCGTTGCGATGCCGATGTGCAGCGCAGCCGTGCCGTTGGTGCAGGAAATTGCCATCTTTGCGCCGCACCACTTGGCGAACTTGTCCTCAAATTCCATGCCCTTATGGCCGGTCCAGTAGCAGACCGCGCCGGTGTCGAGTGCTTCGGCGATTTCCGCCTTGCTCTTCGGGTCAAACTGCGGCCAGCCGGGGAAGCCCAGCTCGGCAACGCCAGCGCCATTCATGACAATTTCTTTTTTCTCGCTCATGTTAAAACCTCATTTCTTCAAGTGTAAAACAGTTGCAAATTTACGAACGTTGGCCGCTTACACGCCTCTTTGCATCTCGTCAACAGACTCGAGAATCGCGTCGGCCATATAGTCCAGCTGCTCCGGCGTCAGGCCGTAGACCGGGAAGTGCGTAAAGCGGTGGTTGAATACCTCCTCGCACACCGGGCAGCTCTCAGCGATTGCCTTTTCGTCATAGCCATACTCACGCAGGATTTCGAACTTATACAGCGGGCCAAAGTGAGGAATCTGCGTGACGCCCTTTGCGTCCATCTTTTTCTTGAACAGCTGAATATCGCCGCCCGCCTTTTCGGGGATGATCTGAAGCTGATACAGATGGAACGTGGGTTTGATTTCGTCATTGCCCAGATCCTGCGGGATCAGAGCGTCGCAGGCGGAAAGGCGCTTTGTCAGATATTCGGACGCGCGGCGGCGCGCTTCGATAATCTGGTCGATTCGGGCAATCTGGAGCTGCAAGCCCAGACCCTGAATCTCGGTGGTGGAGAAGTTGGTTGCGACGAACGGGCCGTTCTTGCCGCGGATGGCGGTGACGTCATACAGCCAGTTCGGGATATGCTTGCTGAAATCCGTGCCAAGGAAGCGCGCGCGGCGCATCTCGGGCAGGAATTCTGTCACGTTGGAACACAGGATGCCGCCCTCGCCAAAGGAGGTGATGTTCTTGACCTCGTGGAACGAGAACGAGCCAAAATCGCCGATTGTGCCGAGCTTGCGGTGCTTATACTCGCCGCCAAAGGCGTGCGCCGCGTCCTCAAGGACGACAATATCGTGCTGCTTGGCCAGCGCCATGATCGGATCCATATCGACTGGATAGCCGCCAATGTGGACGGGGATGATCATCTTCGTCTTGTCGGTGATCTTTTTCTCCACGTCCTTGGGATCCATATTCAGCGTCAGCGGATCGACATCCGCAAACACCAGCTTGCAGCCGATGGAAAGCGGATACGCCATGGTTGCGGCAAACGTGATGGCCGGGACGATAACCTCGTCTCCTGGCTTCAGTCCAGTATACTTGCAGGCAATCTCAAAGCCCGCTGTGCAGTTGGTCAAAAATGTAGAGCCAGTGGTGTGCAGATATTCGTCGCACATATTCTCGGCCTTGCCAACCTCCACGTCCAGCGACAGCTTTGCCGGGGGCGCGGAAACCTTGTCCAGCGCGAGAACGTCCTTCTCAACCGTTTTCAGCGCCTCGTCGTAGGCCTCGCCCTTGCCTTTCATCATAAACCGGATGATGGTCATCAAATCCTGCGCGTTATAGTTTTCGCCGACCGCAGCCCACGGGACTTTGGTTTCGCCGGTGTTATACCGGAAATCCGATGCTTTCTTCTCCATTTAAAATTGACTCCTTTCAGAATATCAGTTTGCTGACAGACGGACATTCTGAAGCAGTTACGGATCGCGGCAGCAATTGAACAAGCCGACCGCAACATCGAATGGTCTGTTCATAGTTTACCTCTTCGCGTCATTGACGCTACCGTTATGGAATCAGTTTCTTTTTATCTTCCCGCGCCGCAGTCGGCGCGGGAAGCATGATTGTGGAATTTTCTTTGAATTACAGATCAACAACGCACTTGTTGTCGTTGGAACGGTAGGCCGCCTCCATAACGCGCTGCACCTGCACCGCATCAGACGCCGGAACCTCCAGCGGAAGATTGTTCAGGATCGAATTGCCGAACGACTCAATCTCGCGCGTGTACATATTGCCGAACTCCACGTCCAGCTGCTCGCCCTTGACGTCCTTGGTGTCCTGCTGTGCGTCATAGCCGCCAACCTCGCCGCAGAACATCGCGTCCAGCGTACCGCCGTCGATCTGGCCGATGATGTTTTCGCCAACCAGATGACCCTGATCGCCGAAGAACTCAAGACGCCACTTGGAGGCTTCGTCGGGGATATTGAAGTTGGACTGCACCACGCACTCGCAGCCGTTTTCCAGCCGCATCAGAACCGTAGACGTGTCCTCCACCTCATAGTGGAACGTCAGCGTGTCGTGGAACGCCGCAACCTGCTTGACCTTTGAGCCGGTGACATACTGCATCAGGTCGATGCAGTGCACGCCCATGTCCATCATTGCGCCGCCGCCGCCGTTTTTCTTGCTCTGACGCCAGTTGCCGGGCATATCGGGATACCAGCAGGTGAACTGCGAGAAGCCCGAAACCGGACGGCCGATCTTGCCGTCGGCAATGGCCTGTTTCATAGCCATGACGTATGCGCCAAAGCGCATCATCAGACCTGCCGCAATCTTGACGACCTTGCTCTCACAGTAGTCAACGACCTTCTGCCCCTCTTCCGAGGTCATGGCCAGCGGCTTTTCAATCAGAATATGCTTGCCAGCGTCGGCGGCCATCATGGCCTGCTTGGCGTGCAGCACAACGGGGGACGCGATATAAACCGCGTCAATCTCGGGATCGGCCAGCAGCGCAGCCTCGCTGTCATACGCACGCTTGCAGCCCCACTTGGCGCGGGACTTTTCCGCCAGCTCCATATTGATCTCCATTACAGCAATCAGCTCGGCGTTATTCGCCAGCATCATTCCGGGAATCGTTCTGCGGTCTGCAATGCCGCCCGCGCCGATAACGCCCCAACGAAGCTTTTTCATAGCAATTGTCTCCTTTTATGATTCTAAAACGCAGAATTTTTGCGATTATTTCCAAGCTTACACGTTTTTTGCCGGCTGTGCCGGCGGGATATGCCTTGTCCGGCTGTGCCGGAGCATCGCCGCTGCTGCCAGACGGCGGTTCGTTTTGTCCTGCTCCTATCTTACGACGGATGCTTTCAATTTTCTATGTGATTTTGTGTAACGATTTACGTCTAATAATTTTTCCGCAGAAAGGAACACGAATTTCAAAAACGCGGTTTTCTCTCTGCGGGCATCGGCGCAATGCGCCTGCGGATGCAGGGGGCTTGCGCCCCCTGCGATTACGCGGTTTACGGAATTTGCCGGAGATTAGTCGAAGCTCCAGAATTTCTCAACGTTGGTGCCGTCAACAACGAACAGGTCGATGTTGGTCTTGGTGGGAACGTCCTTGCCCTCGAAGTAGCTGATTGCGCCTTCGTAGATGAACTGTGCCAGAACCCAAGCGTCAACGTTCAGGCAAGCCTGATAGTTCACGTCATTGTCATGCAGCTTGCCGAACGGCTCTGCACCGTAAGCGCCCATGGAGAAGACCTTGACGTCGGTGTTGCCAACAGCCTGCAGCGCTGCAACTGCGCCCATCGCGCCGTTGTCAACGTCGGAGATGATGTAGTCATACGGCTCGACGATGGCGGAGATTGCGTTGTATGCAGTCTCGCGGTTGCCCTGAGAGTCGTACTTGTTCAGGATTTCGATTTCGCAGCCGTCTGCATTGGCAGCGTCGATAACCTCATGCAGGCCAACAAAGCGCTCCTGGCAGTGCGTGGAAACAGCGTTGGTCAGCTCAACCACACGGCACTTGCCGCCGTTGTTTTCCTTAACATAGTTGACGAAGTACTCGCCAACCAGCGTGCCGGTTGCTTTCTGATCCCAGGTGACGGTGGTGACAGCCTTTTCCTCGCCGTCGGTCCAGTAGCCGTCGTAGATGATGACGGGAATGCCGGCCTCAACCGCATTCGTCAACGCAATGCCGGAGCCGTCGGGGGTGATGGGGTCAACCATGATGATGTCAACGTTGTTGGAAATCATGTTCTCGATCTGCTTGGTCTGGGTCTCGTCGTTCAGGTCGCCGTCCTCGCAGACGATGTCAGCGCCGTAGTATGCGCCGAGTGCTTCCAGAGCCTGTGCCAGAGCTGCGCACCATTCGTCGCCCTTGTAGCAGATGGAGCAGCCGATCTTCTTGCCTTCCAGCGCGGTGGTGTCCTGCAGGACAACAGCGGCGGGAATGCCGAGCTCAGCAGCCTTGCCCTCGGTTGCGATTACGTCGGTCTTGACAGCGCCTTCAGCAGCGGGCGTTTCTTCAGCCGGGGTCTCTTCAGCGGGTGTTTCTGCTGCGGGCGTCTCCGCAGCGGGCGTCTCGGTCTTGGTGTCGGCCGCGGGGGGCTCCGTCTTGGCTGCGCAGGCAGCCAGGCCCAGAACCATGACCATTGCAAGAAGCATCGCGATCAGTTTCTTCATTTTGTAATTCCTCCTTAAATTTTATCTAACAGGCTGCGCCTGATTAGACCGTTGTTTGGATCATCAGCTGCAAAGCGCCATGATCTTTGCCTGTGTAGCTTCGGCCGCGTTCAGCTCGCCCATCTTGTGACCCTCATGCATAACCATGATGCGGTCGCACATGCCGAGCAGCTCAGGCATTTCGGACGAGATCATGATGATGGTCTTGCCCTCCTTTGCCATCCGGTTGATCAGACGGTAAATTTCTGCCTTTGCGCCAACGTCGATGCCGCGCGTGGGCTCGTCAAGGAACAGGATCTCCGAGTTCTGGAACAGCCACTTTGCGATAACCACTTTCTGCTGGTTGCCGCCGGAGAGATACTGTACCTCGGTCTCCATGCTCGGCGTGACAACGTGCAGCTTGTCGGCGTATTCCTTGCTCAGCTTTTCCTCAAGCGAGCTGCTGATCACACCGGCATGCAGTACGCGCTTCATGTTGACCAGCGTGGTGTTCCGCTTGACCGACATAATCTGGACAAGACCCTGGAGCTTGCGATCCTCTGGGATCAGGCCAAGACCGTCACGGATGGCGTCGGCAAACGTACGATAGTGAACTTTCTTTCCGCGGACATAGACCTCGCCGGATTCCGGCTTGTCAATGCCGAGGATGGCGCGGGCAAGCTCGGTGCGGCCAGCGCCGACCAGACCCGAAATGCCAAATACCTCGCCGGACTTGACCTCAAAGCTGATGTCCTGCAAAATGCCGCGGCTGAGATTTTTGACCTCCAGAATCGTTCCGCCGACGTTGCCAACCTCTTTCGGATACTCCTGACCCATCTCACGGCCGACCATCATGTTGATCAGGCCCTGACGGTCAACGGAAGCGACCGGAATCGTGTCGATGTGACAGCCGTCGCGCAGGACGCTGACGTTGCTGCACAGGCCGAAGATTTCGTCCAGACGGTGCGAGATATAGATGATGGTGATGCCCTCGTCGCGCAGCTGCTTGACAATGCGGAACATAACCTCCAGCTCGCGGTCGGTCAAAACGGCCGACGGCTCATCCATGATCAGGATGCGGGAATTATTGTTAATGGCGTGCATGATCTCGACGATCTGCTTTTTCGCGACGGTCAGAGACGAGACCTGCGCGTTGATGTCGATGTCCATGCCGAGATCTTCAACGATCTCCCGCGCGCGGCGGCGCATGCCCTTCCAGTCAACCAGACCGTTTTTCAGCTGGACGTTGCCAAGGAACATATTTTCCGCAACGCTCAGCGGCTCGGCCAGCTTGATTTCCTGATGGACAACGCTGATGCCGGCACGGCGTGCCTCGATGGGGCTGTTAAAGCGGCAGGGCTTGCCGTCCAGAATGATTTCGCCCTTATTCGGCTGGTAGATACCGGCCAGAATCTTAATCAGGGTGGACTTGCCTGCGCCGTTCTCGCCGACCAGACCGTGGATGGTGCCGCGCTCAATGTTGATGGTGACGTCATCCAGCGCCTTGACGCCGGGGAACTCTTTTGTGATATTCTTTAATGTTAAGATGTAGTTGTTATCCATTGTTCACCCAACCTTTCTGTGATACTTCGGTCAGGTCAATCAGGACTTCTTCTTGTTGCTGGCAACGTCAAGCGTGACGGCAAGCACAAGGACAACGCCCTTCAGAACGTCCTGCACGAACGGATCGACGCCCATCTGGGAGAAGCCGTTGAACAGCGTGTTCAGGAAGATGCAGCCGAACATCGTGCCGATGACGCGGCCCTTGCCGCCGGCCAGCGAAACGCCGCCGATGATCGAGCCGATAACGGCGTCAAATTCATAGTTCTGTCCGTTGGTGACGGCGACAGAGTTGAGTCGGGACATCAGGACGAGACCGCCGAACGTAGCCAGAACGCTGCCCAGCAGGAACGTGCCGAACTGATAGGCCTTGACGTTGATGCCGGAGAAGAATGCCGCTTCACGCGAGCCGCCGACGGCGTAGAGGTTACGGCCGACGCGGGTCTTGGAAGTAACAAACTGCGCAATTGCGTAGACGATGATCATCAGCAGCACGCAGACCGGGAATACGCCGCCGAAGATATAGCCGCGGCCAAGGAACTCGATACTATCGGGCATGTTGGCAATCGGCACAGCCTGCGTCAGCAGCTTTGCAAGGCCGTAGCAGATGTACTGCGTGCCAAGCGTTGCGATCATCGCGGGAACGCCGACATAAGAGACCATGAAGCCGTTGACTGCGCCGACGGCAAGGCCGATGGCGAACATGATCAGGATGGCAAGGCCGGTGGACATACCGACGTTTTTCATCAGGATGGCACCCACGCAGCTGGTGAGACAGACCATACGGCCAAGGGAAAGGTCAAAATTGCCGGTCAGCAGCATGATCGACTGGCCAAGGGCAACGATGGCGACGGTAGAGCTTTGCAGAAGAATGTTTTTCCAGTTGCTCCAGGTCAGGAAGTACTGTGCGCCAAACTTTACATACGAAATGATAGAGAATACGACAATCAGGATGGCGATGCCGACAAGGCTCATCCAGTCCTTAACCAGTGCGCCGACGCTCTTTTTGCTGTTTAACGTGATTGCTTTTGTGCTCATTTGATTCATTCCTCCTAGTTTTTTCGCTCTTACGAGCTACGGCGCTCACGCAGCCGGTTACGGAAGCAGGTGCTTGGTGCTGTGACGGGGGTAGACGTTATAGGGTCGGAAGCCCTCGGCGTAGGCAACGCCGCACTGATATCCGCGATATCTTGAGCAGGTACGGATCATATCCACAAAGTCGATGCCGTCATGGTCAAGCATCCACTTGATCTGCGACTCATGCATCTCAAGCGCTTTCAGCTTCATCTCAATCTGGCCGGTAATATCGACATAGTGGGTGGGGTTGAAGTCCACGCCTGCCAGGCTATCCATAAAGAACGTTGGAATCATGCTCTCAAAGGCCGGGTAGTTGACCGAGCGGTGCGGCAGACCCGACATAAATGCGCCATTGGTGGCCAGATGGCTGGTCTCCACATGATCCTGCATATAATCCACGTCGTTGTGCGTGATGATAACGTCGGGACGCGCATAGCGAACCACGTCTGCCACGGCGTCAATCTGCGCCTGATCGTGGCGGTTCACCTGCATATCCGAAACGTTAATGTTGAAAACTTCTTTGGCACCGATAAACTTGCCGGCATTTTCCGCTTCCTTTTCACGGATCTTGCCCAAAGGGCCGGGTTCAATAATGACATGGCCCTGATCACCGTTTGCAACATGGCACATATACACATCTGCGCCCTGCTCTACATATTTGCGGAGTGTACCCGAGCAGGCGATCTCCAGATCGTCGGGGTGGCAGCCAATCGCCAGAACTCTCATGTTTTTCACCTCTTGCTGAAATTAAGGGGGCGCGTGCGGCCGATTGTCTTGGCGGCACGGCCATGCGGCAGAATAAATACGCCGTGAGTCTTATTGCCTTGCATCCATAATAGACCGAAGTGCGGTCTTTTGTCAACACAATTTCTAAATAATCTTTACGAATGTTGTAATAATGGTGAATTATTCACAACTCAACCACCGTGATTTTGGTCGATGTTGCCACACATTTTGCGGTTTTGCGCCCCATTCTTTCAACTCTTTTTAAAAATAATCGACGGTCAATTTAGACGCTTTTCCATAAAATTTGCCCGCGGGCATGCGTTTTTTGCGCATGCCCGCGGGCTTTTGTTCGTTTATGTTCGCTTTTGTCCGTCATTCGCGAACTTTGCCATCTCTCAGGCCAGCAGACCGCCTGCGGCCTCAATTTCTTTCTTGACCAGCCGCACCGAGGCAATGGCCTCCTCCAGCGGCGCAACCGACAGATCGTTTTTGCCCTGCAATCCCTCAACAAAGTATTTCAGCTCGTTATAATACCCGCCGAGCGACGAAATATTGCCGCCGATGCGGTTGTCGCCGGTATATTGCGCGGCAAGCTCCGGATGGAACGCATCGCCGTCGTTCGGATACACGGTCAGACCGTTTGCATCGTTTGTGATGGTCGCCTTTTCCAGCTTGACGCGGAACGTGGCCGAGAACGGGAACGACGCAGGATAGTCCCACGCGGCCTCGACGCTGACTGCCACGTCCCTGCCATAGTTGTAGATAGCAAAAATCTGCTCAATCAGTCCGTCGCTGTCACGATAGCCGCCCGCCTGAATGCGGTCTGGCTCGCCCAGCAGATAGCGTACAAAGTCCACGTCGTGCACGTGCATATCCACGGCCACGCCGCCCGACTGCGCCGGCGTGTGCAGCCAGTTGCAGCTTGCCCAGCCGGGGCGCGACGAAACGCGCTGGAATACACCCGAAAGCACGCGGCCATACGTTCCCGCGTCCACGGTCTTTTTCAGCCATGCGTACTCGTCCCACAGACGGATGACCTGACCGACCATCACCTTGCGGCCGGTACGCTTTTTCGTCTCCAGCAGCGCCTGCATATCCTCCTCCGTCAGACAGACGGGCTTTTCGCAGAACACATCGCGCCCCTTTTCCATCGCCGCGCACGCGTGCGCCGTGTGCAGATACGTTGGCAGGCAGATATCCACCACGTCAACGTCCGCCTGTTCAATCAGCGCCATACCCGATTCATACGTCTGCGCATCGGTCTGCTCTTTCATCTGTGCCAGAAATTCCGGCCGGTCATCGGCAATCGCCGTCACCTTGACGCCAAGCTCCGCCAGCGCCGCATAGCACGCCGCGTGCATCCCGCCCATAAAGCCGCAGCCAATCAGTCCTACTCGAATCATGTTCGTTCCTCCTGTCTGTCCGTTTTTAAAATTTCTTTTCCAGAATGCGCCCCATTGAGGCCGCCGTGTTGTAAATAATCTGGTCAGAGGCGTGGCCATAGGCCGGGATCATCTCGCCCGTCGCCCAGCCGTCATAGCCGATGTCTTCAAACGCCTGCATCACCGCCGGCCAGTCCACATCGCCCGCCAGAATGTCCACGAACGAATTGAGTCCGCCCGGATTGCGGCGGAAGTCCTTGAAGTGCACCTTTTTGATGCGCTTGCCCAAAATCCGAATCCACTGCTCGGGATAGCCCGCGTAGACCACGTTGCCCACGTCAAAGTACGAGCCGATCCACTCGCTTCCGATCTCGTCGATAAACGCGCGCATCTCCAGCGGAGAGAGCAGGAACTTGTTCCATACGTTCTCCACGCCGATGTGAATCTGGTGCTCCGCCGCCACCGGCGCAAGGCGCTTCATCTCGGCCACCGCGCGCTGCCAGCACACATCATACGCCACAACCGGCCGCTCCGGCACAAATTCCACCGAAACGCTGCCCGGCACGATCAAAACTGTGTCCGCGCCCAGCGCCTTTGCCGTTTTGATCTCGCAGACTGCCGCCTGATGCGCCTTTTCCCGCTCCTCCGGATCGTCCGAAGTAAACGAATACGCCCAGTACAGGCTGCTTGCCACACTCGGCAGCGCAATGCCGATTTCCTCCGCCGCGCGGCGGATCTCGGCCAGCTTTTCGGGCGCAGTCTCCATCGTCACGTCGCCCTCTGCATCCAGCGTCAGCTCAATGCCGTCGAAGCCCGCATCCTTTGCTAGCCTCATCGCCTCAAACACGTTTTTCCCGCTGAAAGACCAATAGCTGATTGATTTTTTCATCTGTGCATCTTCCTTTCCGTATTTACTTTCGTTCGGATTCCGCTTATAATTCCATTATAAGCTCGAATTTTGGCCTGACAATATAAAATCTGGTGCAAAATTTATAAAATCAGCTACAGAGGATGTCTGCCGCCATGAAAATGGAATACACACCCATCCCGCTTGTCACGGTTTTTGACGTGGATGCCATCGTGAATATCTCGTATTACAAGCTGGAAAACGGCTATGTTTTCTCCGGCGAGTCGCACTTTTTCTGGGAGTTTATCTATGTTGACCGCGGCAGCATCGTTGTCACTGCCGGGGCGGACAAGTATTTTCTAAAGGCCGGCGAGCTGGCGTTTCACTGCCCGTATGAGTTTCATTCGTTCCAGTCGGTCGGCGCAAGTGACGTGATGGTGGTGGCGTTCTGCTGCGAAAGCGAAGCCATGCACCGGCTGGAAAAAAAGGTTCTGCTGCTGCACCAGCGCGAGAAGCAGTGCCTCAAGCCGCTGATGGACGAGGCGCAGCAGGCGTATCAGTATTTTGAAAACGATCCCGCGCTGGTCAATCTGCGTAAAAAGCCCACCGCCCCGTGGGGCAGCGACCAGCTGATCAAGCTCTATCTGGAGCAGCTGTTCATCTGCATCTGCCGCCGCGACGACAATGTCCGCTTTTCCCAGCGCGCCATCACATCCACGCAGTTTCACCAGCATCTGCTGCTGGCGCAGCAGGCGCGCGACTATCTTGCCGCGCACTATTCCGAGGCCATCACGCTTCCATCGCTGGCCGCGGCGCTCGGCATAAGCGTCTCACAGCTCAAGCGCGTGTTCCACGAGCAGATCGGCCAGAGCATGGTGCGCTATCTCACGGCGCTGCGCATCGGCGAGGCAAAGCGTCTGATCCGCGAGGGAAACCTCACGTTCACACAGATCGCCGAGCGTATCGGCATTGAGAGCATCTACTATTTCTCCAATCTTTTTAAAAAGCAAACGGGCATGAGCCCCACGGAATACGAAAAAACACTCAAGGAATAAAGGAGTATCTAAAATGCGAAGCTATGTTCTGAAAAAGGTCACATCCGCCCCCGATTGGGACACAATTGACGCACTTCCGATTGACAACCTCCAGTGGACAAATCCCCCGGTCGATATCCGTGCACAGGGGCAGCTCTGCTGGGACGAAGCGGCGATCTATGTTCGCCTGCGCGCGTGGGAAACAGAAATCCGCGCCGAGCACAGCGGACTTTTGCAGTCGGTCTGCGAGGACAGCTGTCTGGAATTTTTCCTCCGTCCCACCGACGATCTGCGCTATTTCAACTTCGAATTTAACCCAAATTGTGCGTTATATCTCGGATATGGCACAAATGTGACGGAATTGACGCGTCTGATTGTTGCCGACGAGCCCGCGCTGTTCCAGCCAAAGGCCGCGCGCCTGTCCGATGGCTGGGAGATCACCTACCGTGTGCCGTTTGCGTTTATCCGCCGGTTTTTCCCGGACTTTACACCGTGCGAGGGGCTGGCCATGTACGGCAACTGCTATAAGTGCGGCGATCTGACCGTGCGACAGCACTACCTGTCGTGGAATCCCATGCGCTGTGACACGCCGCAGTTCCACCGGCCGCAGGATTTTGGCCGCCTGATTCTGGGCGATTGACCGGATTCTGTGAAAAATCCACAAATTTCATTTCTAAAATCTATTTAAAAATACCCCCTGTCCCGAATTGACACCCGAAAAGCCGCGTGGTATGATGAACTTACAGAATACCTGCGGCTTTCGCCGCGCAATTTAAGGAGGTTTTCTATTATGAACATGGTCGATACCCTCAAGGGTTCCTATTTTTCCGAAGTTCTGCCCGAGGGCTGGGACATTTCCAAGATTTATGACTGCGTCTCCAACGATCCATCTTCCGTCGGCGAGCGCCAGAGCTTCTGGAACGATGGCTTCCGTCCCGTCGAGTGCACGAACCTTGAAGAGTTCGGCGCATACATGGGTCACGAAATTGCCATGCAGATCAGGCTCACCAAGGAAGAGGGCAGAAAGCTGATTCTCATCCTGCCGGTTGGCCCGATGGGCATGTACAAGTGGGCGGTCTATTTCCTGAAAGAGTGGAATGTGGACTGCAAGCACGTCTACGGCTTCAACATGGACGAGTGGGCTGACGCCGAGGGCAATACGCTGCCCGCATCCGACCCCGCCGCGTTCCAGAACGCCATGACCGGCGCGTTCTACGGCCCGCTCGGCGAGCAGACTGTCCCCGAAAATCAGCGCAACTTTGCAACCAAGGAAAATCTGCCCACCTATCCGGAGAAAATCCGCAAGCTGAAGGCTGAGGGTGCAAAGCAGGTTCTGGTCTACGGCATCGGCCGTATGTGCCATATTGCATTCTGGGAGCCGCACTTTGCCAAGGACTACGCCTCCTATGAGGACTGGAAAGCAGCCGAGTACCGCGTCGGCGCGCGTCTGCATCCGTTCACCATCGAGCAGAACGCCATCACGTCGTTCCGCTCCAGCTGGCCGCTGATTCCGTGCTATGCCAACACCATCGGCCCGTGGATCATCTTCAACTCCGACTACGCCATCGGCGGCGCAGACGGCGTTCTGTCCCGCGGTATGCAGTGGCAGGGCATGAGCTTCTGGATGACGCTGCGCTATGGCCCGTGCCAGTACGTCACGTCCAGCAACATTCCCACCATGCCCGGTAAGCTGTTCTATATGAAAGAGCTGGCCGGCCCCCTGTGCGCCGATACCAACTGATTCAGGTAAACAATGCCCGCGCCGCCCGAGGGGCGGCGCGGATTTTTTGTGCCTCTGTCGGGACGCTCCCTCCCTTGCAGGCCGCTGTCTTGTGTGGGTGACGCCGCCGGGGACACAGCGGCTATCGCCGCAGGATAAAATCCCCCTGGCGGCGGTTTACAATCCCCCGCAAATATACTATAATATTTTTAAAATGATAAATATGCGCTGCCGCGCCATTTCGCCGAAAGCGGCGGAATTTTCGGCGCTGCAAGTGCAAAAAGGAGCCGCTATGAAAAAGGCCGGCATCAATCTGATCGAGGTTAAGGAGCGAAACCGCGCACTGCTGCTGCAATCCGTCTGCGCGGCGGGGAGCATCACGCGCAGCGAGCTTTCCGAGGGGCTGCATCTGTCGCCCATGACCGTGACAAACATCACAAGCGAGCTGCTGCAAAAGCACATCATCGAGGAATTTGCGCCGCAAGACCCCATCAAGTCGCCCGGGCGCACACCGATGCTGCTGCGCATCTGCTCCACGTCGCCGGTGGTGCTGGGCATTTACATCTCCCGCACGTGTCTGTACGGCGTGGTGTGCGATCTGTCGCTTCAGCTTCTGGCGCGCGCCAAGCGCCCGCTCACCCCGATTGAAAACGAAGAGAGCTTTTTGCAGAAGCTGCGTGAGCTTGCCGAGCAGCTGACCGAGCACACTGAGCGGCCGATTCTGGGCATGGGCATCTCCACCGTCGGCGTTATCAGCAGCGATGCCAGCGGCATCGCCTATGTCACCGATTTCTTCGGCATCCGTTCGCTAAATCTGCGCGACGCGCTTCAGCCGTATTTCCGTTTTCCGATTATTGTCTGCAACGATATGCACGCGTCCGGCCTGTGCGAACTCTACTTTGGCGCCGGCAAGGACGCCGACAGCTTTCTCTATATGGGCATTACCGAGGGGCTTGGCGCGGCGCTGGTATCACATCATGAGCTGCTTGACGCATGCGGCGAGCTTGGCCACACGTCCATTGACTTTGGCGGCCCGCGCTGCACCTGTGGCAGCCGCGGCTGTCTGGAGCTTTACGCCAGTGCGCCGGCAATTTTGTCACTGATTCACGACGAGTGCGGCGTGGAGCTTGACAGCATGGAGCAGGCCGCCGGCTTTGCCATGACGAACAAGGCCGCATACACCGTGTTTTATAATGCCATGCGGCAGCTTTCGTTCGGACTGAACAACTATTTGAATCTGGTGAACGTGCCGCTGGTGGTGCTTGGGCATGACGCGGCGTTTTTGCCGGAGGAGTTCGTGCGGTATCTGGAGCAGTGGGTGGCCGATATCAACGTCTCTGTACACCAGCAGCAGCTGCGCCCGCGCTTTGTCAAGTCGCGCTTTGGCGCAAACTCGCCGATCTACGGCTCGGCGTGCGCCGTCCTTCAGCCGCTGTTTCAGGGCAGTAATCTGATTGAAAGGCTGTTTGACTGCGCGCAGCAGGAATAAAAAGCAAAAGAAAAGACGCCCCTGTGGGTGCAAAATGCCCGGAACGCATTTCGCGTTCCGGGCATTTGTTATTTGCCTTACACTCAGCGAAGCACCAGCTCGCCGTTTTCCGTATCGACGGTAATTGTCGAACCGGGCTGGACGCTGCCCTCCAAAATCTTCTTTGCAAGCAGCGTTTCCACTGTATGCTGCACATACCGGCGCAGCGGACGCGCGCCGAACTGCGGATCGTAGGCCGCGTCGATGATGAACTGTTTTGCAGCCTGCGTCAGCTCACAACGCAGCTGCTTGTCGGCCAGACGGCGGTTGAGCGCCGCGATTTGCAGGTCGATGATACATCAGCTTTGCGGCCTTTTCCAGATCGTAGTTCTGCTGTGCGGTTTCAATCTCGCGGTTGATCTGCTCAATCTTTTCACGCAGCTGCTGCACGCGGCCAATCGCGTTCTTTTCGTTTTCCCACTGCGCTTTCATGGTGTTGAACTTGTCGCGCTGTTCGGCCAGCTCCTTCTGCAGCTCACTGAGCCGTCCCTTTGACAGCTCGTCGTCCTCGTTCTTGAGGGCAGCCTCTTCGATCTCCATCTGGATGATCTTGCGGTTAATCACGTCAAGCTCGGTTGGCATGGAGTCCATCTCCGTGCGGATCATGGCACACGCTTCGTCGATCAGGTCAATGGCCTTGTCCGGCAGGAAGCGGTCGGTGATATAGCGGTTGGAAAGCGTTGCGGCGGCAATAATCGCGTTGTCCGTGATCTTCACGCCGTGAAACACCTCATACCGGGATTCCAGACCACGCAGGATGGCGATGGTGTCCTCCACAGTCGGCTCCTGTGGCAGATGTTCGCAATGGCTATCATCGGCTGGCTGGCAGGTGTCTTGTACCGCAAGGGCGTTCTGCGGCGCGGGCGGCTGAGCCTTTGTATCTTCGGCGTGATCGCGTCCACGATCATCTACGGCGGCATTATGAATCCCGCGTCTGCCCTCATGTGGTCGAACACGATCAACTGGAAAATCATTTTAAGCTACTACGTCACCGGCCTTCCGGTCGATCTGGTGCGCGCCATTGCCACGTTTTTCTTCCTGTGGTTGATTGCCGAACCCATGCTCGAAAAGCTCGACCGCGTCAAAGTCAAATACGGCTTGGCAGAGTAAGCAGTTTTGTGGAAATGCCATTTGGACTACAGAGATACACGATAGCTATCAATGTGTACGGACTTGGTTGCTTGGAGTAAAAAACTCCGCCATTGAGATTCCAAGCACCCTGCAAATTTGCTCAATGGTATCTACAGAAAGCTGGCTGCCTCTGCAGCGAGAGACGCGAAGCGTCGTGTAGGGGATGTTTCCGCTTTGACATAGCTGATATGATGTCATGTTTCTCTCATGTAATAATTCATCCAATCGTGCGTGCGTATTCAATGTTCTTTCACTCCTATCAAAAAAAGCAGGATAAGCAGCCGGAGATCGTGCCGGAAGAAGCAGCCATCGTGGAGCGGATCTACGAGATGTTCCTCGCCGGTCAGCCGGTCAAGATGATCGCGCAAACGCTGCAAGCGGAGAAAATTGAGATCCCCGGAAAGAATCTCAGCTTCAGCAAGAACATGATCATGAATATCCTGCGGAACGAAAAATCCTGTGGTGACTGCATCCTTCAGAAAACCGTTACGGTCGACTGCATCTCCAAAACGCGAAAAGCGAATCAGGGTGAAGCGCCCATGTACATTGTCGAGAACAATCATCCAGCGATTATCAGCCGTGAGGTCTTCAACCGCGCACAAGAAGAACTGTCACGCAGAAATTCACTGCGGCTTCAATCGGATAAAACCGCAGTTACGGCAAATGGCCGATACTCAAAGTATGCTTTGACGGAAGTCCTCCACTGCGCAGAGTGCGGCAGCCGGTACAAACGTGTCACATGGAATATCCGCGGAAAAAAGAAGATCGTCTGGCGTTGCGTCAGCCGTTTGGACTATGGCAAAAAGTATTGCAAGGACTCCATCACCGCAGAAGAAGCTGCCCTGCATGGGGCCGTTGTCCGAGCGCTGAAGCGCTTTCACGCAGAGGACGAGTCCACATACCTGACGCTCATGAAAGCCACCATTGGCGAAGCCATCGGCATAAATGGCGGTTCGGAGGAAATCGACCTGCTCACGCGCCGCATCGACACGCTGAACAAACGGATGCTGGATCTTGTCAACGAAACCGTTGCGGCTGGGAAAGACGTAGAAAGCAGCGAGGATGAATTCAAAAGCATCTCCGATCAAATCGAGCAGCTTAACCGCCGCATTGCCGCAATTCAGGAGAGTGTGCGCGGCGATGCCACGCGGCAGGCGCGGCTGGAGGAAATTCAGAGCATCATCGCCAAGCGCAATGCGAATGAAACACAATACGACGACAGCATCGTGCGCCAGATGATCGAGTGCATCAAGGTGTATGGCGACGGCCGCTTGACGATCATCTTCGGCGGCGGATATGAGATCGAGGAAACGTTATAAAGAATCAGTCTGCAAGATACAGAAAAGTAAGAGGTGCGCGCACACCTTTGCGAGCGTTTTCCCTGAGAGGTTGGTATCACATTTTGATACCACCAACCGCTCAAAGAAAACAGATAAATATTTTTCCGCAAGGTGAAATTTTGACGGATTACCCTGTATAATAAAAAGGAAACTGACAAAGGAAATAGAAAATATGATTTATTACATTGCAGATATGCACTTTGGACATACAAATGTACTTCGTTTTGATAATCGCCCATTTCCAGATACCGCACAGATGGACGATACCCTGATTCAAAACTGGAATGGCCGCATCACGTCAGAGGATACAGTCTATGTGCTCGGCGATGCGTTCTGGAAAAACGAAGAAAACAGTATTCGGATTATGGAGCGGTTGCAGGGACATAAGCACCTGATTCAAGGAAACCACGACCGCGTGAAAGGAAAGCTCCTCCCTTATTGGGAGAGCATCGAGCAGTACGCAGAGGTCAACGATGAGAATCGGCTGGTGATTCTGAGCCATTACCCGATTCTGTTTTATAAGAACCAGCATTATGGCGCGGTCATGCTGTACGGGCATGTACATAATACGCGCGAATGGGAACTCGTTGAGAAGTGGAAGAAAGAGCAATGGGCGATGGGCATTCCGAGCAGACTGATCAACGTTGGCTGCATGATGGAGTATATGCGCTATACCCCGCGCACACTGACGGAGCTGCTGGACGCCAACCCGATGCCGGAGATCGCCAGAGATCGCAAGGACGGAAGCGCAGTTGAAAGCGCGGAGTAGCAGAACAAACGGGAAAGGACGTGGGATCTGAATGAAGGTTACACCGCTGAAAAAACAGAGTAAGAAAAACCAGCGCAAATTTCATGCAGCCAAGCGCGGCACATGGAACGGCGTTTCGCCGGTCACCCGCATTGTGCAAAGCAAGCGGCTTTATGATCGAAACCGTGCAAAGCAGGAGGATCGTCGGGATGAAGATTAGTGAGGCGATAGTGCGGAGTACGAAAAACCGCAAACTATGCAATATCTTTTTGGGTTGCACAGTAACCATCAAGCAGCACGCCGCGCCAACTCGGAAAAGGATTGCCGAAAATAGCTGAAACCCTTGAAAACACTGGGGAAATCATTGTTATCTTAAAGGGTGCTGCTTGCCATACCGCACTTCTTCGGAAGTGCGGTTTTTCTTTGCTTAAAAGCAGCTTTTTAACAAGATTCAATCTACTTTCCTGAATCTTTTTCACAATTTTGATTGAACTCTAAAACATGATTTTAACATCTTTGAAGCGTCTTTTACGCCGAAAATACGACAGTGGCACGCTTTCAATGTGGCACCTGCGTGGCACCTGTTTTCAGCCAAACGCGGCGCAGACCTTTTGTGCGGTGCTTTGCTGGCGCGATTCGTGCTGATAATGCGTATAAACGCGCAGCGTCATATTGACTGTGGCGTGTCCTGCGAGATATTGAATCTCCTTGATATCCAACCCGCTTTCAAACAGCCGTGTGATGTAGGTATGCCTGAGCTGGTACGGATGAACGTGGAAATCCAATGTGCGGATAACCTTGGAGTGCGGCGCGGTCGTCCAAAGGTCGTCAGGATTATTAACCGTGCGGTTTTCAATCATTTGCAGCAGACACTTGAGACTGCTTTTGGAAAGTGGTTTTCCATTTTCCATGTGCAGCACATAAAGGCTCTTTGCGCCCTTGCGCTCCTTTACAAGCTCTGCAAACAGCGTGGGCGGTATCGGAATATCCCGGACTGCGGCAGAGGTCTTGAGGGCGTCGCTGACGGTCGTTTGCGCGTTTGTGAGCAGCGCATTGTGCCGCACATGAATCACACCCGCAGGAAAATCAACGTCTGGCCGCATCAGCCCGCAAAGCTCTCCGCGCCGCATACCGGTTTGAAGTGCCAACAGGCAGAAAAGATATGCCCGCGTTCCTCTCGTCGCGTCCAAAAGGCGCTGAGACTGTTCAGCGGTGAGCGTCTTCCTGCGTTGCTTTGCCGCCGATTCGCAAAATTGCCGGGACAGGCGATTTTGCAATCAGGTTGTTATCCACGGCTGCATTAAAAATCCCGCGGAGCGCCCGTACTACCTTATCCGCTGGTCGAAAGCGGACAATGCCGTCTCTGTCAACTGAGCAGAGCGGCTTCTCATTCCATCTGACGTGGATCAGCCCATCTTCCAGCAGCTTTGCATCCAGATCTCTGCGCAGGAGCTTCTGTTCTACCTCTCGCAGAAATCGTTCTTTCTGTGGTGTGAGTTCTTCGTTCATATCATACCTCCAATCTGCAGCGCCCTTTTTGAGCGCAAAAAAGGCGCTGGACTTGGTTCGTGAAAACCAACAATCCAGCGCCCATAACTTTGTGAAAGATTTTTCTTTGATTTTTCTGAAATTCAGCCGCCGCAGCCCTCTGAAAAAGGGCGCTGCCACTGAAAATCCGCTTGAATATGGAAAAACAGAGGTTCAAATCCTGTTTGAACCTCTGCAAGCTGCGATTTCATCTATGGAGTTACCTAAGAATTTTGAGAATAAAAAATTGCCGAACCCCTTGAGATGACTGGCTTTTTTGCCATTTCATCTATAGTGTTCGGCAATCATGGTCCGAGTGACTGGATTCGAACCAGCGGCCTCTTGAACCCCATTCAAGCGCGATACCAAACTTCGCCACACCCGGATAGCTATTGAATTAGCTTATGTATCATAGCATATCCAGGTGGGTTTTGCAAGAGGTATTTTTATTTTTTACGCCAGCAGCTTTGCGGCGGCTTCGGCCAGGCGGGCGAGTTGGGCGTTTGCCTGCTCCACGGTCGGCTTGACGGCGGACAGGTAGGCCTTGATCTTCGGCTCGGTGCCGGACGGGCGGATGATGACCTTGCTGCCGCCGGGCAGGCGGTATTCCAGCACGTTCGCTTTCGGCAGGCCGGTGCCCTCGGCCTCGTAATCCGTATAGCCCTCGACCGGAAGTCCGGCGATCTCGCGCAGCGGCTGCGTGCGCAGGCCCTGCATGAGACTGGCCATCTTCTCCATGCCCGTCTCGCCCGCAAAGGCAAAGCTCTTCTGGGCGTTGCAGTAGCAGCCGAACTCGGCATAGAGCGCGTCGATGGCGTCGCCGAGCGTCATGCCCTTTTTGGCGTACCACGCGGCCGCCTCGCAGATGAGGAGCACAGCGTTGACCGCGTCCTTGTCGCGTGCGTGCGTACCGGACAGGTACCCGTAGCTCTCCTCAAAGCCGAAGATATAGCGTTCCGGATGGCCGCCCTGCTCCAGCAGGGCGATCTGCTCGCCGATATATTTGAAGCCCGTAAGCACGCGGCGCAGCTCGACGCCGTATTTTTTGGCGACAGCTGTGACCATATCGGTCGAGACGATGGTGGTGACAGCGACGGGATTTTCCGGCATCGTGCCATTCGCGATGCGGCTGCGGCAGATGAAGTCCAGCAGAATGACGCCCATTTCGTTGCCGGAAATGAGCCGGTAGCCGCCCTTTCCGTCCGGCACGGCGGTGCCGCAGCGGTCGCAGTCGGGGTCGGTACCGATGAGAATATCGGGGTGGACGCGGTCGCAGTACTGAAGGCCCAGCTCCATGGCCTGCCGGATCTCCGGATTCGGATACGGGCAGGTCGGGAAATGGCCGTCCGGCTGCTCCTGCTCCTTTACGATGGTCATGTTCCGGATGCCGAGCTTCTGCGTCAGCTTTTTGACGCATTCAAGTCCCGCGCCGTTGAGCGGCGTGTAGACGAGCTTCAGGTTTTCAATTCCCTCGCCGCTGCCCACGCGCTGCGCATAGACGGCGTCGACAAACGCGTCCAACACCTCGTCGGGGATGTACCGGATGCTTCCGGCGGCCAGCGCCGCGTCAAAGTCCGTGGTCTTCGCGCTGGTGAAATAGTCCATGTGCTCCAGCAGCGCGACCACGCGCTTTGCCGCCTCCGGCGTCATCTGACAGCCGTCGGAGCCGTAGACCTTGTAGCCGTTGTATTCCGCCGGGTTGTGGCTGGCCGTGACGCAGACGCCGAGCCCGCAGTGCAGGTGACGCACGGCGAAGCTCAGCGCCGGGACAGGCTCGAGCCGGGGATAGAGGTACGCCGTGATGCCGTTGGCGGCGAAGACTGCGGCAGCCTCGCGGGCGAAGACGTCGCTCTTAATGCGGCTGTCATGGCCAATGGCGACGGTCTTCGGCAGCTCCGTCTCGTTGAGATACTGTGCAACCGCCTGCGTCGCGCGGCGGATCACGTAAATATTCATCCGATTCGTGCCTGCGCCGAGCACGCCGCGCAGACCCGCCGTGCCGAATTCCAGATCGCGGTAGAACGCGTCCGTGACCTTCTCCGCGTCGGAGTGCATCGCGTCCAGCTCCTGCCGCAGCTCCGGCTCCAATCCCTGCTGCGCGAGCCACTGCGCATATCGCTTTTCTGCCAGTTCCATATCTGTAAACCTCCGTTTTTCAGTGTGATAGTTTATATGCTTAAGCCAGCGTGCCGCCGATGGCGTTCGGCATGGATGCGCCGGCTTCGATCAGCGGCAGGTACCAGTCGTCGTAGAAATACGGCAGGCGCGTCTCGTCGTCCGTGCGCACATCCTCCCAATCCATGCCCCAGGGGCGCAGATAGACCGTATAGACGAAGGAATCTTCGCTGTTTTCCGGGTCTGTATAGACGCCGGAGATGCAGATCATCTCGGAATACGGCATGGACTCGGATGGGGCCGCGTCAATGTACCACGCGTCCGCGCCGCTCAGCTTGCAGTCAAAGAAGCTGCCGTCCGTCGAAACGAGCCGTCCGCTCGTCGTCAGATCGGTGCTCGCCTGCACCTGTGCATCGGCGATGATCTGTCCGGCCTCGCAGGAATCGTCCCACAGGGTAAGCGTTCCGCTTCCGTCCGCGTCAAGCTCGATCTGTGCGCAGGCATCCCACCAGCTGCCTGCGTTGTCTTCATAGGCGCCGGTTCCGGATTCGATCATCCACCAGCCGTACCAGCTGCCGTTCCAGAAGGCCGTCTGCGAGACAGCATTCATTGAGGGATCGACCGGCTCTGCCGGCTGATAGGACGCGAAAAGGCTCCTTCCCACCAGCCCCCAGAGCACGGCGGACAGCACCAGAACGCCTGCGATGATCCCGATCACCAGCGGCGCTTTGGATTTTTTCCTCGGCTTCTGCGGGGGCGCACTCTGCGCTGCGGGCTGCTCCGGCGGGGGAGGGAAGCCGTCTGCGCGTGTGGTCTGCGGCTGTGCGGGTTCGGGCTGTGCGGGTTCGGGCTGTGCGGGTTCGGGCTGCGTCAGCTTTGCGCCGCATTCCGTGCAGAATTTCGCTGTTTCCTCGATTTTACTTCCGCAATAGGGACAAAACGCCATGGTCGGTTCTCCTTTCTTATTTCGCCGTCCCGAATGAGTCCGGCATATCGGCAACGCCCCGCGCCAGCAGCGGCGCGTACCAGCTGTCATAATCCGGCGGGAGCATATTGCGGTACAGGCAGCCGCTCGTATTGCCGGTGCGCACATCCTCCCAGTCCATGCCCCATGGGCGCAGATAAAGGCGGAAGCGTACCCAGCCGCCGTTTTCATCCTCTGCGCGCCCCGAAATACAGATCATGTGGTCAAACGCCTGCACCTCCGACGCGCCGGGGTCGCATTGAAAGCCGTCTGTCAGATCGCAGTCCAGATACGTGCCGGAGTCCGCCGTCATGTGCCCGGCGTCGGTCGTCCCCGCCGAAAACGTGACGCTTGCCCGGAGCAGAAGCTCGCCGGGTTCATTCTCCGTATCCCAAACGGTGAGCATTCCTGCATCCCCGCGCACGCTGATGTGCGCGCAGGCATCCCATGCGGTGTCCTTCAGGTATTGCAGCTCCTCGCTCGCATCGGTAACAATGTGCCAGCCGTACCAATCCCCGGCCCAATAGGCCGCGTGATCCGGCTCTGCATCCGTGTCCGGCTCCTGTGCCTGTTCCGGCAGACTGTCCAGCAGCGGAAGCGCGGCGGAGGCCGTTCTGGAAAAGCTCATGCGGATATCAGCGTCAAAAAAGCCGATGGTGACCGTGTTTGCGTCGATCGTTCCTTCGCAGCGCGCGCTGCCCATTGTCAGCGTGAGCCGTCCGCCTGATGTTTCCCATTCGACCGCGGCGGCTTCACCGTCCACGCAGAAAACGCCCTCGCCGCCTGCGTTCAGCGTGAGATAGGTCTGGCCGCTGTAGACCTCGCCGATCGGCTGCCAGTCTCCGCCATAGACGCTGACCTGCTCGCCATGGAAGGTTCCGAGGCCCACGGCGGGCCGCGTTTCACGCTTACAGGCGCAGAGCGTCAGGAGCAGCACGACGGCGATCGGAAGCGTGCCCGCCCGTTTCATCCAGCCACTCCCCTTCTGTCTGTTTCTCCTGTTTTCAGTATACAACAGCCGCCAAAAAAGCGCAAGAAAAAGTGCTGCCGCGCATCACAGCTTGAGCTGGCGGGCGGCGCATTCGTAGGCCGTTTTGTAGTCCTGGAGTTCGCGGGCGGCAAGCTCCATCGCCTGCAGCAGCTCCCGTTCGAGCAGCTTTGGCAGCGGGCCTGTCCGTTCGGCCTGCCGCAGCGCGGTCATAGCCTCCGCGTACCGGCTGGAGGCCGACGCGAGGCGTGCCTGCAAAACGCGGTATTCCGCCCGGCTTTCCTCCGGCGGCATGGGGACTGCGCGAAGCTCCGCCTCTGCGGCGGCCGTCTTCCCGCGTTCAAGCTGATAGCGGGCCATGGCCAGATGGTACCGGGCGCGGACGGGCTGCGCGGCATAGGCCTGCCGGTAGTCCGCAAAAGCGGTCTCCTCCTGTCCCGGCCCCGCGCTTTGTGCACACCGGGCCAGAATGTCCCACAGGTGCAGCATAAGCGCTGCACTTGCATAGAGGCTGCCGTTGTTCCACGCAAGCCCCCGCTGGGCCAGATGGCGCGCCGTGTCGAACCGCTCGGACTCCAGCGCCCGCTGCGCGCACTGCGCCGCGGCCATGGCCAGCGCCAGCGCCTGCTCGTCGTCCGGCGCGTGCTCCGGCGCAAGCTCAAGACAGGCGGCATACTCGCCGCTTTTCAGAAGTTCCCGCAGCCGCTGCGTGCGCCCGGCCTCCGCCTCCTCCTGCTCGTCCGCCAGCAGCCACGAGAGCCGGACGTTCAGCACCGACGCCAGATATTCCAGCGTCCCGACCGACGGCGAAGCCAGATCATTTTCGATCTGCGAGAGCATATTGCGCGTGATGCGGTCCCCCACGACCTGCGACTGCGTCATGCCGCGTGCAAGCCGCGTCTGCTTGAGCTTCTGTCCGAGCGTCATAGCACTGCCTCCTGCGTAAATGTCATTTACTCTGCATACATTCTATCATATTGCGCATCTGCCCGCAAGCGGCATCGCATAAACGATTGATTTTCCGCGCCCGCATGGTAAAATAGAGGCATCTGAACGAAAAGGATGGGCTTTGCCATGCAGCGACTTCTGATCCGCAATATCAAAACCCTCGTCTCCTGCGACGAGCAGGATACCGTATATGAAAATGTCGACCTCTACGCTGAGAACGGCATCATCCGCGCCATCGGCCCGAAGCTTGACCGGCAGGCCGACGAGGTGCTGGACGCCAGCCATATGCTGTGCTATCCGGGCCTTGTCAACACGCACCATCATCTGTACCAGCAGT